>Ga0154315_1048_pt2 | contig 39004 bp, 34 predicted proteins | sample RifGroA2_FD_105609 | JGI IMG/M metagenome (GOLD analysis project Ga0154315, IMG submission 105609) | Elusimicrobia bacterium GWA2_69_24
GCAACAGCATCGCGACGATAGGATAGCCCCGTTGGACCCAGGCGGGAAGGGCCGTTGCGCCCAGGCCGGCGCAGGTCCAAAGACCCATATCTCCAATGGGGCTGCCAGGTGCATGTCAATGGCATTGACATGCATATATCCATGGAGTAGAATGGCGACAACGCTGGTCGTCCTGCCGCACGAGGCCGGCGCAAATCGGAGGTGGTGCAATGTACTTCGTCGAACAGAATGACTTGGTCGTGGAATTCCCCGAGCACGCCCATTGCGAGGGTTGCGGGAACTGAGTCGGCGGACCACGATGGTCACCCCCCGCATGCCGCACCCGGCCCACAGACCCGGGCGCGCATGCGGGGGGTCTTCTTTCACTATCGGCGGGCAGTCCTAGCGACCTCATGGCGCAGCCCCACGACCGCGGTCCGGATTTCCTGGAGAGGTTCGTCGCATTGCTGGAGGGCGACGACGTCTTCTGCGTCGCCACGGTCATCCGCTCGGATAAGCCCGGTATGCCCGCGGGGTCCAAGGCGATCTTCCTGCGCGGCGGCGGCGTTGAGGAATTCGGCTTCGGCGACCCCGCCCGGACCCTGCGTTCCCAGGCAGACCGCGCCCTGGACGAGGGCCGGCCGCGGATCATCGCCTTGCCGGAGGGAGTGGAAGTCTTTCTGGAAGTCCAGCGCCCCCCCGCGCGCCTGCTGATCTGCGGCGCCGGCCACATCGCGCTGCCCCTCTCCCGGTACGCGGCCGATGCGGGGTTCCGGGTCACGGTCCTGGACGACCGACCCGAGTACGCGTCGGCCGCGCGGTTCCCCGACGCCGATGTCGTGGCCGAGGACTTCATCCCGGCGCTGCACGCCCTCGCTCCGAGGCTGTTCCGCCATATCGTGGTCATCACCCGCGGCCATGCGCACGATCTGGATTGCCTGGGGGAGGTCTTGCACTGGACCACCGACTACGTCGGCCAGATCGGCAGCCGTCGGCGCCTGGCCTTCATCAAAGAGGAGCTGGCGCGCAGGGGGTTCCCCGCGGACGCGCTGCGCCACAGACTCTACGGCCCCATCGGCCTCGACATCGGGGCCGAGTCGCCCGAGGAGATCGCGCTGGCCATCGCCGCGGAGCTCGTGTGCGTCCGCCGCCTGGGAGCGGCCCACGCCTTCAGCCTGAGGGGCCGGAGCCGGGCGGAGGCGCCGTGACCGACCTCGCCCTGGCGCGAAGGCTCCTCCAGCTCCGCCGGGACGGCCTCCGGGTCTGTCTGGCGACCGTGGTGGAGGCCGCCGGCTCAACGCCCAGGGACGTGGGCGCCAAGATGCTCCTCTGCGGGGACGGCGCGACGTTCGGGACCATCGGAGGCGGCTGCGGCGAAGCGGTCGTGCGCAGCGCCGCCCTCCGCATGCTCGCGTCCGGCCAGGGCCCCGGCCTCGTCGCAGTCGACCTGACCCAGGGCCCCGGTGAGCGCGACGGCGATGTCTGCGGAGGCCGGATGCGGATCTTCGTCGACCCCGGCTGACGGCCCGCCATGCGCATCAAAGACTGCCTCATCAAGCGCACCCCGAAAGGGCTCCGGCTGCGCCATGCGGTGAGTTCCTATCAGGTAAGCATGGATGACGCGGCCCTCGCCCGGCTCCGGGACATGCTGTCGCGCGGCAGCGTCCGGGAGATGTCCGGCGAGGAAAGGCTCATCCACGACAAACTGGGCCGTCAGGGGATCGTCTGCGCGGACTCCGATCCGGCGGGGCGGCGCGAACTGCTCGTCCGGGAACGGAGCGCCCTGGAATCGCTGGAACTCGAGATCTCGGGCTCCTGCAACCTGAGCTGCAGCCACTGCTTCGCCGACCTCTCCCAGCGAATGATGAACCGGGAGACCCTCGACCGGGTCCTTCAGGGCGTCGAGGAGCTGGAGCCCGTGAGCCTGATCCTCAACGGCGGAGAGCCCCTGCTCAACCCGCTTTTCCGCGAGGCCGTGACGCAGTCCCGCGCGCGGGGTCTCCGGGTGGTGATCATGACCAATGCCACCCTGGTCACACCGGAGATCGCCGGTTTCCTGGCGGAATCCCGGGTGGCCAAGCTTATCGTCAGCCTGGACTTCTTCCAGGAGTCCCACGACTCCATCCGCGGCGCGGGCGCCTTCGAGAAGACGACGGCGGGGATCCGTCTCCTGGCCGAGCGGAAGCTCGCGGTCTTCGTCACGGCGATGGTCCAGGAGCGCACCGCTGCCCTGGCTGGTGATTTCAAGAGGTTCTGCCTCGAGGAACTGGGGGCGGCGGGGGTCCGTTTCTCCGCGGTCCTGCCCATCGGGAAGGCTGCGGCCGGCTCGCCGGACCTGGGGATCTCCGACGGCACCTTGCGGCTCCTGCGCCGCGACGGAAGGCTCGCCGAGGAGTCCATGGACCAGCCCGCGCAGAAGACCGGCTCCGGCAGATTCTCCTGTACGGCTGGGATAGAGCAATGCTTCATCGGGGCCGACGGCAAGGTCTACGCCTGCCATTATTTCCAGAACCTGAAAGAGCCCATGGGCGATCTGCGCCGGTCGTCACTCGCGGAGATACACCGCGCGGGGTCGGCCGCTGCGATCACCAGCCGCTTCGATTGGGGCAGATTGCGGACCTGCGGGTCCTGCGCGGCCTTCGCCGCATGCCGGGGCGGCTGCCGGGCGCGCGCCAAGCTCCTGGCCGGCAGCTATTTCGCCCCGGACCCGTTCGCCTGCAGGCTCCACCTTCCCCAGGCCCCGGGGACTATCGGCTAGTGCAGTGAGTCATAAGTCCAATCACATTGGTCACCCCGGAGAAAGCCGGGGTCCAGGCGCCAGAACAGGATTCTTGAATCCGTTCCACACGCTGGCTGCCGGCTGGCGCCGGGATGACGCCTAGCCCGAAACTTCTGGGCGACTGGGCCCGGGCACAGTCCGGGGGGGCCCGCCGTACGCCGCGTAGTAAGCGCAGGAGTTCCTCATCCGCGGAGAGCAGTTCTTCACGTCCCAGCATTTCGGGACGTTGAGCAGCGCCTTGACGCCTTCGATGTTGAGCCCGCTCTTGCGGATCAGCTCCTTGATCGTCCTGAGCCGATCGATGTCGCCGGCGAAATACAGCCGGTTCTTGCCCAGACGCCGCGCCTGGATCAGGCCCTTGCGCTCCCAGATCCGCAAGGTCGCGGGACAGACCTTCAGCAGCTTCGCGACCTCCCCGATCGTGAACAGCCGGTCGGCCTCGGAGGGTCCCGGCGCAGGAGCCGCCGACTTTTCCATGGAGCCAACGTAGCACATTTCCAGCGCATCGGCTAATCCCTCCAGCGCTCGCCGGCCCACTTATAGAGGGCCGGAAGCACGACCAAGGTCAACAAGGTCGCGGTGGCGAGGCCCCCGATGACCACGGTGGCGAGCGGCCTCTGCACCTCCGCCCCGATCCCGGTGTTGAGCGCCATGGGGATGAACCCCAGGCTCGCCACGAGAGCGGTCATGGCCACGGGCCGCAACCGGACCAGCGCCCCTTCCCGGGCCGCCGCGCCGGGGCCCAGGCCCTCGGCCCGCAGCTGATTGAAGAAGGTCACGAGCACCATGCCGTTCAAGATGGCGATGCCCATGAGCGCGATGAAGCCCACCGAGGCCGAAACGCTCAGGGGGATCCCGCGCAAGGCCAGCGCGAACACCCCTCCGGTCAGGGCCAGCGGGATGGCCGTGTAGACCAGCAGCGCCTGCCGCAGGCTGCCGAAGGCGCGCCAGAGGATGAGCAGGATGCCCAAGAACACGGCCGGAACGATCAAGACCAGCCTGGCCCGAGCGCGCTCCAGATTCTTGAACTGCCCGCCCCAACGGATCTCATAGCCTTCCGGCAGTTGGAGCTCCCGGGCGATGGCTTCCCTGGCCTCCTTGACGTAGCCCGCGATGTCCCGGCCCGACAGGAACACGGCCACCGCCGCGCAGCGCTGGGAGCCGTCGTGGGCGATGGTGGTGACCTCGTCTTTTTCCTCGAAGTCGGCCACCTCGTGCAGTGGGATCGTGCCCCCGTCCATCCCCACCGGGAGCGACCGGATCGTCGCGAGTTCCTCGCGGTGGCTCTCCGAGACCCGCAGCACGATGGGGAACCGCCATTGGGCCTCGTAGAAGCTCCCGACTTCCTTGCCCGCCATGGCGGTTTCGAGCAGGCGGTTGACCCGCTGCAGGTCCAGGCCGTAGCGGGCGATGGCCGCGTAGTCGGGTCTGGCGCTCAGGACCGGGCTCTTGCGCAGAGCGGTCAAGGCGTCCATCTCCGCCTCCTCGGTCCCCGGGATCTTTTCCAGCACCGCGATCGCCCGCTCCATGAGCTCCATGAGCACCGGAAGCTCCTTGCCGTAGAGGCGCAGCGTCACGTCCGCGCGGCTGCCTTCCAGTATCTCCATGAAGCGCATCTCGATGGGCTGGCTCTCGCTGATCTCCTGACCCGGCTCGGCCTTCTCCAGTTCCTCCTTGATGGCCTCGTAAAGCTCCGCCTTGGTGCGCCGGCGGCCCTGGCCCAGGACCGGCCACAGGGACGGGTCCTTCTTAAGGATGACGAAGGTATCCGCCAGGTGGACGCCCATGGCGTCCGTCGCCGACTCGGCCGTTCCCAACCGGGAGAATACGCGCTCGACCTCCGGGAACCCGGCGATGACCCGTTCGCTCCGCCTCTGCGACTGGAGCGAGGCGTCTACCCCGATGTCCGAGGAGCGGGTGAGGTTGATCACCATGTCACCCTCGTCCAAGGGCGGCATGAAGTCCGCTCCCAGGCGCTGGTAGACGAACAGGGCTCCGATGAACAAGAGCCCCGCCGGGGCCAGGGCCAGGATGGGACGCCGGAGGCAGGCGTCCAGCAGCGGCCGATAGGTCTTCTGCAGCGCCCGGTAGACCAGCATCTCCCCCTGTCCGCCGCCTTTCGGGGCCCGCAGAAAGAGAAAGGCGAGGACGGGCATCAGCAGGACCGCCACGAGCAGGGACGCGCCCATGGCCATGAGCACGGTGACCACCATCGGGTGGTAGAGCTTCCCCTCGATCCCCTCCAACGACAGGATAGGCACGTAGACGAGCATGATGATCAGGAGGCCCAAGGTGATCGGCTGGACCACCTCCGCGGCGGCCTCCCGGAACAGGAGCAGCCGGTCCTGGGGCTTCATCTCCTCTCCCCGGCGCGCCTCGAGACGCCGCAAGGCGTTCTCGATCATCACGACCGCCCCGTCCACGAGGAGCCCGAAATCGATGGCTCCCAGGCTCATGAGACTGGCCGAGACGCCCAGCCACCGCATCCCGGAGGCCGCGAAGAGCATGGAGAGCGGTATCGCCAGCGAGACGAAAAGCGCCGCGCGGACGTTGCCCAGGATGAGCAGGAGCACCGCCACCACCAGCGCGGCTCCCTCGGCCAGGTTCTTCGCCACGGTCCTCAGAGTCGCGTTGACCAGGAAGCTGCGGCTGTAGAGGAGCTTGGCTTCGACCTCGGGAGGCAGCGGCGCGTCCCGGAGCGCCTGCTCCGAGTCCAGAGCCGTCCGCCGGGAGTTGGCGCCGCTGAGCATGAGCACCGTCCCGAGCACCGTCTCTTCGCCGTCGTAGGTGGCGCCTCCGGTCCGTTGGGAGTAGCCCTCGTGCACGTCCGCCACCGCGGAAAGAGGGACGGGCTTGCCCCGGACGTCCAGTTTTATGGGGATGACGCGGATCTCATCCAGGCTCTTCAGGCGTCCCGACGTCCGCACGATCACCTGCCTGCCCTGGGGCTGGATGTAACCGCCGCCGATGCTCTCCCCGAGCCCCTCCAGACGCTCCAAGAGCTGCTCGATGGAGAGACCGAGCCGGTCCAGCTTCTCCGGGTGGAACTCGATGTGGATCTCCTTCTGGTAGCCTCCGGTCGAGTCCACGTCGGCCACGTTCTTGACCGACCGCTTGAGGTACGGCACGATCACGAAATCCTGGATGGTGCGCAGGTAGCGGAGCCGCTCCTTCTCGGGTCTGGCGGCCAGGGCCGTGCCGGGCTTGGCCGCGACGGCGTACATGAGCACCTCGCCCAGGCCCGTGGTGATGGGGGCGAGCTCCGGGGAAAGACCCTGAGGCAGTCCGCCGCGCACGCCCTGGAGCCTCTCCGCCACCTGCTGGCGCGCCCAGTAGATGTCGGTGCCGTCCTCGAAGAGCATGACCGTCTGCGAGAGGCCGTATTTCGACAAGGACCGGACCTCCTTGACATGGGCGATGCCGCTCATATCCGTCTCGATGGGGAAGGACACCAACGTCTCGATCTGCTCCGGATCCAGGGCTCCGGTCTTGGTGTTGACCACCACCTGTACGGGGGTGATGTCCGGGACCGCGTCGATCGGGATATGCGCGAGGGAGTAGAGGCCCGCGCCGGCGCCCAGGGCGAAGAAGAGCACGACCGCGACCCGGTTCTTGAACGCCCACTCCAAGATGTGTGTCATGGCATCCTCCTAGAACGATCCGAACCGGGCCAGCGCGTCCGGCTCGCCGGCCGCGGCCAGGAGCCCGGCGATCCGGCCGGCATATTCCCGCTGGGCGTCCAGCACGCGGTCGAAGATCTCGGAAGCCGCGCCGTCCAGTTCCAGGAAGGTCAAGAGGTCGACCTGGCCTTTACGGAACCCCTCCTCCGCTTCCTGGAGCTGGACCTCGAGTTCCGAAAGGAGGTCCTGCGGATAGCCCTGGACCACCCGGCGCGCCGCCTCGCATTCCAGGATGAGCCGCGGCAGCTCCGCCCGGAGCTTCTGCTCCTCGAAGCCGAGCAGCCGTTCGCCGGCGAGTCTCCCGGCCTCCGCGCTCTTGATGCCGTCGCGGTTGCGGTTCCAGGAGGGAAGGGCCAGGCTCAGCCCCAGGCCGAAGTTCCTCTCGGTCTCGACTCCCCCGCTTTCCTCGTAGGAAACCGCCAGCGACGGGTCCGGCAGGCCATCCCGGGCCGCGAGCGTCTTCTCCAGTTCCGCGCCGCGCACGGCCAGCCTCTGCACGCGCAGGTCGGGGTTGTTTTCCAGGGCTTGGGCCAGCCACTCCTGCCCAGCGATGGGTTTCTCTCCCCAGAACCAAGGGACGTCGATCTCGGGATAGCCCCTGGGACCCAAGGGCACATACACCCGCAGCCTCTCGATGGAGGCCTGGAAACCCGCCTGGCTTCCGATCGCCTCGGAGACGAGGCCCAGCGCCCTGATGCTCACGATGCGGCTCTCCGCCCGGCGCTGCGGGGTCGGGAACACCCGGCCGGCGAGATATTCCCGGATCAGTTCGAAGCGCTTCTGGCGCTTCTCGATGAAGCCGGCTTTCCGCCGGCTGACGGCGTACTCGTAGGCCAGCTGCACGACGTCGAGCGTCACGGCGAGCCGGGTCGCCGCGCCCCGGACCTGCCAGGACTGGGCCTCCAGCTCCAGCAGGCCGCCGCGCAGGCCCGGCTTGCCCAGCAGCGGCAAGGGCTGGACCCAGCTCAGTTCATAGCGCGGCCCGCTGACCGCGGCCTCGCTCCTGCGTCCCACGGCGAGATCCAAGGAAGAGCCCGGCCATATCCGGGCTTGGGAGGCGGCCAGGCGGTTCTCGTCGATGCGGGCGTCCTGGGCGCCGAGCAGCCGGGTGTGCTGCAGCGCCAGCCCGACGAGGTCGGCCAGGGCGTACTTGTCGCCGGCGGACCGTGCCAGCGGGGCCTGAGCATAGCAGAGTGTCGCGGAGTGGAGAGAGAGGACGAGCCCCCCGAACCACAGGCGGCTGAGGATACTGGACATGGGACCTCCCACGGGAAACGATCCGGAGACCGGATCCGCTGGCGCCTGGACTGCGGGGCCGGCGGGCGGCGAACTGCGGCGCCGGCGGGGACGACCGCCGGCGAGGATGGTCAGACGGCCAGGCGAGGCGGGTGGAAGATGGATCGCGGCAGCAGGAGGACGTAGACCGGATCCTCGCGGGGGACGCAGGCCGTCAGCCGCAGATCTACGGGGGCCGAAGCGGGGTCCTGGGGCGGAAGGCGGGTTCCGCAGGAGCATGCGCCGCAGACGGGCGCGCAGGCATCCTGGGAATCATGACATCCCGCCGTCCCCGCGAGGACGTCGAACAGGAACAGACCCAAGACGAGTCCGCAGGAGAGACTTAGGGCTCTCCGCCCCGCCCGACGGGCCATCCTACTTGGCGGGCTCCAGGTTCATCCCGCACTTGGGACAGCGGCCGTCCTTGGTGTTGGGCCCCTTGTAGCAGCCCATGGAGCAGACATAGACCTTGGACTCCTGAGACCCTGGAGCGGCTTTTTGGCCGCAATGCACGCAGCCCGCCTTGCCGCGGCCCAGGCCCATGTGCGCCGCCGCGATCTGGATCATCTTCACGGCCTCGGGATCCTTGGCCGTGATGGTGATCACCACCCCGTCCTTCGTCTTGTCCACCTTGACCTGGGCGCCCTCCACGTCGGCCGGGCACGGCATCTCCATCTTGCCGGCAGGCATGGACGACCCATGTCGCCCCTCATGTCCCGGAGCATCCGAAGCCCGCATGGGTCCGGTGAAGAACACAGCCGCACCTCCCGCTACGAACGCCGCCGACAGAACCCGCATCTTCATCGTCATCTTCATCGCCTCCTCCCCCTCACTTCCCCGGCCCCTGAAGGGATTTCCTGCTTTCGTCGATCCAAGCCTGGATGGTCGAGACCTCCTGCGGCGTCAAGGCCGAGCCGCGATGCGCGATGCGGTAGAGCCAGGGAGGCATGGAGCCGTCCTTCAGCACTGCCGCGATCCCGTTGAACTGCTCCAGCGGGGTATGCTGCACGCCGAAGGGGAAATCCCGGCTCATATCCAGATGGCGCTTGGCTCCCCGGATATCGGACTCGATGAGCTGCTTGGCCCCGGGGATGCCGGCGTACCAAGGCAGGGGCTTGCCGCTCCCATGACAATCGAAGCACTTGGCGTAGAAGATGGGCTTCACCTGCCGCAGATACGCCGCGTTGATCCCGGCGAGCGCCTGGGCGCCGGTCGAAGCCGGGGCGTCCGCGCCCGCGGGATGGGACTCGCCCTTGTGGGCCAGCGTCGGCGTTTCCAAGACGGCGAACGGGAGGAGCGCGCCGGCCGCGATGCCGAGGATCCAAACCATTCCTTTCTTCATATCGCAGTCCTCCTTAGTGGGCATGCAGTTCCGGTATCGGCAGCTTGCCTACGTCCACCGCTCCCTTCTTCATCTCATGATGCCACTTCCAAAGATAGAAAACGGGGGGGTACACCAGGAGTTCCAGGAGGAAACTAGAGAACAGTCCCCCGATCATGGGCGCGGCGATGCGCTTCATGAGGTCCGCCCCGGTCCCCAGGGACCACATGATGGGCAAGAGCCCCATGAAGGCGCAGGCCACGGTCATCAGCTTGGGCCGCACCCTCTTCACCGCGCCGTGCAGCACCGCCTCTTCGAGTTCCGCCTCGCTGCGCATGCGGCCCTGGCGGACCATGTCGTAGTAGGCCATATCCAGGTAGAGCAGCATGAACACCCCCGTCTCCGCGTCGAGGCCCATCAGCGCGATCATCCCCACCCAGACCGCGATGGAGACGTTGTAATCGAGCAGATACAGGAACCATACCGCCCCGATGAGCGAGAACGGCACGGCCAGCATCACGATGCCGGTCTTGGGCCAGGAACCCGTGTTCATGTGGAGCAGGAACAGGATGATGAAGAGGGTCAGCGGGATGACGATCTTGAGGCGCTCCTTGACCCGCGCCATGTTCTCGTACTGCCCGCTCCACTGCAGCGCGTAGCCCGCGGGCAGGCTCAGGGCCGAGGCGACCTGCTTCTTCGCCTCCTCCACGTACCCCCCGATGTCGCGGCCGGCCACGTCCACGTAGACGTAGCCGGCCAAAAGGCCGTTCTCGTTGCGGATCATGGCCGGACCGAGCTTGAGGCCGATGTCCGCGAGCTCGGCCAGCGGGATGTTGGCCCCGCTCATGGTCGGCACCAGGACGCGCTTGAGCTTGTCCAGATCGTCGCGCATCTCCCGCGCGTAGCGCACGCTCACCGTGTAGCGTTCGCGCCCTTCCACGGTGGTGGTGATGGGTTCGCCGCCGATGGCCGTCATGATGGCCATGTTGGCTTCCTTGATGGTCAAGCCGTAGCGCGCCAACTGGTCGCGCTTGAGCGTGAAATCGACGAAATACCCGCCCGCGGTGCGCTCCGCGTAGACGCTGCGCGTACCGGGGACGTCGCGCAGCACGCCTTCCATCTCCGTGCCGATGCGTTCGATCTCAGCCAGGTCCGCTCCGAATATCTTGATGCCGATGGGCGTGCGCACCCCGGTCGTGAGCATGTCGATGCGGGCCTTGATGGGCATGGTCCAGGCGTTGGTCAGGCCCGGGAAACGCATCTGGGAATCGATCTCCGCCACCAGTTCGTCCCAGGAGATGCGGTCGTACCAGATGTGGCGCAGAGGCTTCTGCAGGAGCTCGGGGAAGCGGGAATACCAGCGGTCCTTCCGGCGCCACTGCTCGTGCGGCTTCAGGATGACCGTGGTCTCCATCATCGAGAAGGGAGCGGGGTCGGTCGAGGTCTCGGCCCGGCCGGCCTTGCCGAACACGCGCTCGACCTCGGGGAAGCTCTTGAGGATGACGTCCTGAGCCTGGAGCAGTTTCTGCGCCTCCGTGACCGACAACCCGGGCAGGGTCGTGGGCATATACAGGATGGTCCCCTCGTTGAGGGGCGGCATGAACTCCGACCCCAGACGCAGGTAGACCGGGATGGTGGTCAGGACCAGCAGGGCCGCCGCGCCGATGGTCTTGTAGGGATGGCGCAGGACGAAGCGGCAGGCGGGCTCATACAGCTTGAAGAGGAGACGGCTCACGGGGTGCTTCTCCTCGGGGTAGTAGTTCCCGACCGCGACCTGGTTGGTCAGCCAGCAGAGCCAACCCGGCTTGAACGTAAAGAAGTCCATGCGGGAGAAGAGCATGCGCACGGCGGGATCGAAGGTCACGGCCAATACCGCGGCGATGGCCATGGCCAGGTTCTTGGTGTAGGCCAGGGGCTTGAACAGACGGCCCTCCTGGTCCACCAAGGTGAAGATGGGCATGAAGGCCACCGCGATGACGAGCAGCGAGAAGAACACCGCGGGTCCGACCTCCTGCAGGGCCTTGAGCCGTATCTCATGGAAATCGCCCTGGCGGCCGCCCTCGATCCACAGCTGCAGCTTCTTGTAGGCGTTCTCCACCTCCACGATGGCGCCATCCACCAGGATCCCGATGGAGATGGCGATGCCCGAGATGGACATGATGTTGGAGGTCAGGCCCATGAAGTACATCGGGATGAAGGTCAAAAACACCGACACGGGGATGGTGACGATGGGGATGATGGCCGTCGGGATGTGCCAGAGGAACACGAGGATGACGAGGCTGACGATGATGAGCTCCAGGATCAGCTCTTCTTTGAGCGTGTCGATAGCGCGATGGATCAGATCCGAACGGTCGTAGGTCGTGACCAACTCGACCCCCTCGGGGAAAGCGGACTCGATCTCCGCGAGCTTGGCCTTGACTCGGGAGATGACGTTGAGCGCGTTCTCCCCGTAGCGCATAACCACGATCCCGCCCACCGCGTCGCCTTCCCCGTCCAGGTCCGCGATGCCGCGGCGGATATCCGGGCCGAGCGCGACCCGCGCCACGCTCTTGACCAGGATGGGCGTGCCTCCTTTCCCCCCTCCCACTACGATGTTCTCGATATCCGCCGGCGATCTCGCGTAGCCGCGGCCGCGGACCATGTATTCCTTTCCCGAGAACTCGACCAGGCGGCCGCCCACGTCGTTGTTGCCGTCCCGGATGGCCTCCACGACCTTCATGAGCGGGACGCCGTACGCCACCAGCGCGTTGGGGTTCACGCTCACCTGATACTGCTTCTGGAAGCCTCCGATAGAGGCGACCTCGGCCACTCCCGGCACCGATTGCAGGTAATAGCGCAGATACCAGTCCTGGAAACTCCGCAGGTCGGCCAGGCTGTGCCGGCCGCTCTTATCCACCAGGGCGTACTGATAGACCCAGCCCACCCCGGTGGCGTCGGGCCCCAGTTCCGTGCGCACTCCCTCCGGGAGCTGGGATTGGATCTTGCTGAGGTACTCGAGCACGCGGCTGCGGGCCCAATATACGTCCGTACCGTCCTGGAAGACCACGTAGACGTAGGAATAGCCGAAATCCGAGAAGCCGCGGATGGCCTTGACCTTGGGAGCGCCGAGCAGGGCCGTGACGATGGGGTAGGTCACCTGGTCCTCGATCACGTCCGGCGAGCGGTCCCAGCGCGAATAGATGATGACCTGGGTGTCGGAAAGGTCCGGGATGGCGTCCAGACGGGAGTTCCGGATGCAGTAATACGCTCCGGCCATGGCCGCGCCGGTCAGGATGAGGACGATGAACTTGTTCCGGGCGGACCAGGCGATGAGTTTCTCGATCATGGGGTCATCCTCAATGCTTGTGTCCCGGTGCGGAGGACTGCCGCCTCACCCCGCCCGACAGAGCCGCCTTCAGCTTGGATTCGGAATCTATGAGGAAGTTCGCCGTCGTGACCACCTTTTCGCCTTCGGCCGCTCCGGAGAGTAGTTCGTAGTAGCCCTCGGCCTTCTGCCCCACGCGCAGTTCGCGGGGCTCGATGCGCCCTTCCCCCAGGTCCACGAAGGCGAGTTTGCGCTCGCCGGTGTCGAGCAAGGCCGACTCGGGCAGGGCCAGCTTGCGTCCCAGGTCCGAGCGGATGGCGGCCTCGACATACATCTCCAGCTTGAACAGTCCCTGGGGGTCCGGGACCTCGATGCGCACCTTGAGCGAACGCGTCTCCGCCGAGAGGTTGGGATCCACGCTCCGGACCGTCCCCCGGAAGACCTTGCCGGGATACGCCGGAGTCGTTATCTCCGCGCTCTGACCCGCCCTGACCAAGCCGATCTCGTACTCGTAGATCTGCGCGTAGACCCAGACCGAGCCCCCGCCGCCGCCGATCAGGAGATTCGTCGGGGAAGCTTCCTTGGCGCTGGCCGAGATCTGGGCGTCGGTCAGGCCCATCTGGCGCAGGCGCAGCGTCGAGGCCCGGACCAGGGCATCCGCCCGCTCCAGGGCGTCCGGATAGGGGGAGCCCTTCACCTTCTCGCGCGCCCGGACCGCCTCCTGATACTCCGAGAGGGTATTGTAGAGGTCCGGATCATAGGCCACCTTGCCGCTGGCGCGGACCGTGATCGCGAGGCCGCGCCGCTGGATCGGCTCCGACTTCATGCCGATCATCTGGCGCCGCTCCTCGCTGAGGACCAGGGCGGCCTGCCCTGCGACCGGGACCCCGGCCTGCTCCTCGGCGTAGACCGGGATGTAATCCATCCCCATCTCGTCCTTCCTGGCCTCGGGCGAGGTCACCTCGGGCCGCATGGGATGACGGTAATAGAGGGGCGTGGCGTCCGCGGCCACATCGAACACCTTGGTCCCGCACACGGGGCAGGTCACCGTCTCCCCCGCCTGGTGCGGCAGTTCCATGACGCAGTCCTTCATCTTGCACTTGTGCAGGATGCAGAGCTTCCCCTTCCCCTCCGCCAAGGCCGTGCCCGCGGCCGCGGGCTCCTCCATCGGGATGAGCTTCATATTGCAGATGGGACAGTCCCCCGGCCGGTCGGAGACATAGGTCGGATGCATCGGGCAATAGTACTGGGACGCATGCGCGACAGGTCCCGACGGGCCTTCGTGTCGGGCACGGTATACGAGCACCCCTCCGACCGCCAGGACGGCAGCCGCGAATGCCAGCAAGAGATAGCGGTTCTTGTTCATGTCACAACTCCCTGCCGACGATGCGCTGCAGTTCCGCCAGGCGCGTCTCATACTCGGCCATGGTCTGATAGTACTCCAGCCTGAAGGCCAACAAGGACCTCTCCGCGTCCAACAGATCGAGGAAACCGGCCCGGTCCGACTGATACGCCGATTCAGCGACCTTGAGGGACTCCTCCGCCTGCGGCAGGAGCGTGGTCCGGTACGCCTCCAGCAGGCGCTGGGCGGTCCGAGCCCGGCTCCTGGCCGCCCTGAGTTCAGCCTGTGTGGAGAGCCGCGCCGCGCTGGCTTCCGCCTGAGCCATGTCCCGTTCCGCCCGCGCTTCCCGCACCATGGCGGCCGGCTTCCAGAACCACAACGGGAAGCTCAGGCCGACCATCGCATCATAAGTCTTCCCCCGCATCGGATCGCTGCGTCGGCGCCCCTGGAACATCAGTTCGGGCAGGTATTCCGAACGAGCCAGCGACAGCGACCCTTCCGCCCGCTCCGCGGCCAACAGCGCCTCACGGAGCTCCGGCCGGTCGGACACGGCCGCGGCTTCCAGCGCGTCACCGTCTAAAAGAGCCGCCGCTGGAGCCGGCTCCTGCGGCACTCCCAGAGCGGCGCGAGCCTCCCGGCCCAGGAGCGCGTTGAGCATCGCCCCGGAGGTCTCGACCTCCTGCTCCATCGTTACGCGCATATTGAGCATCCGGGTCAGTTCGACCTGGGCTTTCAAGGCATCGGACTGAGCGCCGCGACCGGCGGAAATCTTGGACTCCGCCACCCTGGAGAATCGCCGCATGATCCCGATGCTCTCATCGTAGATCGAGATCCCCTTCCCAGCCAGGAAGAGCATCGCATAGGCGGTCCGCGCCCTGGCGCCCACTTCGAGGAGTTTGGCGCGGTAGGACTGCTCCAGCATGGCGGCGTCCTTGGCCGCGAGCCCATGGCGCAGATGCAGAACCGTCGGGAACGGGAGTTCCTGCGTTATAGTGACCGTTTTCTCTTCCGGCTCGGTCACGGCTCTCGACAGGGAAGCCGCGTACATGCCTTCGACGCCCAGGCGGGGCTGAGCCGGGGTCGCGGACTGCACGATGCGCGCCCGGGAGGCCTCCCAGCGCCTGCGGGCGGCGAGCGCTTCGGGATTATCACGCCGGACCGCCGCCAAGACCTGCTGGAGACTGAGCGTGCCGGTGGATATAGTCTCTGGCTGCTGCGACTGCGCCATAGTCGTGAGGAGCAGCGTCAAAAGCAGGGCATTGACGCCTTCGTTGGCCGCTCGCTTCCCATGGAGCCGCCGCCCACGATCCAGACCTGGAATATGATTAGGAGGCATATAGTTATCATTCATCATTTCGTGAGAGGATGTCCATTCCGGCGACATATTCGAGCTCACTGACCACATTCGATCACCGCCTGGAACTGTTCCGGGCGGAAGGGCTTCCCAAGACAAAGAAGGAAACCTTCAGCCCTGGCGCGCTCAAGGTTGTCCGGGAGAGCGGACGACATCACGATCCTGACGGCCGGCGCCATTTCCCGGATCCTCCGCGCGACGGAGATGCCGTCCGCCCTCCCGAGGTTGATGTCGCAGATGACTAATCCATGCCCCCCAGACTGGAACAGCGCAAGCGCCGATTCTTTCGCATGCGCGACATCCGCGGTCCAACCCAGCCGCTCCAGACAACGCGCCATCAGCAGGGCCACCGATTCGTCGTCGTCGACCACCAGGGCGCGATTGATCATCGCGCCCTAGTGATGGCTGCGGCCGGAATACTCCGGGTCGCGCGCATCCGGGATCGTCTGCCAATCCGGGCATCCGGAGAAGGTGATTACCCCCGCCAGCATACAGGCCGCGAGCAGGAGCCGCCGATGCCGCTCATCCCATTCCATAAATCCCTCCTATCGCTTTCACGCGGCCGATGCGCATTTTCGGGATCGTCCGCATGGGGCTGCGACCGACATGCCCATGGCTCATTTCTTCTGAAGATTCATCCCGCATTTCGGGCAGCGGCCATCCTTGGTCCTCGGCCCCGAGTAATCGCCCATCGGGCACACGTAGACCCCCTCCTGCGCCGCCGCGCCCTTGGCCGCCGGCTGCGCGGCTTTCGCGCCCGCCCCGGCCTGCGCCTTGGCCTGCGGCTGCAATCGCAGGGTCATGCCGCACTTGGGGCAGCGGCCGTCGGGGGTCTTCGGGCCCGAATAGTCCCGCATCGAGCAGGCATAAACCTCCTTCCCCGGCCGGCCGGCCCCCGTCCCGCCCAGCAGCCGGTCTTTCTCCTGATACAACTTGTCCAGCTTCTTTTTCAGACCTGTTTGCTGACTCGCGGAGAGGTTCGGCGATTCCAGAGCCACCTCCAACTTGTCGATCTTCTCCTGCAATCGTTCCAGCTTGCGCCGGCGCTCCTTCGCCGCGCTCTGGCTGTCATCCACGACGGGACCCGGAGACATCATCCCGCCATGCCCTCCATGCCCCTCATGCTGTGCGCGCAGACCGGCCGACGGCGACAGCCAACCCGCGCCGATGAGAAATGCGGCCGTACCGAGCCATTTCACTGACTTGGACATATACCCTCCCGACTGTTCTTATTCCTTAATATCCTCCACCGGTCGCACCTGAAGATCAGGTCGCAGGCGGTAAGAGACTGATCCTGGAGGAACGCGTCAGGACAGGGGAGGAGCGCGGCTGAGGAACTGCGGGGAAGGCAGGGAACCCGTACTCCCGGGGGACGGACCGGGAGCGACCCGGGTCATGAACGGCGCCGGACGGAGCTCCGGGACGGCGACCGGAAGGAGTACCGAAACGATCGGTCGGCCCGCTTTCAGGATGTCGGCCGGGGCGCCGATCGAAGCCACCAGATGCACCCCACCGCAGCAGGGTTGCGCGGGAGCGCCATGGTGGTGGCACGATGCGGAGGACTTCTGGCCGCAGACGGACGCGGGCATCAGGCACAGGCGCGCGCTGGTCCACGCCATGGCTGAAGCCATGAGCAAGGCGGAGCAGCAACGGAACCACCTGATAGTCATATTGCCAACTGTATTATACCCCCATATTGCAACCCGCGCCACTCAATTCCAGGTCAATACTTGCTAGAATCCGGATTCCTCGATGAGCGAAGCCGAGAGCAAGTCTCCGGGCCCGGAGACGCCAGCCCAGAACACGTCCCCGGAAGCGCCCCGCTCCAGAATGGCACTGCTCTGCCTCACCGCCCTGGGAGTGGTCTACGGGGACATCGGGACAAGCCCCCTCTACGCCCTGCGCGAGTGCTTCAACGGCGTGCACGGCATCCCGGCCAGCCAAGCGAACGTCTACGGGGTACTCTCCCTCATCTTCTGGTCCCTGGTCATCGTCGTCTCGATCAAGTACCTCCTTTATATCCTGCGCGCGGACAACCGCGGGGAAGGCGGCATCCTGGCCCTCATGTCGCTTTTGCGGCATGAGGACCGTGAGAAGAAGCGCTACAAGGTGGTCGCATTCCTGGGACTGTTCGGGGCGGCGCTCATCTACGGCGACGGGGTCATCACCCCGGCCATATCGGTCCTCAGCGCCATCGAAGGACTCGAGGTCGAGACCCCCCTGTTCAAGCCCTACATCCTGCCTATCACCACCGTCGTCCTGCTGTGCCTCTTCTTTTTCCAAAAGAAGGGGACCACCCGGGTGGGAATGGTCTTCGGGCCCATCATGATGGTCTGGTTCCTGACCCTGGGCGCCCTCGGGCTGTACGGCATCGCCCGCCATCCCACGATACTCGCCGCGATCAGCCCGGAATACGCCGTGCGCTTCTTCCTCGAGAACGGTAAAATCGGCTACCTCGTGCTCGGAGCGGTGTTTCTGGTCTTGACCGGAAGCGAGGCCCTCTACGCGGACCTCGGACATTTTTCCCGAAAGCCCATCCAGCTCAACTGGTTCTGCTTCGTGGGTCCCTGCCTGGTGCTCAACTACTTCGGGCAGGGCGCTCTGCTCCTCGACGACCCCTCCGCCTCGGTCAACCCGTTCTTCCATCTCCCCCCCGCGTGGGCCCTGTTCCCCCTGGTCGTCCTCTCCACGGTTGCCACCAGCATCGCCTCCCAGGCCATCATCACCGGCGCCTTCTCGCTCACCCGGCAGGCCATCCACATGGGCTACGCCCCGCGCATGAAGATGGTGCACACCTCAGCCAACGAGATCGGCCAGATCTACATCCCCTTCGTGAACTGGGCTCTGGCCCTGGTCACCATAGCCCTGGTGATCGGGTTCAAGTCCTCGAGCAACCTGGCCGCGGCCTACGGCATCGCGGTGGCCTTCGAGATGGTGTTCACGACGACCCTGGCATTCTTCGTGGCCCGCTACCGCTGGGGCTGGAGCCTCCCCGCGGCCCTGGCGACGACCCTGCTGTTCCTCGCCGTCGACCTGGCCTTCCTCGGCGCGAACCTGCTCAAGGTCATGCAGGGCGGCTGGTTCCCGATCGTCATCGCGCTCCTCATCCTCTTCGTCTTCCTGACCTGGCGCAAAGGGAACCTGCTCCTCAACGAGAAACTCAAGAAAGAGGCCCTCCCCTTGCCCCTGTTCATCGCGGACGCGCAGCAGACCGCCATGACCCGCGTGACCGGCAACGCGGTGTTCCTCAACGGGAACCCCAACGGCACCCCCAGCGCCCTGCTCCACAACATCAAGCACAACAAGATCCTCCATCAGCGGAACTTCTTCGTCACCGTGCTCAACGAGGACATCCCCTACGCCGCGGCCAAGGAGCGCCTCTCCGTCGAGGACATGGGCGGGGAGTTCCACCGCGTCTTCCTGCGCGTCGGCTTCATGGAGTTCCCCGACGTGCTCTCCGCCCTCTACGGCGCCAAGGCCCGCGGCGTCGCGATAGACCCGCTCATGGCGACCTACCTCATCAGCCGGAACACCTTGGTCCCGGCAACGGCGAGCGGGATGTCGTCCTGGCGGATGTCGCTCTTCCGCTTCCTGCACCACAACGCCTTGCAGCCCGCGTCCTTCTTCGGCCTGCCCCCCAACCGGGTGGTCGAGCTCGGCCGCCAGATCGAGGTCTGAAGCGATTGCTTCCCCGGGCCGTAATTCCTTTAATAAGGACACAGTCTCATTTATGGAGGTCCATCATGGGCAAAGGAACTAAGATCGGTGTCGGAGTCGGACTGGCGGCGCTGGCCGCGGCGGGCGCGTATTTCCTGTACGGCAAGAACGGAGCCAAGAACCGCAAGCAGGTGAAGAGCTGGGCTCTCAAGCTCAAGGGCGAAGTCCTCGAGAAGCTCGAGAGCTTGAAGGAAGTCAACGAGGAGAAGTACCACACCATCGTCGACCAGGCCACGGACAGATACCATCGCCTCAAGAAGGTCAGCGCCCCCGAGCTCAAGAAGATCAACCGGGACCTGAAAGGCGCCTGGGGCAAGATCCAGAAAGAGCTGGTCTGAAGCCCGGAAGCACCGGCTGCGGACATGTGCGGACGCTACACGCAGACAGCCGGTCTGGACGTCCTGCGGGACCGCTTCCTCCTGGACCAAGTTCCGGCTGAAGTCCTGCCCCGGTACAACATCGCGCCGGGGCAGGACGCGCCGGTCGTCCTGACGCGGAAAGCACGGTGCCTGGAAGCCCTGCGCTGGGGTCTGATCCCCGGCTGGGCCAAGAACCCCGCCATCGGCTCCCGCCTCATCAACGCCCGCTGCGAGACGGCCCTCGAGAAGCCCGCCTTCCGTCAGGCCTTGGAGCGGCGCCGCTGCCTGGTCCCGGCCGACGGCTTCTACGAGTGGAAGGGGGTCGGCCGGGCCAAGCTGCCCTTCCGCTTCCACCGGCGAGACAAGGAGCCCTTCGCTTTCGCGGGGATCTGGGACGCCTGGAAGGATCCCGAGGGGCCTGAACTCCGCACTTTCGCCATCCTCACCACGGAAGCCAACTCTTCCGTCCGCCCCGTGCACCCGCGCATGCCGGTCATCCTGTACCCGGAGGACGAGGCGGCCTGGCTCGACGCGGCCGCGACCCCCGAGGATCTGCTCGACGGCCTGGCGCCCTACCCGCCGGACGCGCTGACGGCCTATCCCGTCTCACGGCGGCTCAACTCCGCGCAGAACGACGACCGCTCGCTCATCGAACCGGTCGCCGACCCCCAGCCCGAATTCGACCTCTAGGCTAGTGATTCATCGGTCCATTCAGTCACCCCGGCGTGTCGCCGTCGAGCTGTGCCCGGGCACAGCTCTAAACGCGAGCCGGACAGCGAAGGCCCCCTCGTGCGGAGGGGGCCTTCCTTCGACTTCCTGGACCGGCGCTGATTACAGCGAGGTCAGGATGAGCCCGTTGGGGGCGTAGACGGTGCCCGGGGTCTCGCCGACCTTCATCTCGGTCGGCTTGGAGATCTTCCCGACGCGCTTGAAGCTCCACTTCACGTAGTACTTCTTGCCGGCCTTGAGCTTGCCCGGCGCGGCCTTGGCGAAGTCGATGGCGTACTTCTCCGCCGCCGAGAAGGTGAAATCCCCCTCGAAGACGTTGTTGTCGAACCAGCCCTCGACGTCCTCCCACAGCGCCGCGTGCAGGACCGTCTGCTCGCCTTTGTACTCGGCGGCCCACTTGTCCTGGAACTCCGCCGCGAATTCCTTGCCGCGGTTGACCGGGGCCTGCGCCCGGATCCCGTTCTTGTCGGGGTCCATGGGCACGCGAGTGCCGGCCGCGAAGATCAGGACGTCGCCGTTCTGGCGCAGGGTGTACTTATGCGCCGCCCGCACCGCGTAGGCGTTGAGCCAGCGGCCCTCGAGGCAGACGTCGAAGATCTCGCGCTCCCAGGGGAAGAGCTTCTCCCGGTCCTGGACCTGCACCTGCACGCGCTCGCGATAGGTCCAACTCGGGACCTCGTAGCACTGCTGGTGTCCGCCCTGCTGGGGCGTGCCGCCCACCCAGTGGCACTCCTGCCGGTACTCCGTGCTCTGGAGCCAGACGGCTTCGGACAAGGTCGGCCCCTCGGGGTCGAAGCTGAAGGTCACGCAGTCGCGCGTGGCGTGCCAGTAGAGCGGCGCGACCTGCGCCGAATCCTTATCCGCCGCCGCGGCCTCTTTCGCGTCGGCCACGACCGCCGGGACGTCGAGGTTCATCTGGTCGAAGTCGAACGCCGGGAGCTCCGCGCGCACGGGGGCGACCAGTACCGCCAACAGCAATAATCCGTACTTCATCGAGCTTACCTCCTCCATTCTCCCTGGGCCTTAAGACCCAGAGCAAGCCTGGGTCCGATTGTAACACATTTGCAAAGAAGGCAAGGTTCGCTTTCCGCCGCCGCGCCTCCGTGTTTATACGGATGGCCGCAGGCCCCCCGCCCCCTTTGATATCATTGCCGGGATGGACAACGCCGCGATAGCCAAGCTGCTGGCCCAGACCCGTCTGGTCCTGCGGCCCAAGACCGTCCTGGCCACCTTCGGGGCGACCCGCATCCGCTACCACATCATCTCTTCGGTGGACGGCATGCCCGGCAAGACCCGGCTCCGCGAGGGCTGGGTCGTCTCGGAGAAGCCCAAGATCCTCACCGCCGAGGCCCTGCGGGACCGCTTTTCGGGCTTCGGCGAGGAGGCCGGGCCCTTCATGGACTGGCTCTCGGAACACTACCGCGACCTTCTGCGCGTGCTCGAGTACCGCTTCCAGAACCGGGACCTGAGCACGCGGGTCCTGTCCCAGGACCCGCGTGAGACCGCCGAGAACGTCAAGAAGGACGCCGACGAGCGCAATCAGGGGCAGACCGCCGTCATCGAATGTCCGGACGCGGCGTGGTCCTTGGCCCTCATGCACTTCACGCTCGACGCCGCGGCCCGCGCCTACCCGGTCAACGTGCGCGACCTCGACACCCACGGCCTGTTCGAGCCCGGCTCCAACGAGGCCCGGCGCCGGCGCGCCGAGATCGAGCGCATGTTCCAGCGCGCGGCGGAAGACGCCGGCGCGCGGGAGAAGCTCGGGGCCACCTTGCGCGAATGCGGCCTCTTCGAGGAATACGAGGACCGCTTCCTGGGGCTGTTCCGGTGACCCCGCGCCGGATGCTCGCCGCGGCGGCAGCCGCGTGCATCGCCGCCGCGGCGGCATGGGGTCTCCGGCACTACGCAGGCCCTGGCGCCCCCGAGCCGGACCCCAAGGTCCTGAGCTCGTTCGAGGAGCTGGTCCTCATGCGGCTCGACGGCCTGCGGGGGAACCCGCTGGCGGGCGGCTTCCTGTCCGAACTCAAAGAGAGGCCGAAAATGCGCCGGTATCTGACCGGCGTCGAGGACCCGCGGGTCCTGAACGGCTTCCGCTCCCTGGTCCGGAAATACGAGGGTGACGCCGGCTTCCGTGAAGCCGTCGCCAAAGCCGAGTTCCCGGCCCAGGCTCCCCGCGGCCCCAAGGCCCCCGCGCCGGCGACGCCCAGCCCGGCGCCCGTTCCGTCCGCGGCACCGCCGCCCCCGCAGGCGCCGGCCGTCGAACCCGCCCCCTGCGGGCCGCCGGAGCCCGGGAAATCCCCCGCACCCGCGTCCCTCGACGCGGCGGGCCCGAAATGCGGCGCCGAAACCACCCCTTCCCCGCTCGCCCTGCCCGCCACCCCGTAGACCGGCGTCATAGGCTTGTCACAAAGGCCTGGATATGATATAGGTCTTTTGGGCCAAGCCGAGAGCCCAGCGGTGGTGACTCCCGGCCTTCGTCCGTACCGGCCCTGAACGTCGTGAGGAGGTGGTCATGCTTCGGAACCCGCTGCTGTCGCTCGCCTTGGCCGTACTCTTGACCGGGGCCGTCGGTCCCGCGTCCGCCGCAACGCCCTCGCCGGAATTCGACCAGCCGGGCTCCGGCGTCCGCGAGTTCGTGGGCGAGGTCCGTGACGCTCTGCGCTCCGCTCCCGAACTCCCCCTCGAAGGGACCAAGCTCGACTCCCCCGGGGCCCTCGCGGCCAACGAGAACGTCCAGCACCGCATCATCGTCTTCCAGAAAGGGACCGACCGCGCGCGCCGCATGGCGATCATGAAGGCCGCGGGCGGCACGGTCACCCGGGACCTCTGGCTCATCAACGCCGTGGCCGTCGTCTCGCCGCGGACCCAGCTCGCCGCCATGGAGGGCCGCCTCCTGGCCTACTCCGAGGTCAAGCGCATCGAGCCGGACTTCATCCAGAACTGGCTCCTGCAGGAAGCCGCCCCGACCGAGCCCCAGCCGCAGGCGGTCCCCTGGGGCATCACCCGCGTCAACGCGCCGAAGGCCTGGGCCGTCACGCGCGGCGCGAGGGTCAAGGTCGCGGTCGTGGACACCGGAGTGGACTACGACCACGCGGACCTCAAGGTGGCCGGGGGGTTCAACGCCATCGACCCCAAGGCCCCCTTCATGGATGACCACGGCCACGGCACCCACGTCTCGGGGACCATCGCCGGGGCGGACAACGACGTCGGCGTCATCGGCGTCGCTCCGGACGTCACCCTCTACGGGGTCAAGGTCCTGGGCGGCGACGGCAGCGGCTCCTTCGAGACCGTCATCGCGGGCATCCAGTGGTGCGTGGAGAACCGGATGGACGTGGCGAACTTCAGCCTCGGCGCGGGGCAGGGCACCGAAGCCCTGGCCGACGCGGTGAAGGCCGCGAAAGAGTCGGGCTTGACCATCGTGGCCGCGGCGGGCAACTCCGGCGGGTCGGTGGGCTACCCGGCGGCCTACCCGGAGACCATCGCCGTCGCGGCATCCGACAGCAAGGACAAGGTCGCCTACTTCTCCAGCCGCGGACCGGAGGTGGCGATCATCGCCCCCGGCGTGGCGATCCATTCGAGCACGCTGGGCGGCGGCTACGGCCCCATGTCCGGGACCTCGATGGCCTGCCCCCACGCGGCCGGCCTCGCCGCCCTCGCTGTGGCGGCCCGGGGCGTCCACGGCGCGGACGCCATCCGCCAGGCCCTGGTCGGCGCCGCGACCAAGTTCCCCGGCATCCCGGACGTCCAGCAGGGCGCCGGGATGGTGGACGCGCTCAAGCTGGTCTCGAACTGACCGTCCCGAGTCCGCTCGCCCCGCCCCCTCCGAGGAAGGGGCGGGGCGGCTTTTTTTATATGATGCACCCATGTCGCCCCGCACGCGCGGCGGACGCACCATCGCCGCCGGGACCCTGCTCCTGGTCCTGGCCGGCGGCCTGTCCCTGGTATTCCGCGGCCTCCATCGCCCGTACGCCCCCGAGGCGCCCGCCTATCGGCAGTCCGGCCCCGCCGAAGCGCCCATCGTCATCGCCGAGTTCTCCGACTTCATGTGCCCGGCCTGCGCCGCCGCCATGGAGCCCATGCAGAACATCCAGAGGATGTTCCCCGGGAAGGTCCGCAAGCTCTTCAAGCACGTGCCCTGGGACTCCCACCGCTGGGCCCGTCCCGCGGCGGTCGCCGCGGAATGCGCCGGCCGGCAGGGGAAGTTCTGGGAGTTCCACGACGCCCTCTTCGCCCGGCGAGTCGAGTGGACGCTCTTCGAGAAGGCGGAACAGGCGCGCGGCTTCTTCATCTCCCTGGCCAAGGAGGTTCGGCTGGACGCAGAGCTCCTGGGTCGCTGCCTGGAAGGACCGGAGGCCGCCGACGCCGTGGACAAGGACCGCCGGGAGGCGGACGACCGCTTCATCCGGGCGACGCCCACCTTCTTCATCAACGGCCGCCGCTACGTGGGGGCGGTCCAGCTGCGGACCTACGGACTCAACCGCATCGAAGACCTTTTGAAGAAACCATGAACAAGAAGCCACCTCATCCGCACACGCCCCCGCATCCCGCGGCCGCGCCGTCCCGGGCCGCCTCCGCGGGGAGGATCGCCGTCGGGCTCGTCCTCCTGTCGGCCGGGCTCTACAAGGCCTCTTCCCCGCCCGAGGAGTTCGCGGCCGTCCTGGAAGCCTATTACATCCTGCCCCCGGAGCAGACCGTGACGGCCGCCTCCGTGATGCCCTGGGTGGAGATCCTCGTGGGGCTGTCCATGGCGCTGGGTTTCAAGTCTCGGCGAGCCGCCGCCGCGGGAGCCCTCCTCTTCGCCGTCTTCATCGGGGCGCTGGCTTCGGTGCTCCTGCGCGGCATCCCCCTGACCGACTGCGGCTGCTTCGGCTGGGGCTTGCGCCTGGACCCGAAGCACACCATACTATTGGACTCCGTACTGCTGTGCCTGGCCGCACTCGCCTTCCGCAAGGGCGGGGGCCTGGCGCCGCTCGACACTTGGATAGACCAAGGCAGCTAGGGGACATTATGGCGGATAAGAAGAAGGTCCTGGCCGTGGACGACGACGTCTCCGTGTGCGAGATGTACGAACAGGGGCTGCCCAATCTGGGCTACGACGTCGTCTGCGCCACGAGCGCGGCCAAGGCGAAGGAAGCCCTCAAGAAGATCAAGCCGGACGTCATCCTCATGGACATCATGATGTCGGACCAGGACGGCATCAGCCTGACCCGGGAGATCCGCTCCGACCCCAAGACCGCCGACATCCCCATCATCATCGTGAGCGGCCTCAGTGACGCCGCGACCCTCAACGACGCCCTGCTCTTCGGCGCCATCGACTACCTGGTCAAGCCCATGGACGTTTCGGTCCTTAAGGCGAAGCTGGAGCACGCCGTCTCCCTTAAAGACAAGCGCAAGTAGCTCCGGGACGTTGCCCTGTCGGGCCCAGACCGGGTTAGGTCCCCTCCTCATCCGGAAGACGGTCCTTTGACCCTTGGCGCCCCGCGTCTCATCCCCTATCATTGAGATGTCGATGCGGCGCCTCGTCCAGCTAGCCCTACCCTGCATCCTGGCCTGCCAGGCGCTCCCGGCGCTGGGCGCCGGGAGGATCGCACTGAGAGGCGAGGCCGCGCTCGCTCTCATCCAGTCTTTCGACCCCGGACTCGCCGTCCCCGTGCCGCCCCCGCCCGGCCCCGGCCAGGCCGCCGACCCGGAGGCGCGCACCCGCGAGTTCGAGGACGCGCTCGTGGCCCTCATCGACGAGCTCTCGGTCAAGGACCCGGTGCTCCTGAGCCGGATCCGCACCGAGGAGATCCGCATCCGGGCCCTGCCCTCGCGTTCCGCGCAGGCCGCCGCGTTGGGAGAAGCCTACCCCCGCCTGGAGCAGGCTCTCGACAAATCCGCCGCGCAGGGGAAGCTCAGTCCCGAGGGCGCCGCCACTTGGAAAGTCTTTCGCGCGCAGACCCAGGAAGCCATCGCCAACGGCACGCTGTTCGAGAGGGCCCAGTTCGCGGGCCAGGCGTTCGACGACACGGTCCAGGGCCTGCTGAGCCGCGGCCAGACCATCCTGGACCCGGCCCGGAAGCTCCCCGAGACGAAGAACGCGTACCTGGCCATCGCGCGGAGGATCCACGACCGGCTCCGCATCCCGGGAAATTCCACCCGCCTGACGCCGAAGCAGATCGACCAGGCCTTCCGGCTCGCCGGCGGGGAGTTCGGCATCCGCCCCGAGTTCCTGAAGTACATGGCGAAGACCGAGTCGGGCCTCCGGCAGTCGGTGCCGTCGAACCCCGCGGCGTCGGGGATCATGCAGGTCGAGAGGGTCCACACGCAGGCCTACGCGGGCGCGCGGAACGTGGAGAACGACACCATCACCAACATCGTCTACGGAGCCCTGCTCCGGGCGAAGACGGACCGGGCCATGGCGCAGCGCTTCACGGAAGCCGGGATCGCGCCACCGAGCCACGCCCGGATCGTCGAGTTCCTGGGCGACCTGGCCTACAACCGGGGCCCGGAACTGCTCCGTTTCGTGGCCCGGCACGCGGCGGAGCAGATGATCGACGTGAACGAGTTCGGGGAGTATCTGGGCGGGCCCGGGGGGAGCTACGCCCTGCTCGACGACGGCAAGCGCATCGTCGTCCGTCCCGGCCCCGGAACGAACATCGACGAGACCGGGCGCAACTCCGTGTTGGAGCTTTCCTCGGAGGACGTGGGCCGCGTGCAGTTCAGCCGGAGGCTGACCGAGGGCCTGGGCGACCGCAACGGCGACGGGCGGGTCGACCACATGGACGTCTGGCTGACCCGCGGCGTCCGCTATCTAAGCGACCCCGCGCTCTGACCCCTCCCCTCCCCTCCCCGTCCCGGGGATTAAGTTATTTAAGTTACTTAAGTAACTTGCCCATCTCCCGAGGGGAAAATAACTTAACCCCCGGAACCGTACTGGCGGGCGGCCTCATAAAGGAGGACGCTGGCGGCGCACGAGGCGTTGAGGCTGGCCACTCCCCCCGCGGACTGCGGGACCGCGACCACATCGTCGCAGGTCGAGCGGACCAGGGGTCGGATTCCCTGCCCCTCGGAGCCGATGATGAGGACCAGGGGGCGGTTGAGGCGGGCCTTCCAGGCGGGCTGGCCCCCCATGTCCGCTCCGTAGACCCAGAACCCCTGCTCCTTGAGCTTGAGAATGGCCTGCGCGAGGTTCACCACGCGCAGGATAGGGATCTTCTGGGCCGCGCCGGCCGAGGCCTGCAGGACCGCCTGGCTGAGCGGCGCCGTGTGCCGGTCCTGGCAGAGGAGCGCGGTGGCGCCCAGGCAGACGGCGCTCCGGGCGATGGCCCCGAAGTTCTGCGGGTCCTGGATCTGGTCGAGCGCCACGATCATGGCCCGGGCCTTCGCGCCCGAGCTGAGCCCCGCGATGAAGGAGTCGAGCGAGAGCCCCACCTTCCCCACCACGCGAGCCACCATGCCCTGATGGGGGCCGCGATGGGAGAGCCGGTCGAGCTCCTTCTCGGCGACCCAATAGATCCGCGTCCCCGAACGCTGCGCCGCCTGCGCCACCGGGAGCAGGGCGTGCTTGTCGCCCGAGTGCATCCAGAGAGTGAGGACCCGGCTCCCGGAGGCGCTGACCGCCTCCTCGACCACGTGCCGGCCCCAGATCAGGCGCCCTTCTTCCCGAGCTCCCGTGTATTTCTTCATGCTTTCTCCCAGACCGAGCCGCCCTTGGTGTCGCGGACCCGTATCCCAGCTCCGGCCAATTCTTTGCGCGCGGAGTCCGACGCCGCGAAATCCTTGCGCCCGCGCGCGCCCACGTAGCGGTCGAACACCGCCTGCAGTTCCGGGGGCAGGGCGACGACGGCCTCCGGCTCGGTCAGGCGCAAGGCGAGCACCTGGTCCGCCTCCGCGAGGAAGGCCAGCCGCTCGGCGGCCGAGTCCCGCAGCTCTCCCAGGGCGTCGTGCACTGAGGCCAGAGCCTGCGGCATGTTCAGATCATCGCACAGGCAGGCCTTGAAGCGGTCCAAGCACCCGGCCGCCTTCCCGCCCGGAGCCCCCGGCTTCCCCCCGCATTCCTGCAGGAGGTTCCCGGCCGTCTCCCGCAGGCGGCGGCGGGCGCTGCGCGCACCTTCCAGGGCCTCCCAGGAGAATTCCAGCTGCCGGCGGTAATGCGCCGAGTAGCAGAAATAGCGGTAATCGAGCGGGTCGAAGCCCTTCGCCGAAAGATCACCGAGGGTGATGAACCCACCGGCCGACTTCGCCATCTTCGCCTTGTTCATAACCAGGAACTCGCCGTGCACCCAGAAGCGTACGAAGGGCGAACGACCGGTCGCGGCTTCGGCCTGGGCGATCTCGTTGGTGTGGTGGATCGGTATATGGTCGACCCCGCCGCAGTGGATGTCGAAGGTCTCCCCCAGGTAGGTCTGCGCCATCGCGGAGCACTCGATGTGCCAGCCCGGGAAGCCCCGGCCCCAGGGGGAGTCCCACTCCATCTGGCGCTTCCGGCCGGCCGGGGAGAACTTCCAGAGGGCGAAATCCGAGAGGTTCCGCTTTTCCCGGTTCGCGGCCACCCGGGCGCCTTCCTGAAGACCCGCCAGGTGCGCGCCGCCGACCAGGACGCCGTAGCCCGCGAACTTGGCCGTGTCGAAATAGATGCCGTCCGCGGTGCGGTAGGTGAAGCCCCGCTCCTCGAGGCGGCGGACCATGGCGATCTGCTCGGGGATGTGGGCGGTGGCGCGGCACTCGATGTCGATGGGCTCCCCGTCGTCCGCGCGCCGCGGCGCCGGCCGGGGCTGGAAATCGAAATTCAGCGCGGCGCTGTCCGCGCGGAAAGTCTTGGTGTAGAAGTCCGCGATCTCCCAGGCCGTCTTCCCCTCGCGGGCCCCGCCCACCTCCAGCTTGTCCTCCCCCTCGTCGGCGTCGCTGGTGAGGTGGCCGACGTCGGTGATGTTCATCACGTGCCGGACCCGGTGGCCCAGCAGCTTGAGCGAGCGCTTGAGGATGTCCTCGAACACGTAGGTCCGGTAGTTGCCGATGTGCAGGTAGTTGTAGACCGTGGGTCCGCAGGTGTAGAGCCCCAGGGTCCCGTCCGGCCGGGAGGCCCCGAGCTCCTCGATGCGCCGGCTCAAGGTGTTGTATAGCCTCATCTTCATTGGGGCATTGTATAAATTTGGTATAGTCGCCCCATGACCGATCCTCGAATAATCGATTATATCCGCCAGAACATGGGGAAGTACCCCATCGAGTCGCTCAAACAGGCTTTGCTCAAGCAGGGCTACGCCGCGGAGGTCATCGACGGCGCCATCGCGGCCGTCAGCGCCGCCCCGGCCGAGGCTCCGCCGATGCCGGACGCCCCGGCCGCCGAGGGCTGCACCGCGGACGGCGACACCATCGTCTATTCCGCCGGCCAGCTCTTCGCCAACGCCAAGCGCCTCTTCCAGGGGCCCGAGAGCTTTTTCGCGCACCTGGATCCCCAGGGCCCGTTCGGCCCCGCGGTCCTGAACGTGCTCCTCTGGGCCGTCATCAGCGGCATCGTCTTCGGCGCCATCGCCTTCGTCGGCTCCGCGGACATGTTCGGCAAGATCGCGGCCGTGGCCCAGATCGTGGTGTTCCCCGTCGTTGCCGTGGTCTTCAGCTTCATCGGGGCCGGGGTCTACCACGTCATCTGCAAGATCCTCGGCGGGCAGGCTCCCTTCCGCGGCAGCTACCAGGTCGTGGCCGGCATCTCGGCCGTGTTCCCGATCAGCGCCGTGGCCAGCGCCCTGCCCCTCGCCAACATCGTGGTCCAGCTCTACGGGCTCTACCTGAGCGTCCAATCCGCGGCCGGGATGCACAAGGTCGGCAAGATGAAGGCCTGGATCGCCTTCGGCATCCTGACCGTGCTGGGCATCGTCGGCAGCATCAGCGCCACCATGGCCGCCAAGCGCCTCAAGGAGCTTGCCGCGCAGGGCCCCGCCGGAGTCATGTCCCTGCCCACCGGAGGGCCCGCGGAGATGCTCGGAGACCTCCAGAAGTTCCAGGAGATGCCCGAGGCGCCTGCCGACACCCTCGCCATCCTGTCCCCCGCCGGGCAGGAGAAGCTGAAGGCCGCCTGGCCCGGGATGAGCGCTCCCATCCGCAAGGCCCTGGTGGAGACCCTCCCCACGGTCGGGGACGGGGAACGCGACGAGGCCCTCGAGCGGATGGTCCAGGTCAATCAGAACATGGGCCAGGCCATGGGCGCCATCCAGAACCTCCTCCAGCAGCAGGGGACGAATCCGCCCGGGGATGCGGGCGGGAAGTAGCGGCTTCCGGCCGGGCGTCTGGGCCGTCCTGCTCGCCGCCGCCGGGCTCCAGTGGGCGTACGTCTGTACCGGCGCCCCGCCCGTCACCTGGGACGACGCCTGGTATCTCGAGACCAGCTACCGCCTCTTTGACGCGCTGAAAGCCGGCCCCCTGCGCTTCCTGTCGGAGTACGTCCACGCGTTCCAGATCAAGGCGCCGCTCATCGCGCTCCTGCCCCTGCCCCTCTATCTCCTGTCCGGAAAGAACCTCCTCGGCGCCCTCTTCGCCAACACCCTCTGCCTGCTCGCATTGGGCTGGTACGCGAGCCGGATCGCGCGCCGCTTCTACGGGGACGCGGCGGGGGTCCTGGCCGCGCTGACGCTCAACACCTTCCCCCTGGTCTACGGGCTCTCCCGCCGCTTCTACGTCGAGCTGCCGCTCGCGCTGCTGGTCGCGGCGTGGATGCACCACCTGCTGGCCTCGGAAGGGCTGCGTCGGAAGCGGCAGAACACGGCCCTGGGAGTCCTCCTGGGGCTGGGCCTGCTCATGAAGGTCCTCTTCCCGCTCTACGCATTCTGCCCCACGGCCGTCTACCTGTGGGACCGGCGCCGGGCGGGCGGCCTGCCCCCCGCCCGCGAGCTCGAATCCGCGGCGAAGCGCATCCTCGGGATCGGAGCCGCCATCGCCCTGACCTGGTACGCGTCCAACTGGCTCACCGCGGTGGGCTTCGCGTTCCGGGCCGGCCTCGGCGACGCCGGGGCCGTGTTCGCGGGGCCGGTGCGGGTGTTCTCCCTGGCGGACCGGCTGCGGTATCTGCACGCCGCAGCGGCCCAGGGCGTGTCCTGGTACTACGCGGCCGCGGGAGGACTGCTGCTGCTGTACTGGGCCGCCGCGCGCCGGGACCTCCTGGAGCGCCTCCGGGCGCTGGCGCGGGACGAGGCATTCCGGTTCCTGTCGGCCTGGATCGTCCCCCCCCTGCTCTTCTTCTCCTTCCAGACCGCCGGAGAGCTGCGCTACGCGGCGCCGCTCCTGCCCGCGGCGGCCGTGGCCCTCGCCGGCGGGCTCCTCGTCCCGCTGTCCCGCGTCCGCTGGAGCCCGCTTTGGACGGCGCTGTTCTTCCTCCTCCCGCTCGACCTCTACGCGCACCACGCCTTCGGCCGCTCCCTGCTCCCGCATCCGGGTTCCTACGCCTACAACGAGCCCCGCCGGGGGGAACCGGCCTGGGACCTGCCCGGGCTCCTGGACGGACTCGCGGGCCTGCAGGGCGGCCGCGGCGGGACGCCGACGGTGGCGGTGGGAATCGAGCACCCCGCCCTCAACGCGAACCGGCTCTCCTGCCTGGCCGCGCAGCGGGGGGTTCCCCTGCGCTTCATCCACCTGGGAGACGCGCAGGACTCCGTGGAGAAGGCCCTCATCCGCCTCCGTGAGAAGGACGCCGCCTACGCGCTCGTCTTCGACGGCGTCCCCGCCTCGGAACTGCCCATCCCCTTCAACCGGGTCAACGCCGGGTTCCGGAAGGCCTTGGACGCGGGCCGCCTGGGCTTCCGTCTGAAACGGGCCTTCCCCCTGGGAGACGGCGTCCAAGCCACCCTCTACGAACGCTGACGCCCCCCGGCTCCTCCGACCCCCCCTTTGCAACCGCGTCCCATTTATATATTTTAGGCAGGAGACCGCCCGCGCGGGCTCTCCCGGAGGCTTTCAACCATGAGATCCACCCTCAGCTTGGTCGCGCGTTCGCTGGCCGAGCCCCCGACACTGAAGCTCAACGAAAAAGCCGGCCTCCTGAAGGAAAAAGGCGAGCCGGTCATCCATCTCGGAGGCGGCGAGCCCAAATCCAAGACCCCGATGGACGCCATCCTGGCCGCGGCCGGGAAGCTCACCTCGGCGGAGGTCAAGTACACCCCCACCGACGGCATCCCGGCCCTGAAGAAGGCCGTCATCCGCTACACGGAGGACAACTACGGGCGGACCGTGGCCCCGGAGAACGTGCTGGTCTCCAGCGGAGCCAAGGCCGCGCTCTACGCCCTGTTCGCCGCCATCCTCGACCCGCAGGACGAGGTCATCATCTCAGCGCCCTACTGGGTGAGCTACCCGGAGATGGTCAAGCTCTGCTACGCCAAGCCCGTGATCGTCACCCCCGAGGACGGAGGGCACGAGCCGCGGCTGCAGGAGATCGAGGAAGCGATCACCTCCTACACCAAGGCCGTCATCGTCAACAGCCCCAACAACCCCTCGGGCGCCGTGTACTCCGAGGCCTTCATCGCCGGGGTCGTGGAGCTCTGCGAGCGCAAGGGGCTCTACCTCATCATGGACGACATCTACCACAAGCTGGTGTTCGACGGCGTGAAACCTCCGTCGGCCTACAAGTACGCCAAGGACCTGTCGGAGAACTCCAAGCTGGTGGTCATCAACGGCGTCTCCAAGCTCTACGCCATGACCGGGTTCCGGATCGGCTGGGCCGTGGCCAACACCAAGCTCATCGCGGTCATGAGCAACGTGCAGGCGCAGACCACCTCATGCCCCTCCGCCCTCCTGCAGATGGCCGCGGTGGGCGCCCTGACCGGAGTGCAGAGCTACATCGAGAGCCTGCGCTTCACTTTGGAGAACAACCGCAACGTGATGGTGCGGGAACTCGAATCCATCGAGTCCGTGCGCGTGGTCAAGCCCAAGGGCACGTTCTACTGCCTGCCCGATTTCCGCGCCTACTCCAAGGACTCGGTGGCCCTGTGCAACACGCTCCTGGAAAAGGCCCTGGTGGTCACGGTCCCGGGCAAGGAGTTCGGGATGGAGGGGCACCTGCGGCTGAGCTACTGCGGCAGCCTCAAGGAGATCATGGAAGGCGTGCAGCGCATCAAGTGGGTGCTCGACCCCGGCTCCCCCAAGGAGATCTACATCGGCGACCGCAAGCTTGTGAGGGACTGGAAATGACCATGAACTATCTGAATATCAAGACGCCGGCGGCCGCGCAGGCCAAGGCCCTCAAGAGCGACTACGGGCTGGTGAATCACGGCCTCAGCAACCTGGGCACGGTGTATTGGAACCTCTCCGTCCCGGCCCTGTACGAGGAGGCGCTGTTCCGGAGGGAGGGGCAGATCGCCCACATGGGCCCGTTCGTAGCGAGCACGGGCAAGCACACGGCCCGCTCGGCCAACGACAAGTTCGTGGTGCGCGAGGACAGCAGCACGGACAAGGTGAACTGGGGCGAGTACAACCGGCCCTTCAGCTCCGCCAAGTTCAACGCCCTGGCCAACCGCCTCCAGGGCTACCTGGAGGGCCGGGACCTCTTCGTGCAGGACGTGTACGCGGGGGCCGACCCCGAGCACCGCATCGCGGTGCGCGTCATCACCGAGCTGGCCTGGCACAGCCTGTTCGCCAAGACCATGTTCATCGAGCCGGCCACCAACGACGAACTGCGCAAGATGGCGCCGGACTTCACCATAATCTGCGCCCCGGGATTCAAGGCCGCGCCCGAGATCGACATGACGCAGTCCAACACCTTCATCGTCCTGAACTTCGCGTCCAACCTGGCCGTCATCGGGAACACGGCCTACGCCGGGGAGATCAAGAAGTCGGTCTTCACGGTGCTCAACTACCTGCTGCCGCTCAAGGGCGTGCTGCCCATGCACTGCTCGGCCAACATCGGCAAGGACGGGGACAGCGCGCTCTTCTTCGGCCTCTCGGGCACGGGCAAGACGACCCTGTCGGCGGACCCGACGCGGGGCCTCATCGGCGACGACGAGCACGGCTGGTCGGACCAGGGCATCTTCAACTTCGAGAACGGCTGCTACGCCAAGATCATCAACCTCTCCGCCGCTGCCGAGCCGCAGATCCACGCCACCACCCGGCGCTTCGGGACCGTGCTGGAGAACGTGGTCTACGATCCGGTCCTGCGGGTCCTGGACTTGGACGACTGCACCATCACCGAGAACACGCGCGGGGCTTATCCGCTGAGCTACATCGACAACGCGGTCCCCTCCAAGTCCGGAGGCCACCCCAAGAACGTGGTGATGCTCACCTGCGACGCCTCGGGCGTCCTGCCCCCCATCGCACGCCTCTCGCCGGACCAGGCCCTGTACCACTTCATCTCGGGCTACACGGCGAAGGTGAGCGGCACCGAGACGGACATGCGCCAGGAGCCCGAGGCGACCTTCAGCGCCTGCTTCGGCGCCCCGTTCATGGTGCATCACCCATCGACGTATGCGGCCCTGCTGAAGAAGAAGATCCTCCACCACGGGGCCCGCTGCTGGCTCGTGAACACCGGCTGGACCGGCGGGCCCTACGGCGTGGGCAAGCGCATCAGCATCCGCTATACGCGAGCCATCCTGAACGCCGCCCTGGAAGGCCGGCTCGACAAGGTGGAATACGGGGTGGACCCGGTGTTCGGCTTCCAGGTGCCCAAGACCTGCGAGGGAGTGCCGGACCGCGTGCTCGACCCGGCCAGCTCCTGGCCGGACCGGGACAACTACATGTCCAAGTACCGGCAGCTGGCCAGCCTGTTCATCGAGAACTTCAAGAAGTTCAAGAGCGGCTGCCCCCCCGAGGTCGCGGCCGCAGGCCCGAAGAAGGACTAAGGGGTTGGAAATCAATAATATGAACATTTCGGAGGCCCGATGTTGAGCCGATTTCTAGGCGCGAGGAGCGCGCATAGCGTGAGCTATGTACGCGACGAGCAACGACGAAATCGGCCAATAGCGGGCCGTGCGTCCGGAGAACATCTTCTTGCACGGTCCCTGCCGGTCAATAGCGGCAGGGGCCTCCCCGAAGGGCCGGGGCGCTTTTGGGCCTGCGGAAAGGAGTTACTCCCTGCCGCAGGTCCCTGCGGCGCTATCGCCGCAGGGGCTGCGCCTTCGCGCTGCTCGACTTACAGGCCTAAAGGCCTGCGCGCCTCGCATCGCTTCGGCTCGCTCCAAAATCGCCTCCGGCGAAATGTCCATATTATTGATTTCCAACCCCTAAGCGGCCTTGCGGGAGAGACGACCGCGGAGTTCGTAGAGCAGCACCGCGCCGAACAGCAGCCCGGCGTAGAACAGGTGGAACACGGTCCCGGTCCAGCCGCGCCGGTCGGCGGGCTTGAGCCGCACGTCCTCCGCCCGCGACCGCTGCAGACCCGCGATGACCTCGGGATAGGGCGAGAAGATGAGGTACGGCGCCCGGTGGATGCTGTCGATCAGTCCCCGGGACGGCGGCAGGGCGTACTGGAAGTCGCCGATCTCGTGCTGGGACTTCCCCGCCGCGTCCCAGCGCTCCTGTAGCAGCTCGTAGAACTCCGCGAGGTGCCGGGTGTGCCCGTCCTCGGTGACCACCTGCAGGTCCAGGTCGCTCTTGGTCCCCGCCGCCCCGATGGCGTAGCTCCCCATGAGCAGGGCCGCCAGGACCCGCTGCCCGGGCTGGGCATGACGGTTGACCTCGTGGATCACATCCTTCGCCAGCCGGTCGAAAAGGGCGAGGTCCGGGATCATCTGCGCGGCCTGGTACTCGACGAGATGCGCCGCGGCCTCCGGAGCGGCCAGGGCGTCGAAGAAAACGGGCACCTTGCCGATGTCCATGGTCGCGGCGGCCAGCATCCCCTCCTGGATGACCTTCCGGAACTGCGTCGCCGGGCGGTGCGGGTTGAAATCCTGGGCGCGCTCGAGCAGCCGCTCGAAAGCCGCGCGGGCCGCGGGGTCCTCGCGGAAATAGCGGCCGTAGATCTTCCGGGAGTCCGACAAGACCGTGGCGTTGTCGGTGACCCGCAGGCCGAAGATGCCGTAGCGGCCGATGGAGCCTATGAGGAGATGGTCCACGTAGAAGCGCATCAGGTGGTCGACGGCCCGGACCTCCCGGGGGGTCTTCTGGCCGTCGGCCTTGACGCTGCCCCACTTCGACGTGGTCCGGTAGCTCACCCGCCAATAGAATGAATTGGAATACTTGCGGAGGTAGTCGATCCGGTCCCGCATACGGCTCGCCCAGGTCGCCTGGGGGACGCCGGCCTCGCCGCGCAGTTCGTCCGGCTGAGGCTTCCAAGCGAAGTCCTGGGCCTCGGATACCGAGCCGGCCTCCGGGGCATCCCCCTCGACGGCCGGCCGCAGCGCGGCGGTCCGGGACGCCCGTCCCTGGACCTCCGGGCCGAAGACCGGGTCCGGAGCGACGCCGGTCCGCGTCCGCGACTGGTCCCAGACGAAGGAAGGGCTGCGATGCGCGGATAGCGTGGCCAGCGTTCCCATGACCCCGGGAGCCGCGGCGCCGTGCGCCGTCTCTCCGGAGGCAGTCCTGCCGGAGACGGCCGGCTGTGCCGCCTGGGCCGGGGCTACGGAAACGCCGGCCTCGGCCCGGAACGAGGCCGGCGGCAGGTTCACCGCCGCGGACGGAGCCGCCGCCGCGCCCTTCGCGGCGGGGACGGCGGCGGAGGGCGCTCTCGCGGAGGCGTCCGGGCGGAGCGCGGGAGACAGCGCCGACAGAGACGGCAAAGCGGAGTCCAGGGTCGGGGCGGCGCTGGAGCCGCCGGGCGCCAGGCCGGAGCCGATGCCCGGGTTCAAGGAACCGACGATCGGCTGGATCGCGGCGGAGGACGGGTTCTCGATCGGGACCGCGCGTCCCAAGACGGCCGCTTGACAGAGCTGTGACGAAAGCAACGCCGCGGCCGCGACGACGGCGGATAGGGCGCGTGCTGATCTCATGCTCCCAGTATAGCCCGTGCCCCGCGCCGGAGGATGGGCCGAGGGTCCCAGAGTGGCTCCGGTAATGGACCCATAATTCGGTATACTTCAGCCATGCCGGGAAACCCGCTCTCCGAAGAGATATACCTCCAGCGCACCCGCAAGCGCAAGGGCGACGTGCGCGGGCACTACTTCCGGGACCAGACCGCCATCATCCACTGCCGGCCGTTCCGGCGCCTCAAGCACAAGACCCAGGTATTCTTCGCCCCCGACAACGACCATGTCTGCACGCGCATGGAGCACGTCATGCACGTGGCCACCATCGCCGCCACCCTCTGCAAGGGCCTCAACCGCGAAGGCTGGAACCTGGACACCGAGCTCGCCTACGCCATCGGGCTCGGCCACGACCTGGGGCACCCCCCCTTCGGCCACAGCGGCGAGGAGGCGATCAACGAGAAGCTGGTCCGCAAAGGCTCGTTCTGCCACGAGATGCACAGCTACCGGGTCGCCGAGCACCTGGCCTACGGAGGCGACGGGCTGAATCTGACCTACGCGGTGAAGGACGGGATCATCTGCCACAACGGGGAGCATTTCGAGCGGAGCCTGGTCCCCGCGGTCCAGCCGAACCGCCTGGAGGAGATCACCGCCCGCGACTGTCTCCCGACTTCCTACGAAGGCTGCATCGTACGCTTCTCCGACAAGATCGCCTACCTGGGCCGGGACATCGAGGACGCCGTGATCGCCCGCCTCATCGCGAAGAAGGACATCCCCCCGGAGATCGCCCGCGGGCTCGGCTCGAGCAACTCGGAGATCATCGAGTTCTGCGTCAACGACGTCATCGAGCGCTCCAAAGGCGGGGACGCCATCCGGTTCTCCGATCCCGCGTTCGAACTGCTCCTCCAGCTCAAGAGATTCAACTACGAGCGGATCTATTATCACCCGAAGATGCGCCGGACCGCGGAGTTCTGCCGCCGGATCCTGCACAGCCTCTTCGACCATCTCATGGCCCTCCATGCCCGCTGCGGCCGGGACTTCGGAAAGTACCCGGAGAGCGGCATCCCCTTGGATCAGGCTTTCGGCCGGCGCCGGGAGGAGATGGACCCCTTCTACTCCCGGACCGGCGCGGACGCCGAGACCGCGGTCACGGATTTCGTGGCGGGAATGACGGACAACTACGCGCTAGAGGCCATGAAGCAGATCACCTTGCCCCCGCCGCTCACCTTCAAGGCCTGACCGACCGCCCCTTTCCGCTCCCCCGCGAGCTATAATAGGCTTCATGGCCTTCAGAAACCTCTTCTACATCCGTTGCGTGCTGTTCTTGACCCTCCTGCTCATCGTCCTGTACAGTCCCGAGTTGCGCGTGTCCCTGGGCGCCGCAGTGGGACTGCTCGCCGTCTACGCGTGCCTCCATGGGGCCCTGTTCTGGAGCCTCACCCGGGAGAAGGTCCCGTCCGACTGGGGCCTCTACGCCGTGCCGGCGGACATCTTCATGATCGCGGCCGGGATCTACGCGAGCTCCGGGGTCGAGGTGAACCTCTACATCGCCTACTTCGTGGTCATCATCGGCGCGCTCCTCATGGAGAGCCTGGTCTCCGGCTTCTTCATCGCCGGGATCGCCTGCGCCTTCTACGGGGTCACCGTGGCCATCACGCCCGAGGCGTTCAAAACCTCGGACAACCTGCTCCGCTTCGTCCTGCTGACCACCGCGTCCTTCTTCATCGCCTACGTGTCGAGCCTGGTCCACGCCAAGCGGAAAGCCCTCGCGGGGGAGGCGGAGAAGCGGGCGCTGTGGAAGGAGCGCCTGGCCGCGAGCCGCCGACTGCTCGGCGAGGTCCAGGGCCACGTGTCGGAGCCGCTGGAACGGATCGCGGTCGCGGTCAAGGAGCTCGGGGGGCAGGGGAAGTCCTCCGACATCCTCTGGGAACTCGACGGCATCCGCGGCCAGCTCAAGCGGATGGGCGGCGTCCTCGGGCTCCAGAAGGCCGAGCCTACGCCCCTGGAGCTCTCCGCCCCGCTGGAGCGGGCGCTTTTCAAGCTCCAGGAAGAGATCGCGGAGACCGGCTGCGAGATCGATTTCCCGCCCCCGCCCCCGGCGCTCGTCAACGGCATCAAGGAGCACCTGGCGGAGTTCTTCTGCGGGCTGATCAAGGACGTCCTCGCCGCGGCCCCGAAAAAGGGCCGCATCGTCATCGCGACGGGCATCAAGCCGGCCCCCTGGTGGGAACGCAGCGAGCGGCTGAGCCACTGGCTGACCGTCGAGGTATCGACTCAGGGCGGCTCGGGCGGGAGCTCCCGTCCCGGAG
>Ga0154315_1097_pt1 | contig 37175 bp, 38 predicted proteins | sample RifGroA2_FD_105609 | JGI IMG/M metagenome (GOLD analysis project Ga0154315, IMG submission 105609) | Elusimicrobia bacterium GWA2_69_24
CCGGTTCGGAGGGAGGGGGGCCGGACCGACCTGTCCGGCCTCCCTACCCCTATCAGCCCGCTGGATACCGGCTTTCGCCGGTATGACGGCTTTTCAAATGTAAAGAAGTGTTGGGATCACTACACTGGTATGGACGAGCCGTTCCCATGATACAGGCACGGCGGCGAGATCTTTGATCAACTTGCTCCGGTGGGCCAGCTCCGTCAGCAGCGGCAAGCCGGCGAACGAGGTGATCCTTGCCCACGTTGCGCCACGAGTGTGCCCGGGCACAGTCGCTTAGCCGAGGATCGGGGTATAGACAGGTACTTTGCAGCTATGAAGGTAAAATGCTAATTTTAACTGTTGAATAATTTCCAGTATAGGGAGATTCGAATGCCACAATTTCTGCGCGTCCAGGTGCCGGCTGACGGGGCCAAGATCCAGGTAAAACAGGGCAAACTCGTCGTCCCCGATAACCCCATCATCCCCTTCTTCCCGGGAGACGGCACCGGACCCGACATCTGGAAGGCTGCCCAGGGCGTTCTGGACGCGGCCGTGCAGAAAGCTTACAAGGGCAAGAAGAAGATCGCCTGGATGCGCGTGTACGCCGGACTCGACGCGCTGCAGACCTACGGCGATGACACGGTCCTCCCCGAGGAGACCCTCGCGGCTTTCAAGGAGTTCCACGTCGGGCTGAAGGGCCCCCTCACCACCCCGGCCGGCGGCTTCAAGTACGTCTGCCTGGTCTGCGCCAAGGAGCAGGGAGACGTCGACGGCAAGCGCCCCGCCAAGTGCGTCGCCTGCGGCTCCGAGTTCGTGACCGCCCGCTTCCGCTCCGTGAACGTGAACATCCGCCAGAAGCTGGACCTCTACGCCTGCGTCCGGCCCGTGCGCTGGTTCAAAGGCGTGCCCTGCCCGGTGAAGGCTCCCGAGAAGCTCGACATAGTGATCTTCCGCGAGAACACCGAGGACGTATACGCCGGCATCGAGTTCGAGCAGGGCACCCCCGAGCAGAAGAAGGTCTACGAGTTCCTGACCAAGGAGATGGGCAAGAAGTTCCGCGAGGACAGCGGCATCGGGATCAAGCCCATCTCGATCTTCTGCTCGACCCGCCTCATCCGCAAGGCCATCCAGTACGCCATCGATCACAACAAGCCCTCCGTCACCATGGTGCACAAGGGGAACATCCAGAAGTTCACCGAAGGCGCGTTCCGGGACTGGGGCTACCAGCTCGCCAAGGCGGAGTTCCGGAGCCAAGTCGTTTCCGAGACGGAACTCTGGGACCTGCACGGCGGCAAGCTGCCCGCGGGCAAGGTGCTGATCAAGGACCGCATCGCGGACCAGATATTCCAACAGCTCCTGCTGCGCCCCGAGGAATATTCCGTCCTGGCCACGCCGAACCTGAACGGGGACTACCTCTCCGACGCCGCGGTCGCCCAGGTGGGCGGGCTCGGGCTCGGACCCGGCGCGAACATCGGCGACGAGACGGCCGTATTCGAGGCCACGCACGGCAGCGCCCCCAAGTACGCCGGCAAGGACCAGGTCAACCCGGGCTCCCTGATCCTTTCCGGGGTCATGATGCTCGAGCACCTCGGCTGGCAGGAGGCCGCGGACCTCATCGTCCGCTCCCTGGAGAAGACCATCCTCTCCAAGCGGGTCACCTACGACCTCGAGCGGCAGATGGGCGGGGCCACGAAGCTCAAGTGCTCCGAGTTCGGCGCCGAGATCGCCAGGAACATGGACGCGGTGCTGGAGAGCGCCGCCTCCTGACCCCGGGGGAAGTCCAGCGCATGAGCCCGAGACTCAGCATCCTCGTCCCCGTGTACAACGAGGAGGAGAACCTCGCCGACCTCGCCGAGGAGCTGCGCGCCGCGCTGGCCGGCGTGGACTACGAGGTGCTCTGGGTCGACGACGGCTCGCGAGACGGCTCCTACGGGCTCATCCGAAAGGCTTGCGCCGCGGAGCCGCGCTTCCGCGCGGTGCAGCTGGCCACCAACTTCGGGCAGACCGCCGCCCTGGCGGCGGGCATCGACCATGCGCGGGGCGCGGTCATCGCCTGCCTGGACTCCGACCGCCAGAACGACCCCAAAGACATCCCCGCCATGCTGGCCAAGCTCGACGAGGGCTTCGACGTGGTCAGCGGCTGGCGCCGGGACCGGCAGGACGCCTGGCTCACCCGGCGCCTGCCCTCGCAGGCCGCCAACGCCCTCATCTCCTGGGTGACGGGCGTGCATCTGCACGACTACGGCTGCACGCTCAAGCTCTATCGCGCGGAGTACCTCAAGCCCCTGCGCCTCTACGGCGAGATGCACCGCTTCATCCCGGCCATGGCCGGCACCATGGGCGCCCGCATCACCGAGCTCGTGGTCCATCACCGGCCGCGCACCCGCGGCGTGTCCAAGTACGGCCTGGCCCGCATATTCAAGGTGATCCTCGACCTCATGACCGTCAAATTCATGAACGCCTACCTGACCAAGCCGAGTTATCTCTTCGGCGGGGGCGGCAGCCTGATGGTCCTGGTCGGGGTGGCGCTGTCCGCCGTGACCCTGTACAACAAGCTGTACCTGGGCATCTTCGTGAAGGACCAGCCCCTGTTCCTCGTCTCCATCTTCTTCGGCCTCGTCGGCGTCCAGCTCCTGCTCATCGGCCTGCTGGCCGAAGTCCTCACCCGGATCTATTACGACGTGCGCCAGCGCACCGCCTACTTCGTGCGCGAACGCCTCAACCTGGACGCCTCGGCATGAGCGACTCCCTGCGCTTCTCGGTCACTGAGATCCGCGAGGCGGGCGGCCTGTGCGCCTCCCTCGAAGTGGAGCCCGCCCTGATCTTCCCCGAGCCCGTCCCCAACGCAGCTCTCGCCGGCCCGGTCGCGGCGGAGCTGGAGTTCTCCGTGGGGGGGAACCGCATCCTCCTGCAGCTGCGCATCTCCGGCTCCTGGAAGACGAACTGCAGCCGCTGCCTGGCGGAGCACCGCGTCGATTTCGCCGCCTCCGCCGAGGAGACCTACCCCCTGGACCAGGACAGCGTGGACGTCGGCGAGGAGGTCCGTCAGGCCGCCTTGCTGGAGGTCCCGCAGCGTTCGCTGTGCCGCGCGGACTGCAAGGGCCTCTGCCCGCAGTGCGGCAAGGACCTCAACGCCGAGCCCTGCGGCTGCGTCGTGAAGCCGCCATCCCCTTTTGCCGCACTCAAGAAACTCAAAGGCAGTTGAAAGGAGCATCACCATGCCCAATCCAGTACGCAAGCACACCCGACACCGCACCTCGACCCGCCGCGCCGCCAACTGGCGCCTCACGCTCTCGGCCCTGAGCAAGTGCTCTCACTGCGGAGAGATGACCCCGCCCCACCGGGTCTGCTCGCATTGCGGCTTCTACGACGGCGTACTCGTCCTCCCCAAGAAGGTCAAGAAGTCCAAGAAGGCGCAGGCGGGGGAGAACCCCCAGGGTAACGAGGAAGCGAAGTAGTCCATGCGCATCGCGGTCGACGCGGTCGGCGAATCGCCGCTCCGCCCGGTCCTGGAAGGGGCGCTCCGGGCCGTCAAGGAAGAGGGCCACGAGCTCTTCCTTTTCGGTCCGGCGAAGGCGCTCAACGAGGAGCTGGCCTTGCTGGGCGGGGCGGAGACGCCGGGGCTCTCGGTGCTCGACGCCCCGTCCTCGGTCACGCCCCAGGACGACCCGGCCGCCGCCTGCCGCGAGAAGCCGGACTCCGGGCTCATGCGCTCGGCCGAGTGGGTCGCGCTCAAACGCGCGGAGGCCATGGTCTCCCTGGGCGAACCCACCGCCGTCGTCGCCGCGTGCCTGTGGCACCTCAAACGCCTGCGCGGGGTGCTGCGCCCCGCCCTGCTTTGCACCATCACCACGCCCAAGGGGCCCTGCCTCCTGGCCGACGCGGGGGCCTGCCTGGACTCCAAGCCCTGGCACCTCCTGCAGTTCGCGCTGATGGGCACGCTCTACGCCCAGCGCGTGCTCAAGGTCGCGGAGCCCACGGTCCGTCTCCTGGCCGCGGGACCCTGCGAGGGCCGCTCCGATGAGCTCGTGCGCGAGGCCCTGCCGCTCCTGCGCTACGCGGGGGTGCGCTTCATGGGGACCATCCGGGCCGGCGACCTTCCGCGCGGGGGAACCGATATCGTGGTCGCCAACGGGACCTGCGGCGAGGTCGCCGCGCGCCTTCTGATGGGCGCGTCGGCGTCGATGCGGGATATGATAGAATCCGAACTCCGCGGCGGGATGCTCTCCAAGGTGGGGGGCGCGTTGTCGCGGGGGGCCATCCGCCGCGCCGGCCTCTCCTGCGGCAGCGTCTCTGCGGACGGGGCGCCGCTCTTGGGAGTCGCGGGCCCGGTGGTGCTGAGCCTGGCCCCGAACAGCGCGGACGCGTTCCTGGGAGCGATCCGAACCGTCGCGAAGCTGGCGGAGTCCGATATCCAGGAGAGCCTGCGGGAGCGGCTCGAGGACGTGCGCTCCAGCATGGAGTTCTCGAAAGTCGTCGAATAGGGTGAGGGTGCCATGAACGGATCCGAGCGATTGCGGGAGAAGACGGCGGTCATCACGGGCGGAGCCCAGGGGATCGGGCGCGCCATGGCGGAGACTTTCGCCCGCGAGGGCGCGCGGCTCATACTGGCCGACGTGGACGGCGCCCTGGCGGAGAAGACCGCGGCCGAGGTCGCCGCCGCCTTCAACACGGCTGCGCACGGCGTCGCCTGCAATGTCACCGAGTATCCGTCCTGCGAGGCGGCCGTCGCCGCCGCAGTTGACAAATTCGGGAAAATTGATATATTGGTCAACAACGCGGGGATCACGCGCGACGGTCTGGTCTTGCGCATGTCGGATGCGGACTGGGACGCGGTCCTGGCGGTGAATCTCAAGGGCGCCTTCCACTGCACGAAGGCGGCTCTGCGGCCGATGATGAAGGCGCGGACGGGACGCATCATCAACATCGCCTCGGTCATCGGGCAGCAAGGGAACGCAGGGCAGGCGAACTACGCCGCCTCGAAAGGCGGGTTGATCGCTTTCACGAAATCCTGCGCTAAAGAAGTGGCTTCACGCGGAATACTGGTAAACGCCATCGCGCCGGGGTTCATCCAGACGCGGATGACGGATGCGATCAGCGAGGAAGCCAAGAGTCGGGCCCTGGAGTTCGTGCTGCTCGGGCGCATGGGGAAGCCGGAAGAGGTGGCTGCGGCCGCCCTGTTCCTGGCCTCCGATGACGCCGCGTATATCACGGGCCAGGTGATCAACGTCAACGGCGGCATGTACGTTTAGCCGCCGAACCTAAAGAGAAGAGGTAAGCATGGCTGACAACAACGTTGAGGAGCGGGTCAAGAAGATCATCGTGGACCAGCTCGGCGTAGACGCCAACGAGGTGGCCCCGTCCGCTCACTTCGTCAACGACCTCGGGGCCGACTCCCTCGATACCGTCGAACTCGTGATGGCGCTGGAAGAGGAGTTCGACACGGAGATCCCGGACGAACAGGCCGAGAAGATCCAGACGGTCGGCCAGGCCATCGAGTACATCAAGGCGCACGCGAAGAAATAGCCCGGGTCCCTTCCCGGTCTCGGGATGGGACGCGCGGTCGCGATGTCCTTAGACCTAGAGGAGGTCATCGGATATCATTTCCGGAATCCAGCCCTCTCTCGCGAGGCGTTGACGCACAAGTCCTATGCCTACGAGAAAGGGGAGCTCGCGCACAACGAGCGGCTGGAATTCTTGGGCGACAGCGTGCTCGCTGCGCTGGTGGCCCACCTCCTGTTCGCCGAACACCCCGAAGAAGACGAGGGCCGCCTCTCCAAAAGGAAGGCGGCCCTCGTCTCCAGGAGCTCCCTGGCGGCCTGGGCCGAGCGACTCGGCCTGGGACGGCACATGCTCCTGGGCACGGGCGAGGAGTCCACGGGCGGGCGCACCCGCCCGAGCATCCTCGCCAACGCGCTGGAAGCCCTGCTGGGGGCGGTGTACCTCGACGGGGGCTTCGCCGCCGCCCGGGACATGCTGCAGCGCTGCTGCCTGGACTCGGGCGCCGAGTTCGTGGAGACGGATTTCAAGAGCCGCCTCCAGGAACTGGTGCAGAAGAAGCACAAGGTGACGCCGGAGTACAAACTGGTGGAAACCAGCGGACCGGACCATGACAAGTCGTTCTCGGTCGAGGTGACCCTGGGTTCGCGGACGCTGGGAGAAGGAGACGGCAAGACCAAGAAAGAAGCCGAGCAGGCTGCCGCGAGCGACGCGCTGAACCGGCTGCAGCGCCCGCGCGAGAGCTAGATCACCGAGGCTACCATGGACTATGGATTGACCGAACTGCAGAGGGAGATGGTGGCGCTGTCGCGCGAGCTGGCGGTCAAGAAGATCAAGCCCGTCCGGGAGAAATACGACGAAAGCGAGGAGTTCCCCTGGGACATCGTCGAAGAGCTCCGCAAAGCGGACCTCTTCGGGGTCTACCTCCCGGAGGAGTACGGCGGCATGGGCGGGGGCCTCTTCGAGCTGGGCCTCATCAGCGAGCAGCTCTCGCGCACCTGCGGCGGCATCGCCCTCTGCCTCATGACCTCGTCCTTGTGCTCCATGCCCATCCTGGTGTTCGGCTCCCCGGAGCAGCGCCAGCGCTTCCTGCCCGACATCGCCTCGGGCAAGAAGCTCGGGGCCTTCTGCATCACCGAGCCGGGCTCCGGCTCCGACGCGAGCTCGCTCAAGGCCACGGCCGTGGCCGACGGGGATCACTTCATCCTCAACGGCGTCAAGAACTTCTGCTCCTCGGGGAAGGCCTCGGAGACCTACGTGGTCTTCTTCAGCACCAACCCCAAGCGCGGCGCCCGCGGCATCACCGCCTTCATCGTGGAGAAGGGGACCCCCGGCTTCACCTTCGGAAAGAAGGAGAAGAAGATGGGCATCCGGGCGAACTCCACGCACGAGCTCGTCTTCAGCGACTGCCGCGTGCCCAAGGCCAACATCCTATTCAAGGAGGGGATGGGCCTGCTGGTCGCCCAGAACACCTTCGACTTCGCCCGGCCCGGGGTCGGCGCCCAGGCCATCGGCATCGCCCAGGGCGCGCTCGACGAGACCCTGGCCTACACCCGGGTGCGCAAACAGTTCGACGTGCCGGTGGCGAGCTTCCAGGCCATCGGACACATGCTGGCCGAGTGCGCCACGCAGATCGAGGCGGCGCGGGCCCTGTTCTTCACCACCGTCCGGGCGATGGACGCGGAGCTCCTCCCGGCGGTCAAGAAGGCGATCGCCGAGAACATCACGGTCTACGAAGCCATGAAGGCCCTGAACTGCCGCCGCTGGAGCAAGGAATCGGCCATGGTCAAGGTCTTCAGCTCCGACGTGGCCATGAAGGTGACCACCGACTGCGTGCAGATGTGCGGCGGCATCGGCTACATGAGGGACTTCCCGGTGGAGAAGTACATGCGCGACGCCAAGATCACCCAGATATATGAAGGGACCAACCAGCTGCAGCGCGAGGAGATCGCGCGGATGCTGGTCAAGGAAGCGGCTTCCTCCGAGAGGGAAGCCGCGGGGAGCTAGACTCGATGAACATCGTGGTTTGCGTCAAGCGCACGCCGGCGTCCACCAGCGTCGCCCTCGACCCGCAGACGGGCGCGGTGAAGACCGCGGGGCTGCCGCACGGCATCAATCCGTTCGACGAGTACGCGGTCGAGGAGGCCCTCCGCCTCAAGGAGCGCATCCCCGGGACCAAGGTCGCCGTGCTCAGCGTCGGTCCGGCCGAGAACGACGAGGTCATCCGCGCCGCCCTGGCTCTGGGCTGCGACACCGGCGTCCTGCTCAGCGACCCGGCCTTCGCGGGCTCCGACGTCTACGCGCTCTCCCTCATCCTGGCCAAGGGCATCCAGAAGGTCGCCGAGACCCGGGGCGGGGTGGGACTGGTCCTGTTCGGACGCCAATCCAACGACGGGGAGTCCGGCCACACCACGGCCGCGGTGGGCGCCCGCCTGGGCTGGCCGAGCGTCATCTCGGTGCGCAAGATCCCCGAGGCGGCGGACGCCGCCGTCACGGTGGAGCGCCTCCGGGAGGACGGGACGGACGTCCTCCAGTTGACGCTGCCGGCCGTGCTCAGCGTGCTCAAGGAGATCAACGAGCCCCGCCTGCCCTCCCTGAGGGGGAAGATGGCCGCCAAGAAGATGCCGGTGGAGACCTGGGGCGCCGCCGCCCTCGGGCTGTCCGCCGACGTCGTGGGCAAGGCCGGCTCCCGGATGGACGTCGTCAAGATGGCGCCCGTACCGTCGCGCGGAGCCGGCGTCGTCATCACGGGGGAGACCCCCGAGGACAAGGCCCAGGCCCTGGTCGCGAAGCTCAAAGAAGCCAAGTTCATTTAACCCAGAAAAAGGAATCCTGCAATGGCATACGAAGGCAAAGGGGTTTGGTGCATCGCGGAGTCCCGGGGCGGCAAGGTCAGTCCCGTCCTCTTCGAGCTGTTGACCGCCGGGCGCAAACTCGCCGCCGCGCGCGGGGAGACGGTGACCGCGGTCGTGATCGGGCACGGGCTCCAGGATGCGGCGGGTGAGATCGCCGGCCGGGGCGCGGACCAAGTCCTCGTCGTGGAGGACGCCTCCCTCAAGGAGTTCGTGGACGACGTCTACGCCGCGGTGCTGGCGAAGCTGGCCGAGGCCCGGAAACCCCGGACCCTGCTCCTGCCGGCCACGGTCTACGGGCGCTCGCTCGCCCCGCGGCTCTCGGTGCTCCTGCGTGCCGGCCTCGCGGCCGACGCCGTGGGCCTCGAGCTCGACGCGGAGCAGCGCCTCCTGGTGACCCGGTCCGCCTACGCGGGCAACGTGGTCGCCACGGTCCTGCTGCGCTCCGTGGACGGCCCCGAGATCGCCACGGTGCGCCCCCTCGCCTTCGAGCGCAGCGCCGCGGGCGGGGCGGGCACGGTCGCCGCCGCGGCCCCGGACGCGGGAGCCCTGGCGGGCAAGACGGCCTTCGTCTCCTTCGGAGCCGACCGGGCCGACGAGATCGACCTCGGCGCCGCGGAGAAGATCGTCTCCGGCGGCCGGGGCCTGGGAAAGCCCGAGGGCTTCGAGCTGGTCCGCAAGCTGGCCAAGACCCTGGGCGCCGCCGTCGGGGCCAGCCGCGCCGCCGTGGACTCGGGCTGGATCCCCTACAAGCACCAGGTCGGCCTCACCGGCCGCTCCGTGCGCCCGAAGCTGTACGTCGCCTGCGGCATCTCCGGCCAGATCCAGCACATGGCCGGGATGAACGCCAGCGGCACCATCGTGGCGATCAACTCCGACGCGGAGTGTCCCATGATGAAGGTCGCCACTTACGCGGTCCAGGGGGACCTCTACAAGCTCCTCCCCGCCATCGTGGCGGAGATCGAGAAAGCCCGCGGCTAGGGTGGTCCGGCATACATTCGTCACCCCGGCGAAAGCCGGGGTCCCGGAACGGAATACCGCACTAGGGAAATCCGCGCGGAATTTGGTAGACTAGCGTTCCTTCGGCGCGGTAGCTCAGTGGTTAGAGCGGGCGTTTCATAAGCGCTAGGTCGGGGGTTCAATCCCCTCCCGCGCCAGTGGTTTGCAGGAATACTAAGGAGGAGTGATGTCAGAAACGCTGGTCGTCGTCAGCAAGGTGAAGGCGATGGTGAAGGCGAGCGGGTTCCGCACCGGCGGAGACTTCCTCGACGCTTTGTCCAGCCGCGTCAATCAGATCGTCCAAGCCGCCATCGAGAAGGTGAAGAACGAGGGCGCGAAGAAGACCCTGGGCGCCGAAGACCTCTAGATCGTCCGACGTGCAGACCTTTCGGGACTTCATGGAACAGTCTCTCTATGACCCCGCCGCGGGATTCTATCCCCGGCGGGAGTCGAAGGGGGACTTCTACACCGCGCCGGAGCTCCATCCGGCCTTCGGCGCCGTCCTGGCCGCAGAGCTCGCCGCGCGCCTGGCGGCCGTCCGGCGCGCGCGCCCCGAAACCCCGCTGTGCGTCGTGGAGATGGGCTCGGGCGACGGGACGCTGTCCGGACAGCTCAGGGCCTCCCTGCGGGCCGAACACCCGCGCTGGGCCGGGGAAGCCCGCTGGATCCTGGTGGAGCGGGTCGAGAATCTGCTCCTCAAGAGCGTCCAGGCCCTGCGCGCCTCGGGCGGGGAGATCCTGGGCCACGCCTCCCTGGAGAATATCCCGGGCCCCGTGTGCGGGGTGTTCCTCTCCAACGAGCTGGTGGACGCCCTGCCCGTGCATCTCCTGGAGAAGTCCGGCGGCGAGATGCGCGAGGTGTTCGTGCGCGATCCGGACGGGACGCCCGGCCCGCAGTTGGGCCCGCTCTCGGACCCCGAACTGCGGCCTGACGCCGAGGCCGTTGCGGCCGAGCTCCCGGAGGGGGGGCGGCATGCGGTCTCCCTGGAAGCCCGGCGCTGGCTGCGCCGCGTCGCCGGCCTCCTGGACGCCGGCTCCATCCTCACCGTGGACTACGGCGACCGCTTCCTCCCGGGCCGGCCCAACCCGCCGCGCTCCTTTCGCGGCCACCGAGTGAGCGGCGACCTGTTCCAGGCCCCCGGCCGGACCGACCTCACGGCCTCCGTCGATTTCTCCGCCCTCATCCGCGAGGGGGAGCGCTGCGGACTGCGCACCGCCGCCTTCCTGACCTTGGGCCGCTTCCTCATGGACCGGGGCATCCTGGAGCGCATGCCCCAGGACGGCTCCCGGGCCTCTTTCAAGGAACGCGCGCAGCTCAAGACCCTTTTCCACCCCGACGGGATGGGCGACCGCTTCAAAGTCCTTATCCAGGAGAAAGGCCTGCCATGATGCCGGCCTACGCCGCCCTCTACGCTTTCGCGGTCATGGGCGCGCTCTTCGCCGTCGGCGGCCTCATCGCGGCCTGGGCCCTGCGTCCCCAGGTCGAAGACCCGATCAAGCGCACGACCTACGAGTGCGGCATGGTCGCGGTGGGCTCCACCGACGTCAAGACCAACGTCCGGTTCTACGTCTTCGCCCTGCTCTTCGTCATTTTCGACGTGGAAGCGCTCTTCATCTTCCCCTGGGCCGTCTGCGTCCGGGCCCTGGGAGCCCCGGCTCTCATCGAGATGCTGGTGTTCCTGGTCCTGCTGTTCCTGGGCCTGGTCTACGCCTGGGGCCACGGAGCCCTGGAGTGGGACTGGCCTGCGGCCCCCGTCCGGCACCGCAAGGCCGGAGCGCGCCGCGCGGGAGGGCACTCGTAATGGGGATCGTCCTGGATAAGCTGCCCGGAGTCTGCGGCGTCCTGCCCGGCGGGGCGGGCGTGCTGGCCGCCTCGGACGAAGTAGTGAACTGGGCGCGCAAGCGCTCGGTGTGGCCGGTCACCTTCGGCCTGGCCTGCTGCGCCATCGAGATGATGGCCGCCTACGCCGCCCGATTCGACACCGACCGCCTGGGCATCTTCCCGCGTCCGAGCCCGCGCCAGGCCGACCTCCTCATCATCGCCGGCACCGTGGTCAAGAAGATGGCCGAACCTATCGTCCAGATCTTCCATCAGATGCCCGAGCCGCGCTGGGTCCTATCTCTGGGCAGCTGCTCCAATTGCGGCGGACCGTACTACGACTCCTACTCCGTCGTGAAGGGCGTGGACAAGATCATCCCCGTGGACGTCTACGTGGCGGGCTGCCCGCCCCGGCCGGAAGCCCTCATCTACGGCATCCTCGAGCTCCAGAAAAAGATCGAGAAGATGAGTCTGGCCCGCGGCGCCGGCGCCACCGCCCAGATCGAGACCGGGCCCCGGCGGTACGACTAGCTCATGGACCGCGCGACCCTGCTGGCCAAGTTCGCCGAGAAGTTCCCCGGGATCCAGGAAGCCGCCCAGCCCGTGCGGGACTACCCCACCTTCCGCCTGGCCGCGGCCGCGGACCTCGTGCCCGCCGCCCGCTGGCTCAAGGAGGAGCTCGGCTTCGACTATCTGGACATGGTCACGGCCACGGACTGGCTGGGCCCGGTGGACCTGCGCGGCTACGTCCGGGAAGCCAACCCGCACGTCATCGCCAAGGAACTGGGGGCCCCCGGGGGGGACCCCGCGCCGGCCAAGAAGAACGAGGGCGTGGGCTACCGCGACGCCATCGAGCTCCTGTACTGCTTCTCCAATTTCCGCGAGAAAGCCAAGGTCTTCCTCAAGCTGGACGTGCCCCGCTCTCCGGCGAGCGCCCCCTCGCTTTTCCCGGTGTTCCACTCCGCCGACTGGCAGGAACGCGAAGCCTTCGACCTCCTGGGCGTGGCTTTCGACGGGCACCCCAACCTGGCCAAGATCCTGACCCCCGATTTCATCGCGGGCAACCCCCTGCGCAAGGATTACGTCCACCAGAAGGACCGGTACGACTCATGACCCCGGCTCCGCTCAGGACCGACCAGCTCTTCGTCAACCTCGGGCCCCAGCACCCGAGCACCCACGGCGTGCTGCGCGTCGGGCTTACCCTGGAGGGCGAGGTGATCATGCGGGCCGAGCCGGACATCGGCTACCTCCACCGCGGCACCGAGAAGCTCTCCGAGATCCGGGGCTGGAACCAGCTGGTCGCCCTGTCCGACCGCTGGGACTACTGCAATGCGATGGGCAACAACCTCGCCTACTGCCTGGCCGCGGAGAAGCTCCTGACCGTCGAAGTCCCCGAGCGCGCCCAGCACCTGCGCGCCGTCATGTGCGAGTTGAACCGGATCGCCAGCCACCTCATCTTCTTCGGCACTTTCGGCATCGACATCGGCGCCTTCACGCCCTTCCTGCACGCCTTCCGTGAGCGGGAGATGCTCCTGGACCTCTTCGAGTCCTGCACCGGCGCCCGGCTGACCTACAACTACATCCGCATCGGCGGCGTCATGCGGGACCTGCCCAAGGGCTGGCCCGACCTCTGCCGCGAGTTCCTGGAGTTCTTCAAGCCCCGCCTGCAGGAGTACGACACCCTGCTCTCGTTCAACCCTATCTTCCTGGACCGCACCAAGACCGTGGGCCACATCTCCAGGGAGTCGGCGCTGAACTGGGGCGTCTCCGGGCCGAACCTGCGCGCCTCCGGCGTGAAGGCGGACGTGCGCAAGCTCGACCCCTACTGCCTCTACGCCAAGTACGATTTCGAGATCCCGGTCGGAAAGACCGGCTGCTGCTGGGACCGCTACTACTGCCGCATGCTCGAGATCAAGGAATCGGTCCGCATCGTGGAGCAGGCCCTGGGCCTGCTCGCCGACGGCCCGGTCATGGCCAAGGGTGTCGCCAAGATACTCAAGCCGGCGCCCGGCGAATCCTACGGCCACGTCGAGGCCGCGCGGGGCGACCTGGGCGTCCACCTGATCTCCGACGGGAACACCGCTCCCTACCGCCTGCATGTGCGCGCCCCCTCTTTCATGAACCTCCAGATCCTGCAGGAGCTCCTGGTCGGACAGCGGATGTCGGACGTCATCGCCATCCTGGGCTCGATCGACATCGTGCTCGGGGAGGTGGACCGGTGACCGACGAGCCGAGACCGGGACAGCCGCCGCCCGCCCCCGAGCCCAAGCCTGCCGCCCCGGCGAAGCCGCCCGTGGTCCTGCCGGACCCCGTCTTCAACACCGCCAACGGCCGCCTCCTGTTCGCCGAGGACCGGCTCTGGCCCAACCGGGTCTGGAAGGGCATGTTCTCTTTGCCCCGCTACCGCAACGGGGCGCTCATGCTCGCCGGCATCATCGTCGCCGGGACCGCTTTCGTCGCCGCCGTGGGCGAGCTGGACTCCCGCGTCCGGCCCGTCTTCAACTGGCTCTCCGCCCAGGCCGCCGCCCTGAGCCTGCCCGCCCTCCTGTTCCCGGCCGCCTGGATCGTGGTCAAGGTCCTGGCCATCACGGGCGTCATCGTGGCCGCGCCCATCTTCCTGGTATGGTGGGAGCGCAAGATCTCGGCCCACATGCAGTCCCGCTTCGGGCCCATGGTCACGGGCGGGTTCCATGGCTGGCTGCAGACCGTCGCCGACGGCATCAAGCTCTTCCTCAAGGAGAACATCACCCCTGTCACCGCCGACCGTTGGGTGCATCTCCTGGGTCCCATCGTGGCCTTGGGACCGGTGTTCCTGGCCTTCGCGCCCGTCTGCTTCGGCCGCGAGCTGGCGGCCGCGGACCTCGACATCGGCGTGGTCTACATCTTCGCCATGACCGGCGTCTCGGTCCTGGGCATCATGATGGCGGGCTGGGGCTCGGGCAATAAGTACTCCTTGCTGGGCGGCCTGCGCGCCGCGGCCCAGCTGGTGAGCTACGAGATCCCCCGGGCCTTCTCGGTCATCCCGGTCATCATGCTGGCGGGCTCCTTGAACCTGACCAAGATCGTCGCCGCGCAGAGCGGCTGGTGGTTCGACGGCATCCCGGTCCTGCCCCGCTGGTTCATCTTCTACCCGGTCGTCGGGCAGCTATCCTTCCTCATCTTCCTGATCACCTCGGTGGCCGAGACCAACCGCACCCCCTTCGACATCCCCGAGGCGGAGTCCGAGCTGGTCTCGGGCTTCCACACCGAGTACTCCGGGCTCAAGTTCTCGTTCTTCTTCCTGGCTGAGTACGCCTACATGACCCTGGGCTGCTGCTTGATGGCGGCCTTCTTCCTGGGCGGCGGCGCCGCGCCCTGGCCCTTCCTCTCCTTCATCCCGAGCTGGGCCTGGTTCACGGTCAAGGTCCTGGGCTTGGTGTTCTGCTTCATGTGGTTCCGCTGGACCTTCCCGCGCTTCCGGGTGGACCGGCTGATGGACTTCAACTGGAAATTCCTGCTCCCGTGGTCCTTCGCGAACATCGCGATCGCCGGGCTCTATGTGATGCTCTGATGCGCTACTTCCAGACCGTCCTGAACGCCTGCGCCGACATCGGCAAGGGGCTGTGGATCACCCTGCGCACCATGGTGAAGCCCGCCATCACGGTGCAGTACCCCGACGAGAAGCTGGTCCCCTACCCGGGCTTCCGCGGCGTCCTGCTCTACGACGCCGAGATCTGCATCTCCTGCAGCCTCTGCGTGAAGGCCTGCCCCTCGGAGTGCATCCAGCTCGAGAGCCGGAAGAACGAGGCCGGCAAGCGCGTCCCCAAGGTCTCCTGGTACTCCCTCGACGTGGGCAAGTGCAATTTCTGCCGCCTCTGCGAGGAGGCCTGCCCCACCAAGCCCAAGGCCGTCTGGCATTCCCGGGACTTCGAAGCCGTCTTCTCGTCGCGCGAGGAGATGGTGCGCTACTGGCGCAAAGGCACGGAGTACCCGGGGCAGTGGTACGACCCGGTCACCCGGACCTACAAGCCCGTCGCAGGCCAGGTGTCTTTGCAGACCGTCCCGGAGCGGATCCTATACTGATGGAGATCATCGCCTTCTACACCTTCGCCGTCATCGCCCTGGGCGCGGCCGCCGGGGTGGTTCTCTTCCCCAACGTCCTGCACTCCGCCCTCATGCTGGGGCTCTCCCTGGCCGCGGTGGCCGGGCTCTTCGCCGTGCTGGGCGCCGATTTCCTCTTCGGGGCGCAGCTCCTCATCTACGTGACCGGCATCGCGGTCCTGGTCGCCTTCGTGGTCATGCTGGCGGGCCGGCAGAACCCCCTGCACCTGCGCCAGATCAACAAGCAGTGGGCGCCCGCCGCGGCCATCGTGCTCACGACCTTCTGGGGCCTATGGCGCTGCGGCGAACTGCACCGCGAGACCCGCATCGCCACCGACCCCGAGCCCATGACCCACGCACTCGGCGCCCTGCTCATGGGCGACCTCACCGTGCCGTTCGAGCTCATCTCGGTCATCCTGGTCGTCGCCCTGGTGGGCGCCGTCCTGTTCTCGAAAAGGCGCAGCGCATGACCCTCGCCCATTATCTGGCGGTGAGCTCGGGGCTCTTCCTCATCGGGCTCTTCGGCGCCCTGACCCGGCGCAACATCATCGGCATCCTCATGGGCATCGAGCTCATGTTCAACGCGGCGAACCTGAACCTGGTCGCCTTCAACCGCTTCCTGCACCCCGACGGCGTGGCGGGGGGGGCCGTGGCGCTGTTCACCATGGCCGTGGCCGCCGCCGAGATCGTGGTCGGTCTCGCCCTCGTCCTTTCCATCTACCGCACCCTCCATACGGTGCAGGCGGAGGACATCAGTCTGCTCAAGGGTTAAGGGCATGTCAACCAATAATATGAGCATTTCGCCGGAGGCGATTTTGGAGCGAGCCGAAGCGATGCGAGACGCGCAGGCTCGTAGAGCCTGTAAGTCGAGCAGCGCGAAGGCGCAGCCCAAAAGCGCCCCGGCCCTTCGGGGAGGCCCGCTATTGGCCGATTTCGTCGTTGCTCGTCGCTTACATAGCTCACGCTATGCGCGCTCCTCGCGCCTAGAACTCGGCTCGATTGCGGGCCTCCGAAATGATCATATTATTGGTTGACAGGCCCTGATATGCTCGAACAAGTCCACTGGATACCGCTGATCCCGCTCCTCGCCTCCCTCGCGATCCTCTTCGGAGGGAAGGAAGGGCCGCACTCGAAGATGCCCCTGCTCGGGGTCGCGGCCATGGGCTGGTGTCTGCTCCAGTCCTCCTGGATCCTCTTCCACGCCCTGACCGGCCGCTACGCCCTCCCCTACTACCACACCATCCCCTGGTTCTCCTATGGGGATTACGTGATGACCCTGGGCGTGCTCATCGACGGGCCGGCCGTGGTCATGCTCTTCGTGGTCACCCTGGTGAGCTTTTTGGTCCAGCTCTACTCCTTGGGCTACATGCACGGCGACCCCCGCCTCAAGCGCTACTACGCCTTCCTCTCGTTCTTCACGGCCGCCATGCTGGGGCTGGTGGTCAGCTCCAACCTCTTTGTGTTCTTCGCCTGCTGGGAGCTGGTGGGCGTGTCCTCCTACCTCCTGATCGGCTTCTGGTTCGAGAAGCCGGGCCCGGCCTACGCGAGCAAGAAGGCCTTCATCACCACCAAGCTCGGCGACCTGGGCTTCTTCATCGGCCTCATGATCCTCTACACCCAGGCGGGCACCCTCGACCTGAGCATGCTGGCCGAGCGCGCCAAGCTCGGCATCGAGTACCTCCCGCTCGAGGTGGCCACGGCCGTGGGCATCTGTTTCCTCATCGGGGCGGCCGGCAAGTCGGCGCAGGTCCCCCTGTTCATCTGGCTGCCCGACGCCATGGAGGGCCCGACCCCGGTCTCCGCCCTCATCCACGCCGCCACCATGGTCGCGGCCGGCATCTACCTCGTGGCCCGAACCTACTTCATCTACGATGCCGCCCCGCTGGCCATGGGCGCCGTGGCCTGGGTGGGGCTCTTCACCGCCCTGCTCGCCGCCACCATGGCCGTGGTGGCCTATGACATCAAGCGCGTGCTCGCCTTCTCCACCATCAGCCAGCTCGGCTACATGATGCTGGGCCTGGGCGTCTACGGCTACACCGCGGGCCTCTTCCATCTGACCACCCACGCCTTCTTCAAGGCCCTGCTCTTCCTGGGCGCGGGCTCCGTCATCCACGCGGTGCACACCAACGACATGCGCGAGATGGGCGGGCTCTCCAAGCGCATGCCCGCCACCTTCCTCACCATGGCCATCGGGACCCTGGCCATCTCCGGCTTCCCGTTCCTCTCGGGCTGGTACTCGAAGGAAGCCATCCTGCACGCCGTCTACCTCCACAACCCGATGATGTGGCTGGTGGCCCTGGGCACCGCCGGGCTCACCACCTTCTACATGTTCCGCCTCGTGTACCTGACCTTCCTGGGGCAGTCGCGGGACCATCACCGCTGGGACCACGCGCACGAATCCCCGCCCGTGATGACCGTCCCGCTCTGGACCCTGGCGGCCCTGTCCATCGGCTCCGGCTTCCTGCTGGAGCACGAGGGGCTGTTCGCGAAGCTGGTCTCATTCGAGTCCGGCCACGGCGGCGGGCACGAGGCCGCGCACGCCCCGGTCTGGCTGGGGGCGGCGGCCGTCGCGGTCTTCGCCGCCGGCCTCGCGGCCGCGCACCGCCTCTACGGGCGGGGGGACCTCTCCCTGGCCAAGTCCCTGCGCGAGCGCTTCGCCCTGGCCGCCGACGCTCTGGAGGCGCGCTACTACTTCGACGACTTCTTCCTTTGGCTCGTCTCCCTGTCGGACCGCCTCGCCGCCGCGATGCATTGGTTCGACGACCAGATCGTGGACGCGATCTTCGTGGACGGCTGGGCGCTGGTGACCCGGGCCGTCGCCGAGGCCCACCGCTTCTTCGACGATTTCGTCGTGGACGGGGCCGTCGACGGCGTGGGCGCCGTGACCCGCGACGGCGGCGGCGTGCTCCACAGGCTCGTGCGCGGCCAGGTGCAGGAATACTTGATGTACGTGGCCCTGGCCATGTGTCTCTTTACGATCATCCTGACTACGAGGTAAACCGGGTATGGGCATCTTGAGCGTCGTTATCTTCTCCCCGCTGATCGCGGCCATCGCGCTGCTCTTCCTCCCGAAGGAGAAGACCTCCTGGATCCGCGGGGTAGGCGTGGCGGGGACCGCGGTCTCCTGCATCGCCTCCGTGTTCGCCTTCCTGGCCTTCGACCCGGGGACCACGCAGATGACCTCGCTGTCCATCCAGTTGACCGAGAAGCTGGTCTGGATCCCGACCTTCAACATCCACTACTACCTCGGCGTGGACGGGCTCTCCCTGCCGCTGGTCATCCTGACCACCTTCCTGTGTCTCCTGGCCGCGATCTACTCCTGCGGCATCGAGCTGCGCGTGAAGGAGTTTTTCTTCTGGTACCTCATCCTCGAGGTCGGCATGGTCGGGGTCTTCTGCGCCCTCGACCTCTTCCTGTTCTACATGTTCTGGGAGATCACCCTGGTCCCCATGTACTTCCTCATCGGCGTGTGGGGCGGCCCCAAGAAGGAATACGCGGCCATCAAATTCTTCCTGTTCACGCTGTTCGGCAGCGTGTTCATGCTCCTGGGCATACTGGCCGTCTACTTCGCCTCGGAGCCCAACTCCTTCGACATGATCGAGCTCATGCGCTACAGCGGGACCTGGAGCCGGGAGTTCCAGATCATCGTCTTCCTGGGCTTCTACCTGGGCTTCGCCATCAAGGTGCCGGCCTTCCCGTTCCATACCTGGCTGCCTTTGGCCCACGTCGAGGCCCCGACCCCGGTCAGCGTCATCCTGGCCGCGGTCCTCCTGAAGATGGGCACCTACGGCCTCCTGCGGGTCTCCTACGGCATCCTGCCGCTGGGCTTTGAGTGGTTCCTGCCCGCCTTCGTGCTCATCGCCTTCATCAACATCGTCTACGGCGCGCTCTGCGCCATGGCCCAGACCGACATGAAGAAGATGGTGGCCTACTCCTCCATCAACCACATGGGCTACTGCATGTTGGGCATCGCCGCGGTCTCCGCCACCGGGTTCAACGGCGCCATGCTCCAGATGATCAACCACGGCATCATCACGGGGGCGCTGTTCATGTTCGTCGGGGTCATCTACGACCGGGCCCACACCCGCGACATCGGGGCCTTCGGCGGACTGGGGGCCAAGCTCCCGGTCTACGCGGCCCTGATGTCCCTGGCCTGCTTCGCCTCGCTCGGCCTGCCGGGCCTCTCGGGCTTCGTCTCCGAGTTCCTGTGCTTCCTGGGCGCCTTCAAGGCCTGGAAGCTCTACACCATCCTCTCGGTCTCCGGTCTCCTGGTCACCGCGGCCTTCTTCCTGCGCATGCTGCAGAAGGTCTTCCTGGGTCCGTTCAACGAGAAATGGGCCGGCCTGCGGGACATGAACGCGCGCGAGCTCATCAGCGTGGTGCCGCTGTGCGTGCTGATGGTGTTGTTCGGCGTCTGGCCGAGCTTCCTCATCGACATCATGAACCCGACCATGACCGTGTTCGCGGGCATGTTCCCCGGCCTTTTCCAGGGCCTGCGCTGACATGCAGAACCTGCTCACCCTCGCCCCGGAGATGGGCCTGACGGTCCTGGCCTTCCTGGTGCTCATGGCCGACGTGGTCATGAAGGGCCGGAGCGGCCGCACCCTGATCTACCTGGCCATCGTGGCCGCGGGGCTCGGGCTGGGCCTCTTGGCCCTCGCCTACAACGACCCGGCGCATTACCAGGGCGTGGGGACGCTGTGGGCCGTGGACCCCTTGAGCCTCTTCTTCAAGGTCCTGACCCTGGGCGCCACCCTGATCGTTCTCGTGCTGACCCTGGAGTACCGCCCGCCCGAGGAGCACGCCCACCCCGGGAGCTACGCCGCCCTCCTCCTCTTCGCGGCCGTGGGGATGATGCTCCTGGTCTCGGCCACCGACCTCCTGCTCATCTTCCTCGCGCTCGAGCTGGTCAGCCTGTCCTCCTTCATCCTGGTGGGCTTCGAACGGGGGAACAAGAAGTCCACCGAGGGAGCCATCAAGTACTACCTCATCGGGGCCTTCTCCTCCGCGATCCTGGTCTACGGCATCTCCCTCTTCTACGGCGCCGCGGGCACCACCCGCCTGGTGGACCTGCCCCAGATGCTCGGGGGCGGCGCCCAGCCCATGTTCGTGCTGGCCTGCCTGCTCATCACCGTCGGCTTCGGCTTCAAGATCTCGATGGTGCCCTTCCATCTCTGGGTGCCCGACGCGTACGAGGGCGCGCCCGCCCCGATCACGGCCTTCCTCTCGGTGGCCCCCAAGATCGCGGGCCTGGCGGTCATGCTCCGGGTCTTCACCTTCCTGGTGCCCCACGCCTCGCTCGACCTGACCGCCCTGTTCTCCGTGCTCGCCATCCTGACCATGACCGTGGGCAACCTGACGGCCATCTTCCAGAACGACGTCAAGCGCCTCCTGGCCTACTCCTCGATCGCGCAGGCGGGCTACCTCCTCATCGGCTTCGTGACCGGCGACACCTTGGGGCGGGAAGGCCTGCTCCTATACTCGCTGGCCTACCTGTTCATGAACATCGGCGCCTTCGCCGTGGTCATCGTGGTGGGCAACGAGGAGGGTTATTCCCTGGAGGCCTACGACGGCTTGGGGCGGCGGAACTTCGGCCTGGCCCTGGTCATGTTCCTGTTCCTGCTCTCCCTGGCGGGCATCCCGCCCATGGCCGGCTTCATCGGCAAGTTCTACCTGTTCGCCGCCGCCATCAAAGGGAAGTTCTACTGGCTCGCGGTGTTCGGCGTCCTCAACAGCGTCGTCTCCGTCTACTACTACATGCGCATCGCCTACCACATGTTCTTCCGCGAACCGCGCACCCTCGAGCCCGCGCCGGTCGGTCCGGCCCTGTTCTCGACCTTGGCCCTGACCACCATCGCCGTGCTCCTGATCGGCCTGTACCCGGAGCCGTTCCTGGGCGCGGTGGCGCTGTCGGCGCAGTTCCTGCCCCTGCCGCCGCTGCCCTGATCCCGTGAAGCCGTCCCGCCTCCTGGCCGCGCTCCTGGTCCTGGGCCCGGGCGCGGGGGTCGCGCGCGCGGACCTGAGCTTCGTCCAGATCGTCCAGGCGCAGTCCGAGGCGGGCAAGGACGGGCTCTTCGGCAAATCCTGGGTGGAGGTCCTCGGCCGCCGGATGCGCCTGGTCTCGGGCTACGCCCGCAAGGTGGTCGGCAACGAGCGCCCCGCCGTGCCGCGGCGCCTCATCCAGATCCTGGACCTGGAGGCCAAGGACCGCACCTTGGTCCACCCGGAGGAGAAGCGCTTCAGCCGCGAATCCCTGGACGAACTCGACTACGGCAACCGGATGCGCGGGGTGCTCGACCGCGGCGCCGCCAAATGGAGCATCGCCAGCTCGGACATCTCCATCCAGGAGCGCAGCCAGAAGCGGCGCTTCCTGAACGCCGAGTGCTCGCACCACCATGTCGTCGTGAAGATGGTCCTGCGCGACGCCGCGGGGCGCGAGGAGCTCGCGCGCATGGACCAGCATGTCTGGGTAGCCCCCATCACCGGGGGCCTCTCCAACAATCTCATGGACCTCATCGCTTTCGAGAACGCCTATCGGGCGGCGACGGGGGGGTCGCTCTCCCCGCTCGACCACGAGCGCTACCAGGTGCGCGAGGCCGCGGCCTATCTCCGCGTGGGGGAGGGCGAGCTGAGCGGCGTCGTGGGCCGGGTCCGCGAGAGCCTGCGCGACCTTCCCAGCTATCCCGTGGCATCCTCCGTCTCCTGGTACCGGGTGAAGCCGAGGCCGGAGGAGCCCAAGCCCGAGCCGCCGCCCCGGCCCCGGCCCCCGGAGGGCGGGTCCCGGGCCGAGCCCGACCCGCGCGAGCCGCGCGAACAGCGCCAGCCCCGCTTCGAGATGGGCCGTTCGCGGGGGGGGGCGTTCCAGCGGAAAGGGGAAGGCGGGGGGCCGACTCCGGGCCGGCTGGGGAGCCGGGTCAAGGCCGGGACCCGCGGCATCCGCCCCGGCTACTTCCAGCCCATCAACTGGCGCGGCGCGGAGCTGCGCATCAACCGCCTCTATCGTGAGGCGCGCTATCGCATCAACCGCGCTCCGGACGCGCAGGTCTCGAAGAAACCGGCCGTGGTCCGGTCCCGCGACGAGGGCCGCGACGGCGCCGACGGGGTCCCCCTGCTCTACGACCGCTTCGAGGCCGAGCTCCACACCATACTCGCCGAGCTCATCGCCGAGGAGGGCGACGCCATCGAGGGAAGCGCGCCGGGGGGGGAGTCCCAGCGCCCTTTCTACGAGATCTACGCCGAGCTCCACGGTCTCGAGGACGAGGCTCAGGTGGACTCTGGCGACTTCGTCATCCCGGCGGAGTACCAGGAGACCGCCTCCGCGGGCCGGTAGAAAATGCGCCCAAGTTTTATACAATCCCGATATGCCACCAGAGACAGACAACCTGAAACTCGAGGAGCTCTTCCAAGAGGACCAGCGCGACCGCGAACGCGTCTACGGCACCGAGGAAGAGATCGTCAAGCTCAAGGAGCGGGATGCCGGCCGCCGCAAGCGGGTCACGGTCATGATGGAACTGGGGGAGATCAAGACCAAGAACGACCTTTATCACGCCGCCGTCATCTTCCAGCACGGCGAGAACCATGTCGAGTTCCTCACCTCGCACCGCCTGGCGACCCTGGCCGCCATCCTCGGCCATCGCACCGCGCGCTGGCTGCTGGCCGCCTCGCTTGACCGCTACCTGATGAGCATCGGCGTCGGGCAGATCTACGGCACCCAGTTCGAGTACAACCCCGGCGAGAAGCGCTACCAGCTCAAGCTGCCCGTGCAGGAGCCCATCATGCTCTCCTTCGAGAAGGAGACGCTGGGCGTCCCCGCGGTGTCGGACCGCCTCAAACAGCTCAACTCCCACATCAAGAAGTAGGGGGAATCCCATGAACGCCCTGACCGCGACCCTTCTGGCCCTCCTGGCCGGTTCCAACGCCTCTGCCATGGACCTCGAAGGGCAGGACGAATTCTCCGACCCCGACGTGGTCGCCGAGGTGAAGAAGGCCGAGCAGTCCAACCTCGAGAACGCCATGGCCAAGGGCATGGAAGGCGCGGCCGTGGACGCCGAGAACATCATCATCCTGATGCTCTCGGCCCGGGCGGACCTGCGCGCCGCCGCGCGCGACCTGCGCGGCCTGCCCGACCTGGAGGAGGGGCCCCTCTCCGGCGGGACCGTCTCGGCCGCCACGGTCGCCCAGAGCTTCCTGGAGACCGCCGTGGCCCTCGACGCCCGGATGACCGAGTTCCGCAAGCGCGCCGCGACCCTGAAGCTGGAGCCCAAGAAGCTCGATCTGGACAAGGCCCTCACCCAGCGCCAGGGCTACCGGGCCAGGGACCGCGAGGGCGACCTGGCCAAGAACCGGAAGTTCCTCTCGGAAGCGGCCAAGGACATCCAGGGCATCCGCCTGGAAGACGAGCGTCTGGCCGCCGTGCAGAGCGCGGAGGTCTATCTGACCGACCTGCGCTCGGTCGAGGGCCGCCTGCGCGGCCTCCTGGCCAAGCTCCAGGCGGGATCCAAGGAGAAGCCGGATTTCGCCGCCGCGGCCAAGCGCCTGGAACCCCGCATCGCCGCCGTGACCAAGGACGCCTCGGACCTGAAGCTGGAGCGCGACCTCCTCGAGACCTCCCTCCTCCTGGCCCAGCACGACGATGCGGCCTTCGACCAGGGGAAATAGCGCCGGGAGCTCGCGGCTCATCCCCCTCTCCGTGGGCGGGACCCTCGGCGGCCTGGCGGGCGCCGCGGCGGCCCATACGGCGGTGATCGCCGCTTTCCGCTACACCGGCGACGCCGGCATCTGGTTCAAGGGTCCGCACGGACCGCCCTTCTTCAGCCTGCTGGTCAACACCTCCCTGCTCTATCTGGGCATCGGCGCGGGACTCTGCGCCGGCCGGCGCCTCATGGGGGCCGCGGCGGGGTTCATGACCTCTTTCTTGCTCATCTACGCGCCCCTGGCCGCCGCCACCCGCATCTTCACCTGGGGCGAGGGTCCCGAGCCTCAGCCGACCATGGCGTGGGTCTATCTCATCCTCGGGGTTTACGTCGCGGCCAGCGTGTTCACTATCGCCGTCCTGGGGGCCGCGGCCGACCGGACCTGGACCCGTCCCGGGGTCCTGCGCCGGGTCCTGGGCGCCCTGGCGGGAGCGGCCTTCGCCTATGTCCTCGACCTGGGTCTCAGCCGCCTCTTCCCCGCCTTCCGGGCCATGGTCCCCGCCGGCTGGGTCCCCCAGCCCGCCGCCTTGGCCGACGGCCTCCTGACCGGCGGCTTCATGGGCCTGGGCATCGCCTGCATGAGCCCTTCCTTTTCGCCGGATTCGTGATATAATCCCATTAAGGGGTTGGAAATCAATAATATGAACATTTCGGAGGCCCGATGTTGAGCCGATTTCTAGGCGCGAGGAGCGCGCATAGCGTGAGCTATGTAAGCGACGAGCAACGACGAAATCGGCCAATAGCGGGCCGTGCGTCCGGAGAACATCTTCTTGCACGGTCCCTGCCGGTCAATAGCGGCAGGGGCCTCCCCGAAGGGCCGGGGCGCTTTTGGGCCTGCGGAAAGGAGTTACTCCCTGCCGCAGGTCCCTGCGGCGCTATCGCCGCAGGGGCTGCGCCTTCGCGCTGCTCGACTTACAGGCCTAAAGGCCTGCGCGCCTCGCATCGCTTCGGCTCGCTCCAAAATCGCCTCCGGCGAAATGTCCATATTATTGATTTCCAACCCCTAAGACGTAGGGAGGCAGCATGCGCCGCATGATTCTCCTTCTGGTTTCGACGCTTTTTCTGACCGTCAGCTCCGCCGTCGCCCAGGGGGAATTCCAGCTTCCGCCGTCCTTGCGGGACAACCCGCTGATCCTCGATCGTCCGGTCGGGCAGAAGCCCTCCGAGACCCGCCTCCCCATGCTGGACACCCTTGAGGCCACCCGCCGCAGCCGCATCCTGGCCCCGCTGGGCAACGCCGACTACCAGATCTCCCTCGAGTTGACCCGGGAGGAGGAATGGGTCCTGGCGGTGCTCAAGGAAGGCGACAACCGCTTCGAGCTCGCCGCCTCCTTCATGTTCATCGAGCTGCGCAAGACCGAAGTGAAGCGCGAGTTCGGCGGCGCCGAATACCGCGTCTCCCTCGACGAGACCGGGGCCGCCGAGACCCATGCCGTGGTCTTCCAGGACCCCATCCGGCCCCTGCGCTCGATGCGCATCCCCCTGAGCGTGCTCGAGCGCGCGGCCTGGGACGCGGCGGCTCCGCTCCCCTGCCTGAACTCCGCCTGGCGGATGGCCTTCCAGATCGACATGTGGCGCGGCGCGGGCATGCGCAGCTTCATGTTCATGCACAAGACCGACACCGGGGTCGAGTTCTACCGCGTGGGGGCGGAAGCCGTGGATTGGACCCGCTCCATCGTGCGCAAGGTGGGTGACCAGAAGGTCGCCCTGCGCATCGACCTCGACGCCGGCCAGCTCGTGGTGCGCCCGGTCCCGGCCGAGACTCCCGAAGGCCCGCTCCAGCCCTAAGGGCCGGTGAAGAAGGCTTCCGCCCTGCTCCTGGCCGCGTTCCTCGCGGGGCCCGCCCTAGCGTCCCGGGCCGCGTCTCCGGGCCTGGAGAAGGCGGTCCGCTCCCTGGCCGATAAGCTGCTCAAGTCCGCCCAGCCCGGCTCCTCCATCGCGGTGCCCGCCTTCAGCGCTCCCGCCGCCCCCGCCGGTCTCGGCCGCGCCGTCGCTGAAGCACTCGCCGAGGAACTGCTCCGGAGCGGCCGCTTCACCGTCGTGGAGGGGGACTACCTGGAGGCCACCGGCCGCGCCCCCGCGGACCTGGGCGGCGCCGACTATGTCGTGGAGGGGAGCGTCGCGCCCTCCGGCAGGAAGAAGCTCGAGCTCCAGGCGCGCCTGCTCGCCGCGGCCACGGGGCCTCTCCTCGCCTCCGCGAAGACCTCCATCAAGAACACGGAGGCCGTTCCCGGCGCAGCGCCCGTCCAACAGCCCGCGGTGACGATCCTCAACGGCCCCGGGCCCGCTTCCTGCAGCTGGATCCACTCCCGCGTCACGGCGCCCGGCCGGACCGCAGCCCTGCTCCTGGCCCGCGGACGCTCCCTGGGTGCGGTCATGAGCCTGCCGCGCCCCCACACCCCGGACCTCGGCGCGGAAGCCCTGCGCGGGAAGGAAGGAGCCGTACTGCAGGCCTTGCGCAGCGGACGGGTCGTCGCAGAGCAGGTCACGGCCGAGGGAGCGGCCGGGGAGGGCTACGCCTTGACCCTGCGCTCCTGTGTGAACGCCGCCGGGCTCAGCAAGGACAAGGGCTTCACGGTCGAGCTCACGCTCAATCAGCGGCGCTTCTTCGCCGGGCAGGGAATCCGCTTCCGCGCGGTGTCCAACCGCGACGGCTTCCTCCACTTCTTCCGGACGGACCTCGCGGGAAGACTGCTCCCGCGCGCGCCCGAGGATCCCGAGGCCGGCGCCCGGGTCATCGCCAACCGGGCCTCCGAGGCCCGGGGATTCCCGGCGGTCGTGCCGCCGGGGGAAACCGCCTCGGCGGCCATCCTGCGCGTCCTCGCCGTGCGCCGGGACATCCAGCCCCTGCTCGCGGGGACGGCGACCTACCCCGAACTGCTCCGCAAGCTCGATGAGAGCGGCGCGGAGTGGGCCGAAGACGTCCGCATCCTCACCGTCTACCCTCAGCCCCGCTGATCGTCACCCCGCCCGTCGTCACCCCGGGGCTTGACCACACACCGTCACCCCGGGGCTTGACCACACACCGTCACCCCGGGGCTTGACCCCGGGGTCCAGCTCAACGGCAAGTTCTGGGTCCCGGCCTGCGCCGGGACGACGAAGGAGGCCGTTTTGCGCACCCCGAAAAACAGCACCCCCGCCAACCAGGGGGCCGGTTGACGGGGGAGATCGGTTGCGGCGGGAATTAGTATAGCATAGTTTCGACGGTGATATGACAACGGGATGACGAGGGGCTTCAGGCGGACGGCAGGGTGAAGTGGAAAGCGGCGCCCGACGGAGAGTCCTTCCCGGGGCGGTTCTCGGCCCACACGCGGCCGCCGTGGGCGTCCACGAGCCTCTTGACGATGGCCAGGCCCAGTCCGGTCGTCTTCTCGTCGCCGGTGGGACGGATGCTGGTGCGGCTGAACTCGCTGAACAGGAGGCCCGCCTCACCCTTGGGGATGCCCGGGCCCTCGTCTGCGACCGTCACCTGCACGGCGCCGGAGACCTTGCGGGCCGAGACCCGAACCACGGTCTTGGGCTTGGAGAACTTGACCGCGTTGGAGACGAGGTTGGACAGGACCTGCTCGATGCGCATCGGGTCCATGCGCACGGGCAGGGCGCCCGGCTCCACGTCGAAGCGCACCTCGATCCCCTTCCCGATGGCCAGCAGGGAGAGCCGCCGTCCCGAGCCCCGGAGGTATTCCCCCAGGTCCATGGGCTTGAGCTCGAGGGCCAGCTTGCCGGTCTGGATCGCGCTCATGTCCAGCAGGTCCTCGATCATGCGGCGCATGGTCTCGGCCGCGCGCAGGATCTCGACGGACATCTCCTTGCGGGACTCGGGTTCCGCATCCAGCGTCCCGTCGACGAAGAGGGCGGCGAAGCCCTTGATGATGGTCAGCGGGTTGCGCATGTCGTGGACCACGATACCCAAGAAACGGCTCTTCAGGTCGCTCAGTTCCAGCACCTGTTCGTAGAGCCGGCTCTTCTCGATGATGAGGGCCAACTGTCCCGCGATCTGCTGATAAAGCTCCACGTGTGCGTCCCGGTAGGTCCCGGGCCGGTTGCTGGAGAAGAACAGGAAACCCACGGGCTTGCCCATGGCGATGAGGGGGCAGGTGAGGCTGGAGCGGATGCCCTCCTGCACCACCCGCCAGGTGGAATCGGATTTCGGGTGCTCCCGCAGGTGCGCTTCCAGGTCGTTGAGGATGCGCGGCTGGCCGGTCTCCAGGATGGGCTGCAGGCTGCTCCCCGCGAGCGCGGCCTCGTAGCCGCGCTCGATCCAGAGCTTGGGCGCCTCGGAGCGGGCCCAGCGTGCGCGGACGGTCTTGCCTTCCCGCTCGAGGAGGGAGAGGCCGATGCGGTCGTAGGGGATGATGTCATGGAAGGAGGCGTAGAGGTGGTTGAGGACTTCATCGACCACCAGACCGGAGTTTATCTTCTCCGTGAGCTCCGCCAGGCGCCGGAGCTGCTGCAGGCGCGGATCGTCGCTCACGGCGGCCCCCCGGCATTGCTCCGACAGCGGTCGATGTCCTTGCGGATGCCGCGCTTGAGCGCGTCCAGGGAGGAGAACTTCTTCTCGCCCCGCAGGCGCTGGAGGAATTCGACGCGCAGGGTATCTCCGTAGAGGTCGCCTTCCCAGTCGATGATGTGGACCTCGGTGGTCAGGAGATGCGGTCCCCGCAGCTTCACCGTGGGACGGTAGCCTACGCTGCAGACGGCGTCGGCCCCCGCGGGACCGCCCTCCGCGGCCACCAGCTCCGCCCGCTCCGAAGCCCGCACGCTCCCGAAGGGACCGCCGAACACCCGGACATGGAACACCCCGGGGGGGACGATGATGTCCTTGGCTAGGCGCAGGTTCGCGGTGGGGAACCCCAGCTTGCGCCCCAGCCCCTCCCCGTGCACGACCACCCCGGAGACCGAGTAGGGCCGTCCCAGCATGAGGTCCGCGCGCGCCACCTCTCCCGCCGAAAGCAGCTTACGGATGCGCGAGGAGGATATCTTGCGTCCGTGCACCCGCACCAGGGGCAGGATGCCGAAGCCCAGGCCCCGGCGCCGGCAGGCCTCTTCCAGGTAGCGCAGGTCGCCCTGGCGTCCCTTGCCGAAGGCGAAATCCCGTCCCACGTAGATGCCGCCCGCCTTCCAGCGCTTCACGATGTACTCCGAGAAGAAGCGCTCGTGCGGCATCTTGGCCCAGCGCGGCCCGAAGTTCAGCACCTCCACCCGGTCGATGCCCATCTCGAGGATGAGGGACTTCCGCTCGCGGCTCGTGGTCAGGAGGGGGATGGCGTGGTCCGGCCGGAAGAAGAAATGGGGGGGATGCACGAAAAAGACGATCCTGGCGCGCAGGCCGGCCTCGCGCGCCCGCTCCTGCACCCAGCGCAGGAGCTTCTGATGGCCCAGGTGCACGCCGTCGAAGGTGCCGATGGTGACCAGGTAGCCGGGACCTTCCTTCACGCGACCGGCTCCTCCAGGGCTTTGAGCGGGAGGGGGGACCGTACGGCCTCGTCCAACTTCTCGATGCTTACGGCCGAGCCTACGGCGAAGCCCCCGACTTCCTCGCGCCGCAGGGTGCTCAGGGTCGCGCCGCAGCCGAATTCCCCGCCCAGCAGGATGGCCAGGGAGCGCACGTAGGTGCCGCTCCCGCAGCGCAGGCGGAAGGCCGCCTCGGGAGCCGCCCAGCCGCTCAGGGTCCACTCGTGGATGCGGGACCGGCGGACCTTCTCGGGGACCTCGATGCCTTGGCGCGCGTACTTGTAGAGGGGCTTGCCCTGATGCTTCACCGCCGAATAGCGCGGCACCGGCATGTCGCAGTCGCCCAGGTGCCGCGCGAAGGCGGCCCGCAGGCCGGCCTCGTCGAGGGCGGGGGGCAAAGGGGTTTCCTTGAGGACTTTGCCGTCGAGGTCGCCGGTGTCGGTCTCCACGCCGAAGCGGATTGTTCCCGTGTAGACCTTGGGCAGGGCCTGGTAGCGCGCCGCCGCCTTGGTGGCGCGGCCGATGAGGAGGATGAGGAGCCCGGTGGCCATGGGGTCCAGGGTCCCGCTGTGCCCCACCTTGACGCTCCGGCCCAAGGCCCGCCGGGCGCGCGCCACCACGTCATGCGAGGTCCAGCCCCGGGGTTTATCGACGAGAAGCAGGCCTTCCGGCTGGGTCATGATGGCCGGCGTTTGCGCCGGTAGCGGCGGCTGCGGCTCGCCCGCGAGCCCAGCAGGTTCAGCCGCTCCACGCCCGCCCCGGGGTCTTCGGCGGCCGAGGGGCCGCCGTCCTCGGAGCGCGGCGGTTCTCCTGCCGCGGAGAGGGCCGGGAGCTCGGTCTCCGGCCCGGCGGGCGGGGGAGCCTGCGGCGCGTCCTGATTGAGCTTGGTGAGCAAAGTCTCGATGCGCTGGGCGCTGGAGGGCGTCTCGTCGAAGATGAACTGGAGGCGCGGCACGTACTTGACCTTCAGCTTGGAGTAGAGCTGGCTGCGGAAGAAGCCCTCGGCCCGCTCCAGAGCCCGCTGGGTGTTCTCCCTGTCCATCTGGTTGCCCAGCAGGGAATAGAACACCTTCGCGGTCTTACGGTCGGCCGCCAGGGTCATGTCCGTGACGGTCACGAACCCCCGCAGCCCCGGGTCCTTGATCGCGGACAGGGCCTGGCATATCTCGTGGAAGAAGAGTTCGCGCAGACGGGTCCCGCGGGAAAAACCCATGCAGTCCTCCGGTCCGGCTACTTCGGCTGCTCCAGCCGGCGGACCCGCTTCTCCTCGGTCAGCACTTCGATGACGTCGTTGATCGCCCAGTCCGTGACGCCCGAGAGGACGACGCCGCACTCGTTGCCCTTCTCGAGCTCGCGCTTCTCGTCCTTGAAGTGCTTCAGGGTCTCCAGCCGCCCCTCGCCGTGGAGCTGGCCGTTGCGCAGGACGCGCACCTTCGCGCCGCGCACCGCCGTGCCCTCGGTGATGAAGCAGCCCGCGATGCGCGCGTGCCGGATGGCGAACTCTTGGCGGATCTCCACCTTGCCGGTGGTGATGGAGATGGTCTCGGGTTCGAGCAGACCCTCCAGCGCCGCCTTCACGTCCTCGGTGAGTTCGTAGATGATGTCGTAGGAGCGGATCTCGACCTTCTGGCTCTCGGCCATCTCCTTCGCGCGCGGCTCTATGTCCGTGTGGAAGAGGAAGATGATCGCGTTGGACGCCGTGGCCAGCAGGACGTCCGTCTCGTTGGCGTTGCCCAGCGCGGCATGGATGACGCGCACCCGGATCTCCGGCGTGGAGAGCTTCTCCAGCGAGTCCTTGAGCACCTCGATGGAGCCCTGCACGTCGGCCTTCAGGATGACCGCGAGCTCCTTCACGTGCGCCGCCTTCACGTTCAGCAAGGACACGTGCTTCTGGTGCGCCAGCGACTCCTCGCGGTGGATGCGGTTGCGCTTGGCGATGATGTCGCGCGCCATGCGTTCGTCCTCCACGACCGTGAAGGTGTCGCCCGCCTGCGGGGTCGCCCCCGTGATGCCCAGGATCTCGACCGGCGTGGCCGGCCCCGCCGCCTGCAGCTGGTTGCCCGCGTCGTCGATGAGGGCCTTCACCTTGCCGCCGGAGAGGCCCATCACGAAGGAGTCTCCCTTGCGCAGGGTCCCGGACTGAACCAGGACCGTGGCCACGTTGCCGCGCTTCTTGTCCATCTTGGCCTCGACGACCGTACCCGAGGCGAGCCGGTTGGGGTTGGCCTTGAGCTCGAGGAGCTCGGCCTGCAGGAGCAGCATCTCCAGCAGCTTGTCGATGTTGATGCGCTGTTTGGCCGACAGGTCCACGAAGATGGTCTTGCCGCCCCATTCCTCGGGCAAGAGGCCGCGCGCCGCCAGGTCCTGGCGGATCTTGGCCGGGTTGGCCCCGGGCAGGTCGATCTTGTTCACCGCGACGACGATGGGGACCTGCGCCTCGCGGGCATGGTCGATGGCCTCGACCGTCTGCGGCATGACGCCGTCCGTCGCGGACACGACCAGGATGACGATGTCCGTCACCTTGGCGCCGCGCGAGCGCATGGCCGTGAAGGCCGCGTGCCCGGGAGTGTCGAGGAACACGACCTCGCCCTTCGTCATCTTCACCTTGTAGGCGCCGATGTGCTGGGTGATGCCGCCGGCCTCGCCCTCGGCCACGTTGGTGCTCCGGATCGCGTCCAGGAGCTTGGTCTTGCCGTGGTCGACGTGGCCCATGACCGTCACCACCGGCGAGCGGTGCGTGAGGTCCTCGGGCTTGTCCTCGATCTGCTCGGCGCCGACCATCTCCTCCTCCATGTGGAGGGGGACGACTTCGAGTTCGTAGCCGTAGTCGCTGGCGACCAGGATCGCGGTCTCCGAGTCCAGGCGCTGGTTGATGTTGGCGAACACGCCCTGCACCATGAGCTTCTTGATGAGGTCGGTGGGCAGGACGCACATCTTCTCCGCCAGCTCGCGCACCGTGACCATCGTCGAGACCTTCAGGGGCTTCAGGGCCACGACCTTCTTCTCGGCCGGCGCGGCCGGGGCCGCGCCCATGACGGTCGTGGGCTTCACCTCGGTCTTGTGGTCCTTCGGCGCGGGCTTGCGCGGCTGCAGGGGCTTGGGTCCGCGCATGATGGCGCCCACCCGCGCGGCGGGGCCGGTCCGGCTGGGGTCCGTAGGCAGCGTATAGGTGGCCTTGGGCTCCGGGGTCTTTGCCCCCGGGGACTGGGCCGGCGCCGCCGGAGCGGCCGGCGCCGCGGGCGCTTTCGCGACCGGCGCGGGGGTTCCCGGGACCGCGGGCTTGGCGGGCGCGCCGGTTCCCGGCGCCGCCGCGGGGGCCGGGACGGCGACGCCGGGGACCGCCGGCTTGGCTGTCGGGACGCCCGGCAAGGGAGCCTTTACGACGGGCGCGGCGGTTCCGGGGACGGCGGTAGCCGCGGTCTTCACGGCTGCGGGCGCGGCGGGACCGGCCACGGGCTGCGCCGGAGTTCCCAACGGAGCCGCGGGCGCCGGACGCGCGGGGGGATGGATGGGGAGGGAGCCGCCGGCCGGCAGGCGGGTCACCGCGGGCGGACCCGTCATGGGACGCCGCGCGGGCTTGCGGAAACGGGCGAATGCGTCGACGAGCTGTGCGGTCGGCGGAGCGATGGAGCCCTCCTCTTGAGCGTCCCGGGATTCGGCCCGCGTCGTCTTCACCGCGGTGCCCCCGACGGTGGGGGTCTTGCCTTTCTTGGCCGGAGCCTTCGCCTCGCCGTCAGCCTTCTTCGCGGCCGGCTTCTTCTTGGCCGCCGCGGTCCCGGCGGTCTTCTTGGCCGCGGGCTTCTTCTTGGCTTCCTTCTCCGGCTTCTCTTCCTTATCCGTCATGGCGTCACTCCTGGCCTGAAACCGGCTTCTCGGCGGGAGGCGTCTGGGCCTCCGCCGCGGGCTGCGCTTCCGCGGTCTCCGTCGTCTCCGGGCTCTCCGCCGGAGCGGCTGCCGCGGCGGGGATCGCGGGCTTGGGGTTCTCCGCGACGTATTCCTTCGCGCTCTCGATGATCTTCTCCGCCGTCTTCTCGCCGATGCCCTGGAGCCCGGTGAGGTCCGTCGGTTGGAGGGTGGCGAGCTTGTGGATGTCGGTCAGGCCGCTCTTGATGAGCACCTCGCTGGTCTTGGGCCCGATGCCCTTGAGCACGCTCATGGCCTCCCGCCGGGAGTCGTCGTCGGCCTTCTGCGCGTCGGCCTTCTGCTGTTCGGACTTCACCGCCAGGCTCCAGCCCGTCAGCTTGCAGGCCAGGCGGATGTTCTGCCCGTCGCGGCCGATGGTCAGCGCCAGCTGGTCGTTGGGCACGATGATCTCGGCCTGGTGCGCGGCCTTGTCCAGGATGCGCACCGAGTTGGACTTGGCCGGGGCGATCGAGTTCGCGATGAAGGTCGCGGTGTCGTCGGACCAGGGGATGAGGTCGATGCGCTCTCCGGAGAGCTCGTTCATGATGGAGCGGATGCGCGAGCCCCGGATGCCCACGCAGGCCCCCACCGGGTCCACCTTGGGGTTGTTCGACTTCACGACGATCTTGGAGCGGAAGCCGGGGTCGCGCGCGATGTCGAGGATCTCGACGACCTTCTCGCCCACCTCGGGGACCTCCATCTCGAAGAGGCGCCGCATGAAGAGGGAGGCCGCCCGGGAGAGCACCACCTGCGGGCCGCGCTGGGCCTTGTCCACCTTCAGGATGACCGCGCGGATGCGGTCGCCCACGTTGTAGCGCTCGCGCCGGATCTGCTCGCGGACCGGGAGGATGGCCTCGGCCTTGCCCAGGTCGATGATGATGTTGCGCTCCATGAAACGGTGCACCGCGCCGCTGACCAACTCGCCTTCCTTGGGCTTGAACTCGACGAAGAGGTTCTCGCGCTCGATCTCGCGGATCTTCTGGATGAGCACCTGCTTGGCGGTCTGGGCCGCGATGCGGGCGAACTCCTTGGCGTCGACGGGCAGGTCCACGTCCTCGCCCAGGGCCGCGCCCTTGCGGAAGCGCTGGGCGTCGGCGGGCAGGATCTCGAGCTCGGGGTCGGTGATGACCTCGGAGACCTTCTTGCGGATGCAGGCCGTGATCTCGGCGGTCTCGCGGTCGATGACGCAGACCACGTTGGCCGTCTTGCCCACGTGCTTGCGCAGGGCGCTGGCGATGGCGCCCTCGACCATCAGCAGGATCTCATCTTTCTTGACGCCCTTCTCCCGCTCGATCTGGTCCAGCGCCAGCAGAAGATCGCTCTTTTGAGCCATAGTGATGCCTCTCCGTCTCCGTTAAACCTTGACGTCCGGGTTGAGCCGGGCCTCTTCGATCGCGGCGAGCTCCAGCCGGACGGAGTCCGGTCCGTTCTCCACTACGACCTTCCCGTCCTCGAGCCCCTTGAGATAGCCGGTGAAGCGCCGCCGGCCGCCCTCCGGGGAGGCCTTGAGGCGGACCTTCACCGGATGCCCGGCGAAACGCTCGAAATCCTTGGCTTTCTTCAGCACCCGGTCCAGCCCCGGGGACGAGACCTCCAGGCAGTAGGCGTGCGGGATGGCGTCCTCCGCGTCCAGGAAGGACCCGATCCGGTCCGAAAGCCGCTCGCAGTCGTCGATGGTGATGCCCGCGTGCTTGTCTAGGAAGAAGCGCAGGACCCAGCGCCCGTGCTCCTGCAGAAAGCGCAGGTCCACCAGCTCCACCCCTTCCAGGGCCAGCATGTCCCCGACGGACTTTTCGATAATGTTTAGGTCAAATGACATTGCAATAAAAAAGAGTGGCTCAGACTGCCGCCACTCTAGACGGTAATCATTATAGCGATGATATCAATTCTTTATAGTCCCGGTCAATCCGCCCGGGATCGCCCATCGTTCTCCCTCCCCCCCTTGAGGGGGAGGGTAGGGTGGGGGATTCCCCGTTATTTTCCTGGATTTTTAAGCGCCAGGAGCTTGGGCAGGGCCTCGGCTAGGGGCCACATCTCCTTCTCGGGGGAGCGCCGGGCCTTGAACTCCACCACCCCCGCGGCCAGAGTCTTCTTGCTGACCACCAGCCGGTAGGGGATGCCGATGAGGTCCAGGTCCTTGAACCGGACCCCGGGCCGCTCCGCCCGGTCGTCCAAGAGGGTCTCCACACCCGCGTCCCACAGGCCCTTATAGAGCTTCTCGGCCTCCGCCATCACGGCGGGGTCGTCGGTCTCCACCGGCATGACCGTCGCGTGGAAGGGGGCGATGGCCACGGGCCAGATGATGCCCCAGTCGTCGTTGCCCTGCTCGATGGCCGCGGCCACGACCCGGGACACCCCGATGCCGTAGCAGCCCATGACCAGGGGCTTGGCTTCCTGCTTCTCGTCGAGGTAGACCGCTTCGAGGGATTTCGAGTACTTGGTCCCCAGCTTGAACACCTGCCCGACCTCGATGCCGCGGTCGAACGCCGTCTTCTTGCCGCAGCGGGGGCATGGGTCCTCCGCCGTGACCATGCGCAGGTCCGCGAAGGTCTCCACGTTGTAGTCCCGGGTGAGGTTGATGTTGCGCAGGTGGGCGTCTTTCTTGTTCGCCCCCGAGACCGCGTTGCGCAGGGACCGCACCGACTCGTCGGCGATGATGCGCACCGGCTCGGTCTTCCCGTCCTTGGTCTTCCAGACCGGCAGATTCACGGGCCCGGCGAACCCGACGGGACAGCCCGCCATGGCCTGGTACTGCGCCTCGGTCGCGCGGTCGAGCACGCCGCCGCCGAGAGCCGTGAAGAGCTTGGCCTCGTTGAGCTCGTGGTCGCCGCGCACGAGCGCCATGACCGGCTTGCCGCCGGCCATGTAGAGCTGGGTCTTGAGGAAGGTCTTGGGGTCCGCGCCCAGGAGCGCGGCCACGTCGGCCACGCTGGTCTTGCCCGGCGTGGCGACCTCCTCCAGCGGCAGCTCGGGAACGTCCGCGGCCGCGGGCCCCCCCTTGCACTCCGCGCGCTCCACGTTGGCCGCGTAGCCGCAGTCCGGGCAGGTCACGATGAGCTCCTCGCCCGTCTCGGCCAGCACCATGAACTCGTGCGTCTGCGAGCCGCCGATGGCGCCCGACTGGGCCTCCACGGGCGCGAAGCGCAGGCCGCAGCGCTGGAACACGCGCGTGTAGGCGTCGTACATCACCTTGTAGAAGCGGTTGGCGTCCGAATCGTCGCGGTGGAAGGAGTAGGCGTCCTTCATCAGGAACTCGCGCGCCCGCATCACGCCGAAGCGGGGGCGGATCTCGTCGCGGAACTTGAGCCCGAACTGGTAGAGGCAGAGGGGCAGCTGGCGCCAGGAGCGGATCTCGCGGCGCACGAGGTCGGTGATGACCTCCTCCGCCGTAGGGGCGAAGCAGTAGTCGGCCTCCTTGCGGTCCTGGATGCGCAGAAGCTCCTTGCCGTACACGCCCCAACGCCCGGTCTTCTCCCACAATTCGCGGGGCTGGATGACGGGCAGCCACACCTCGAGCGCGCCGGTCGACTCCATCTCCTCGCGCACGATGCCTTCCACCTTCCGCAGCACGCGCAGTCCCAAAGGCAGCCAGTCGAAGATGCCGGTCGCCAGCTTGCGGATCATGCCCGCGCGGATCATGAGCTTGGCCGAGACGTTGTCCGCGTCGGACGGGGCCTCGCGGAGGGTGGGGAGGAGATATTTGGAGTAGCGCATAGGTGACGATTCTACCTAAATTTGCGGCCGCCTGCCTCGTCGTCCCGGCACCCGCTCCGTCGTCCCGGCACCCGCTCCGTCGTCCCCGCACCCGCTCCGTCGTCCCGGCACCCGCTCCGTCGTCCCGGCACCCGCTCCGTCGTCCCGGCACCCGCTCCGTCGTCCCGGCACCCGCTCCGTC
>Ga0154315_1023_pt2 | contig 36021 bp, 27 predicted proteins | sample RifGroA2_FD_105609 | JGI IMG/M metagenome (GOLD analysis project Ga0154315, IMG submission 105609) | Elusimicrobia bacterium GWA2_69_24
GGCCCAACCGCGAAGCCGCTGCGAACCATCGGCAGATGGCCCCATCGAAATACTCCGTCAAGAGCGCGAGCACGACTATGGGCACCCTATGGTTCACGGCGGAGAAAGGAAAGAAGAACGCGAGCAGGATGCGGATGCTGGTCAGGATGTTGGGGACGTGGCGCATCATCGGAAGCAAGTGTACTATGTGCGCCAGCATCGCTGATAGGACATGAGGTGCGATGCCGCTTCGCGGCTATGGGGATTCGACCACACGGCGTTGATGTTGGATCGGTGTTTTGGGTGGGCCGATGGGACTCCCAGGAGTCCCCTACGGCGTTCGAGGTTCTTGGCCTTGGCTCGGTTGGCGAGGAAGCCGAAATGGCGTATGCGCACGAAGGCGGGAGGCGACAGCTTTCGGATCGCGAGCAGGCGGGGCTAGAAGGGAGTCAGCAGGCTACCGCGAAGCGGCTTCGTTCGGCACAAACTTATGTGAATCTACCCGATGCAGCATTCGCAACTATAATACCAGCAAATCCCGAATTCGTCCTGGCTGTCCAGGCATCCGCAATAGGTCGGCGCCTCCCCGGGAGAATATTTGCATGCGGCGCAGCCTGCTTTCGCAGCGGGTCTTTCCTGACCCGGACCGCATTGGGTCTGTTTGTCGCGCGTCGCTTTGACATCCTCTATAACTGATTGCACCGAGGCTTGGAACGATTCGTCAGTCTGATCCGGCGATTCCACGGACCGACTCCAGCCCGAAACGACCAAAGTGGTGAAGAGCGCGACGACAAGGCCAACCCGGAATCCCAGTTTCATGATATCGCGTGATGTCCTATTCTAGAGATTGGATCCGCAATGAATCTTGGTCAATTCCAATAAGTCTGTCACCATCTGACCAGAAGACATCACTCCGTTTGGAAGAAAGTCGTTTGGAGACCTCGGCCTGACGTCTGGTCACCGTTATCATCACGTTCTGACCTATGGGGTCAACCGCGAATAGGGTTCGGCCTTCCTTCGATTTTTTCGTGTACGACTTGCGCTCATAGATGAGCAATTCAATTCCATTCTTGCCGACCCGGAATCCCTTTATCTCTCCGCCGCTGATCGGCAATTCAATCTGCCCAACCTTTCCACCGGAGGCCTCAAAGAACACCTTTGCGGGTCCCCGTGCGGCGGGGAAATAGGTAGCTCCGAACGATGGTATGTAAAAATTTCCGCCCTCAACAGCGATGCCGATATATGACCCTGGGAGCGTGCTTGGGAAATTCGTCCCGTCCACCACGCTGTCTCCCTCTAATTTCCAGGAACTGTTCACTAGAGACTTGATTATCTTAGCCGTGCCGGATGATGCTGCAAAACTGATTTCTGTCGGTCCAAACCCTCCGCTGGATCCTGTTACAACCCCTTGAACTCCCGAATTCGTCTGAAAAAAACCAATGGCCTCCGCAAAAGCCGATGGCGTCGGGCAAAGGATGACCCCCCCCAAAAAAGCCCACATTGCCGTCGTCGAGTAGTGCCATTTTGCCCTCATAGTGCATACTATATCCTCTGAACGGATTTTCCGTCAAGGGCACATTCACTTGACTTACGCGACTGATACGAGTGATGACGCACTTCGGTTCCATGGGATTCGGACCAGTCACGGTCTGACCGGCCGCGGGCGGCGCCGGAGTTCTACTCGGTCCGGACCGAGCGATGAGCGATGAAGGATCTCAGCAGTAGGGGGAGTCCGAGCCGCCGCCGCAGCCGCACTCGGGCGGGCCGCCGCTCAGCATCCCCCGCAGGATGGCCTCGGCGCAGCCCACCCCGGCGCTGACGGTGACGGCTTTGGGTTCGCAGTTGCGGGCGCAGGCCCCGCACTCCATGCAGGCGTCGAGTTCGGCGATGCGCGCCTTGCGGTCGGATATCCGGAGCACCGCATGGGGACAGACCGTGGTGCAGACCCCGCAGCCGGTGCAGGCCTCTTCGTCGACCTTCAGGCTCGCAACGCCAGCAAGATATCTCACTTGAGAGCCGCCTCCACGATGACCAGCACGACGCCGGCCAGGGCGCACGCGCCCATGGGCCGGGCGAAGAGACGTATCTCCTTGTTGACGCCGTTCTGGGAGGTGAAGGTCGTGGTCCCCGTGAAGTTGAGGGCCAGGAAGGCTGAGACCGCGGGGAGGCTGAGCAGCGCGGCGGCGGTCATCCGGGGGCTCAAGCCCTGTACCCACGCGACGAACAGTGCCCAAAGCAGACCCGCCAACCAGCCCTTCAAGGAAAACGCCCGGAACGGGAGCCAGGGCAAAAGAGCCGGAACCGCCACGGTGCCGGTCAGGATGGCGCCAAGCACGGGCCACAGCGCGGAGAACAGGTCGCGGACCGAGCCGCCCCGGTCCAGGATCCAGACCGCGGCCACCGCGACGTACACCGCGAAGTATTTCAGGGTCTGCAGGAACTCGAGCGGCGCGAGCATCAACCTCTCCGACAGGGGGAAGCGCACCCGCCGCATCTCCGGGGTCGCCTGCATGCCCGCGTCGAGGAAGGCCGGGAGGTCCGGGACGCGGACCGGGCCGTAGACGACCCGGAAGCCGGTGCGCTGCGTCACCTCGAACCCGGCGACGCCCGGCGCGCCGAGCTGGGGCAGGATCAGGGTCCTCCCCCGGACCCGCTCGGCTAGCCCCGAGCTTCCGATGCGGGTGACCAGCTCCTCCGTGCCGAACGACCCCTTGCCCGCCGCGCACCAGACATTGATGCCGGCGGTGTCCAGCACCAGCAGCCAGGCAGCGCGCCCCGGAAGGGAGCGCCGCACCGCGTCGAAAGAAAGCTTGTAGTTGGCCGTGACCAGGACCGGAGACTCCGGCCCCGGCGCTCCCAGCCCGTAGAGGCCGGGCTCCACCCGGTAGCGGTCCCGGCCCACTCCCCAGCGGGAGAGTACCCCGCGCACCGCGTCCCCAGGGACCCGGGGAGGAGCGACCTTGAGCGGCGGATTCACGCGCGTGACCTCGGGGAAGGCGGGCAGCAGCGGCCGTCGACCCCGTCGAGGAGGTCCGCCAGGAGACCGGCTCCTTCCAGCAACGCCTGGCGCCGATCCTCGGGCAGCCCCTTCATGATGCCGGCGTAGAAGGCATCGCAGGCGTCGTGGATGGCTGCGGCTTTACGCTTCCCGGCCGGAGTCGGCCGCAAGAGGACTCGCCGCCGGTTCGCCCGGTCTTCGGATCGCTCGACGAGCCCTTCGGCGACCAAGGCGTCGACGGTGCGACAGGCCGTGCTGGCATCGAGTTTCAGCGCGGCGGCGAGCGCCTGCAGGCTCGCGAGCCCCATCTCATCAAGTTCGAGGAGGGCGTGACATCGAGCGGACGAGACTCCGCAGCAGGAAGTCTGCGCCTTCATCTGGCGCTCCACTCCACGCTCGATGCGCCGCAGGGCGCGGCGCAGGCCGCGGAGCCAAGGGGTCGCAAATGACTCCTTCGTTGTCATATGCAATGATTGTATATACCAACTACATTCCCATCAAGGTGCGGAGGATTCCGCTCCCCTCAATGCCGGAAAGATGTCGGGACGGAGATTGCTTAGACGGCGGGTTCGAACGACAACGCCTCTTATAATATATCCGTGAATTTTCCTCCCAGTTCCATGGCGACCTCCGCCACGAAAAAGCACGATATTTACATCATAATTCATGCGGCCGCCTCCAGCGCTGGAGGAATTCTAGAAAAAGCGCTTCTAATATCTATGTTTATTGTATAAAGGGTCGCCGTTGGTCGACTGGAGCACGACTCAACGACCAACGACAAACGGGTGCCGTTGAGGTGCCAGGTCGAGTTGGCATTGGGCTGGAGCGCATCCAGGGCCGCGATCCGACAACAGTCCGCCTTGTCCCGGCTTGCGGGTTGCATGCTGCCGCTGCGTGAGGGCATAATCTTCGAGACGGTCTTGGATCAAACGATAGAAGGGGAGTCCCCGGAAATCGCGCGGGCGGTACCAGGCCGGGGACCAGTCGGGGTCTGACCGGCCGCCGGCGATGCCGGAGTTCTGCTCGGTCCGGACCGAGCAGCGCCCGAGCCATGCTCCGGATAGAAGGGCTTATGGCGTCAGGAGCCGGTCCCAGATCTTATGCAGGCGGGCGGACTCGCGCCGGCTCCAGGCCGCTTCCTGACCGGCCTCCCGCTTCAGCGCCGAAAACCCCGGATCGCCCGGAGCGCCGGGGTAATCCGGCAGTTCCACCTTGCCGGCGGGCCGGGCGGCGGTCCCCGCGCTGCGGGCCGCTTCGGCCACGCGGCGATAGGCCTCGCGGAAGGGCACGCCCCCGCGCACCAGCGCGAGGGCCTTGTGCGTGGCGAGCATGTCCTCGGTGACCGCGGCGCGACAGCGCGCGGCATCCACTTGGATCGGACCGGGCAGACGGGCGAGCATCGCCAGCATCTCGTCGGCGGTCTCCACCGCGGCCAGGAGCGGGCCCTTGGTGAGCTGGTAATCGCGGTGATAGCCCGAGCTGAGCGCGCCGATGGCGAGCACCTGCTGCAGCCAGCCGGGGAACAGGGCCGCCCGGGCGCGGGTGAGCTCCACTACGTCGGGGTTGCGCTTCTGGGGCATGATGCTGCTCCCCGTGGTGAAGGCCTCGGGCAGCTTCAGGAAGCCGAACTCGGCCGTGGCGTAGAGGCGCAGGTCGTCGGCCAAGACGCCGGCGTCGCGGGCCAGCACCGCCAGGGCCGATAGGACCACGGCTTCCACGCGCGGCCGGCTGGTCTGAACGCGCAGGGTGTTGCGCTGGACGCGGGAGAAACCCAGCAGGCGCGCGACGTAGGCGCGCGGCAGGGGCAGCGGCACGCCGTAGCCTGCGCCGCTGCCCAGGGGGCCTGCGTCGACCTCCGCGTACGCCGCGCGCAGGAAGCGGGCGTTCTCGAGGAAGGCCTCGGCGTGCGAGGCCGCCCAGTGCCCCATCGTGGTGGGCATGGCCCGCTGCAGGTGCGTGTAGCCCGGCATGAGCACGCGGGCGTGGCGCGCGCCGAAGCTCCGCCAGGCCTCGGCGGCCGCGCAGGTCCGCGCGTGCAGGGCCAGCAGGCGGTCCTTGAGGTAGAGCCGCAGGTCCGTCTGCACCTGGTCGTTGCGGCTGCGGCCGGTGTGGATGCGCCGGCCGGCGTCGCCCACCGCGCGGGTCAGATACTGCTCCACGGCCGTGTGGATGTCCTCCTGGGCCCGGGTGATGAAGAAGGCCTGGGGCCGCCTTAGGAGCCGCGCCAGAGCCTTGCGCAGTGACGTGAAGTCGCGTTTGGACAGGATGCCGATGCGCGCGAGCCCGGCCGCGTGCGCCAGGCTGCCGTAGACCTCATAGGGCAGGAGTCCTCGGTCGAGGGTCGGGTCCTGCCCGACGGTATAGCGCTCGACGACGGAGTCGAGCCGGGAGGCGGTCTCCCAGAGCTTCCTATTTCGCGAGCGCATGGTAGCCGCGGATGAGACGCTCATAGAAGAGCACTCCTTCCTCGAGCTCGGCGGTCTCGAGGTATTCGTCGGGGGTATGGGAGCGGCGAGAATCGCCCGGCCCCACCTTCACGGTCGGCACGTCCTTGAGGAATACCCAGTCCGACACGGTCGGCGACCCGAAGGGAGCGGTCCCGGGCCGCGCGGCCAGAGCGGCGCGCACGACCGGGTGGCCGGGGTCCGTGGCCACCGATTCCAGGCGCCGGGAACGGATCTCGACCTCTCCGCCCACGGCCTTCTGCACGAGGGCCACGATCTCCTCGGGCCGGTAGTCGGGGGTGGTGCGGATATCGATGGTCAGCTCGCAGCGGTCGGGGATGACGTTGTGCCGCGTGCCGCCCTTGACCAGCGTCACCTGCAGGCTCGGCCGCCCCAGAAGGGGATGCTCGCGCTCGAAAGGGAGCGCCGAGAGGGCCACGATGTCGCGCGCCGCGGCGTGCACGGCGTTGACTCCGCCGCCCCAGGCCGCATGGGCCGAGCGCCCGCGCACCGTGACGGTGAGGAGCAGCAGCCCCTTCTGGGCCACGGCCGGGGCCAGACCGGTCGGCTCGCCCACGACCGCCGCGTCGGGACGCGGCAGGAGCGGCAGGAGCGCCCCCAGCCCCTGGCCTGAGATCTCCTCCTCGCAGGTGGCGGCCAGGCACACCCGGCCGGCCGGAGGGTCTTGCGCGTAGGCCCGGGCCGCGCCCAATATCATGGCCGTGAGACAGCCCTTGGCGTCGTTGGCGCCCCGCCCGTAGATCCGCCCCCCTTCCCGGACTCCCAGGGGCGGTTTGCTCCACCCCTCGCCGGCGGGGACGGTGTCGGTGTGCGAGTTGAGCAGGAGCACGGGGCCCCCGGTCCCCAGCAGGGCGTATAGATTGCGTCCCTCGCGTCGGGGCTCCCAGCCGAGGCCGCGGAGGACTTCCTCCAGCGCTTGGACGACGCCGTCCTCCTTCCCGCTCTCGGAGGAGATGGCGACGAGCCGCTGCAGGAGGTCGGCGGCCTCGCTCACGCGGCGCTCGGGGTCGCGGCGGCGCTCTCGGGCGTGAGGCGCTCCGTGATCATGGTGCCGCTGCCCGAGTTGGTGAAGATCTCCATGAGCAGGGTCCCGGTCCGGGTCCCGTTGAGGATGTGGGCGCGCCGGACGCCGCCGCGCAGGGCCGCGATGGCGCCGTCCACCTTGGGCAGCATGCCCCCCGTGAGCCGCCCCTCCGCGCGCAAGCGCTCGATGCCCGCTATGTCGATATAGGAGACCAGGCTCGTGGGATCGGCCACGTCGCGCAGGATGCCGTCCGAGTCGGTGAGGATGAGCAGCTTCTCGGCCGAGAGCGTCCGCGCCACCGCTTCCGCGATGGAGTCCGCGTTGATGTTGAACACGGTCCCGCGTTCGTCGCAGGCCAGGGGCGATATCACCGGGACGCAGCCGGAGGCGAGCAGGCTCTCCAGGATGGCGGGATCCACGCGCACGATGTCGCCCACGAAGCCGAAGTCGACCTCCACGGGCTCGGCGCCCGGGAAGGGTTCGATGCGCTTCTTGTGGCGGCGCTGGGCCGTGAGCAGGCCCGCGTCCACGCCGGAGATGCCGACCGCCGGGGTCTGATGGGCCCGGAACACCGAGAGCATGTCCACGTTGAGCGAACCCGCGTAGACCATCTTGGCGACCTCGAGGGTCTGCTCGTCGGTCACGCGCCGGCCGGCCACGATGGTGGGCTCGATGCCCAGGCGCCGCGAGAGCTCGGTGGCCTGCGGGCCGCCGCCATGGACGACCACGATGCGGATGCCGACCTGGTGGAGCAGGCAAAGCTCCTCGACCAGGGCGTCGAGGATGTCCCGCTTCTGCAGGATGCGGCCGCCGATCTTGACGACGAAGGTCTTCCCCTTGTACAGCCGGACGTAGGGGAGCGCCTGTCTCAGCGCGTGGATGGTATCGGACATTTGTTTGCCTCCGGAGAGTAATGCTTGCCTGTCAGCAGGCGGTGCAGGACGGCCTTGGCCGTGTGCATGCGGTTCTCGGCCTGGTCCACGGCCGCCGAGGCGGGCCCGTCGAGCACCGCGTCGTCCACCTCCACGTTGCGGCGCACGGGCAGGCAGTGCAGGAAGATCGCCTGGTCGGTGAGCGCCATCTTGTCGGCCGAGACGCGCCACTCGGCGCGGAAGGCCGGGTCCGCGGGCGGCGGGGCGCCGTACTGCGCGAGCGAGCCCCAGGCCTTGCCGTAGACCACGTGCGCGCCCCGGTACGCCTCCTCCGGCTTCTCGGTGACGCGCAGGCGCGTGCCTTGCGCCCGGCAGACGCCCTTGAGCTTCTCCATGATCTCGGGGTCCAGGTCGTAGCCTTCCGGGCGCGCGATGGTCAGGTTCATGCCGGCCAGGACGGCCGCCTCGGCGGCCGAGTGCGGGACGGCCAGGGGCAGGGGCTTGATATGGGGCGCCCAGGTGAGCAGGAACTCCTTGCCGCGCGGATCCATGCGCTCGCGTATCGTCATCTGGTCGGCCAGGCCCTGGCAGGGATGGCCCATCGCGGACTCCAGGCTGATGACCGGCACCGAAGAAAGCCGGCGGAACGCCTCCAGGTAGGGGTCCTTGCGCTCTTCCTTCCAGTCCTTTCCCGCCGGGAAGGAACGCAGGGCCAAGGCGTCGCACATGCGGGCGAGCACGGGCACGGCCTCGCGCGCGTGCTCGGGGCAGTCCCCGTCCATCACCACGCCGTCCTCCACCGCGATCTTCCAGGTCCCGGAACCCAGGAACAGGGTGACCGGGTGGGCGCCCAGGGCCGCGGCCGCGACCTCGCAGGACACCTGCGTGCGCAGGGAGGGGTTCATGAAGCAGAAGGCCACGCTCTTGCCCGCCAGGGGCCGGTCCGTATTGGGCTTGCGCTTGAAAGCCCGGGCCGACTCGACCAGGGCCGCTACCTCCTCGGCGCCGGTCTCGATGAGGCTGGTAAAATGTCGCGTCATGCTGGCTTTCCTCCTAATATTTCCGACAATGCGGCGCGCAGGAGCTCCACTTCGGCGTCCCCGATGATGAGCGGCGGCAAAAGACGCAGGACGCGCGGATCCTCCGCGGTCCCGGTCAGAATGGAGCGCCCGATGAGCGCCTTCTGCACCGGCTTGGCCGGCCGGTCCAGGACCAGGCCCAACAACAGTCCCTTCCCCTGCACCGCCAGTACCCCGGGCATGCGGAAGGTCTCCCGGATGCGGCGCTCCAACCGCGCGGCGTTCTCCCAGACCCGGGTGCGCACGATCTCGCCCAACGTGGCCTCGATGGCGGCGCAGGCCAGCGGCCCCCCGCCGAAGGTGGAGCCCAGATCCCCGGTCCGGACGGCCGCGGCCGCGCGCGGGCCGGCCAGCGTCGCGGCGCAGGGCACGCCCGAGCCCAGGCCCTTGGCGAAGGTCTGCAGGTCCGGCCGGACCCCGTAGGCCTGCGCGGCCGAGGGCGCGCCCACGCGCCCGAGCCCGGTCTGCACCTCGTCGAAGATGAGCATGGCCCCGGCCTTGCGGCACAGCGCCGACAGCCCCTCCAGATACCCGGGCGGAGGGGGCAGGGCGCCCGCGAGACTCTGCACCGGCTCCAGCAGGAACCCGGCGGCGTCCGGCCCCAGCGCCGCTTCCGCCGCGGCCAGGTCGCCAAAGGGCACGAAGACCACGTCCGTGCCCAGTCCCGCGACGCCCTCGCGATAATGGGGAATACCGGTCGCGGCCAGGGCCCCGGCGGTGCGGCCGTGGAAGGAGCCCTCGGTGGCCACGATAGTCCGGCGGCCCGTGGTCCGGCGCGCCACGCGCATGGCGTTCTCGTTGGCTTCGGCGCCCGAGTTGCAGAAGAAGACCCGGGAGCCGACCTCCCCGCAAAGCTCGACCAAAGCCTTGGCCGCGCGGGCGCGCACCGGGATGCAGGCCAGGGTCGAATAGAAGAGGAGCTCCCCGGCCTGGCGGCGAAGGGCGGCGACCACGGCGGGCGGGCAATGACCGAGGAGGGCCACGGCGTGCCCGGCGTAGAGGTCGAGATACCGGCGACCCTCGGTGTCGAACACCCACGCGCCCTCGCCGCGCGCCAAGGTGAACGGGAACTGCGGGTAGCCCGGCAGCAGCCACCGGCCTTCCTCGGCTTTCCAATCGGTCGCAGCGGCTTCCCCGGTCATGGATACGCACCCGGCCGGTCCAGGCCCAGCGCTTCCTCGAGGCCGAGCATGAGGTTCATGTTCTGCACCGCCTGTCCGGCCGCGCCCTTGACCAGGTTGTCGAGGGCCGCGATGACGGCGGCCGAACCGTCCCGCACGGACACGTGCAGGTCGCAATGGTTGCTCCCCACTACGGTCTTAAGGTCCGGCGGCGCCGCGCCCAGGCGCACGAAGGGCGCGCCGGCGTAGGCGCGCTCGTAGCGGTCGCGCAGTTCCGCCTCCGTCATGCCCTCGGGGATATCGACCTGGCACACCGCGTAGATGCCGCGCACCAGAGGCCCCGACACCGGGACGAGCGAGAGCCGCAAGGAGGACTTGCCGGCCAGGGCGTCGAGCAGGGCCTCGACCTCGGGGACATGCTGGTGCTGGAGCGGCTTGTAGGCGCGCAGGGTCCCCTCCCGCGTCGGGTGGTGCGTACCGGCGCCGGGGATGACTCCGGAGCCCGAGGAGCCGGTCACCGCGGTGATGCGCGCCCGGCCGGCGATCCCGGCCGACGCCAGCGGCCCCAGCGCCAGAGACAGCGCCGTGGCGAAGCAGCCGGGATTGGCTACGCGGGTCGCCGCGCGGATGGCCTCGCGGTTGAGCTCGGACAGGCCGTAGACGAAGGAGCCGAGCAGTTCCGGAGCCGAATGCTCGCGCCCGTACCAGACCGGATAGAGCGACGCGTCGCGCAGGCGGAAATCCCCCGACAGGTCCACGATGCGGCACGCGGGGCCGGCCCGTTCGATGAGGGACGTCATGCGCCCCATCGCCTCGCCGTGCCCGCCCGCCAGGAAGACGCAGTCGAGGCCCGCGGGAGCGAGTTCCGCGGCGAAGCGCAGGCCCGCGAGCCCGCGCAGGTGCGGGTGGGCGTCGGTCACCGGCCGGTCCGCGTGCGAGCGCGAGGTCACCGCCGCGATCGTCGCGGCCGGATGGCCCGACAGCAGGCGCAGGAGCTCTCCCCCCACGTAGCCCGCCCCACCGATGACGCCGACGCGGACGGCCTTCATGCCCCCCCCGGGAACGCGCCGGGGAGCGCCGCCGGAGCTCCCTCCGCGGCCGGGGCGAAGACGATCTTCTCCAACGTCTCCCCCAGCAAGGCATGGTCGATGCGCGCGTTGATGGCGCGCACACCCAGGGAGCCCTCGATGTAGTCCCGTCCCACCGCGTTGTCGGTGGCCGGCCCGGCGATGACGTCGGGCAAGCGGCCGTACTTCCCGCGGTAGAGTTCCACCGCGCCCCAGGCGCCCACGGGGTCGTTGGCGCAGAGCACGTGGGCCGTGCCCGCGGCCAGCAGCTCCGCGTCGGCCAGGATGGCCTGCACTCCGTAATCCCCCAGGATGCCGTCTCCCAGCTCGACGACCAGCACGTCGGGCTCGTCCGCGTTCAGAGCGTTGAGCAGGCCCTTGGCCACCGGAACCGACACCGCGTCCGTGGTCGAGACCACGCCCGCGTCGTTGAAGAACAGGCTGCGCACCGCGCCCAGGTCGCACATGCTGAGCGTGTCGCGCAAGAGCGAGACCCCGGTCAGCTTGGCCCCGCACACCCGGAAGCCCCGGCGGGTGAGATGCCGGATGATCTCGCCGCAGGCGAAGGTCTTGCCCGAGTTCATGCAGGTCCCGGCGACGTAGACGATGGGGGCCGACGGCGCGAGACGCTCGGCCCAGGGCACGGCCCCCTGTTTGATGGTCGCGGGGACGCCGGTGCGCTCGCCGAGCACCGGGAAGTTGAGCACGGCGCCCAGGACCTCCGCCTTGAGGGGCGGCCCGAGCTCGATGTTGGCGGAGGTGCAGCGCCCGATCACGCCGCCCAGGTTGAGGATGTCGAGGAGGTCCCCGGGCTGCACCCGTTCCGGGACCACGCCCGCGTAGCCGCGCAGGGCGCGCCGGCCCCCCAGCACCCCGGCCACCAGGTCGCCGTCGTTGAGCGGGATCATGCGTCCGTGCACGTCCTCCACCGTGTTGTAGACGGCTTTGGAGCCCCGCACGCGCACGGCCAGGACGCGCCCCTCCTCGGCGAGGATCTCCCGTGTAAGGATGGACTCGCGCTGGACGCGCGCGTTGCGCGTCGCGGAGGCGATCTTATCGAAGAAGACCTTCACCGGGACGCTCTCGCGGAGACGGCCTTCTTCGCGGACGCCGGACGCGCCGTCTTCCTGGGCGTTTTTGCTCCGGCTTTCATGGCCAGGCTCATGGCCAGGCCGTGCAGCTTGGAGAAGCCCGCCGCCTCCTCCCCGCTCCAGAGCTTGCTGGTCTCGCCGTAGGCGGCGGACTGCGCGTCCATGAGGCTGAAGGGGCTGCGCACCCCGCCGACCTCGAAGCGCCCGGGGGAGAGCCGCAGGCGGACCTGCCCGTCCACCCGCTCCTGGCTGGAGGTGATGAGGGCTTCGATGTCCCGCATCACCGGGTCGAAGTAGAGGCCTTCGTGGAGCAGCTGGCCGTAGAAGTCGGCGAGCTGGTTCTTCCAGAAGCACTGCCAGCGCGTGAGCACCAGCTTCTCCAGCTCCTGATGGGCGTTGATGAGCAGCAGAGGGGCGGGAGCCTCGAAGCCGATGCGGCCCTTGATCCCGAGCACCGTGTCGCCCAGGTGCACGCCGCGGCCTAGACCGTAGGCGCGCCCGAGCGCATGCAGCTCCGCGACCAAGGCGGGGCCGGCGCGGCGACGGCCGTCGAGGGCCACCGGGACCCCCTTCGCGAAGGAGATCGTCACGTCGCAGGGAGCCGTGCGCAGGCCTTCGCTCGGCGCGGGATAGGCCGACTCGGGCACCGAGGTCCAGGGGTCGTGCGTCTCGCGCCCGCCCACCGTCGTGCCCCAGAGGCCCGCGTTGACCGAGTAGACCGCGGTCTTGGCCGGGATCTTCACCCCGCGCTCCGCCAGCCAGGCCACTTCCTGGTCGCGCTTCCAGCCCAGCGTCCGGATGGGGGCGTGGATGGCCAGCTCCGGCGCCAGGGCGTGGAACACCCCGTCAAAGCGCACCTGGTCGTTTCCGGCCCCGGTCGAGCCGTGCGCCAGGGCGTCGGCGCCGAGCTCGAGCGCCAGGCGGGCCACCCGGTCCGCCTGCAGGACGCGCTCGGCGGCCACGGAGAGCGGGTAGACCCGGCCGCGCAGGACATTGCCCTGGATGAGCACCCTGGCGAAGCGCTCGAAGAGCTCGGCGCGCGCGTCGATGGTCCGGTGCTCGTGGGCCCCGAGCTTGCGGGCGCGCGCCGAGATATCCGCCAGCTCCGGGGCGGAGAAGCCGCCGGTGTCCACGGTCACGGAAACGACACGGGCGCCGAGGGTCTCCTTCAGCCAGAGCAGGCAGAAGGTGGTATCGAGCCCGCCGCTGAACGCCAGAACGACAAGGGGATTCTTCATGGGGTGGATTCTCTCCGCTGTCAGGATTTCAACGCAGGAAGCTCAGCAGGCGTTCGTGGTCGGCCTGCGCGGCCAAGGCCACGAAGACGGTGTCGTCCCCCGCGATGGTGCCGACGACGCCGGGAAGGCAGAGCTCGTCGATGGCCAGCGCGGCGCGGGGGGCCGCTCCGGGGTCGCAGCGCACGACGAGGAGGTTGGGGCCGGCGGCGGCCATGCCGCGGATCAGCGTGCGCAAGGACGAGCGCAGGTCCGGAACGGGCCGCGCCGCCGGCGGCGGCGGCTGATAGCGGCCGCCCACCTTGACCAGCCCCAGCTCCGAGATGTCGCGGGAGACCGAGACTTGGGTCGAGCGCACGCCCTTGCGGCGCAGGACGCGGACGATCTCCTGCTGGGTGGATAGGGGTTCGGCCTGCAGAGCCTCGAGGATGGCCCCCTGGCGGCGGCGCTTGTTCTCGGCGGGATCTGAATAATTATTCATCACGCCGAATAATTATACACGAACCCTCCGCGGATGTAAAGCGGTCGCTTCAGCCCCGATCCTCGGCTAAGCCACTGTGCCCGGGCACACTCGTGGCGCAGCTTGGGCATGGCTGGAAAGTGGAAAAGTCGGCTGAAAGGATCACCTCGTTCGCCGGCTTGCCGCTGCTGACGGAGCTGGCCCACCGGAGCCAGTTGATCAAAGATCTCGACGCCTTGCCTGGATCATGGGAGCGGCACGGACGCTATGCGACCTCCGACTACGTGCTGAGCCTGGCGTTGACGCTGATCGCAGGCGGGGAAGGGCTGGAGGATACGCGGCTTGCGCCGAACAGCCTGGGCGATTTCCTGAGGCGCTTCGGGCACATGACGTTGGATATCGATTCCAGCCTGATTGAATCGGACAAGAAAGTTGTCGCGCGGCTGCGCCCACTGCGAGATCTTCGATCGGGCGCGCTGGGCCGTCCTTTCGCCGCTTGCCGCCGGCTGCGGATAGTCGCGCAAGCCAGCGTCAAAGGCTTCGCGCGCTTGTGGATCGCGGGGACAACTGTGCCCGGGCACAGTTGCCCCGTTGTGCCGCCGCTAAAAAACAGCCCGCCAGCTGCGTCATCACCGCCCCGGGAGATTCCGACGGCCCCGAAGGGGGTCGCGGTGTCGTATGGTGAGCCTATTTTAGCCGAGAATCGGGGTTCAGGACTTCAGGACCGCTCTTTCTGGGCGGCGGCGAGCTTCTCCAGGACGCCGTGGGCCTGCAGCCAGCGGAGCAGGCGGATGTTGGACAGGATGGACAGGTCGCGGTCCCCGAGGCTGGAGTCCTCGATGCGGACATGCTGATAATGGTGGTAGCTGAAGGCGCCGAGCTTAGCCGCGCCGCGGTAGAACTCGAAGGTCATGTCCCCGAAGCACAGGCACTCCGAACCCATGAGCAGGCGGCCCAGCGTCAGCCGCACGGAAAGGGCGCGTAGGACCTCCGGCGAGACCGTCTCGAACAGGACCTTCTCCCGGTCGGGGCGGCGATGGCGCATCCCCCCCGAGCGGATGACCAGGCGGTCGGCGCCGCGGATGCCGTCGCGCAGGGAGTTGGTGCCGGCGATGGAGGCGATGGAGCCCGCGGCGAGGGCGACGAGCAGGAACCCCGCCGTGGCCACGGTCGGAGATTTGAGGAGACGCCGGAGTCCCAGGGTCTCCCGCAGCGCCTGCCGGTAGCCGAGCGCCTCCTCCGCGGCCCGCGGACGGGAGCGCGCCCTCAGATATCGGATGTTGGCCGACGCGAAGCGCGCGGCCAGGATGACCGCGAACAGGGACACCCAGAGCGCGACCGCCAGATAAGCGTAGAGGGCTAGGCCCATGGCTCCCTCATGAGGCCTGCTTGACGACCTTGACGCCCATGCGCTCCATGTCGCGCAGTAGCCGGGCGGGCTGGACGAGGTGTCCCATGAAGTGGAGCCCGGGTTGGCGCGCCCCGCGGTCGAGCAGCTGCAGTATGCAGGCGGCCAGGGCCGCGGCCGTGAAGGCGTAGGCGTCCGCGTGCGACAGGGTGACCCGCAGGGTCTTCTTCTTCCCGCCGTCCTGGCCCTCCGCGTCGAGCTGGAGCAGGTTCCCGTACGGGCGCTTCTGGAACGCCCGGGTGGACCAGCAGAAGAGCCCGCCCATGCGGCGGCCAAGCAGCATGGCCAACGGGGCGAGCACCCAGTCCGTGAAGGCGTTGAAGCCCGCGACCCAGAGCCCGGTCTCCTTAAGGGTCGGGACCAGCCTGGGCAGGTCGGTCATCTCCGAGGAACCGAGTGCCGCGCAGCTCCTGCGGCCGAAGCCCTCGCCCAATTCGATCGGCCGACAACAGCCGAAGAAACCCAGCTTGCGCCAGACCCCCCCCTCCCAGACGAGGGGTTCGTATTCCCGGAAGGAATCCATGAGCTCGTCCGCCCCGCCCGTGCGGGGGAGCCCCCCCTCCGGATTGCAGACCAGGGCCACCCGGGCCTTCTCGAGGACCTCGAACTCCTGCGCCGCGTGGCGGACCAAAGCGGAAGGCAGGCCCGGATGCAGGCCCGCCTCCGTGACGAAACAGACCTTGGCCCGCTCCAGCTCGGGCTTCAGGCTGCGGAGTATCTCGAGCTTGCGCGAGGAATACTGTATGTCGATGTAGTCCAGGCCGAAGGAAAGGGCGATGCTCGCGACCAGGAAGGTATGCTCGGCCGTATTGGAGACCACGACGACCAGCGCGGCGTCCTGGAGAGCGGCCTTGATGCTCGCTTCGTCGGAAGCGTCCGCGCTCACCCCCGAGACCCGCTCCCCCGGGAATCTGGCGTTCCAGTCCTTGGCCGCCTGGATGGCCTGCACCGGGTCCCGGCCCAGCAGGACCAGCTTCGCGTCGGTCTCCTGGATGAGCAGCGGCACCAGAGCCCGGCCGGCCCGCCCATACCCCCCGAGGATGACGATGGTCTTCATGCCGCCGTCTTCATGATACCAAAGTGGCCGGAGCTCCTACCGCCGTTCGAGGATGAGCAGATGCGGCGGGTCGTGCCAGGCGTCGGCGAGGACCAGCCTCCAGCCCGGGAGCGGCCTCGTCATCCGCACCCCCCGCTCCGGCACGTTCTCGAAGTGGCCGCGCAGGAATGGGAGGCTCGCCATGTCCCAATCCACGACCGCGGCGCGGATGCCCCGGCCGTCGAGCCAGGCGGCGAGGCTCTCCGGAGCCGGGCGCTCCGGGACCGAATGGAAGACCGGATGCGTCCGCAAAGACCAGATGGGCAGGTCCCCGCTGGGCCCATAGAGCACGGGCTCGGACCGCCCCGCTACCCATTCGTACGCCTTGCGATAACACTCCGGAGGCTCGTCCGCCCGGAACGGGTTCCCGATCCCCCACTCCGCCGCTTTCAGAGCGATGGAAGCCAGCAGGATGAGCCCCACCCCGGCGGCGCCGGCCGCGGCGTAACCGGCGCCGTCGCGGAGCTTCTCGAGCCGGCGCATGACCTTCTCTCCCAGCCGCGCCCCCGCGGCTCCGAGCAGGAGGAAGACGATGGGATTGAGCGGCCCCACGAAACGCTCGCTCGGGGAGACCTGGTGGTACCAGGCGAAGAGGAGGAAGAACAGGGCGAAGAGGGCGACGGTGAACCAGGCCCCTCCCTCCAGTCGGCGCAGGGGACCGGAGATCCGCTTCCGGGAGGTCCAGAGCGCGGCGAGCGCGAGCAGGAACAGCGGCCAGCGGAGCAGGTAGGCGAACGGGAACTCCTTGGCCGGGGAGAGACACGACAGGACGACCGGGATGAACCGGGCGATCCCTCCCCCCAGGCGCGCCAGGACGCCGGACCAGCCGTGGCTCGCCACATAGCCGGAGAAGGAGAGCTGGTCCAGGGAATGCTTGGGCAGGTCCCACCAGCTGTCGAGCCACATGGCGTGCCGGATGGAGAAATTGTAGAAGGGGTCGCCGAACATGCGCTGATTGGCCCACCACAGGATCGCGGCCAGGGGGATGAAGCCGGCGAGGAACCAGGGGCTCTTGCCCGCGCCGCGCCGGTCCCCTTTCCCGAGCAGGGGCACCGCCAGGCCGCAGGCCCAGGCGATGGCCAGAAGCGTCCCCGTGCCCTTGGTCAGATAGGTGAGGCCGGCCCAGACCCCGCCGGCGAGCCACCACGCCCCTTTGCCCTCGAAGCCCCTCTGCACCGCATACCAGGTCATGAGGAAGAACAGCGGCAGGAGGACCTCGGCGCGGATGGACATGCTCAGATATAGGAATATCCAGTTCACGGAGAGCAGGGCGCAGGCGATGAGGGCCGCCCGGGTCCCGAAGAGCTCCCGGCCGATTCGGAACTGGGCGGCGAGGGTCACCGCCCCCACCAAGAAGCTGAAGAGCTTGGAGAGCGTGAAGGCGGCGGGGGCGCGGCTCACCCACAAGGACAGGACCGCCGGATAGAGGGGGTGGTCGTTGCCGACCGCCACGGAACTCCCCTCGCGGATGGAAAGAGCGTACTGCATCCAGGCGTCCTGCGCGAAACCCGACCGCTTGTTCCAGGTCAGCCAGGTCCACGCGGTATAGAGATAATCCGCGAACACCAGGGCGCAGAGGACGCCGGCCAGGATGGGCAGGGCGCGCCGCGGCAGGTCGTGGGTCCGGCTCACGGAGCTATTTAACGATATTGGGGAGGACCGGGCTCAATTCCCCAGAGCGAGCAGGTAGCCGCGCTGGACTTTCGCGGACCGCTTCTGTCCCCAGGCGCTCAGGTGGGCGGCGTAATCGACCCTCTCCCCGGTGAGGCGCTCGTAGTTCATGAAGACCCTGGTCACGTAGGTGACGGTCTCGGTGATGTTGGGCACCCGGCCGAGGCGCTGCACCCGGTTGTGGCCGCTGTTGTAGGCGGCCACCGCCAGGACCCGGTCGCCCGCGAACTCCGCCAGCAGGAACTTGAGATGCCGTACGCCGCCGCGGATGTTCTGGCCGGCGTCGTAGGGATCGATGCCCAGTCCCCGGGCCGTATCCGGCATGATCTGCATGAGGCCCACCGCCCCCGCGTCCGACACCCGTTTCGGGTCCCCCCAGGGGTTCTCCTGGCGCATCACCGCTTCCACCAGGTCGGCGTCCACTCCGTACTTCTGCGCGTTCTTTTCGACGGCCGGGCGGAAGCGCGCCAGGGGGTCCTTGGGCGCGGGATAGCGGCGCTCGTTGAGGAGGTCGGCCGCTTCGCGGAGCAGGCCCGACTTGGGAGGCTTGACCGGGACCACCGCGCGCTTCACCGGGGCGTCCTTGCGGTAGGCGAGCTCGAAGGCGGCGAGGAAGAGCTTGACCTGCGGATCGTTGGGGATGCCGCCGCTCTTGACCACGGCCCCGGGGCCGAGCTGATAGGCGGCCAGGGCGCGGTGCAGGTCCCCGCGGAACTGCTTGAGGAGGCGCGCGAAGTAGAGGCTCCCGGCGCGGACGTTCACGGCGGGGTCGTTGAGGTCCCCCGCGCCCACGCCCACCGTCTTGGCCGCCCCGTGGCTGATCATCATGAGGCCGTAGGTCCCCCCCGAAGCGAACTCGGCGTTGAAGCCGGACTTGGCCGCGATGATGGCGCGGATGACCGCGGCGTCCACGCCCGCAGCCGCGGCCTCGGTGCGGATGACGTCCTCGTAGAGGACCGACTTGACCGAGGGCCGGCTCGGCACCATCCATTTCCAGCCTTCCGGCTGCCCGGGCAGGGCCGCGGGCCGGCCCGAGAAATCCTTAGCCGACGGGGTGTCGTCCGCGGCTACGGATCCTCTATTGCCGCCGCCGTCGAAGGCCCACCCGCCGTTCGCCGTCCCCATGAACGACGGCAGGCTGATCTCCAGGCTCTTCTGCACGGACCCCAGATCCACCCTCTTCGGGAGTTCGACGGCCACGGAAGGCGCGAGCTGGGTATGGGTCGGGTTTGCGGCCCAGGGCCAAGCCGGGGCGCCGCCCGCGGGGTCCTCGACCCGGAGATCGTCTCCCCACACCTTCTTAAGGATGTCCAGCTTCGCGCTCTTCTGCTTCGCGCCCACCCTCCAGGCCAGGCCCTCGTAGCGGAGCGCGGTGCGCGACGGCGTCCCGCCTTCCTCCACCTTCCTCTCAAAATCGCCCTTCAGTAGCCCGGCCAGGACCCGCTCCGAGTCCGGGATGGTCCGCTCCAGCATCTCCGAGTCCGCGGCGGGCGGGAGCCGCAGCCAGATGCGGACCGCGCCGGCAGGCGCTTTCGCCGCGGCGCCGAAGGCCGACAGGCCCAGGACGGCCAGCCCCATCGCTCCGACGACCGCGCAGCGCCGCATCGCCTTCATCGCTATCCAGTATGGCCGGGAAGGCCCAGACGCGCCTGATTCCCAAGGCCCATGCCGATATGGGCCCAAGGGCCCATTTATGAAAGTTTTAGAGTTCCTTCACCCGCTTTTACTCCGGCCCGCGCATCCTATGGGCATGGACGCGATCCTCCTTCTCGGGCTCCTCCTGGCCTCTCCCGCCGCGGCGCGGGAGCCGCTCTGCAAAGAGGCGCGGGAAGCCCGGGACTACTCTTCGGTCATCCGCTGCAACGAAAGCCGCATCGCTGAGAACCCCCGCGACGCCGCCGCGTTCAGCCGGCTCGGGGAAGCCTATTATTACCGCGCCTTCCAGCGCGGGACCCCGGAGCAGGGGGACCTCACGGACGCGGAGGGCGCGGTGGACGCTTACGAGACCGCCCTCCAGCTCGACCCCAAGTTCAAGGTCCTCCAGAACCCCTCCCTCCTTTATCACGGCCTGGCCCAGTGCTACGATTCGCTGGGCCGCCGCGACCAGGCCCTGGAGGCGTTCCAGGAGGCGGCGCGCCTGGCACCGCGCAATCCCATGCCGCTCCTATACCGCGCCCGGCTCTACTGCAAGCGCAACGACCGGAAGCTTTGCATCGACAGCTTCCAGAGCGGCGTGCGGCGGGCGCGGCGCTTCCGCGTCTATCCCAAGCTCGCTTTGCTCGCCCGCACGGACCCCAGGTTCCAGGGCATCATGGAGGTGCCCCAGAACCAGGTCATCCTCGACTCCTACGACGCGGTCCAGCGCGGCCTGCTCAGCGACGCGGAAGCGCGCGACCGCATCCAGAACGCGGACATACTCCGGGACGCGGTGCACGCCGCCCTGGTGGGCAACCGCATCCAACTGCCGCGGCCGCCCGCCGCGGTCCGCCCCGAAGCGCCGACCCTCGACCGCCAAGTCGTCGGCTTCATCGACGCGGGGCACATCGCCTTCCACTCCGGCGCCTTCCGCGACGCGGTGGACTCCTACCAGGCCGCCCTGTCGGCCGACGAGGAGAAGGGCGCGCTGGACCCGGCGCGCAAGGCCCTCCTGTTCGAGCGCATCGGGGCCTCCTATCGCCGGCTGGGCCTGGTCGAGCTGGCCCTCCCGGCCCTGGAACGGACCGTCCCCGGCGCGCCGCAGACCCCTTCCGGGCTCTACGAGCTGGCTCTCTGCCACGCCCTGAAGGGAGACGTGGACGCGGCCCTCGGCGCCCTAGCCTCGGCCTTGGAGAAGGCGCCCAACTCCGTGAGCCTGGGCCGCCTGCTCAAGGCGGCCCGCAGCGACCGGGAGCTCTCACGGGTCCGCAAGTCCGAGGAGTTCGACCGCATCCTCGCCGTCCACTCCACCCGCCATTAGCGTCTGTCAGCGCTCCTTCAGCCTCACGCCGCGGGGGGTCAGTTCCACGCGACCGGAGCGCATGGCCTTGCCGGAGAGCACCGCCTCGGCCGTGAACTCGTCGAAGAAGATGCGGCCGCTGACCCGCTTCTCAGCCTGGTACCAGCCGCAGGCCTCGATCTCGTCGCCTTCCTTGAATTTCGGGAACCCGAAGCAGAACACCTTGATCCGGAACTCGCCCTCGTTGAGCCATACCGTGAAATAGTGGTTCCCCTTCCGGGAGTACTTCTCGAACAGGGTCTCGGTGGGGCCGGCGATGCACACGGGCTTGCCCTCGTATCTCTTCTTATCCTTGAAGATGGCCGACAGGGGGGTGACTTCCTGGTCGCTGGGGAACTGCTCGGGCGGCGGCAAAGACGCGGCGTCGACCCCCTGGCGCAGCAGGGCCTCCTTTGGAAGGTAGGTCGGCGGGGGATAGGAGTCCACCACGCCCAGGTCCTCGAAACGGAGCCTAGGACCTCCCAGGTCGGGCCGGCCCGCATCCTCGTAGGCCGAGAGCCAGAGCCGGGCCAGCGCGGCCGCCCCCGCGCCCAGGCGCCTCTGGGCCGCGTCGAGCACGGTCCCGCGGGGCACGCCCTTCCCGGGGATGGGGCCGATCTTGGCGGAGGCAAAGGCGCGCAGGACGGCCTCCGGGACCTCGGGGGCGCCGCCCTCTCGGGAGACCCTGCAGGCCGCCCCCGCCAGGGCGCATTCATCGGAGAAGGCCCTCAAGATGGGGGCGGCGTAACCGTAGCCGCCGTCGACCAGGCGGAGCATCTCGCGGACCACCCCCCGCCGCCGCAAGGGCCCGGAGGCCGCCGCCCAGGGCGCCGCGGCGTACCCGAGGACCTTCCGGAAGGCGGCCTCGGGGTCCGGCAGCGCGAGCTCGAACATCCCGCTCTCGAAAGCCGCGTGCACTCCCGCCGCTGGAAAGGGAGCGCGTCTGCCGTCGAAATCCATGGTGAGGTGGAGCGGCTGGGCCAGGTCCGCCGCGTAGTGGCCAAGCGTCCCCAGGCAGAAGAGGGCTTTGGCCGCGTCGCGCTTCTTCATGGCTTCCACGGCTCGGTCGTAGAGCTGCAGGACCCGCCAGGGCGCGGTGCCGTGGGCGGCCGCTTCCGCGGGTTTTCCCGGCGCCATGCGCCGGACGCGTTCGGCGTTCGCCTGCAGCAGCTTCTGATACGCGGCATGGACGTCGCCGTACTCTCCGGACGGCAGGGCGGCCGCCCCGGGTCCCTTCTCCATGTCCGCGAACGCGTCCGCCTCGAAGAAGTGGAGGGCCTGCTCAAGCGGGTCTATCTGCTTCTGCTTCTCCAACTGTTCGGGAGGGACCTCCCGCATCCCGCTCATGACCTTCCAATCGACGTCCGGGGTGATGGACAGGCGCTTGACGGTCTCGACGTTCGCGGTCAAGAAGCGCGCCAGGGGATGCCGGCGGGCGGCCAGCAGTTCCATGGCCGCGACTTGGACGGCCTCGTGCCCGTACTGTCCCCAGCCCCAGGCTCGCCCCGCGGGGAGCCCGGCGATGAGGACGGCCAGGGCGAGGACGGGGCGAAACATGCGTTACGCCTCGAGGACCCGGCAGCGGGCTTCGAGCGCTGCGACCCGGCCTTCCAGCAGGGAGAACCGGTCCGGGCCCGGAGCGGCGGACAGGGGCACCACCGCGTCGGCGGGCGCCCCGAAGAACAGGTGCTGGTAGCGGCCGCGCGCCAGCTTGGTCACGAAGGGTCCTTCGGGATGGGCGGCGAGCTTCTGCAGGACCTGCTCCACCTCGGCGTTGCTCTCGAAGCGGCAGACGCGCTCCGCCCGCGCGCGGAGCTCGGCCGGGGTCTGGGGACCCCGCAGGAGCAGGAGGCAGAGCACGCCCAGGACCTCCGGGGTGTCGCCGGCGCCCAGGGTCTCGGCGTGGTGGGCGTACTTGGGGACGCGGCTCCCCAGCCGCTCGGCGGCCAGGACCTTCCCGGTCAGGGAGGCGAGCCCCTTGCGCAGGGTGTCGGGCTCGAGGGTCATGACCGGCTCGCGGCTGGTCTTCTGGTTGCAGGCGGCTTGAAGCGCCGCGAACGAGAGCGGATAGGTCTCGGGGGTGAGGAAGGACTTTTCGACGAGGGAACCCAGGACGCGGGCCTCGACGGGATCGAGTTCGATCTTCATGCGCTCCTCCTGAACGGCCGTCCGCGGCCCCCGCGGGGGCGCGATTGGGCTATGATATATCATGTGCCCCCGCTCATGAACCTCCTGACCGCCGCCCGACGCATCGTGGGCAAGCTCGCTGGGAAGGTCAAGCGCCGCCTGCACGCCGGCCTGGACGGGAGTCCGGCCGTGCCCGCCTATTTCGAGCTGGAGCTCGCCCCCGACTGCAACCTGCGCTGCGGACATTGCGGCCAATGGCAGCGCCCCCCCGACCCCCGCGCGCTGACTCCCGCGCGCTGGGAGGGAATCGTCGACGAGATCGCCGCCTGGGCGGGCTCCTGCCATCTGGCGCTGGCCTGCGGCGAACCCCTGACCTCCCCCGCGCTCTTCCCCATCGTCGCGCGGGCCCAGCGCGCGGGGATCGCGGTCACCTTGGTCACCAACGGGTCCTTGCTCGGGGCGCCGGAGGCGCGCCGCCTGCGCGAAGCCGGGACGCGCAACATCATCGTGAGCCTGGACGGGACCCGGGCCGAGACGCACGACCGGGGCCGCGGCGTCCCGGGGACGCACGCCCGCGTCCTGCGGGCCTTGGAGCACCTGGCGGCCGAGGGGCTCTCCCCGCGCACCCAGCTCCACACCGTGGTCGCGGGACACAACCTCGGGGAACTGGAGGGCTTGGCCCTCCTGGCCCGGAACCGGGGCTTGGCCGGCATCAGATTCCAGGCCCTGCGGGCGCAAGGGGACGGCTGGAGGCCTTTGTGGCCGGAGGATCCGGCCGCCGTGGACCAGGCCGTCGACGGGCTGCTCCGACTGCGCTCCGGCGGCGCGCCGATACTGAACCCGCGCGCCCAGTTGGAGGCCATGAAGGGGTATTTCCGGGACAAGGCGCGGACCTTCCCGGGGCTGTCGTGCCGTTCGGCCATGACGCTCGTGGTCGGCACCGGCGGCCAGGTCCGCTGCTGCCGCTTCATGGAGCCCATCGGCGACGCGCGCTTCGCGACCTTGCGCGAGGTCTGGAACTCCCCCCTGGCCCGCGCGCGGCTGGACGAGGTGCGCGGCTGCCACGCGTCCTGCGTCCTCATGAACTGCCACTACCCGCCGGACTAACAGGCCGATTGCTTTCGGCCCCGCCATCGGTTATCATCGGTAACATGCTGGGAACGAGGAACGAACGCGCCAGCGTCCTGGTCGTGGAAGACGATGCGTCCGTGGTCAGCACCCTGCGCAGCGTGCTGGCGGAAGACCGCTACGGGGTCCGCGTGGCCGGCTCGCTCTTCCAGGCGCGGGGCCTGCTGGCCAAGGCCCTGCCGGACCTGGTCATCCTGGACCGGGGCCTGCCGGACGGGGACGGACTCGAGCTCTGCCGCTCCCTGCGCGCCGACCCCAGGACGCAGCGCATCCCCATCCTGTTCCTGAGCGCACGCAAGGAGGTGGCCGACCGGGTCGTAGGCCTGGAGGAAGGCGCCGACGATTATCTGGCCAAGCCCTTCAGCCCCGCGGAACTGCTGGCGCGCGCGAAAGCGGTGCTGCGCCGGACCATGAACAAGCCGCAGGACCCCGGACTCCTCAGCATCGGACCCCTGCGCATCGCTCCCGAGGCCCATCAGGTCTTCCTATTCGACCGGGAACTGCTGCTCCGCCCCAAGGAATACAACCTCCTGATGGCCTTCCTGGAGACCCGCGGCCGGGTCCTGTCGCGGCGCGCCCTGCTCCAGGCCGCCTGGGGACTCGACAAGGAACTGGAGCTGGACACCAACGTGGTGGACGTGACCGTGGGAAGCCTGCGCCGCAAGCTCGGGGCCTACGGCCGCTGCATCGTCTCCGTCCACTCGGTCGGGTTCCGCTTCGACCCCGAGCGCCTGCCGGTCCCGCCGGCCCCCCCGGGCAGCGCGGAGCTCGGGACCGATCCGAAAAAGCGCCGCCGCTAGATCCCCCTCCCCGGCTTCGCCGGACCTCCCCCACGAAGTGGGGGAGGGTGGCCCCGATAGGGGCCGGGTGGGGGATCAGATGTACTTCTTGTAGACCGGCTGGTACTGCGCGGCGCGCATGTGGGCCGCCATGTCCTTCGGCCTCGGCTCCGAGGCGAACCCGCGCGCGTACGCCACTTCCGCGACCTTCACGGCGATGCGGACCGACGCGTCCCGGATCTTGGTCAGGGGGGGGAAGAGACAGCCCGTGGCCAGGTCCTCGTCGGTGACCATCTCGGCCAGGGCCTTCGCGGCCTCCGAGAACATCTCGTCGGTCACTCGGCGAGCCCCGCAGGCGACGACGCCCAGGCCCACTCCGGGGAAGATGTAGGCGTTGTTGCCCTGCCCCGACACGTAGCGCTTGCCGTCGAGGGTCACGGGGTCGAAGGGACTGCCGCTGGCGAAGATCGCCCGGCCGCCGGACCAGGTGTAGGCGTCCTTGGCCGTGCATTCGGCGTTGGCCGTGGGGTTGGACAGCGCGAACACCAGGGGCCGCTTGTTGTTGCGGGCCATCTCCTCCACGATCTCCTTGGTGAACTGGCTCGGCACGCCCGAGACGCCGATGATGGCGGTGGGCTTGAGCACCTTGACGGCCGACAGCAGGTCCCCGATCGGCTGGTGCTGGTGCGCGTAGGGCTTCTTATGCTCCTGGAGGTCCTGGCGGCTGCTCTCGACCAGGGCCTTGGAGTCCATGAACCAGCAGCGCTTGCGCGCCTCGGCCTGGGACAGCCCCTCGGCCATCATCGCGGTGACCGTGAGGTCCCCGATCCCGATCGCGGCCTCGCCGGCGCCGCAGAACAGGATCTTCATGTCGCGCAAGGGGGTTTTCGTGAGCCGGGTGGACGAGAAGAGCCCCGCCAGGACCACCGACGCCGTCCCCTGGATGTCGTCGTTGAAAGTGCAGACGTTGTTGCGGTACTTCTCCAGCAGGCGGAACGCGTTGTGGTTGGCGAAGTCCTCGAACTGGATGAGGGCCTTCGGGAACACGTCCTGCACGGCGCACACGAACTCGTCGACCAGGGCATCGTACTCCGCGCCCTTCAGCCGCCGCTCCTGGGTCCCCATGTAGAGCGGGTCCTTGAGGAAGGCCTCGTTGTTGGTCCCCACGTCCAGGGTGATGGGCAGGGTCTGGGAGGGGTCGATCCCGGCGCAGGCGGTGTAGAGGGAGAGCTTGCCCACCGGGATGCCCATGCCGCTGACGCCCAGGTCCCCGAGCCCGAGGATGCGCTCGCCGTCGGTGACCACGATGACCCGCACGTCCTTGTTGGGCCAGTTGCGCAGGACCTGCTGGATGCGGCCCTTGTCGCTGCGGGAGATGTAGAGCCCGCGGGAACGCCGATAGATGTGCCCGTACTGCTTGCAGGCCTGTCCCACCACCGGGGTGTAGATGATGGGCATCATCTCCTCGATGTTGTCGATGACGATCCGGTAGAAGAGCGTCTCGTTGCGGTCGAGGAGGGCGATCATGGCGATGTACTTCTCCAGATCGGTGGCCTTCTTGCGGACGTTGGTCAGGGTGCGCAGGACCTGCTCTTCGGGCGAGAAGATGCGCGGAGGCAGGAGCCCGAGCAGGCCCAGGTTGCGCCGCTCCTCCATGGTGAACGCGGTCCCCTTGTTCAGCGCCGGGTCGTGGAGCAGATCGACGCCGGTCTTGTCCGGCCGGACCACATCCTGATCGATTTCCTGCAGTTTGGAGCACGCCATAGGTTACCCCCTTCTTCCGGTTAAGGTATGAGTCTGATTATGCAACATTTCGTCCCGAATCGACCATACGCCCAAGGACTTGACGAACGCCTCCTTTGTCTTTAACCTATCCTCATGCCGTTCATCGCCACGGACTTCTCCGGCAAGGGAGACGACCCGGAGAAGAAGAAGAAGAAGGACGCTCAGGTGGAAGAGCTGTCCGTGGAAGCCGGGCAGGAGAAGGAGCGCAAGACCCAGCTCAATCTGGCCTACGATCAGCTCCGCAAGAAGGAGCTGGCCCTGGAGGAGCAGTTCCGCGCCCGCGTGCGGCAGGTCGAGGCGGACGTCCAGGCCCGGGTCGCGGCCGAGTTCTCGAAGATGCAGACCGCCTTCAACACCGCGGCGGTCGAGGCCCAGGAGCGCGGCAAGCTCGCTTCCCGCGAGCAGATGAAGGCCCAGCTCCTGGAACAGCAGATCAAGGCCTCCCAGGAGCGCATCGTCAAGCTCGAGATGGAGGTCCGGCAGGCCCAGCGGCTGGCCCAAGACGCCACCGCCGCGGGCGCCCGGGTCGCCGACAGCGCGGTCAGCGAGGAGCGGCGCAAGACGCGCCTGACCGAAGACAAGCTCAAGAACACCGACCGGCGCCTGGCCGAGCTGGAAAAGCAGCTGGCCGCCGCCCAGCTGGCCGCGCGCGCGGCCGCGGCGGCCCCCGGAGCCGCGCCGGGCGCGGCCGGACCGGCGGGCGCGGGGCTCCCCGGGGCCCCGGCCAAGACCCCGTTCCCCGCGCCGGTTCCAGGCGAGGCGCCCAAAGCGGAGCCGCCCCTGGCGGCTCCGGTCGGCGACATGCAGGCGCGCTTCAACGAGATCGTCAACTTCAAGGCCGCGCCCGACAGCAACTTCCTCGGCATGAGCCGCAAGCCCGCCGCCGAGGACCCCGATCTCATCGTCAAGATCGTGCAGTTCATCATGGAGGAGGCCGCGCGCTCGCGGTCCTCGGACATCCACCTGGAGCCCATGGAGGAGGGGATGCGGGTGCGCTTCCGCATCGACGGCATCCTGAGCGAGATGCTCCGCTTCGCGGACACCAGGAAGTACCCGGTCATCAGCCGCATCCGCGTCATGTGCGGCCTCGACCCGGAGCAGGGCATGAACACGGCCAAGCCCCAGGAAGGGCGCATGGTCGTCAACGTGGACGGCCGGGACATCGACCTGCGCCTGTCCACCTTCCCGACCAACCACGGGGACAAGGCCGTCCTGCGCCTCATCCACCGCACGGCCAAGAAGTTCGCGCTCTCCGAGCTGGGCTTCTCGCCGAAGATCACCGAGACCATCCAGCGGCTGATCGAGCGGCCGCAGGGCATGATCCTGGTCACCGGTCCGGCGGGCAGCGGCAAGTCCACGACGCTCTACACCTTCCTGCAGGCGCTCAACTCCCCGACCCGGAACATCGTCACCCTGGAAGACCCCGTGGAGATGAAGCTCCCAGGCATCAACCAATGCAACGTCCAGCCCAAGATCGGCTTCACTTTTGCGGAGGGCCTGCACTCGATCCTGCGCCAGGACCCCAACGTCATCATGGTGGGCGAGATCCGCGACCGCGCCACGGCCGAGATCGCCATGTCCGCCTCGCTGACGGGGCACCTCCTGCTGACTACCCTCCACACCAACAGCGCGGCGGGGGCGGTCACGCGCCTGCTCGACATGGGGCTGGAGCCCTACCTCATCGCCTCGTCGGTGGCCGCGGTCTTCGCCCAGCGCCTGGTCCGGAAGATCTGCAAGGACTGCAAGGAAGGCTACCACCCGACCAAGGCGGAGCTGGACGAGCTGCACGAGACGTCCCGCAAGGCGGGCGTCACCGTCCCCGCCGGGGAGATCAAGTTCTTCCGCGGCAAGGGCTGCAAGTCCTGCCGCGGGAGCGGCTACCAGGGCCGGCAGCTGCTCTTCGAGGTGCTCCAGCAGTTCCCCGGGTTCCGCCAGATGATCCTGCAGAAGGCCACGTTCGAGGACATCCAGGTGGCGGCCATCAAGGCGGGCATGGAATCCCTGGGCGGACACGGCCTGACCTTGGTGCGCGCCGGGGAGACCACCCTGGAAGAGCTGCTCAGAGTGGTCGGCGCCCGCGACTAGCCTCTCAACAATATAGGCCTTTTTTCATGCTTCCCTTGGGCCCTCGAGGCCCTAGGAAATAGGGCATTTCGGGTATATATTCTCCTTAGGATGCGCAGGGGTGGAGCATTCGGGCGGGTCCTGCCGCTTTTTGCGGCGTTGTTCCTCTTTGTACCGGCCCGCGCGGCCGACGACGCCTCCCAGCGCTCCTCGGGGGAGCTTCTCGGCGAAGCCCGCCGCTCCGCTGAAGTCGTCCCCGTCCCCCAGAACGCCGGTCCCATAGGCCTCAAGGTCCTGGCGCCCACGCCGGGAGCGAAAGCCGCCTCCGCCGCGGGCTCGGTCATGCTCCAGGGCTTCCATTGGGAATCCCATCAGGCCTCCCCTTGGTGGGGCGTCATCGCCTCCAAGGCGCCCGACATCGGCTATTCCGGCTTCGACCTGATCTGGCTCCCCCCCTCCTCCGCGGCCATGAGCGACGAAGGCTATCTCCCCAACCGCTGGTTCGTGGTTGACTCCAAGTACGGCACGGCCCAGCAGCTCAAGAGCGCCATCTCGGCCCTGCGCTCCAACGGGACCGCCGCCCTGGCCGACCTGGTGCTCAATCACCGGGTGGGGACCAAGGATTGGGGCGATTTCACGGACCCCGCCTGGGGACCGGAGACCGTGTGCAAGGACGACGAATGGCCGCAGGCCCGCGGCGGACGCGACACGGGCATGGGCTACCATGCGGCCCGCGACATCGACCACAACAACCCCCAGGTCCAGCGCGACGTCAGGACCTGGATGTCCTGGCTCAAGAGCGAGCTCGGCTACTCCGGCTGGCGCTACGATTTCGCCCGCGGCTTCGGCACCGACATCCTCGCCGGCTACGATGCGGCCGCCGGCTCCGCGTTCTCCGTCGTGGAGGTCTGGGACAACCTGGACACGAGCAACCCCGACCCCCACCGGCAGGCCCTGGCCGACTATATCGCCGCGACCGGCGGCCGGGTCTCGGCTTTCGATTTCACGACCAAGGGCGTGCTCCAGCACGCGGTGGGCGCGGGCGAATACCAGCGCCTGCGCGACTCCTCCGGCAGACCTCCCGGGCTCGTGGGGTGGTGGCCCGCCAAGGCCGTGACCTTCCTCGACAACCACGACACCGGCGCGAGCACCGGCGGCTCCGGGCAGAACCTATGGCCCTTCCCGGGAGACCGCGTCATGGAAGGCTACGCCTACATCCTCACCCACCCCGGCGTGCCCTGCGTCTATTGGCCGCATTTCTTCGACTGGGGTTTGCACGACCCCATCCGGGACCTCATCTGGCTGCGCAAGAACGCGGGCATCACGGCCACGAGCTCCGTCGCCATCCAGACGGCCGAGTACGGCCGCTACGCGGCCGTCATAGACGGCAAGCTGGCCATGAAGATCGGCTGGCTGGATTGGTCGCCGGGCCCCGGCTGGACCCTGCGGGCCTACGGCAAGAACTACGCGGTCTGGACCCGGTAGCCCCCCGATTTCTTACAATAGCGGTATGAAGAGCAAGCAGGCCTCCCCCTGGCTCCGGCTCGGCCTCGACATCGGCTCCATCAATCTGCACGCCGCGCTCCTCGATGGGAGCGACCAGCCCCTGAAAACCCTGTCGATCCCCCTCAAGGGCGACACCCCGGCTGCGCTGACCGCGGCCTTGCACGCGCTGCAGGACTCCGCCGCGGGGAAACCGCTCTCCGTGGGAGTGACGGGCCGCGGGCGCGACATCCTCGACGGCATCGCCGGCATCGCGCGAGAGAACGAGATCACCGCCAGCGCCCGGGCGGCCCGCTCCTTCGCCCCCCAGGTCCGCGGCCTGATCGAGGTCGGAGGACATTTCTCGAAATGGGTGCAGTTCGACGAAACCGGCGAAGTCCTGGATTATTCCTTGAACGGACTCTGCGCCGCCGGCAGCGGGGCCTTTCTGGAACAGCAGGCCTCGCGCCTCCGGCTGTCCATATCGGACCTCGCGTCCCTGGCCGCCGGCGCCGCCTCGGGCGCGCCCATCGCCGGGCGCTGCAGCGTGTTCGCGAAATCCGACATGATCCACCAGCAGCAGAAAGGGACTCCCGTATCCGAGATCGCCTACGGCCTCTGCCTCGCGCTGGCCCGGAATTATGCGGCCACCGTGCTCAAGGGACGCGAGCCCGTCTGGCCGGCGGCTTTCATCGGCGGAGGGGCCGCCAACCACGGCCTCCTGAGAGCCTTCCGGGAGATCCTCGGGGTCGGGGAGGGTGACATCCTGGTGCCCGACCATGCCTCTCTGTTCGGAGCTTTCGGAGCGGCGCTGTCCGCCAGGAAGACGGGGAGCATCAGGCTCGAAGAGCTCCGAGACCGGGTCGCCGCCCCTTCGGCGCGCGCCGCCCTGCCCGCGCTGCTCCCCCCCCTCCCGCAGCCGGAACCCGTGGAGGTCCGGCAGGAACAGCCCGCGCTCTCCGATCACGGCATACTCGAAGTCTTTCTCGGCGTCGACGTGGGCTCCGTGAGCACCGACTTCGCGCTCCTCGACCCGCAGGGACAGGTCGTCCAGGGGGTCTATCTTCCCACGCGAGGCCGCCCCATCGAGGCCATGCAGGAAGGCCTGGCCATGCTCCGCGAGAAGCTGGGAGACCGCGCGAAGATCCTCGCGGTCGGGACCACCGGCAGCGGCAGGCATCTGGCGGCCCAATTCCTGAAAGCGGACCTCGCCCGCAACGAGATCACCGCCCAGATCAAGTCCACGGTCCACTACTTCCCGGATGTGGACACGGTCTTCGAGATCGGAGGACAGGACTCCAAGTACATCTCCGCCCAGAACGGATCGATCCGCGACTTCGTGATGAACAAGATCTGCGCCGCGGGGACCGGCTCCTTCCTCGAAGAGCAGGCCGGTCAGCTGAACCTGGACATCATCGGCGGATTCGAGGAGGTTGCCCTCAAGAGCCGGGCCCCGGCCGACCTCGGCAGCCGCTGCACGGTATTCATGGAAACCGAACTGGTCAACGCTCTGCCGCGGGGCATTACGGTGCCTGACGCCGCCGCGGGCCTGGCCTATTCCGTCGCCCAGAACTATCTTCAGAAGGTGGTCGGCCAGCGCAAGATCGGCCGCTGCGTGGTCTTCCAGGGCGGGGTGGCCTCCAACCGGGCCGTGGTGGCCGCGTTCTCGCAGCTCCTCGGCCGCGGCGTCAAAGTCCATCCCTACAACCGGCTCTCGGGAGCGATCGGCGCGGCCCTCATCGCCCGCGAGGCCTATCTCGAACAGCCTTTCGCCACCGGCTTCATCGGCTTCGACGGCGACCGGGACTACACCCTGAGCAGCTTCGAGTGCCGGCACTGCTCGAACATGTGCCAGGTCACGCGCATGAAGCGCGGCAGCGACCTCGCCTTCTTCGGAGACGTCTGCGAACGCTACACCACCGGCGCCGCGAAGAAAGGAGAGCTGCTCGGGGTCCCGGATCTCTGCGCGGAGCGGGAGACGCTTCTGGAGAGATCCCTGGCCGGCATCCTCCCCCGGCCCGCCCCGCCCAGCCCCGACAGCGCCATCGACAGGTTCCTGACCCGCTACGGAGTCCGGGCCGCGGCGGACGCGGGCGGCGAGCGCGGAGCGGGACAGCCCCGCGGCACCATCGGCATCCCCAGGGCTTCGCTGTACTTCGAGCTCCTGCCCCTCTGGTCCGCCATGTTCAAGGACCTGGGCTACGAGGTCGCGCTTTCATCTCCCAGCTCCAACGAGCTGCTGGCCAAGGGGATCCGCAAACTCTCCGCCGACTCCTGCCTCCCGGTGAAGCTGGCCTACAGCCACTCGCTCGACCTGGCTTCCGGCAAGGCCGACTTCATATTCCTGCCGTCCATACTCGACCTGCCCGCTCCCTTCGGCTCTCCGGAGCACTGCTCCACCTGCCCCTATACGCAGAGCCTGCCCTATATGGTCCGTGCGGCGGTGCCGGGCCGATATCTCATCCCGCAGATCAACATGTCCGTCGAGATCGACGGTCTGCCCGAGGGCCTCGAGGCGCTCGCCGAGGAGTTGGGGGTGGGCATCCACCGCCTGCGCGCGGCCTATCAGCTGGGAAAGGAAGCCCAGCTCGAATTCAAGGCGTCGCTCCTGCGCCGGGGCGACGCACTCCTGGCTTCCCGTCTGGACTGGGCCGTGGTCCTCATCGGCAAACCCTACAACGTCTACGACTCTTTCCTGAACCTGAACCTGGTGCGCCATCTGGCCAGGCTCGGCGTGACGGCCATCCCCTACGAGTTCATCTCCAAGGCCGGCAGCGAACGCCTCGAACAGCCCTGGGACGAGCTTCCCTGGCGCTTCAACCGGGATTACATCAAGGCGGCTTTGGCGGTCCGCGCCGACCCGCGCCTCTATCCCATCGTGGTCTCCAACTTCGGCTGCGGGCCCGACGGCTTCACCATCAAGCATCTGGAGAACATCCTGGAGGGCCGCCCCTCGCTCCAGCTGGAGTTCGACGAGCATCGCGGCGAAGCCGGCATGGTCACGCGCCTGGAAGCCTTCCTCGACGAGATCGCGGCCCATCGCGCCAAAGGGACCGCAAGGCGGGTCCCGCCGAAGACGCCCCCGCCCGCGCCCAAGCCCCCGCCCGCCGGACGCAGGTTCTACATCCCGCATTTCGCGGACCATGCCCGCATCTATGCCGGCATACTGCGCCATGTCGGCTTGGATGCCGAGGTACTGCCGCCCCCCACCGACGCGGTCCGGCGGAAAGGGGAGAAAGTCTCCTCGGGGAAGGAATGCCATCCCTACACCCTCCTGGCGGGGGACTTGGTCCACCTCGTGGAGTCCCGAAAGCCCTCAGACCCGCCCGGCGTGTTCTTCTTTCCCGGCACCTCCATCCCCTGCCTGATGCGGCAGTATGGGCCCGGACACCGGCTCATCCTCGATCAGATGGGGGCTTCTTCGGTCTCGGTCATGACTCCCGACAACAAGGACCTGCGGGACATGATCGGCTACCAGGGGGGCGCCCGCCTGTGGAGAGGCTTCGTCGCCATGGACCTGCTGGTCAAGCTCTCCTGCGAGCTCCGCCCCTACGAAGCCGAAAAAGGCTCGGTCGACACCATCCACCGCAACAACTGCCTGACGCTGGAAAAAGCCGTGGAGAGCGGCGACGTCGTCAAAGCCGCCAGACTCTGCGTCGAACGGCTGTCCACCCTGGAACTCGACACCGAAGGCTGGAAGGCGCGCCGCAAGCCCATCGTCGGCGTGGCCGGGGACATCTACACCCGCGCCAACCGCTTCGCCAACCAGGACCTCTACGCCAACCTCGAAGCCATGGGCTGCGAGGTCTGGCCCGCGCCCTTCATGGTGGACCTGCTGGACTTCGGGCTCAAGCGGGCCGTCACCGACAGCATCTCGCGCCGGGATCCGCAGAAGTTCTTCAAGGAGGGCGCGATCCTCCTGGTCAAGGAACTCAGCGAACGGGCCGTGACCAGCCTATTCCAGCAGCGCGCGCGCTTCGCCATCGAACCGAGCTTCAAGGATGTGGTGGAGATCGCGGCCCCCTATGTGGGCGAACGGGCCAGCAACGTCCTCATGCTCAACATCGCCAAGATGACCGACTTCGCGCGCAACGGCGCGAGCGGGATCGTCAACGCCATATGCTTCAACTGCATGGTGGGCTCGGTTTCCGCCGCCATCACTTCCAAGCTGCGCCAGGACAACGGGAACATCCCGATCGTGAACCTGGTATTCGGCGAGGCGGAAGGGGCCGCCGAGTCCCTCCATCTGGAAGCCTTCATCCAGCAGGTGAAAGGCTATGCCGCCCGGAGCAGCGCGGGGGCCGTCAAGCCCGCCCGCGCCGCCAAGTCCCTGCTCTCCGGCTGGACGGGATGACGACCCGAGAAGGTCCTCAATAGTGGTAGAATCCCCCCCGACTTCGATGAGCGGCACCCGCGTCACCGACGGCATCCACGAACTGACCGAGGACGTCTCCGGCTCCCCCTACTGGAACCAAGACATCGCGCCGTCCCTGCTCAAGGACCGGCACTGGGGGCTCAAGGACATCGCCGCGCTCTGGATCTCGATGTCCGCCTGCATCCCGACCTACATGCTCGCCTCCTCGCTCATCGCCGAGGGGATGAACTGGTACCAGGCCGTGCTGACCATCTTCCTCGGCAACGCCATCGTGCTGGTGCCCATGGTCCTCAACGCGCACGCCGGCACCAAATACGGCATCCCCTTCCCCGTCTACTGCCGGCCGTCCTTCGGCGTGCTGGGCGCCAACATCCCCGCGCTCCTGCGCGCGCTCGTGGCCTGCGGCTGGTTCGGCATCCAGACCTGGATCGGCGGCTGGGCCATCTTCAAGATACTCGCCATCTACTTCCCCTCCTGGGAGGCCGCCGCGCCGCTGGTCGCGGGCATCTCCCTGCCCCAGCTCGCGTGCTTTCTGTTCTTCTGGTCGATCAACATGCTCGTCATCTACAAGGGCATCGAGTCCATCCGCATCCTGCTCGACATCAAGGCGCCGCTCCTCATCATACTCGGCCTGGCCCTGCTGGCCTGGGCCTGGCGGCAGGCGGGAGGCTTCGGGCCCATGCTCGGCCAGCCGTCGCAGTTCGTCGCGGGCGGTCCCAAGGATGGGCAGTTCTGGAGCGTCTTCTTCCCCTCGCTCACCGGCATGATCGGCTTCTGGGCCACGCTCTCGCTCAACATCCCCGACTTCACCCGCTTCGCCCGCAGCCAGCGCGACCAGCTCATCGGCCAGACGATCGGCCTGCCCGCGACCATGGCGCTCTACTCCTTCATCGGGGTCGCGGTGACCTCGGCGACGATCGTACTCTACGGCGCTCCGGTGTGGGACCCGGTGGTGCTCATCACCAAGTTCAAGAACCCCCTGGTGCTCACCGTTTCGCTGTTCTCATTATGTCTGGCGACCTTGGCCACCAACCTCGCGGCCAACGTGGTCAGCCCGGCCAACGACTTCGCCAACCTCTGGCCCAAGCGCATCACCTTCCGCGTCGGGGGCTTCATCACCGGCGTCATCGGCATCCTCATCCAGCCCTGGAAGCTCGTGGCGGACCCGTCGGGCTACATCTTCACCTGGCTGGTGGGCTACTCCGCGCTGCTGGGGTCGATCGGCGGCGTCCTCATAGCCGACTACTACCTCATACGCCGCGCGAATCTCGACCTGCCCGGCCTCTATCGGCGGGACGGACCCTACTGGTATTCCGGCGGGTTCAACCGGGCCGCGATCGCGGCGCTGCTCCTCGGCATCCTTCCCTGCGTCCCCGGGTTCCTGAATGTGATCAAGCTCATCGAAGCCCCTGCCTTCTTCAAGTCGCTCTACCACTACGCCTGGTTCGTGAGCTTCGCCATCTCGGCCGCGGTGTACTTCGTCCTGATGCGGGCGTTCCGGGAACCGGGCGACGCGCCCGCGCCGGACGGTGCCGCCCCCCTGCCGGCCGGCGGCTGAGCCCGGCGCGCCGGGGCCTTGCGTTCCGCGCCATTCCTGCCTACATCGTGGCGCCGAACCCGGGCGTCTCCTGGCGGGGCGACCAGGCCATGGTCAAGGTGACCAACGCCTGGACGACGGATCCAGACGTCTTCCAGAAATAGCGGAGACGACCTGAAGCCCGGGGACGGACTTCAATCCGAG
>Ga0154315_1024_pt1 | contig 35989 bp, 28 predicted proteins | sample RifGroA2_FD_105609 | JGI IMG/M metagenome (GOLD analysis project Ga0154315, IMG submission 105609) | Elusimicrobia bacterium GWA2_69_24
CGTTATTGGGAAATCGCGTCGTTGCTCGTCGCGCAGATAGTTCACACTATCTGCGCTCCTCACGCCTAGCGCTTTCCTCGATCTCGGGCCTCCAAATCTCGCGAAATTATCCGGTCTGAGCACTAGGCCGCGCCCAGGCCCGGCCGGAGCGGGATGTGGAAGGTCATGGGCTGGCTCTCGCGGACCTCGAGTTCCCCCTCGTAGTGGAAGGCGGCGAAGGATGCGTGCAGGCGGCAGCGGCCCGGAGGGACGTCGTGCAGGCGGTAGGTCTTGGTCTCGGCGTAGGAGAGGTATTCGGTATGGAATTCCCCGTCCGCCGATTCCAGCACGACCCTGGCGGCGGGGGTATCGGTCTTCTTATATCCTGACGGCATCTCCGCCGGACAGCGGAGCTCTCCCTGCACCGACACCTGGTCGTCCGGATCGGCGTATCTCGGGAAGACGAAATCCACGTTCTCCGTGCGGCAGCCGTCGGCAAGCGGTATCCCGTCGCGGCGGCGGACGGTCACCGAGTAATAGCCTCCGACCGCCTGCTTGAGCACGGCCTTCAGGCTGACCGCCTGCCGGGTGTTCTGGACCCGCACCTCGTACCCGGTCCGGTAGGTCGCCGTGTGCGAGACCGCCTCCGCCGCTCTCCCGCCCGGCCCTTTCCGGACCAGGCTCTGCACGGTCCCGGTCATCCCGCCGGTCTCATGCAATAGGTAGGCGCTCTCCTCCCGTTCGCTGATCTGGACGGGCTCCCCGCTGTCCCAGAGGAAGCGCCCGGAGATCATCGCCCCCTGCTGCAAGGGCATGCCCGCCTCCGTCTCGGGCCGGCCGGCGGACTCCTTCACCCCGGGAACCGACTGTCCCATGTTCGCCAGGGCCCAGGAGGCCAGGCGCCGGACCTCCGGAGACGAGTCCCCCAGGGCGGTCAGGAGCTCGGGGATGGCCTTGGTGCACAGCATCTGCCCGAGCCGCTGGGCGGCCGCGGCGCGCCGCTTCCAGAACAGGCTCTTGAGCCTCAGCCGCTCCGCGTCGGTGAAGCCGTTCTCCTCGTAGATGCGGCAGAAGCCTTGGAGCGCGAAGCCGCGCAGGCCCTTGGACCACTGGAAGAGGGCGTCCTCGACGATGTTCCAGTCGCCCGGACGCCGCGCGTCCGAAAAGGGCGGGCCCAGCTTCTTGGACTCCTCGTTGGCGATGGCCATCAGGATGGCGGGCTGGAAGAGGGTCGTCCGCTCCGAGACGTAGTCCGACCACCAACGGCGCCAGAGCAGGCGCAGCCCGACCCCGGCCGCGGTCAGCACGGCGCAGGCCGCCAGGACGGCGAGCGCGGCCCCGCCGGTCACCGGGGGTCTCTCCCTGCGATGCGGTTTGAGAGGGACATGGGCTTGAGGCTATGATATATCATGTCCCGGCCCGGATGTGGTCGCGGAAGCCCCCGATCCTCGGCTAAGCCACTGTGCCCGGGCACAGTTGAACGAGTGAGCGAAGCCTTCGACGCCCGCTTGCGCGAGTATCCGCAGCCGGCGGCACTGGCCCAGAAGGCTCCGCAGATGCGGGCCAAACCCTGTCCGGGGATCAGGGGAAGCGTTTCCCCTTGCGCAAAGCGCCAAGGGAGGCTACAGTATCCTCGTCCCAGGGGGAGCCATGGCCAAGATCCTCATCGCCGACGACGAGATCAACCTCCAGAACCTGATAAAGACCGTCCTGGAAGAGGGAAAGCACCAGGTCCTCACGGTGACCCGGGGCAGCGACGTGATCGCCGCCCTGCAGCGCGAGAAGCCCGACCTGCTGATCCTGGATGTGATGCTGCCCGCGATGGACGGCCTTTCCCTTCAAAAAATCATCGCCCAGGACCCGGCGCTGCGCGCCGTCCCCATCATCGTGATCACGGCGCAGAAAGCCTTCCTCGGGATGTTCAGCGCCTTCCCCCAGGTCGCGGCCAAGCTCGAGAAGCCGTTCACGATGCAGACGCTGATCGCGACGGTCGACTCCATCCTCAACCGCAAGCAGTCTCCCGCCGTCCAGTAAGCCCCGACTAAGGGCTCGTAAAGAAATAAGTGGCATGATTCGCCGGGAGCGATTTTGGAGCGAGCCGAAGCGATGCGAGACGCGCAGGCCTTAAGGCCTGTAAGTCGAGCAACGCGAAGGCGCAGCCCCTGCGGCGATAGCGCCGCAGGGACCTGCGGCAGGGAGTAACTCCTTTCCGCAGGCCTAAAAGCGCCCCGGCCCTTCGGGGAAGCCCCTGCCGCCATCGACCGGCAGGGACCGTGCAAGAGAATGTTCTCCGTACGCACGGCCCGCTATTGGCCGATTTCGTCGTTGCTCGTCGCTTACATAGTTCACACTATGCGCGCTCCTCGCGCCTAGAAATCGGCTCAACATCGGGCTTCCGAATCGCGCCACTTATTTCTTTACGAGCCCTAAAGGCCGATGGCGCGCTTCCACTCCTCGGTGGGGGCGACCAGCACCCGCTTATCGAGGTCGAAGAGGCCGAAGGTGAACTTGGCCACGCAGGCCGGCTCGCCCTTCTCGTTGTGCAGGATCTGCTCCATCCAGCCGATCTTGTCCGGGTAGCCGGTGACCCGGGTACGGATGACCACCCGCTCCCGGTTGTGCACCTCGCGCCGGAACTTGACGTCCATGGCGAGTATGACCGGACCCCGGCGGGAGCCGGCCACGCGGTCGATGCCGTAGCCGTTCTGCGTGATGAGCTCCCAGCGGGCCTCCTCGAACATCTGCACGTAGCACGCGTTGTTGACGTGCCCGTAGGTGTCGAGATGCGCCTCCCGGATGGTCAACGCGTACTCGAAGGTCTTGTCCGAGGCGTTCAGGAAAGCGTTCATTCAGACCCCCGCCGGGATGGCGCTCAGGAGCTTCTTGTAGCGCTCCAGGGGCGCGGCCAGGCTCCGGATCGAGGTCTCCCAGAAGGCGGGGTTCCCCACGTCCGCGCCGATGCTCCGGTGCGCCACCTCCTCCACCGTCCCGCTCCCGGTCAGGCGCAGGAACGCCTCGTACTTGGGCAGGAAGGCGGGGCCCTCCGCCTTGAAGCGGGTGAACAGCGCCTTGGCCAGGAGGAAGCCGAAGGTGTAGGGGAAGTTGTAGAAGGAGACGTCCGTGATGTAGAAGTGCAGCTTGGACACCCAGAACAGGGGGTCCTCGCCGCCGGGCTCCAGGGCGTCGCCGAACACCCGGCGCTGGGTCTGGACCATGAGCTCCCTGAGCCGCGACACGGAGACCTCGCCCTTCATGCGCTCCTCGTGGAAGGCCTTTTCGAACTCGAAGCGCACCGTGATGTCGAGGAGCATGACCGCCGCGCCGCAGAGCTCGGCGTCGAGCATCAAGAGCTTCTGACGTTCGCCGACGCGCTGGTCCTCGTAGATGCCGTCCGCGAGTATCTGCTCGCCGAAGATGGAGGCGGTCTCGGCCAAGGTCATCGGGTACTCCCGGCCCCAGTGCCGCAGGTCCCGCAGCAGGTGCCCGTGCCAGGCGTGCCCGATCTCGTGGGCGATGGTCTCCACGTCCCGCAGGGAGCCGTTGAAAGCCATGTACACCCTCTGCTCGTTGCTGACCGACGAGCCCGTGCAGAAAGCCCCGGGGCGCTTGCCGCCCCGCGATTCGGACTCCAGCCAGCGGTCCCTGAGGAACTGCCGGTAGTACTCTCCCAGGCGGGGGTAGGCGGTCGCGAACGACTGCGCTACCAACCCCGAGCCCTGCTCCCAGGTGAAGCGGGAGGAGTCCTTGAGCGCGAGGGGCGCCTCGCGCTCGAAGAAGCGGATGCCCTTGCGCCCCAGGCTGCGGGCCTTGACCCGGAAGATCTCCCGCGCCAGGGGCAGGTTCTTCTGGATCGCCGCATACATGGCGTCCAGGGTCTTCCGGCTCGTGCCCGCGGCGAACAGCGGGCGGTCCAGGAAGTGCGGGATGCCGCGGTGCCGGTTGAGGGTGAGCCGGAACCCCGCGATCGCGTTGAGCGCGGCGGCGCAGACGTCCTGCACCCCCGCCCAGGTGCGGTTGCCCCCCTCGAACGCGGCCCGGCCGACCTCCCGGTCCGCGTCGGACATGAGCGAGCGCCAGCGCGAGATGGGCAGCGTCTCGCGGCGGCCGTCGGGCCAATGCATCTCGAACTCCAGACCGCCTGAGACCTTGTCGTAGAGGCGGCCCCAGGAATGGAACCCATCCACGCAGAGGTCCGCGGCGAGTTTTTCCTCGTCGGAGGACATGGTGCGTCGGGCGCGCTCACGGAGGCGCCCCAGGGAATAGGCGATGGGAGCGAGGGGTTTGCGCTTGAGGAAGGCCGCGAAGACCGCGTCCGGCGCGTCCTTGAACGCGCGCAGGAGGTCCACGTCCAGCTTCGCGTACTGGGCGCCGAGTTCGCTCAGACGGGCCTTCTCGGCTGAGTAGGCCTCGTTCTTGGCGTCGGCGGCTTCCAGGCAGGCGACGTAAGAACCCAGGTGGCCGATCCGTGCGTCTAAATCCTCGGCGGCCAGGATGAGTTTCTCCCAGCGTCCGGCGGTCTTGGCCGACAGGGGCGCCAACCGAGCCGCCTCCTTCTGCAGGCGCGCCGCGTCGGCCGCCAGCCGGTTCTTGAAGACCCGCATCTTCGACCCGTTGAATTCGGGGAAGAAGCCGCCCAGGTCCCAACGCACGCCCTGTCCGCGCTCAACCATGGTCCATATCCTCCACTCGGGGATGCCTGCCGCCATCTTACGAAAAAAATACAATCTCCCGTGATGGTCGCCGCCTTCCTCATCGCGGCGGGCACGATTTTTCTATACTATCTCCGCTAGCGGGGCCAGCCCCGCCGGCCAGGAGGAACGATGAGCATGATGCGCACCGCCAATCCGGCGCTGAACAACGACGCCTTCTCCCACGTGGGCCGGCTCCTGGAGGGCTCCCGGGATTCGGAGACGATGACCATCCAGGGCACGACGAACAAGACCTTCGTCCTCCTCGGGCTCTGCCTCGCCACCGCCTGCTACACCTGGAAACTCGCCTACGGGCCGGAGGCGTACCTGGTGGGACGGATGATGATGCTCGGCATCTTCGGCGGGCTGATCTGCGCACTCGTCACCATCTTCAAGAAGACCGCGGCCCCCATCTCGGCTCCCTTGTACGCGCTCTTCGAGGGCCTGGCCATGGGCGGCATCTCCGCGCACTTCGAGGCGCGCTTTCCCGGGATCGTGATCCAGGCCGTGGGGCTCACCTTCGGGACGCTCTTCGCCCTGCTCGCGGCCTACAAGTCCCGCATCATCCAGCCTTCGGAGAACTTCAAGCTCGGCATCGCCGCGGCTACGGGCGCGATCTGCCTGCTCTACCTGGTCGAGATGGGGATCGGGTTCTTCGGCATCCGGGTCCCGCTCATCCACGAATCCGGCCTCATCGGGATCGGCTTCAGCCTCTTCGTGGTGGCCATCGCCGCATTCAACCTCGTGCTGGACTTCGACTTCATCGAGAACGGAGCCGCCCAGGGCGCCCCGAAGTACATGGAGTGGTACGGCGCCTTCGGCCTGATGGTGACCTTGATCTGGCTGTACCTGGAGTTGCTGCGGCTGCTGGCGAAGTCCCGGAGCCGCCGCTGAAGACGGCGGGCCCCGCCCCTACAGGCCCATGCCGCCGCCGCCCAGCAGGCTCATCGTCTCCGAGAGCATGCGGGTCGCGTTGAGCCAGGCCTGGTAGAAGAGCCAGCCCGCCCAGGCCGTGAGCGCCAGGAGCGCGACGGTCCACAGCCACTTCGCCTGCGGGCTCAGACGCGGGGAGCGCCAGACCAGCGGGAGCGCGAACGGTCCGAGCCCGAGCAGAGCGCTGACCGCGATGCCCCAGGGCTGATAGAACCACGCGACGTGCGCCCCCTGCCCCTTGCCGCAATACCGGCAGTAACGGTCCTTGGCGTCGATCACCCCGCCGCAGTCCCAGCAGGCGGCGGGCAGGGGGATGGGCTCCATAGCCCCATGATACCCTGGATATCAGCCCATGGTCCAGACCAGGATCTCGGCCCCGGTCCGGGGGCTGGCGGTCAGGCCCAAGGCTCCCGCCTCCGTCAGCCGGACCGCGTCGCCCTCCTTCAGGGCGCCGGCCTCCTCCAGGATGGCGCCGCCCCGGGCGATGAACACGTGGGTGTGCGTTCCCTGCGGCAAGGCCGTGCGCCGGCCCGGGATGAACCGGGCCGCCCACAGAGTCGCGCCCCGCTGCCCGATGCGCACGGCCGCGCCGTCGCGCTTGCCGGAAGCCACCCGGAACCACTCGCCATTGTGGAGCGCGGCGTTCACGTCGCGCAGCTCGTAGGATGGAGCCAGGCCCTCCCGTTCGGGCAGGACCCACATCTGGATGAAATGGACGGGTTTGTCCCGGCTGGGGTTCATCTCGGAGTGGGTGACGCCGGTCCCGGCGCTGAGGCGCTGGGCCAGGCCCGGGGCGATGAGGCCCCGGCCGCCCGTGGAGTCCCGGTGCTCCAGCACCCCGTCCAGGACCCAGGTCACGATCTCCATCTCCCGGTGCGTGTGCAGCGGGAAGCCGCCGCGCGGCCAGACGATGTCGTCGTTGTTCAAGACCAGGAGGCCGAACTGGGTGTTGCGGGGATCCTGGTGGGGGCCGAAGCTGAAGCTGTGGCGGGAGTCGAGCCAGTCCCGCCGGGTCCGGAACCGCTCGTCCGCCCTTTTGACTTCGATCCGCGACGCCACATGAGTGGCCATACCGATAGGGTGGAAGGAGCCGCTCTCAACGGCGTCACGCCGCGCTCAATTTGCCGTCACAGCGCCCCCCCGCTCCGTGCTAGAATAGTCGCATGAAACGGGCCCTCCCCCTCTTCACCACGGCCGTCCTCTGGATGTCGTCCGCCGCGCCGGCACAGGCCGCGGCCCCGGTCTTCGCCGAGCTCCTGCGTCTGGCCGGAGGCCCGCAGGACATCCCCGTCTTCACGGGAGCGCCGCGCAGCGCCGCCCAAGCGGTGATCGTCGCGGCCGACGGAGCCCGGGTGATCGGCGAGGAAGCCCTGGCCCGCGCGCTCGACGGCGCGGACCTCGTCTACTCCGGGGAACAGCACGACCAGGAACTCCACCACCGCATCCAGCTCGCGGTGCTCAAGGCCATGCACGCCCGTCGCCCCGGACTGGCCGTCGGCTTGGAGATGCTGGACCTCACCCAACAGCCGAGCCTGGACGCCTACCTTTCCGGCCGCATGTCCGAGGCGGAATTCGCCCAGTTCTGGAAGAAGGCCTGGGGCTTCGACTACGAGCTCTACCGGCCCATCCTGTCCTACGCGAAGGACAACGGTATCCCCTGCCGGGCCCTCAACGCTCCCTCGTCCATCATCAAGCAGATCGCCAAGGGCGGCCTGGGCTCGCTCACCCCCCAACAGCGCGCCCTCCTCCCCGAGACCATCGCCCCCATCGACGATCCCCGGTACCTGGCATACGTGAAGGCCAGCTTGAACGGCCACGGCCAGGCGCTGCCGCCCGAGCGGGAAGCGCGCATGCTCGAAGCCATGCAGACCTGGAACGAGACCATGGGGGAGTCGGCATTGAAGGCGCTGCGGGAGCGGGGCGCGGTCCTGGTGGTCGCCGGGTCCGGCCACATGATCTACGGCTCCGGCATCGCCGAGAGCGTGCGGCGCCGGGCCGGTCCGCGCCAGAAGGTGGTCCTGCCCTATCCCACCGGCGGCGACGAGAGCGTCCCGCTCGCCGAGCTCCTCGCCCGGCTCCAGGACCCCGAGTCGGAGGACATCCAGTTCGCCGACTTCTTCTGGCTCCTCCCGCAGGCCGACTGACTTCCCTTTAAGCCGTCGTCCTGGATTCCGGCTTTCGCCGGAATGACGGGACACGAACGCCTGGATTCCGGCTTTCGCCGGAATGACGGGACACGAACGCCTGGATTCCGGCTTTCGCCGGAATGACGGAGCACGACGGCGGGTCAGCGCCGGCGGCGCTCTTCCCGCAGGGTGCGGATCACCGCGGTGAGCTCCGACGGCTCCACCGGCTTGGGCAAATACATCTGGAACCCGGAGCGCAGGGCCCGGGTCCGGTCCTCGACGCGAGTCAGCGCGGTCAGGGCCGCCGCCGGCACGTCGCCGCCGTCCTCGGGCGACAGGGCCCGGATGCGCCCGATGAACCCGTAGCCGTCCTCGCCCGGCATCGCGATGTCGCAGACGATGACGTCGGGACGGGCCGCGCGGAATTTCTCGAACGCCTCCGCCGCCGCGCCGGCGGTAGTCACCCGGGCGCCGCAATGCTCCAGGGTGACGCGCAGCATGTGCAGGGTGTCCAGGTCGTCGTCCACGACCAGCACGTGCATCCCGTCCAGCTTCTCCACCGGCTCGTTGAAGGCCTGGAACGGATGCCGCTTGCGCTCCTCCGTCTCGGCCCGCTCCGGGGACTCCTCCGGCCCCGGGCCGGCCAGGGGCAGGCTGAGGCGGAACTCGGACCCGCAGCCCGGCCCCTCGCTCAAGGCCTGCACGGTCCCGCCGTGCAGGTCCGCGATATGGCGCACGATGGCCAAGCCCAAGCCCAGGCCGCCGTGGTCCCGGGTCAGCGTATCCTCACCCTGGCCGAAAGGCTCGAAGACGTGCGTGAGATAGTCCTTGGCGATCCCCGCGCCGCTGTCGCGGATCGCGATCTCCGCGTGCTCCCCCGCGCGACGCAAGGTCACCCGCACCCAGCCGCCTTTCTCGGTGAACTTGACGGAGTTGGTGAGCAGGTTCCAGAGGGCCTGCTGGATACGCTCCGCGTCCCCCCGGATCCGTATCCCGGCGTCCTCTTCCTGCATTTCCAAGCGGATCCCGTGCGCCTGGGCCGACGGCCGGACGACGTCGAGCGAAGCCTCGACCAGCGGGCCCAGCTCCGCGTCGCGGACTTCCATGCGCATCTTCCCGGCCACGATCCGGGAGAAATCCAGCAGGTCCTCGATGATCTGCGCCTGGGCCTTCATGTTGCGCTCGATGGTCTCCAGGGCGTCCTGGGACTCCTGGGAGGACATGGGCTTGCTCCGCAGCAGCCAGGTCCAACCCATGATGGCCGTCATGGGGGTGCGCAGCTCATGGGAGAGCAGGGCCAGGAAGTTGTTCTTGGCCCGGTTGGCGTCCTCCGCGGCCTTGCGCAGCCGCTTCTCCTTGATCAGCAGGGCCTCGATCCTGCGGAAGGCCGCGTTCCTCTCGCTGACGTCGGTGACGATGCCGAGGATGGCCCGCTCCCCCTCGAAATCGATCAGGTTCGTAGTGATGATGGTCTCGAGCCGGGTTCCGGAGCGGGTGAGCAGGGCGTACTCGTACGCCGGCACGTCCTCCCCGCGCATGTGCGTGACGAAGCTCTGACGGATCCTCTCCTTGTGCTCGGGGGCGATGAGGGCCAGGAAGTCGAAGCCGGAGGCGAGGAACTCATCCCGGGAGTAGCCCATGATCTCGGAGCAGCGCTTGTTGGCGTAGACGACCCGCCCCCCCTTGTTGATGAAGATCATGTTGGGGGATTCCTCGGCCAGCGCCCGGAACTTCTCCTCGCTCTCGCGCAGGACGTCCGCGGTCCGCCGGAGCTCGGTCACGTCGATGTTGACCCCCAGGACGCCGTCGACCACGCCGTCCTTCAGGATCGGAGCCATGATGTTCTGGACGTGGCACTTCCCCGCCTTGGTGTCGAAGCTCGCCTCCCCGAACACGCGCTCCCCGGCGAAGGCGCGGCGGTTGTTGGCGACCCAGCGCTCCAGGACCCGCGCGTCGGGGGCGACGTCCTCGGGCCTTCTTCCGACCACGTCGCCCCAGTTGCGCCGGCAGGCCGTGTTCTGCATGCGGTAGCGCCCGTCCTTGCCGAGCACGAAGACGTCGAAAGGCAGGGTCTCGAAGACCGTCCACAATTCGGCCTCGCTGCGCTCGAGGGCGTCTATGCTCCGCTTCAGCTCGGAGATGTCCTTGAACACCCCCTGCACCACCTTGCGGCCGCCGATGGTCGTGGTGTTCGCGGCGATGATGACCGGCACCCGGGTCCCGTCCTTGCGGAGGACCTCGATCTGGAGCGCTTCGGAGGCCGGCGCCTGCGCATGGCGCCGGAAGACCCCGCGGTAATGGTCGGCCAGCTCCGGGGGATGCAGCTCGGACTGATGCATCCCAATGAGCTCGTCCATGCTGCGGCCGATCAGCCGCACCGCCGCGGCGTTGGCGTCGATGAGGTTTCCGGTCTTGGCGTCGGCGATGAAGATGGCGTCCATCGCGTTGGCGAAGAGCGCGCGGTACTTCCGCTCGGAATCAGCCAGGGCGCTCTGCATGTCCGCGGCGTCGCAGCGGTCCCGGAGGGAAGCGAGGCCGAAGGAGAGGATGTCGGCGAAATCAGCCAGGAGCCGGATCTCCTCGGCGTCGAAGGCGCCGGGCTCGGTCGCGTAGACGTTCAAAGTCGAGGTGAGCGTCTCCCCCGCGTCGAACGGCAAAGACAAGGACGAGGCGTAGCCCCGCTCCCGGGCGGCCTTGCGCCAGGGCTTGAAGCGCGGGTCCTTGAGGATGTCGCGCGCGCAGGAGGGTCGCCCGGTGCGCACGGCCGTCCCGGTCGGCCCACGGCCCCGGGGGGTATCGGCCCAGGTGAGCTTGAGGCCCTCGAGATAACCCTCCGAGACGCCCGCCTGGGCCACGGGGACGATGCTGCGGGCCTTGTCGGCCCTGGCCTGGCCGACCCAGGCCAGGCGGTAGCCTCCCGCTTTCGTGGCGATCCCGCAGATCTGGGTGAGGAGCTTGCGGGGGTCCCGCGCGGTCGCGACCGCGCGCATGCAGCCCATGACGACTTTCATGGCGCGGCGGCTCCGCTCGAGCCGTTCTCCGCACGAAACGGATCCGTCCACGCACCGGCCCCAGCGCGCGTCCGTTTTCTGGACAGCCCGCCCCGCCTTCTTTCCCTTCCGCGCCACGCGACCTCCCCCCCTACGCATATGGTATCCCCCTTCCCGCGCGCTGCGCAAGTAAGTTGATATAATCGAACCCGATGAAGCGGACCCGCTATGACGTAGTCGTCATCGGCTCCGGCCCCGGCGGGGAGGGCGCCGCCATGCGCTCCGCCAAGGGCGGGAAGTCCACGGCGGTCATCGAATCCTACCGGGAGATCGGCGGCGGCTGCACCCACTGGGGCACGATCCCCTCCAAGACCCTGCGCCAGGCCGCCCAGCAGGTGCTCGATTTCCGCGCCCATCCCCTCTTCCAGAAGGCGGCCCGGGCCGCCCCCGTGCACTTCCCGGACTTGCTGCGCTCGGCCGGCTCGGTGATTGCGGCCCAGGTCCGCATGCGGCGCGGCTTCTACGAGCGCAACGGCGTCACCCTTCTGGAGGGACGCGCGCGCTTCGTCGGCCCCCACGAGGTCCTGGCGACCGCCAAGGACGGCGACGAACTCGCGGTGGAAGGCGCGCATTTCGTGATCGCCACCGGAGCGCGCCCCTATCGCCCGGCGGACATCGACTTCACCCATCCCCGCATACTCGACTCGGACCGCGTGCTCGGGCTCCAGGAGACGCCCGGCTCGATCGCCATCTACGGCGCCGGGGTCGTGGGCTGCGAATACGCGGCCATCTTCCGCTGCCTGGGCGTGAAGGTGACCCTGGTCGACGTCCGGGACAAGCTCCTTTCCTTCCTGGACGACGAGATGATCGACGCCCTGTCCTACCACCTGCGCGACGGCGGGGTCATCCTCTACCACGGCGAGGAGTACGCCCGCGTGGAAGCCCAGGAGGGGCGGGTGGTGCTGCATCTCAAGTCCGGCAAGCAGGTGGTCGCGGACCACCTGTTGTGGGCCAACGGCCGCACCGGGAACACCGACGGCCTGGGCCTGGCCGCGGCCGGGCTGGAGGCGGACCCGCGCGGGAACCTGGCCGTAGACGCCGCTGGGCGGACCCGGGTGCCCCACATCTTCGCGGTAGGAGACGTGGTCGGCTTCCCCGCGCTGGCCTCGACCGCGTACGACCAGGGGCGCTTCTCCGCCGCGCACATCCTCGACGCGGCCTCCGAGGAGCGGCTCAGCGGCGACATCCCGATGTGCATCTACACCATCCCCGAGATCTCCTCGGTGGGGAAGACCGAGCGGGAGCTCACCGCGGCGCGCATCCCCTACGAAGTCGGCCACGCCTCCTTCCGCAGCCTGGCCCGCGCCCAGATCATGGGCGTCACCGCGGGGATGCTGAAGCTCCTCTTCCACCGCGAGACCCTGGAGATCCTGGGGGTGCACTGCTTCGGCTATCAGGCCGCGGAGATCGTCCACATCGGTCAGGCGGTGATGGCCCAGGGGCGGCCCGGAAACAGCCTCGGCTTCTTCATCCGGACGACGTTCAATTCCCCCACCATGGCCGAAGCCTACCGTATCGCGGCGCTCAACGGGCTTAACCGGCTGAAAGGGATCGCCCCCCGGGGATAGGGCCTCAGGGCAGGGGCTTCACGTCGCTGGCGTAGAGGCCCGGCGACCGGGGCCGCGCCTGCAGGGTCCCGTCGCGGTCCGTCCGGTAGACCGCGGCGTTGACCGCCTCCAGCCGCCCGATGGCGTCATCGGTGGGGAGACCGTACCCGTTCTTGCCTACCGAGATGACCGCGGTCTTGGGCTGGACCGCGGCCAGGAAAGCGGGCGAGGAGGACTCGCGGCTCCCATGATGCCCGACCTTGAGCACGTTGGAGCGGAGCGCGTCGCCGAAGCGCGCGACCATCGCTCTCTCGGCCTGCTCCTGGGAATCCCCGGGGAAGAGCACCGAGAAGCCGCCGGCCGCTATCTTCAGGGAGATGGAGCAGTTGTTGATCTCCGCCCCGCCGTCCATCCCGGTGCCGCTCGCGGACCGGTCCGGGCACGAGTTGAGGACCAGTACCGAGGCGCCGGAGCCCCAATCCAGCCGTTCCCCGACCCTGGGATAATGCGTAGCGCAGTCCGGTTCCGCGGCCGCCTTGACGCGGATCGCCTCATCCCCCGTGCTCCCGGTGTTGTCCAGCTGCGTGTCGTAGAAGTTGCGGACCTCGGTGTGGTCGAACACCCAGCCCAGGCCCCGGTAGTGGTCGGAGTGCGGATGGGTGAGCACCACGTGGTCGATGGAGGTGACGCCGCGCTCCTGCAGGAAGGCGCCGATCCGCGACCCGCTCGGTCCTCCGTCGATGAGGACGTTCTGTCCGCTGGGCAGTTCGATGTACTGCGCGTCGCCCTGCCCGACGTTCACGAAATAGACGTTGAAATTCACCGCCGCGGACAGGGCCAGCGATCCGTCCGTTTTCTCCTCGAACGCCCCCGCCTGAGGGACGGGGATGTCGCCGCGGGCCGGCCCCGCCGATTCCAGCGGCGCCCGCAGGCTGGAATACGATTTCTCCGCCTCGCCCGCCGCGGCCGCGGCGGGCAATAGGAGGGAGACCCATCCCCAGAGGATGAGGAGCGTCGTCCGGCGCCGGGTCTCCATGTCCATCTTAACTATAGGGTGCCTGATTCCCCACATAAAGCTAGGTCCCTAGGGCCCACACCCGCCTAGGCCCTAGGGCCTATGCGCCCCCCCCTGGAGGGCCCCCTTTCCATTGTGGGCCGCCCGCGTTGCCGAAGCATTGCGGGACCGGGCCCATTGACAGCCGGGAGGCTATTGGCATAACCTTTTCCCAAGACCAGTGCCATCCGGAGGTCCGATCATGGGTTTGGGCGAGCTGATCCTTTGCGCGATCTTGACTTTCACGGCCGCGGGCGCGGCCGCGGCGCCGAAGGGCGCCCAGGACAAGGATGCCGACTGCAAGGCCGACGTCGAGAAGTTCTGCAAGGACGTCCCCTTGGGCGAAGGGCGCGTCGCCCAATGCCTCAACGGGCATGAGGCCGGGCTCTCCGAGCCCTGCAGGAAGCGGGTCGCCCAGCGCCGGGAGCGCCGTCAGAAGCTCAAGGTCGACATGGAGAAGGCGCTCCAGGCCTGCCGGGTGGACCTCGACAAGCACTGCAGGAGCACCCGCAAGAACGCCCGCCGTCTAGACTGCCTCGGGAGCCACGAGGCCGAGCTCACCCCGCTCTGCAAGGACTTCGCGGACCGGCTGATCGAACGGCGCCAGGAGCGCCGGGACCTGGCCGAGAAAGCCAAGACGGATTGCAAACCGGAGATAGAGAAGCTCTGCGCCGGGATCCACCCCGGCGACGGGCGGATCCTCCGCTGCCTCCAGGCCGACGCGACGAAGCTCTCCCCGGCCTGCAAGACCGCGCTTGAGCCCGAAAAAGCGGCCGCAGCGCCCGAGGCGCCCGCCGCTCCCGAGAAGAAGACGGAGACCGGGAAGAAGTAGTCAGGCCCGGACCAGGACGGGCGGCCGGCAGGCCACCTCACGCAGCCGCGGATTGGCCGCGCACTCCTTGGCGAAGGCGTCGTCCCGCATCGTGTTCTGGAACCCCGGAGCCTGGAACCGGTACTTGAAGTTCGTGTGCACATCGTAGCGACCCTCCGAGAGGGCCGCCACGTCCTCCACGAACACGCGCTCTTCGTCGGTGGGGATGACGAAGACCTTGACCGCGGAGTCCGGCGCCGAGATCTCGCACTCCGAGTTGCGGGTGATCGCGAGCTCGTTGCGCTCCGCGTCCAGCCGGACCCCCATGTACTCGAGCCCTTCCAGGGCCAGCCCCCGGATGATGGGGGCCTTCTCCCCCACCCCGGCGGTGAACACCACCGCGTCGATGCCGCCCACGGCCGCGGCGTACGCGCCGACGTACTTCCGGATCCGATAGGATTCGATCTCCAGGGCCAGCCGGCAGCGCTCGTCGCCCTGGTCCGCGGCGGCGATGACGTCGCGTCGGTCCGTGTACTTCCCCGTGATGCCGAGGATGCCGGACTTCTTGTTGAGGAGGGAATCCATCTCCTTGGGCCCCAGGCCCTCCTTCCACATGACGTACAGCGGCACCGCGGGGTCGTGGTCGCCGGAGCGCGTCCCCATCACCATCCCTTCGAGGGGGGTGAAGCCCATGCTGGTGTCGTAGGACACGCCGCGCCGCACCGCGTTCAGCGACACGCCGTTGCCGATGTGCGCGATGACGAGGTTGCACCGGAAGGGGTCCTTCCCCAACAGGACCGCGGCGCGCTTGGCGACGTAGAGGAAGGAGGTGCCGTGAAAACCGTAGCGGCGTATGCCGTATTTCTCGTACCAGGCGTAGGGCAGGGCGTACAGGAACGAGGACTTCGGCATGGTCTGGTGCCAGGCCGTGTCCATGATCGCCATGTGGGGGATCTCCGGCATGAGCTCGCGCGCGGCCTCGATGCCCATGATGTTGGGGGGGTTGTGCAGCGGCGCCAGGTCCGAGAGCTTGCGGAAGACGCCGAGGGTCTCGTCGGAGATGATCACGGACTTCACGAATTTCTCGCCGCCGTGCACCACTCGGTGCCCGACCGCGGAGATCTCGGCGAAGCTCCGGATGACCCCGTGCTGGGGATGGCTCACGATGTCGAGCAGGAGCTGGATGGCGGTCTTGTGGTTGGAGCAATCCTGCTTGAGGGCGAACTTGTCGCGCCCCGGAACCTCGTGGGTGATGACTGAACCGCCCACCGTGACCCGCTCGACGATGCCGGAGGCCAGGACCTTCCGGGCCTTCCAATCGTAAAGCATGTACTTGACCGAGGAACTGCCGCAATTCAATGAAAGGATGACCATGCCTTGTCTCCCGGAACGGAACGCCGTCGCCCCTGATGGAATATTAGAGCAACACTCCTGCCACGCCCCGAATTATTGCATTGACGGGCGCCCCCCGAGTGGCGTACGCTTCCCTGTAGTATGGATGCGCCGGTCTCCGGGCCGGCCAGGGAGAGGGTCATGAACAAGATGCTTCTGTTGGTCGTCGCCGCGCTGGTCCTGGCGGCCCCGCAGGTCCGGGCGGAGGGCAAGCCGGACGGCAAGGCGAAGGAAGCCTGCCGGGCCGACGTCGAGAAATTCTGCAAGGGCATCGAGGAAGGCGGGGGCCGCATCCTCAAGTGTCTCCAGGAACACAAGGCCGAGCTCTCCGAGGGCTGCAAGCCGCCCAAGGAGCTGGGCGAGAAGATGAAGAAGGCCAAGGAAGCCTGCAAGGGCGACGTGGAGAAGTTCTGCCAGGGCGTCGCGGAAGGCGGGGGCCGCATCCTCAAGTGTCTCCAGGAGCACAAGGCCGAGCTCTCCGAGGGCTGCCAGAAGGCCGAAAGAGCGGGCGAGAAGATGAACGAGGCCAAGGAAGCCTGCAAGGCCGACTTCGACAAGTTCTGCAAGGACGTCGAGCTAGGCGAAGGCCGCATCCTCAAGTGCTTCGAGGAACACAAGGCCGAGCTCTCCCCCGCCTGCAAGGCGGTCCACGAGAAGGGCGCGAAGATGGCCAAGGCCAAGGAAGCCTGCAAGGGCGACGTGGAGAAGTTCTGCCAGGGCGTCGAAAAAGGCGAGGGCCGCCTGGTGAAGTGCCTCCAGGAGCACAAGGCCAAGCTTTCCAAGGAATGCTCGGCTGAGGACATCAAGGCGCCGCCCATGGACAAGGACAAGAAGGCGCCGGGCAAGCCGGAGAAGAAGGAACCGGAAAAGAAGAAGTCCTAGCCCTGCCGCTTCAACAGCACCGCGCCTGGGAATTCCCGCTCCAGGACGTAGCCCGCCGACCGCAAAGCCGCGCCGGCGGAGGCGCGGTCGCTGTTGAAGACGACGGCCCACTCGGGGAAGCGGAAGAGCTCCCCGAGGGGCCGCAGGGAGACCAGGAGATAGGGCGCCTTCCAGCGATCGGCGAAGCCCGCGGCCGAGCCGAGCCGGAACGGGAAGTGGATGGCGGTGCGCCCGGCGTACCACCCGACCTGGGTCGGGATGTTGGTCAAGACCGCCGCGTCCCGCGGCAGCCGGTCCCGGATGTAGCCGAGCTCGGCCCAGGCCGCCACGGATTCGGACGAACCCCGGCGGCCGAGCTGTTCCCCGCGCCGCCCGAGCTGGTAAGCGATGAACTGCGCCTGGCACAGGAGTATCGCTGCGGCGAGCGCCCGGCCCCGCGGCTCGCCGAGGCCCTCCGCCAGCAGGGCCCCCGCTCCCACGACGACAACCGCCCCGAACCAGAAGTAATGGCGGTGCCCCATGAAGACCAGCACCTCGTAGTGGAGCACCGACAGGCAGACCGCCGAGACCCCGAGCAGGATCAGGGCCGCGCCGATGAAGCGCCGGGGCGCCCCGGCCGCCCGGAAGAAACCCGCGACGGCTGCGGCCGCGAGCACGGGCATGCTCCCCAGCCCCGCCAGGTCCCAGGCCGTGCGTCGGAGCTGGACCCAGGACTTCACGCCCAGCTTCCAGAGCGCCGCCGGCGCGGCGAAGTCCGCCCAGCCGAAGGTCCCGAGTTCCATCCGGGGCTGGGGACCGGCGATCGTGCCGGCCGCGAGCTGTTCGAGCAGCACCGGGTTGGCGGCCCGCCCCGTCAGCCACGCATAGTACAGGGTCCAGGGAACCGCGACCGCGGCGAATCCCCCCGCCAGGAAGGCGCTGAAGCGCATCCCCTCCCGGCCCCCCCAGAAGACCGGCAGGGCCAAAAACACCGGCAGCCAAAAAGCCGAATTCGGACGGAGCAGATACAGCAGTCCCGCGAAAGCCCCCAGCCCCAGGGCGCGGGACCGCATCCGCAGGCCTTCGTTCTCCATCGTCAGGATGAAGCGGGCCAAAAAGGGCAGAAGCAGCGCGACGAAGAGCGGTTCGGAGTAGCCCCCGAGCACGTAACCCGCCTGCGCGGTCGGGAGGAAGCACCACAGGCCGGCGGACAGGGCCCCGGCCCGCCGGCCGAAGAAACGCGCTCCGGTCCCGTACACCGCCGCGGCGGACAAAGCCATCCCCGCCATGCCCCCCAGGGCCATCCCGTAGTCGCGGACCCCGCCGATGAGCATCCAGAAAGCCGACCACAGGGCGAAGAGGGGGTAGCGGCTGCCCACGACCGGAGCGAGCGGGGAGCCCGCCTTGCCCGCGAACTCCAGGGTCGCGAGGTCCATGGGCGTGAAGATGCCGGTCCGGAAGCCATGCCCCGCGAGAATGTTGCGGGCGATCTCGGCGTAGTGACAGAACTCGTAGGTCTCCCCGCCGTTGAAGTAGTAGAAGTAGCAGGCGTGCGAGACGGCCAGGCTCAATAGGCCGAAGCCGAAAGCGGCGGCGGCGTCCTGTTTCCCGAGCCGGCTCCCCGAGTTCCGCATGGAGCGGTATTAAACAAAACCTGGGGACCCTGGCGGAGACGGAGAACCGGCCCTATAATCATCTAGGCGTCAGACCATGGACACCCGGATCCTCAGCTGCTGCCTATTGCTGGCCGCCGGCGCGCTGGCCGCGCGAGCTGCGGAGCGGAACGCCCCGCGCACCTTCTCGTTTTTCGACCAGGACCTGATGGCGGAGTACGTCTCGGGGAAGGCCCCGAAAGCCGAAGCGGCCCGCCCCAGGGACAAGGCCTCCGCCGCGCCCATCAAGGACTGCCCGGGCTCGGCCCCGAAATGCTCCAACCAGAAGAAGCCTCAGAAGAAGTACCAGTCGGCCGACGAGCCCGGCAGCGAGCCCCCGCCCCCCCGCGTCCGCAAGTCCCGCCAGGACGCGGCTCCCTCGCAGTCCACGGAACGGGACGCGGAGCCGGCCCCGGGCATCCCCGATCCGGGGGCCGGCGCCCCCGCCCGTCCCGCGAGCCTGCAGGGCGGGGTCATGAGCGGGCCCCCGGAGGATCTCGAGCTCCAGCGCAGCACCGGACCCGCCTCGGATGTGGAATGCGAGACCCTCTACCAGGGCTGTTCACGCCGGTTCACCTTCGCCTGCTGGCAGGCCATCAACGCCCGGGAGAAGAAGGACGGGGTCCTCGTCGACAAGCTCAAGGGCACCATGAAGAAGATCGTCTCCGTCTGCTACCGGCAGGCCCGCGCGCGCGAATGCATCGCCCCGGAACTCAGCGAAGCCGACATGAAGGCGGAGTGTCCCCTCTGAGGCCTTGGCTCCCGATCGCCGTCTGCGCGGCGATCGTCCTCGCGCTCCCCGCGGGGAGCCCGCGCGCGCAGGAGATCGCCGAAGGCGACCTCTTCGGCTGTCCCGGCTCCGCCTGGCCCTGGACCGGCCAGGGTTTCTTCGTGAACATCCCCGCCGGCTTGGCCGCTTCCCCCGCCGGGCTGGTGAGCACGGGCCTCGCCCTCGCCCTGGTGCCCGCCGATCTCATCGAGTCCGGGCTCTCCCAGAAGAACCAGGACGAGCCGATCCCGCGCTTCGCGCACGTCGGCGTCTGCGCCGGCATCTACCTCGGGAAGGGTCTGGCGATTGTCGCGGGTGCTCCCTTCTGGGTGTTGAAGCAGGCCTTCTGGAACGGCCCGAAGCGCCTGTTCACGCGCCAGGCTCCTCCCGCAACGGCCGAACCATGAAGCCCTCCCCATGCTCCACCTAGAGACCCTCACCTTCGACAAGCTCGGCGAACGGGACTTCAACCGGGTGGTGAAGCTGGACGCCCGGAACTGGTGGAACGTGCTCTCCCGGGAGTACGGGGTGTCGCACATCCGCAACCTGCACACCCGCAACGAGCTGGTCTGCGGCAAGGAACTCCTGCGCCTGACCCAGCGCCTCGAGGTGTTCCCGGAAGGGCAGATCGCGGTCTACTGCCACGAGATGAAGCGGCCCGTGGGCGCCATCTCCTCGCTCATCCTGAAGGCCCCCACGGTGGCGGCCGTCCCGCCCACCTGGCACGGGGCCACGGGCGACGGCTACTTCAGCACCCACGACCCGGCGGGCGACATGCTGATCTGCGCGTCCATCATCACGCTGCACACGGGCCTCCCCGCGCAGAAGATCTCGGACCTCCGGAAACAACACATCTCGTCCTTGCTCCTCCTCGCCCAGCATACCCTCGCCGAGAAGCTCGGCGTGCCCGGAATGATCGCCTACTCCCGCCCCATGAACTACGCGGCCTACGTGGCGGAACACGGCCCGACCCCCATCGCGGATTACCTAGAGGTCCGCGACGCGCAGGGGCGCCTCCACGACCGCTCCATCGGCATGCACGAGCGGGAGCTCGAAGCCTTCTCCCCCGGGCTGGGCCGCCCCGCGCGCATCCTGCCCGGGGGCCGCCCGCTCGACCCGGACTCCCTGGGCTACAACGTCATCATGGACTACAGCCCGACCCTTAGGGCCCACCGGCGCCCGGGCATTTAGCCTCATCCCCCGCGGGAGACGACTCTCTATACTTGGGATATGACGGCGCTATTGCTGGCGGCCCTGCTTTGGGCCGCTCCGACGCACGCGGCCATGGTCGTCCTGCCCCAGGGCGGCTCCGCCCTGCCGCTCTTGGCTCCGGTCTCCCTGTCCCTTGGGACGCCCGGGGTCCTGCCCGCACTCCAGAGCCCCTTCTCCTTGTCCGCGCTGGCTCCGTCCCTCCCGCTGACCGCTTCGCCGCGCCTGACCTTATCGGTCCTGCCCCCCACCGCTTCCCCTCTTTCAGCCGCAGCGGGGCTCCCAGCCGCCCCGCGGGCCCGCGCGAGCCTGACCGCTGTCGCCGCCCAGGTCGCGCCGTCTGCCGTCCGCTCCCGCGACACCGGTTCCGCTTTGGGAGCTTTCTGGGATGGATCCCATGGCCAATCGGCCGGCGCCGTCGCGGCCGGCGGCCTGCCGGTAGACACCCGCGCTCAAGGAGCCGACCTCGACCGGATACTCGCCGAGGCGCGGAAGTCCCCCACCGCCTCCGGCATCCTCGATTCCCTGGACAAGCTCATCCAGGCGACCGGCAAGACCGTCCCCGTGCGCTTCGCCGCTCTGGGCAACAACCTGGGGGAATACGACTACCTCCAAGGCGTCCTGTACCTGGACAACCGCTACCGCGGCGGCGACCCCCGGCAGGCGGTCGCGACCCTGGCGCATGAGGTCCTGCACATCCTCCAGCACGCGCAGAAGGTCCCCTCGGAAGCCCTGGAGATGGAGCTCGAGGCGCACATCGTCTCCCTGCGGATATTGGACGAGCTCGGGGTTCCGGACTCGGAGCGCGACGGCTTCTCCCGCGCGGCGGTGCGGGAGCTCCTCAAGGGGCCGGAGGCCTTCATCGCCTGGATGCGCACCCAGCTTCCCGGGAAGCTCACCCTGAAGGGCGCCGACCTCAAGGAGCTGGTCGAGAGCCTCAAAGACGACGTCGACGCCGCCGAGGACCGGATCGAGGAGTTGGAGGACCGGCTGGCGGAGAAGGACAGCCCGCGGCTGCGCGAGAGCCTGAAGCGGGAACAGGCGCTCAGGGCCTCCACCAAGCGCGATCTCGCGATCCTGCGCAGCCCCGCCGGACGCAAGCGCTACGAGAAATTCTCGCGCCGCGCCCGCGCCGCGGTGCAGAGCTATCAGGGAGAGCTCGCCGCCGGACGATGATCCTGGCCCTCAGCCTGAACACGGCGCTCGACAAGACCTATGTCCTGGGCCGCCTGTCCCCGGGAGTCCGCCATACCCCCCTGCAGACCCTGACCCTCGCGGGCGGCAAGGCGGTCAACGCGGTCCGGACCCTCAAGCTCCTGGGGCTCCGCGCGCGCATCCTGGGCATGACCGCCGGCTCCGCGGGCCGCCACATCGAGTCCCTGCTTTCCGCCGAGGGCATCGCCGCGGACTGGGTGCGCCTGCCTAAGGGGGAGTCGCGCACCTGCATCACCCTCACCGAGAAGCGCGGCCGGACCCTGCCCACGGAAGTCAACGAACTCGGCCCTCAGGTGCCGCCCTCGGCCGTGAGCATCATGGAGGAGCTCTTCCGGCGCCGCCTGCCGCAATGCCGCTTCGTCCTGCTCTGCGGCCGGCTCGCGCCCGGCTTCCCCAAGGATTTCTACGCCCGGCTCATCCGCGCCGCCTCGGCGCTCGGGGTCCCCTCGGCCCTCGACACCAGCGAGCCCGCGCTGTCGGCGAGCCTGCGCGCGGGGCCGGACATCGTGAAGCCCAACCGCGACGAGATGGCGGAGCTCGGTCTCTCCACCGCGAGGCGGGACTGGCGGGCGTCCTTGGAGGCTCTGCGCAAGCTGGGGGCCCGGCAGGCCTACGTGACCTTGGGCGCCCAGGGCGCGCTGATGCTCTCGGGAGGCCAGCGGCTCCACGCCGCGGCCCCCATCTCCCACGCCGGCTCCCCCATCGGCTGCGGGGACACCTTCCTGGCGGGGATCGTATACAGCGGGCTCAAGGGCTGGCCGGCCGACCGGCGGCTGGCCTTCGCGACCGCGCTGGCCTCGGCCGGGGCGCGGACCCTGGGGGCGGGCGTCTTCCGCCGCCCGGACCTGGAAGACGCCCTGCGCCGCACGCGGACCCGCCCGATCTAGCCCGGATGACGAATCGGGTCATCCGTCCGTCGTCACCCCGGGCTGGACCCGGGGTCCAGATTTACGGCTTGACCTGGGTCCCGGCTTTCGCCGGGACGACGGCGGACTGGATGGGTCCCGGCTTTCGCCGGGACGACGGCGGACTGGATGGGTCCCGGCTTTCGCCGGGACGACGGAGCTACAACCCGGACGACTTCAGGTTCTCTTTCGAGAGCATCTTCTCGAGCTTGGAGTCCGCGAACACGCCGTCCTTGCGCACGAGCCGGCCGTCGAACCACATCTCCCCGCCGCCGTGCTCGGGCCGCTGCATCTGGACCAGGTCCCAATGGATGGCGGAGTCGTTGCCGTTGGGCGCCGACTCGTAGCACTGGCCGGGCGTGAAGTGGAAGGAGCCGGCGATCTTCTCGTCGAAGAGCGTATCCATCATGGGCTTGAGCACGAACGGGTTGCACCCGATGGCGAACTCGCCCACGTAGCGGGCGCCCTCGTCGGTGTTGAGGATCTTCTCCAGCTTGTCGGCGTGGGAGTCCGCGGTGGATTTCACGATCCTCCCGTCCTTGAAGGTGAAGGTGATCCCCGTGAACACCGTGCCCTCGTAGAGGGAGGGGGCGTTGTAGCGCAGCGTCCCGTTGACCGAGCCGCGCACCGGGGCGGTGTAGACCTCGCCGTCCGGGATGTTGCGCCGGCCGTCGCACTTCACGGCCGGCATCCCCTTGATGGAGAAGGTGAGGTCGGTCCCGGGCGACTTGATGCGGATCTTGTCCGTACGCTCCATCAGCGCCTTCAGCTTGTCCTGGGCCTTCGACATCTTGGCGTAGTCGGCGCAGCAGACGTCGAAGTAGTACTCCTCGAAGGCCTCCTGGGAGGTCTGGGCGAGCTGGGCCATGGAGTTGGTGGGATAGCGCAGGACCACCCAGCGCGTCTTCTTCACCCGCCGCACCAGATGCACCGGCTGGTAGAAGAGCTTGTTGTACTGCGCCATGCGCTCGCGCCCGACGTCGGACAGGTCGAAGGCGTTGTCCGAGCCGCGCACCCCGATGTAGGCGTCGGCCCGCTTCATGAGCCCCATATGCAGCTCCGCCTGCACCTTCATCTGCTCCGCCCCGGCGCCCAGCAGCCACTGGCGGGCGATGGAGTCGTCGTTGTAGAACCAGAAGGGGGTCGCGCCCCGCTCGGTGGCTAAACGGATGATGTGCTTGCCCAGCTCGAGCGTGTCCTTGCCCTTGAGCTCCAGGTAGAGCACGTCGCCCTTCTTGAGCTGGGTGGAGTACTCCACCAGCAGCCTGGCCAGGACCTCGTTGCGCTTGTCTTTCATGTTCTCCCTCCGGTTCCCGCATACATTATAAAATTACCTTCTATGCGCCGCTACTGGGCCGCGGAGGAGTTCCGCTCCGTCCTCCGCCTGGCCGCGCCGATCGCCGTCCTGCAGACCGGGATGGTCTTCTACAACACCGCCGCCACACTCTTCGTGGGAAGGCTGGGACCGGGGGCGATCGCGACCGTGGGCCTGGCCGGCTCGACCTACACCCTGCTCTTCATCCTGGGCCTGGGCCTGCTCCTGGGCATCGACCCCATCTCCTCGCGGGAGTTCGGAGCCGGGCGTCCGAAGGGCTGCGCCGAGGTCCTGGCCCACGCCATCCCCCTGGCCCTGGGGGTGGCCCTGCCCATCTTCGCGGCGCTCTCCCTCTCCGGCCCCCTGTTCGCGCTCGTCGGGATCGAGCCGGGCCTCGCGGCCTCGGCCGCGGCCTACCTCAAGGTCCTGCGCTGGTGCCTGTTCCCGACGCTCCTGTTCGCCGCCTGCCGCCAGTACCTGCAGACCATGAACATCACGCGCCCCCAGCTGGCCGCGGTGCTGGCGGGCAACGTCCTCAACGCCGCGCTCGACTACGGCTGGGTCTTCGGCCGGCTCGGCCTGCCCGAGCTCGGGGTCGTGGGAGCCGCCTGGGCCATGGTGGCGGCGAACGTGCTCATGCTCGCCGTCGTGGCCGCGGTCTCCTGGGTGGTGGCCCGCGGATCGGGCTACCGCTTCCGCGGCTTCCGGGCCCCGGTGTTCGCCGAACTCGTCCGGATCGGCCTGCCGGCGGGGCTCCAGCTCCTGGCCGAGGTCGGGGCCTTCGCCTGCGTCACGATGCTCTCGGGCCGCATCGGGGGCCTCGCCACGGCCGGCCATCAGATCGCGCTGAACCTGGCCAGCCTCTCCTTCATGGTGCCTCTGGGGGTGTCCTTCGCGGCGGCGGTGCGGGTGGGGCAGGGGATCGGCGCGCGCCGCTTCCGCTCGGCCGCGCGTTCAGGCTGGTCCGCGCTGGGCATCGGCGTCGCCTTCATGGGCCTCATGAGCGCGGTGTTCGTCCTCTTCCCTGCCGCCGTGGCGGGACTCTACACCCAGGACGCCGCGACCCTGGAACTGGGCCGCCGGCTCCTGCTCATCGTGGCGTTCTTCCAGATATTCGACGGAACGCAGGTCGTGCTGACCGGCGCGCTGCGCGGGCTGGGCGAGACCCGCATCCCCATGGCGGCCAACGTCGTGGGCTACTGGATGATCGGACTGCCCGTGGGGGGCTGGCTGGCCTTCGGGAAAGGCTGGGGGGTCTTCGGGTTATGGATCGGCCTCTGCCTGGGACTCTGCCTGGTGGCCCTATCCCTGCTGGCGGCCTGGACGCACCGGGCCCGCAGGCTGGCCAAGGACCATCCCGAGGGCCCGGCGGCCCCGTTAAGCGAGATCAGCGAACTGGTTCGTTGACCGGCTCGAGGTCGCGGTGACCTCCTCCTGATCCACGTTGTCCGTGTCCTCGACCTTGTCCTGAGAGATGCCGAGGTAGATGAGCGCGCAGGCCATAAGGGTCGCCATGATGACTATCCCCGCCGTGCCGCCCATCAGCCCCGCGATCCCCCCCACCATCAGCGCGGCGCCGAGCGCCGCCCATTCGACCATGTAGCCCTGATCCTGCATCTGGGTCGCCATCACGAGCACGGCCAGGCCCATGAGTATCCCAAAAACGACCAGGATCTTGCCGATGGCGCTGATGATGGGACCCCAGAAGCCTCCGATCTTGTCGCCGATCATCACCAGGATCGTACCCACCAGGATCATGATGGCCGCGGCCATGGCCAACCCGTAGCACATATCGATCAGGGATTGGTCCGGGCTGACGTTGTCGCCGCCGACGTCGTCGGGCTCGCAGGTCCCGTTGCTCTCGGTCGTCCCCGATGGGCAGGTGTAGTCGCCGTCCCCGGTCGTCGTGCCGCCGGTGGTCGTGCCCCCGCCCGAGGGGTCCGTGCCCCCGCCCACGTCGCCCAGTCCGCCGCCGATGGCGCCCCCGTCCCCGCCCGTGGTGGACTGGCCGCTGAAGGCGTCCGCCGCGTAGCCGGAGCCGGATTCCGTCCCGCCCACCTGGGCTCCCTTATAGGACATGTCGCGGGCGAACTTGAGCTGCCCCAGAGCCTTGTCCGTCAGATGCGACCGGGTGTTGATGCCGCTGAGGCGGTTGGCCGCCATGCCCCGGCGCATGGAGCCCAGGTTCCCGCGCGCCTGCTTGCCCCGCGAGGAGTCCAGGCCGCGTCCCGCGCCCGCGGGGTTGAGCGCGGTGTCGAGCTGTTTGGGGTGGAAGCCCGTGTCCCCGCCCTGGAAGACGTTCCGGCCGCCGAAGGCGTTGGAGCGGCCGAGCTCGGAGGACAGCTTGCTCCCGGACATCTCGCCCAGGCTGCCCTTCTCCCGGACCATCCCGGCGACCCCGTCGGTGACTCCCTTCACCATCTCGGAGGCATCCGGCGCCCCCTTCCCGTCGCCGCCCCACTCGTCTTCCTTCTTCCCCTCTTCCTTCTTCCCCGAGATCATGCCGCCCAGCAGGCCTTTCGCGGCGTTGGCCAGCATGGCGAAGGAACTGCCGCCCGTGACCCCCTGGCTCTGGGGCGGGACGATGGTGGACGCCAGCGCGTCGAAGCGGATCGCGGTGCGCTGGCCGGCCGCGGTGTTGCGGGCCACGCCGCGGATGACCCCATAGGCCAAAGCCCCGGCTGCGGCGACCGCGAGGGTCATGCCCAGGACCCCGGCCTTGCCCGCGAAAAGCGCCGCGAACGGGGCCGAGAGCTTTCCGGAAGCCAAGGCCGCGAACTTGCTGCGCAACAGGTTCGCGACCCCGCCGCGGACCGCGCCCACGGGGGACGCTCCGCGCAGGAGGGCGGAGCCGCCGGAGCCGAGGGGGGAGCCGCCGGCCAGGCCGGCCTCGCTCGAAGCCTGGGCGCCGCCGCCCACCGCTCCGGCGCCCTTCTTCTCCTTCGCCTTCAGCTCGGCCTTCTTCTTGAGATCCGGGATCTCTATCGACGGCGGATCAGTCTCTTCATCCATAGAAAGCCCCCTCGACAAGGATAGACACGAAACCCCGGCCCGTCAAGGGTAAACCGCGTGTGCTATGATTGCTCCCATCGGCCCCCCAGGGGCCGTGCCGAGGTGAGCCATGACCCGCAGCGACCCCCACTCCTATTTCGACGAGACCCAGCCCCGCACCCGCGACTGGCGCCTGCGCCTCCGCGTGGATTTCGACCGGAAGGTCCTGCATGGGGAAATCACGCTCGGATTCGCCGCGCCGGCGCAGGGGGTGCTGGACCTGGACACCAAGGGCCTGACGATCCTGAGCGCCGCCGTCGCCGGGAGCGCGGTCCCGATCCCTCATGAACTGGGAGCCGAGGAGCCCATCCTGGGCCGCCGCCTGCGCCTGAACCTCCCCCCCGCCGCGCCCGGAGTGACGATCGCTTACGAGACCAGCCCGGAGGCTGTGGGCCTGCAATGGCTCTCCCCCGAACAGACCGAAGGCAAGCGCCTCCCCTTCCTTTTCAGCCAATGCCAGGCCATCCACGCGCGGACCCTCCTGCCCTGCCAGGACTGCGCCGTGGCCCGGGTCTCCTATGAAGCGGAAGTGCAGGTCCCCGAGGGCTTCACCGCGGTCATGGGAGCGGGACCGGCCGGCGACGCCCCGGCCGAAGCCGGCTGGCGCGTCTTCCGCTTCCGCATGCCCCAGCCGATCCCGAGCTACCTCTTCGCCCTCGCCGTGGGCGAGCTCGCCGGCAAGGACCTCTCCCCGCGCGCCCGGGTCTGGGCCGAGCCCGCCAGCATCGATAAGGCCGCCTGGGAGTTCGCCGAGACCGATTCGTTCATCCAGAAGGCGGAAGCCCTCTTCGGCCCTTACGACTGGGACCGCTTCGACATGCTGGTCCTGCCGCCCTCGTTCCCGTTCGGCGGGATGGAGAACCCCCGCATGACCTTCCTCACCCCCACCCTCCTGGCGGGGGACCGCAGCCTCGTGGACGTGGTCGCCCACGAGCTGGCCCACAGCTGGACGGGGAACCTGGTCACCAACGCCACGGCCGAGCACTTCTGGCTCAACGAAGGCTTCACGGTCTGGGCCGAACGGCGCATCCTGAAAGCGATCCGGGGCGACGAGGCGGCCGCCCTGGCCTGGACGCTCGGTCAGAAGGACCTCGACGACTCCCTGGAGCGCTTCCGGGCCCAGCCGGAGCTGACCCTCCTGCGCACGCGGCTCGCGGGGGTGGACCCCGATGACGCCTTCAGCAGCATCCCCTACGAGAAGGGCGCCCGCTTCGTGGTCGCCATGGAGCGCTCCGTGGGCGAGGCCGCGTTCGACCGCTTCATCCGGGACTACATGGCGCGCTTCCGCTTCCAGAGCATCACCACCGAGACCTTCTGCGCCTTCGTGGAGGAGAAGTTCCCCGGCCTCCTGGCCCGGGTCCGCGCGGAGGACTGGCTCCACCAGCCCGGCATGCCCGCCGACGCCCCCCGCTTCGCGTCCCCCAGGCTCCAGGAGATCGCCGGCCTCGCCGCCGCCTGGAAGAACGGTCCCGCCTCCTCCGCCGCGCAGATCCTGAAACTGCGCCCGGCGGAACTCCTCCTGTTCCTGCAGCAGCTGCCGCGGGAGCTGAGCGCCCCGGACTGCGCCCGCCTCGACCGGGAGCTCTCCCTCACCGGGCGCGGCAACTACGAGATACTCGTCCAGTGGCTCTGCATGGCCGCCTCCGCCGGTCACGAACCGGTCTTCCCGCGCGTCCGCGAGGTCCTGTCCTCCGTCGGCCGCATGAAGTACGTCCGCCCTCTCTATCAGGCTCTGGGCAAGACGCCGGCCGGCCGGAAACTGGCGCGGGAAGTCTTCGCCGCGGCCTCGCCGACCTATCACGGCCTCACCCGGCGCGTGGCCGAGTCCGTCCTGGCCGAGCAGCGCGAAGAGGCGGTCCCCGGAGCACGTTGAGGATGGGATTCCGGCCGGCGCTGCGCAACCTGCTCGTCGGCGGCGCCCTGCTCATCCTCCTCCTGTCGGCCGCGCTCCGCTGGCTGGACGGGCCCCAGCCCACGGCCTGGCCCGAGCGCATCGCGCGAGGCGAGGCGCTCCTCCACGGCCTGCCCGCCCCCGACTCCTCGATCTCCTGGGCCATGCCGCTCTCCTCCGCGGCGGAGGCGGTCTATCACGAGCATCTCTCCCCCCGGGCCCGGACCGCGGCCCCGCTCAAGGTCATGGGTGCATCCCTGCTCCTCATGTTCACCCTGGGCGCGCTCCTCCACTCCCCCCTTTGCGGCTTGGCGGCCGTCTGGCTAGGCCTGCGGCTCAACCTGCTGGTCTTCGACGACGCGCAGGAGCACATCCTGTTCGTGTGCCTCGTGCTCCTCGTCGCGAACCTCCTCGCCCTGCGCGCCCGCCGCCCCGGACCGCGCTGGAGCGCCGCGCTCGGCGCGGCCGTGGGCGTGAGCCTGCTCGTCCGCTCCCCGCTTTTCCTCTTTCCGCTCCTCCTCATCGCGCATGAATGGCGTCGCGGCTCGCCCAAGCCCGCGGAGCGGAGCTGGCTCCCCTTGTGGTCCGTCCCGCTGCTCTTCCTGCTCCCCTGGTGGTTCATGAATTGGCGGGTCCACGGTCTTTGGGTCCCTTTCGAGCAGGGCCGCGCGGTGCCGAGCCTGCTCACCGCGGCCATGGGCTTCGTCTCCGGCCCCTCGGCCTCGGACCTCACATCCGTCGTGGGCCTCTCGCCCGGCGAGAGCCCGGTCCGCTGGGCCCTGTTCGAGATCGCGTCGCATCCGCTGCGTTACGGGGCCGGCGTTCTGACGCGAGGGGTCTACGCGATCGCGTTCCACCCCATCCTGACGCTTTGCGCTCTCGGCGCCGCTTTCTGGCGCCGGAACTCGAGGCTGCACCGTCAGGTCGCCCTCCTGACGGGCTACCTCCTCGGCATCCATTGCCTTTTCGGCGTGGTCGAACGCTATTTCGCACCGATCTGGCCCCTGACCGCCGTCCTGGCCGCGGGGCTGCTCTTCCCGCGGAGGCTTCCCGGGGATGAACCCGGACTGGCGCTGCGGACGGCGCCGCTGATCCTGCTTCTTCTGCTGGGCGGCGCGGCCCTCGGCGCTCTGGGCCTGGCGGCCGCGTACCCGTTCCGGCTCTCCGCGCCCCCGCGTCCTTTCCCCGCCGGGACCCGAGACCCCTGGCTCTGGCGGACGCAAGGCCGGACGCTCTTGAGCCGTGGAGAGGTCGGGAAAGGCGTCCAGGCCTACGCCCAGGCCCTGTCCCTGGACCCCAGGCCCGACCGCTTCCTCGATCACGCCGAGGCGCTCATCGTACGGGGAGGCCGCGCCGCGGACCTCGCCCTGCGCAGCCGCGTATCCGACCCGGCCTCGGTCTCGCGCTCCGGCATCCTCCGGACCCTGTCTCGACTCCGGCGGGGAGAACTGCGGGCCGCCGGGATGGAGTACGCGGCCGCGCTGGCGATCCAGGACCCCTGCCGCCTCCCCCGGCTCCGGACCCCGGAAGAAAGAGCCTTCCAGGAAAAGGTCTGCACCGCGGACGACCGTCTTGAGGACGGCTTCCTTGCGATCCTGGAGTCCTGGCCCCTGCCCCAGAAGGCCGAGATGCTCAATGGATTGTCGCAGCTCGAGGGCGCGCCCCCGGGCTTCGCCCTGCGGGAAGCGGTCGCCGCGGAGAACCTGGGCCTGTGCCTGGCGGCCCGCAAAGCGCTCGCCCGGACGCTGAAGGCGGGTCGGCCCCGCGCCGGCGGACCGACCTTCGACGACGCCGTGGCCGGCCTCAAGACCCCCGCTTGCGCATCCCCTCTGCTCGCCGAGTTCCTGAAACTGCCCCCCGGCGCCTTAGCCCCGTCCTCTTGGATGCGGCTCTCCTCGCTCGCGGCGTCAGGAGACAAGAAGGCCCGGGCCGCGGCCCTGCAGGGACTGGCCCGGGCGGAGCAGACCATCCACACGGATGAGGAACGTGTTCAAGCCGCCCTGCTGCATCAGGATCTCGGTGACCCGGCGGCGGCCGCCGCCGCGCTGGCTTCCCTGGTCCAGGCCAACCCGGGGTCGGCCCGCTTCCTGAGCCACCTCGGCGTCTCCCTGGCGCTCGGGGGACGCAAGGACGAAGCCGTCCGTACCCTGCGGGAAGCCCTGCGCCTGGACCCCAGGCTCGTGGACGCGTCCCTGACCCTGAGCGGACTGTTGTCGGGGATGGGGAAGTCCGGCGAAGCTCTCGCCGTCTACGAAGCGGCCCTGGCCTCGGCCGGCGGCACGGACACGCCGGCCGTCCGTCTCCTTCGGGAAGAAAAAGCCCGCCTCACTTCTTCCCCGCGCCGGCCTTCCCACCCTTCCGCCCCGTAGACTTGCCTTTCAATCCCTGGAGGCCTGCTCCAGCGGGTCTCGGCGTTCTTCTGCAGCCAATCCTTGCCGCGGACGCGCTTCTCATCGGAGTGCAGGCTCTTCCAATCCTGGCCCCCCCGGACTGTGCCCGGGCACAGTCGCCCAGAAGGTTCGAGCTAGCCGTCATGCCGGCGAAAGCCGGTATCCAAACGACAACCCACTGGACCCCGGCTTTCGCCGGGGTGACGTGTGGCGCCTGGACCCCGGCTGGCGCCGGGGTGACGTGTGGCGCCTGGACCCCGGCTGGCGCCGGGGTGACGTGTGGCGCCTGGACCCCGGCTGGCGCCGGGGTGACGACTCACGGACGGGCATTATGACACAGCCTCTCGCGCCGGACGACGAAAGCAAAGGGACTTATGACGCACTGCACTAGACGCCGAGGCTTCCCAGACCCCAGCTCTGGCGGGAGTACTCGTGCTCGGACTCGAACTCGTCCAGCAGTTCGGCCCCGGGAGGGACCTGGAGCAGGGGTCTGTCCCGGTCCGGCCCGAAGGCTGAGCGCGTGCGATAGCCCCGCAGGCAGGACGGCGTGTCCAGGTTCCCGAGCGAGAACACCGGGACCATCGGGACCTCGGTCTTCCCCGAACGGGCCGCCGGGGGCCGGACGTCTTCCCCGCAGGAGGAGCCCTCGAACAGGACGGCGTTGAGATAGCGCGCCTTCCCGGCCGGGACCGCCGCCGGGACGGAGACGAAGCGCTTCCCGTCGTAGCGGACGGCTCGCCCGGCGGCGGAGTGCGCGCCCGCGCCGCGCCGGCGCGCCTCCAGGCCGCGCAGGTACCGGACCTTGCAGAGCGGCTGCTTGTCCTCGAAATCGCAGAGGAAGCCGTGGAGCCGGGCCCCCCCCGCCTGGTCCACCGCGTCCTTGAGGACGGAGTAGTCCTCCACCGGACGCGCCGGAGAGGTCCAGTCCATGAGCGAGCCCGGGACCCGCGCCGAGGCCGCGAGCAGGAGTCCCAGGACCGCCGCCTGCACCCAGCCGCCGCGGTTGCGGACTCCCTTGCCCAGGAGCCCCGTCAGATGATCCAGGGCCAGGAACTGCGGCAAAAGGAGGAACAGGATGCCGGCCAGGCCGTAGTGGGGATGCCAGCGGTGGCGCAGAGCCAGATAGAGCGCGGCCAGGGACGCGGCTCCGGACAGGATGAGGACCGCGAGGGCGGACTCAAACGCCGCCTTCCCGTCCCGCTCCTCCTGGAGCAGGGAGCCGGCCGCCAGGCCCAGGCCCGCGATGAAGAGCGCGGCATTGAACACCCCGAACGGGCCGCACCAGGAGACCAGGGTCTTGAAGGCGAAGGGTTCGTAGCCCGAGGCGTGGCGCGCCGTGAGCGCGATGAAGGCTCCCAGGTCGAAGAGCTGGGACAGCTCCAGGAAGGCGTAGGAGCTCAGCGCCGCGAACAGCAGCGCGCTCGCCGCGAGCGTCTTCGGGGAAAGGGATTTCCTCCCCTGAAAGCCCAGGACCGCCAGCGGCGGGAGCAGGACCAGGGCCGTGAAATGGAACTGCAGGGCGAGCGCCGCGGAGCCGGCGGCCCACAGCCAGTCCGCCCCCCGGCCCTCCAGGCGCCAGCGCAGGAGGGACACCGTCCACAGGACGGTGAACAGGAGGCCGTACTGCGCGTGCCAGAAATAGACCTGCTGGGTCTGGTGCAGCAGGGGACAGCCCGCGAGGAACAGGCACAGGAGCATGGTCTTCTGCCGCCCCACCCAGCCCGAGAAGCGGTGGAACAGGAGCACGATGGCGAGCCCGTTGAGGGAGAGCAGGAGCGCCCACATCCACAAAGCGCGGCCCCCGGTCAGGGCCATGACCAGGCCCAGGAGCCAGATGAAGGCGGGCCCCAGCCGAAAATCGGTGGGCACGACCCACGGGCCGAGCAGCGGCAGGGCCTTCCCCTCGATCAGGGCGAGGGCGTCGCCCAGGTAGTTGTCGTAATCGATCTTGTAGGAGAAATGCCCCGTCGCGTAGGACGCGCAGAGACCGGCGTAGAGCGCGAGGAGCGCGGCGGCGCAGGCGCCCGTGATCCAGCGCTCGGGGACCGGGCCCCGGGGCTCAGCCACAGACGCTCGCGGGAGCGGCCTTCAGCCAGCGCTCGGCCTGCTGACGCTTGTCGCCCTCGAGGAAGGACCCCTGCACCGCGTACTCATTGGCCCGGCGCAGGTCCGCGAGGCTCAGGCCGATCTCCTCCACGGCGGCGGCGTATTCCTTGTTGAGGTCGGTGTCCAGCGCCCCGGGGTCGTCCGCGCCGATGGTGGCCTTGACCCCCGAATCCAGGAAGCGCTTGAGGGGATGCGCCTCGAGCGCGGGCACGGCGTGGGTGAGCCAGTTGCTGATGGGGTTGGTCTCCAAAGTGATGCCCCGACGGCGCACCAGGTCGAGGGTCCGCCCGGTCCGGTCTTCCGCCGCCTTCACCCCGTGCCCGATCCTCCTGGGCGAGAGGAGCTCGATCGTCTGCCGCATCGCCTCCGGGGTGCCCTCCTCCCCCGAATGCACGGTCAAGGGGATGCCCGCCGCGTGGAGTTTGGGGACCAGGTCCTTGAACAGAGCGGGCGGGTAATCGTTCTCGTTGTCCGCGAAATCGAAGCCGATGACGGCCTTGCGGTGGGCCAGGGCGAACTCCACGGTCCGGGCCGCGGACTCGAGCCCGTAGCAGCGCGACGCGATGACGATGATCCCGCCCACGAGGTCGTGCTTCTTCTCGAACGCGCGGATCGTCTTGGCGATCACCGCGTGCGCCTGCGCCCAATCCAGGCCCTTGCCGCGCAGCATGAAATCCGGGCTGTAGCGCAGCTCGAGGAGGCGGATGTTCTCCCGCTCCGCCGCGTCCTCCAGGGCCTCGTGCGTGATGCGTTCGACCGCCTCCAGGGAGACGAAGACGCTCTGGGCGATCGTGAACAGCCGGAGCACGTCGGCCAAAGACTTCATGGGCTCCTTGAGCTTCACGATCTTGTCGAGTTCCGGCTCGTCGAAGGTGGGCAGGGGGAGCTTGTGCTTGCGGGCCAGCTCGATGATGGTCCGCGTGCGCACCGAGCCTTCCAGATGGCGATGGAGCTCGGCCTTGGGCATGGCGCGGATCGTCTTCTTCATCGCGTCTTTCATGAGGCCCCCGCTCCCGCCGTCTTCCGTGCCCGCAGGGCCGCGGCCCAGGACCTTCCCGAAGTCGCGGTGATGACCAGCACCAGGGCGATCATGACCACGGTCAGGCCCACGTTGATGTAGCCCTGGGCGTCCCCGCGCGGCAGGTAGTTGCCGAATATGTTCATGACCCCGGCCGTCAGGGTCGTGGCCAGCATGAACAGGAAGGGGAGGAAGGTGATCAGGGCGTAGGCCGGCTCGGCGGCCCGCTTGAGGATGAAGGTCGTGCCCACGGCCAGCGCGATGGCGGCCAGGAGCTGGTTGGCCACGCCGAACATCGGCCAGATGGTGGTGACGTTGCCGACATAGACCATCGAGCCCCACGCCGCGCAGATGAGCGCGCTGGTCAGGATGACGCCCGGCCACCAGTCGTTGCGCCCGAACGGGGCGTAGGCCTTGCCCAGGACCTCCTGCAGGAGATAGCGTGCCACCCGGGTCCCCGCGTCGATGGTGGTGAGGATGAAGAGCGCCTCGAACATGATGGCGAAGTGGTACCAGTACGCCAGGAGGTTCTTCATCCCCGGCAGGGAGGCGAAGATCTGCGCCATCCCCACCGCGAAGGACACGGCCCCGCCGGTCCGCCCCGCGAGTTCCTCGCCCACGGCCGCGCCCATCTCGGCGAGATGCACCGGCGCGATCCCCAGCTTGGCGAACGCGGCCGGGGCCACGTTGATGGCGAAGTAGTCCCCCGGGGCCAAAGTCGAGGCGGCGATGAGGGCCATGATGGAGACGAAGCTCTCGGTCACCATGGCCCCGTAGCCGATGAAGCGCACGTCGCCCTCGCTCATGATCATCTTGGGCGTGGTCCCGGAACCGATGAGGGAGTGGAAGCCCGAGATGGCCCCGCAGGCGATGGTGATGCACACGTAGGGCCACACGCGCCCCGGGATGATGGGCCCGCCGCCGTGGATGAAGCTCGTGAAGGCGGGCGAGGCCATGTCCGGCCGCACCCAGACGATGCCCAGGGCCAGGAGCAGGATGGTCCCGATCTTCATGTAGGAACTCAGGTAGTCCCGGGGCGCCAGCAGCAGCCAGACCGGCAGGATGGAGGCGGCCAGGCCGTAGAGGGCCAGGATGACGGTCAGGCTGTGCTTGGAGTAGATGAACCAGTGGGCGTAGGCGCTGCGGGCCAGGGGCTCCCCCGCCGTCACCGCGGCCAGCACCAGGATGACGCCGATGATAGACGCCTCCTTGATCTTCCCCGGCCGCAGGCGCTCCATGTACAGCCCCACGAACAGGGCGATGGGCACGGTGGCCGCGATGGAGAAGGTGCCCCAGGCGCTCTCGGACAGGGCGTTGACCACGACCATGCTGAGCCCGGCCAGGGCGGTCACGATGATGAAGAGCACCGCGGCCGCCGTGGCGCCGCCCGCCAGGGGCCCGACCTCGCCGCGCGCGATCTCGGTCAGGGAACGGCCGCCGTAGCGGACCGAGGCGAAGAGCAGGACCATGTCGTGCACGGCCCCCGCCAGGACGCTGCCGATGAGCAGCCACAGGAACCCCGGCGCCCAGCCGAACTGCGCGGCCAGGACCGGGCCCACCAGCGGCCCCGCGCCGGCGATGGCCGCGAAATGGTGCCCGAACAGCACCCACCGGTTGGTGGGCTTGTAGTCGTAGCCGTTGCTGAACTCGTAGGCGGGGGTGGTCCGCTTCGGGTCGAAGGCCAGCACCTTGGCCATGATGAACGCCGCGTAATAGCGGTAGGCCAGCGTGAAGACCAAAAGCGCGACGATGAGCAGGGTGAGCGCGTTCATATATCAAGTGTATTGCTTCCACCCCCCCGCCTTCAAGCCGTCCGGTCGGGCCCCGATCCTCGGCTAAGCAACTGTGCCCGGGCACACTCGTGGCGCCGCCTGCGGCGCCGCCCGAATCCGCAGGCAAGGCTAGCCCCGCCGGGCGGATAAGAAATAGAGCACCTCGTTCGCCGGCTTGCCGCTGCTGACGGAGCTGGCCCACCGAAGCAAGCTGATCGAAGATCTCGACGCCGTGCCTGGATTAGTCCCGGACAC
>Ga0154315_1105_pt1 | contig 34937 bp, 25 predicted proteins | sample RifGroA2_FD_105609 | JGI IMG/M metagenome (GOLD analysis project Ga0154315, IMG submission 105609) | Elusimicrobia bacterium GWA2_69_24
GCCGAGGCCTGCGCCGGCATCGGCGCGCTCCAGATCCAGAACCGCGGCACCCTGGGCGGGAACATCGCCAACGCGTCCCCGGCCGGGGACACCTTCCCCGCGCTGGCGGTCTACGAGGCGGTCGTGCGCACGGCCTTCGCCGGGGGCAGCCGGACCATCCCCTTCCTGGGGATCTTCGCGGGCGTGAAGAAGACCACGCTCCACCCCGGCGAGCTCATCGAATCGGTGGAACTGACCTTCCCGCAGCCCAAGCCGGGCCGGCGGCTCTACCGCAAGGTGGGGACGCGGGCCGCCCAGGCGATCTCCAAGACCGCGGCGGCGGGACTGCTCTGGTTCGCCAAGGACCGCTCCGTGGCCCAGATCCGATTCGCGCTGGGGAGCATGGCCCCGACCGTGCGCCGCCTGCGGGCCGCGGAAGCCTTCCTCGCGGGCAAGCGCCTGGACGAGCCGGTCATCCGCGAGGCCTGCGCGCTCTTGGAGCGCGACGTCTCCCCCATCGACGACATCCGCTCCACCAAGGCCTATCGCCTGCGCGTCTCCCAGAACATCCTGCGCGGCTTCCTGCAGTCCTGAACGCCGAGCGGAGCTCTGGACCCATTTCCTCATAGGTCCACAGCCCGCGCCGCCCTGGGGCTTTTGCCCGTCGCCCGCGCCCCACTTCTGAGCGACAATCAAGGCAGATGAGGCTATTACTAACGGCGCTGCTCGTCTGCGCGTCCTGGTCTCCGGCCGCGGCCAATATGGTCGCCCAGGTCGTCTCCAGCCATGGACCGGCCGTCGTGGCGCCCATCGCGCCCGGACTGGGCCTGGCCGCGCCCGCCTCGGGCCTGGACCTGGGCCGCGCCCTGCGCGTGGGCGTCCTGGGGTCCGCGCTATCCGCCATCGCCCTGCCCTCCGCCCTTCCCGTCCCAGCCGCGCTCTCGGCCCCGGCCGCTCCCATCGCAGCCGCGGCGGCTCCGACGACCGCGGCGGCGGCGCCTTCGGCCCTGATCCCCGCGGCCGGTTCCGCGCCCTCGGCTTCGAGGCTATCGCAAGGCGTCGCGGCCCTGACCCAGGCGCCGCCGGGAACCGCCCCCGGGCGATCGACCCTCGGACGCGTCCGCGAGATGCTGACCTCGGCGGAGCACGGCGCCGGCCGGGGCGTCTCCGGGACCGTGGATTGGGCCCAGCGCGCCCAGTCCCTCGGCAGCGTCTATGACGGACAGGGGGGCGCCCGGTCCCAGGCCGCGGTGGCGGCCGGCCCGTACGAGCCCGCTTCCTCTAAAGCGCTGCCGCTCGCCAAGCCCCAGCCGGAAATCAGCCGATTCCAGAAGCTGGCGAAGCGCTTCGATTTCATCCAGAATCCCCCGGCGCGCAAGGCCCTGCTCGCGACCGGCATCTTCAAGTTCGGCATGGAGGCGCTGAACATCACGATGCCCCTCATCGCGCTGACCTATTTCGGCAGCGCGGTCTGGATGGCGACCATGGCCGTGACCTGGGGCTCGGCCATGACCCTCTCCAGCATGCTCTCCGGCGGCCTCATCGACCGCAAGCCGGTCAATAAGGTCCTGGCCGCAGCCATGGTGACCCAGGCCGGCCTCGTGGCCGGGATCATCGGCCTGTTCATGGCCGGGATCGCCTCGCCCCTGATGGTGCTGCCGCTCTACGCGGCGGCGGGCGCCACCATGGGGATCGTCGTCACCGCGCGCGACTGCATCCCCGCGCGCATCCTGGGCCGCGACCACGGGCTGTTGGGCCGCTTCAACGCCACGACGCACATCGTCTACGAGATCGCGGGCACCATCGCGCCCCTTTTGGTCGGTCTCCTGATCCACCAATTCGGGCTGACGGCGGCCCTGTTCATCCATCCTCCCGCCTACCTGCTGGCCGCGCTCGTGTTCGGCCGCATGGAGCTGGGGAGGATCCGCTCCGGAGGGACCGGAGCAAACGCGTCCTCCGACGCCCAGCCGGCCCCGGCTCCCGCCGGGGGGTTCAAGGGGCTGATCAAGCGGACGGCGGGCGACATCAAGGCCGGCGCCAAGTTCATCTTCGGCAGCCAGGAGTTCCGCTGGCTGGGCTTCATGCTGCTCGGCCCCATGGTCGTGCACCGGGTGGTCGAGCAGATCGTGATGCCGGTCTTCGTCAAGACCGTGCTGGGTTCGGCCGAGAAGGCGGCCTGGATCGTGAGCGGCTCGAACTTCGGCGAGTTCCTCGGCGCCCTGCTCCTGCTCAAGGTGATGATGGGCTCTCAGCAGGGGAAGAGGCCTTCCCGCTTCCGCTGGATCCCGCTCATGGCCCTCGGGACGCTCGGTACCTGGAGCCTGATCTCCGGGGGCAGCCTCTACATGGTCATCCCGGCCATCTTCGCCATGAGCCTCACCTGGGCCGCCAACGACATCAACATGACCTCCTACTTCCAGTCCCGCCTGCCCAGCGAACACGCCGGCAAAGCCATCGGGTTCCTCATGGCGGCCGAATTCGGCGTCATCATGGCGAGCTCCTACCTGCTGGGACTGATGTTCGACCTCTTCCCGGCCAAGTGGGCTTTCCTGGCGATCAACCTGGCGCTGACCGCCCTGGCCTTCATGTTCTACAAGGGACGCGCGAAATTGGAGGCCCTCTCCCCGAAGAACGGCTCGCCGGAAAGTCCGGCGAAGAGTCCGACCTAGACGGCCAGCGTCACCAGGAAGATGAAGGCCACGCCCGCGACCGTCATGGCGACGGTCTTCAGCGAGGAGTGCTCCTGATGCGCCTCGATGAGGATGTCCGCGATGCCCACATAGAGCAGGAAGCCCGCGAAGAAGCCGAGGTACAGCAGGACGGCCTGGTCCGGCAGGGTGAAGAACAAAGTCGACAGGGCCCCCAGCACCGGGGCGGCGGCATCCGCCAGGATCAAGGCCAGGGTCCAGCGCAGCGAATTCTTGTGGACCAGCATCAGCGAGCCGGTGTTGAGCCCGTCGGAGAAATCGTGTCCGATGACGGCCACCGCGATGAGCAGGCCGTCCGCCGTGGAGATCTGGAATCCCAACCCGATCGCGACCCCGTCCAGGAAGGAATGGAAGGTCAGGCCGAGGGCGGACATGAGCCCGATGGCCGGATGCTTGTGCTCCTCGTAGCTGCCCTCCCCGCTGTGATGGATGGCGATGGATTTCTCCACCACATGGAAGAACAGGAAGCCCGCGACCAGGGCCAGCATGGGCTGGCGGGGGTCCGCGTTCGTCTTCTGCACCAGGTGCATGATCTCCGGCAGGATCTCCAGCGCCACGACGCCGACGAGCACCCCCGCGGTGAAGCCCAGGATGAGCTGAAGCCGATTGCGGAAGCGTATGCTCGCCAGGCCGCCCAGGAGGGTGGATACGAAGGTCAGCAAGGCCGCGATGAAGATCATTGCCGGTTCCCCATGGATCGCGACCCTAGAAGCGCGTCCGGGAGAGGATGTCCAAGACCTGGTCCGCCAGTCTCTTGAACCGGTCGTTGACCGCCGTGGTCTTGCGCCATTCCGCCTCCGCCTCGCGATCGATGGGCCGGAGGTCCCGGGTCAGTTCCAGTCCCTGTCGGTCCCCCAGCAGCAGGGAGAAGGCGAACTTCCCGCCCCCCGCTCCCGCGCCGTAGCCCGAGACGCAGTTGACGTAGTCTATCATGCCGGTCTTCGCCGCGATGCGCAGGAGCGCGGGCGGATCGAGCAGGCGCCGGCGCAGCGTGCCGGACCAGCCGGCGATGGGGAGGGTGGTCTCCAGCACCGGACCCAACTTGGGGTCGCGGGCCATGAAGGCCAGGAGCCGGGCGAGCTGGGCCGGGGAGAAGCGCGAGAGGCGCGAGAGCCCGGAGCCGTTCTCCAAGGTGAAGCTCCCCGCGGCGAACCCGACCTTCTCCACCAGGAAGCGGGAAGCGGCCGCCGTCCCGTCCTCCAAAGACGGCGGGCCGGCGCGGCCGCTCCGGGGCTCGGCGACCCCGACCGTCAATAGGACCATCTCCGCGACGTAGTTGTCGCTCTCCTGGTTCATGTCGCGCAGGATCTCGTAGAGGGGGCGGCTCCGGTAGGAGAACAGCCGCCGCGCCCCGCGCGGGACCTCGCCCCGGACCACCTCGGTGACGGCCAGGCCTTCCGCCTCGGCCACGCGCGCGAAGACCCGGCCGAAATGCTCCGTGGCGTTGCGGATGGCCAGGACCTGCCGGCCCGGCTCCAGCGGGCCGATGAGGGCGATCGCGTGCCGCCGGGCCTCCCCATCCCACTCCACCTGGAACTGCGGCTTGTAGTGCGTCTCGAAGCCCAGCTCCCCGGTCGAGCGGATGACCGTGAAGCCCTCCGGATCGGGGGTCACCCGGACGGCCAGCTTCTGCGTCCCGTCCGCCGCGCTCCCCTCATGGGAGAGCGTGAGGACCACGCGGTCTTCCTCCACGCCCAAGGGCCCCAGGCCCGTGTTGAAGGCGTCGGCGCGGTTGAAGCCGGGATGGATCTGCTCGTAGCTCTGGAAGAAGGAGTCGTCGAGGACCAGCGGCCCGCGGAAGCCGGCGGCCCGCGGGTCGGCCAGGATCATCCGCACCATGTCCTTGAGGTGCAGGACTCCGAGCGTGGGATCGCCATAGCCCTTGATGTGCAGCGCCCCGCTCGAGAGGCTCACCTCCGTGCGGAAGCGGTACGCGGGACCCAGGATGGCGAGCGCGGCCGCCGTGGTGGCCAGCTTGGCGTTGGACGCGGGGGTCATGGGCTGGTCCTCGTTGAACGCCAGCGCGGACCCGGCTCCGGCCAGGGTCCGCACGCTGAGCGCGAAGCTGTCCCGGGCCAGCCCCGACCCGGCCAGCAGGGCCTCGATGCCGGAGCGGGCGTCGCCGAGGCTCAGCTCCGGCCCCGGCTCCGGGCGGAACAGGGTGAACGCGGGCGGCGCCGGGGGCGTCCGTGCCGGCCGGGACGCGGTGCAGGCGGAGAGCAGTCCGGCCGCGGCTATAAGGGCGAGGGGCAGCGGGAGACGGGCGCGGGCGGCGGTCATGGCTCCGAGGGCTTCAGGATCAGCCCCTGCTCCGGACCCGCCTGCACGGTGACGCGGCCGTCCACCACGGGGAACGTCGCGCCGGAGAGCGCGTCCACGAGCTCCGGGAAGCGCGCCAGGGCGCGGGGCAGCTCGAACTCGGCCGGGACCGTCCCGGCGCCGCGGTGCAGGACGACCACGGAGGCGAACTTCCCGTATTCCCGGGAGAAGGCGTACACGTCCCGGGCCGCGTCCGCCAGCACGGTCCGGAAGCTCCCGCGCCGCAGCTCCGGGGAATCCCGCCGGAGGCGCAGCAGCTTCCGATAGTGCGCGCGCAGGTCCGCGTTCTGCCCCGACGGGTCCCAGGGGAAGGCCTTCCGGCACTCGGGGTCCTTGCCCCCGGTGAGCCCGACCTCGTCTCCATAGTAGATGACCGGAGCGCCCAGATAGGTCATCTGGAAGAGCACCGCCAGCTTGAGCCGCTCCCAGTCCTCGCCGAAGACCGTGGCGACGCGCTCGGTATCGTGACTCCCCAGGAGGTTGAACTGGACCGGCAGGGAGCTCTTCGGATAGCGGTGGCGCTGCTGGGAGAGCTGCTCGTCGAACTCCTTGAGCCCGAGCTTCCCGGAGGCGAAATAGCCCAGCACGGCCGAGCGGAACACGTAGTTCATCACCGCGTCGAACTCGTCGCCGCCCAGCCAAGGGAGGCCGTCGGACCATATCTCGCCCACGATGTAGGCCTCGGGCTTGGCCCGGCGCATCTTCTGGCGGAACTCGCGCCAGAAGGGATGCGGCACCTCGTTGGGGACGTCCAGGCGCCAGCCGTCCGCCCCGGCTTTCAGCCAATGCTCGCCTACGCCCATCAGGTATTCCCGGACCCCGGGATCGCCGGTGTCGAGCTTGGGCAGGTGGCCGAAGTTCCACCAGCATTCATAGGTCGGGGTGGAGGGGTCCACGGGGAAGCTGCGCACCGCGTACCAGCCGGCGTACTGGGAGGCCTGCTGGTTCTTGACCAGGTCCTGGAAGGCCCAGAAGCGGTCGCCGCTGTGGTTGAAGACCCCGTCGAGGATCACGCGCATGCCCCGATCGTGGGCGGCCCGCATGAGTTCGGCGAACACCGCGTCGTCGCCCAGGTGCGGGTCGATCTTGAGGTAATCGGCGGTGTCGTACTTGTGGTTGGACGGGGAGGCGAAGACCGGGTTGAAGTAGAGGGCGTTGACCCCCAACTCGGCCAGGTCCGGGAGCTTCTCCAGGACCCCCTTCAGGTCCCCGCCCATGAAGTTGGTGATGGTCGGGGTGCTGCCCCAGAGCTGGACGTCCGGAGGGTCGTTGGACGGGTCCCCGTTGTAGAAGCGGTCCGGAAAGATCTGATAGAAGACCGAATCCGCGGCCCAGCCCGGGGCGCTGAGGGACGGCGCCGTGCGCAGGTCGAAGACGTAGGCGCCGCTCCGGGACCGGTCCGGGGTCGGGCCCTCGGGGCCCAGGAACAGCCTCTGGCCCGCGTCCCGGAACTCGAAGGCGTAGGTGAAGCTGACCGAGGAGACCTCGACCAGGGACTCCCAGACGTCGTAGCCGTCGCGGGAGAACACCCGCTCCAGCGCGCGGGGCGAGGTCTCATCGTCCACCCAGAGCCGGCCCTCCTCGGCGTCGCCCTGCGCGGTGCGCGCCCGCAGGACGGCCTCGCGCGCCTGCGGCACGAACTCGCAGTACTCGATGGCGTGCGGATGGCCGAGGGCTTCCGCCGCGAACTGCCCGTCGCCCAACTGGGCGGGGACCGCGGTGCCCAGCCGCCCGACGACCACGACCGCGTTGAACCCGGTGAAGCCGTCCGGCTCGCGGGTCGAGTTGTCGGGGTCCTCCATCCAGAGCTCCCCGTTGAGCACGAACTTATAGGTATAGCGGCCCGGGGCCAGCCGGAGCGCGGTCTGATAGACCCCGGCGCCGTCGTCCTTGAGCGCGACCCCTTCCTTCTTCCAGTCGTTGAACGAGCCCGCCACCGCCACGCTCGACACCGCGATGGGCGGGGCGAAGGAGAAGGTGGTCTCGAAGAGGTCACCCCCGACCGCGCGGACCGAGACCTTGGCCGCGGCCGGAGCGGCTGCGAGCAGGGAGGCGAGCAGGAACCCGAGCGTGACCCTCATGGCGTCATCCATCATATCTCAATTTGCTAGATTTAGGCGATCATGCGGCGGCTCATCGAGGCCCTCCCCAAGGCCGAGCTCCATCTCCACATCGAGGGCACGCTGGAGCCGGAGCTGCTGTTGGAGCTGGCCGCGCGCAACAAAGTCCGCCTGCGCCACGGCTCCGCGGCCGAGGTCCGCGCCGCCTACCGCTTCAAGGACCTCCAGTCCTTCCTGGACATCTACTACGAGGGCGCCGGGGTCCTGCGCACGGAGCGGGACTTCCACGACCTCGCCGCCGCCTATTTCCGGAAGGCCGCGGCCCAGAACATACGCCGCGCCGAGATATTCTTCGACCCCCAGACCCACACGGAACGGGGCGTCCCCTACCGCGCGGTGCTGGACGGCCTGTGGGCCGCGGCCGAGGAGGCCCGCCGCGGCGGGCTGTCCGTGGGCCTCATCCTCTGCTTCCTGCGGCACCTGAGCGAGGACCAGGCGCTGGCGACCCTGCGCGAGGCCCTGCCCTTCAAGGACCGCCTCCTGGCCGTGGGCTTGGACTCCTCCGAGAAGGGCAACCCTCCCGAGAATTTCCGCAAGGTCTTCGACCGGGCCCGGGCCGCGGGCCTGCGCGCCGTGGCGCACGCGGGCGAGGAAGGTCCCGCGGCGTACATCCGCCAGGCCCTGGACCTGCTCCGGGTCGAACGCGTGGACCATGGCATCCGCTGCCTGGAGGACCCCGAACTGGTGGCGCGGCTCAAGCGCCTGGGCATGCCTCTGACCGTCTGCCCGCTCTCCAACGTGAAGCTCCGGGTCTTCGACTCCATCGCGGACCATACCCTGCGCCGTCTCCTCCAAGAGGGGCTGTGCGTGACCGTCAACTCCGACGACCCGGCCTACTTCGGCGGCTACCTCAACGAGAACTTCCTGGCGGTGCAGCAGGCCCTGGGGCTCACCGAGGCGGAGCTCCGCCAGCTCGCCCGGAACTCCTTCACGGCGAGCTTCCTGGATGACGAGTCCAAGCTCCGCTTCCTGGCCGAAGTCGACTCCTGTAGGCCTCTGGACCCCTAAGCGCCTAGGCACATTGTTGTCCCCCCACCCGGCCCTAGGACCCTCAGGGACTGCGGGCCGCCATTGATATGATGGCCTTACGCAGCATCCATAGAGGTGAGCCGATGAAGAGCATGCTTTCCGTCGCACTATCCCTGTCTTTGGTCCTCTCCGCGTTCGGGCCCGGGGTCACGGCCGCATCCGCCGCGGCCATGGCCGCTCCGGTGCTCACGCGCACCGCGCCCACGGCGCCGGTCATGCCCATCGCCCCCCTGGGCGGCCTCCTGTCCCAAGGGCTGCTCCAGACCAACCCCGGCTTGACCCTGCCGAGCCTCGGCTCGGGCCTTACCTCGGTCGGCGCTCCCGCCCTGCAGGCCGTCTCGCTGCAGGCCGGCGTGCAGGCCATGCCCGGCGCGGCCCCCATCCTCCCGGCCTCGCGCCTCTCGGCCCAGGCGCTGCAGGGACCCGCGACCCTCAAGGCCGCGCTCCTGGCCGCGCAGGGCGTACAGCAGCCCGGCACCCAGGCCACCCCCTTCGCCCGGACCATGGGCGCGCTCTCCGCCGAGACGCCCGGGTTCCAGGACATGGGCACGGCGGCCTCCAAGTCCGAGGCGGGACGCGACTTCGAGTCCCGCATCGGCGGCGGGAACTCCGTCCCCGTGGCCGCGACGGATCCCAGCCCCAAGGAAGTCGAACTCATCGTCACCGCGGACGAGAAGTCGGGGCGCCAACTGACGGCGGACATCTACCCCGCCTACCTCAACGAGCCCGGCATGACGGCTCAGAAGCTCGACACCGCCCTGCAGCAGCAGCTGATGATGTTCGGCATCACCAAGTCGCTCCTGGGCGTCCACAACGCCGCCGCCCTCGGGACCATCGCCAAGATCAACACCACGGTCATCCGCGTCCCCGCGGACCAGGCCGCTTCCTTAATGAGCGCCTTCGCGGCCCTGGGCCTCGAGACGCAGATCGGGCGCACCTTCGAGCGGCCCAAGCCGCAGGAAGCCGAGCCCGCGGCCAAGACCGTGAGCCTCAAGCAGATGGTCTCCATCATCCGCGCGGACCAGCTGCAGGCGGACCTGAAGAAGGTCCTAGGCGAGCCCGCGGCCCCGGCCCCGGAGCAGCAGGCGCAGGCCAAGCCTTCCTTCATCGCCAGCGCCGTCAGCTTCGTGAAGACCGTCGTCCGCAAGGCCCTGTTCGGCGTCGCCGCCGTGAACCCGATCCTGCCCTTCGCCGTCCTGGACAGCTGGGCGGCGGTGGACCACCCCTTCCTCAAGGGGCACTATATCAAGAGCGTGGACAACTCCGACGACGGCGAGGCGCACGGGACGCACACGTCAGGGACGATCATCGGCGTGGATATCTTCAACTTCCAAGGCCGGAACTACAACATCTTCCCCAACGGCAGCGCCTCGGAAGGGGACATCCTCTTCAAGCTCAGCATGGCGCAGAAGGACGGCGCCCTGGCGACCTCCAACTCGTGGGGCGACGGCTCGGGCAACCCCGCGGGGGCTATCGAGAAGCTGTTCGTCAAGACCGCAGCGGAAGGGATGCACCACAGCGTCTCCGCCGGGAACTCCGGCTCCCGCAAGAACACCATCGGCGGCCCGGCCATCGCGGTCTACCTCGCCGACCTCATCCTCAACGGGAAGCTGATCGGCAAGCTCAAGCGCATCAAGGCCATCGCGGCCTCCGATGCCGACAAGAAGACCGCGTACTTCTCCTCCCGCGGCCCCGGCAGCCCGACCACGGCCCGGGACCCGCAGTACAAGGACTACCCGCAGAAGCCGGACGAAAGCGGCGTGGGCGTGAACCTCGTCGCCCCGGTGCCGAAGGGGGCCACCGTCCCCGAGCTCGGCGGTCCGGGCGAGTCCATGTCCGGGACCTCGATGTCCAACCCCGGCGTGTTCGGCGGGATGATGCTCCTCACCCGGGGCATCCTGGTCCTGCTCAAGGACTACCTGCCCAAGCTCTCGGACAAGGAGCTCACGCAGTTCGCCATGGACCTGGCGCGGTACTCCATGACCCAGACCGCGCAGAAAGTGGCGCCGGTGGATGAGGTCGGCGACGGCTTCATCGACATCCAGGCCTCCTTCGAATACGCGACCAAGCTCCTCAAGGACGCGACCCCGCAGCGCGCCGCCGTCCGCGTGCACGCGGCTCTCCGGAGCCTCTTCGGCTTCGCTCCGCTGGCCGCGGGAGGATCGTCCCTCCAGGCGACCCCGCGGGCGCTGAGCATGACGGAATTCGGGGTGCTCAACGGCGTCGGCGTGGTCGGGTCCATAGCGGCGGGATTCCTCATGCACGCCCCGATACTGGGCATCCTCGGCGCTTACGTCGCGCCCATCCCCGTGCTGTTCGCCTATGTGGGGATCATGCGGCTGCTCGGGCACAAGGTGGGGATGCCCAGCATACGCTTCAACCCGGGCATCTCCTTCGCGGGAAAGCAGCACAACCTGCTATCCTCCAGGGACTGACCGCAATCCGCCGAAGGCGACGTAAGGGCCGGTGCGCACAGCGCGCCGGCCCTTCCTCTATTCCGCGGCGCATCGTATAATTAGGGCATGAGCCTGGACCTCCTAAAGCCTCTCCGTTTTCTCGCGAAGGGCCTCGCCGGCATGGACAGCGCGAGTCAGCTGGCCGCCGGCTTCGCTCTCGGCATGGCCGTGGGCCTGATCCCGAAATCGAGCCTCTTCAGCCACCTCGGTCTCATCCTCCTCTGCCTGGTGCAGGTCAACCTCGCCGCCGCTTACGGCGCGGTCGCGCTCTTCGCCGTCCTGTCCCCCCTGTTCGACCCAGCCTCGCACGCCATCGGAAGCCTGCTCCTCATCCGCACCCAGGCGCTCCAGCCCTTGTGGTCCTCCCTCTACAACCTCCCGATCGTGCCCTGGACCGAATTCAACAACACCGTGGTCCTGGGCTCGCTCCTGCTGGGCGCGGCCCTGGCCTATCCGGTCTACCGGCTGTCCATACCCTTCTTCGAGCGCTACCGCGAAACCTTCGGCGCCCGCCTGCGCAAGTTCAAGCTGGTCAAGCTCCTGCTCGGAGCCGAAGTCGCCGGGAAGCTGGGGGTCGGGTCATGATCCGTTGGTCCTACGTCGGGTCTCGGCTGGCGCTTCTGGCCGTGGTCTGGGCCTTCTTCGCCTTCGCCTTCGACCCCCTCCTGAAACGGGGCATGGCGAAGGCCCTCTCCAGCGCCCTGGGCGCCAAGGTGGATATCGGAGGGGTCCGGACGCATATCTTCCCCCCTTCCCTGCAGCTCAAGGACTTCGCCGCCGCGGACTCCTCGGACCCCATGCGCAATCTCGTCGAGTTCTCCGCCTGCCGCTTCTCGCTGGAAGGCCGGCCGCTCCTCGAGAAGAAGATCGCCGTTTCCGCGGCCCAGCTCGACGGCCTGCGCTGGGGCACCCCGCGCAAACGCTCGGGGGCGCTGCCCAAGGTCCCCCCTTCCGCCGCCGCCCAGAAACTCAAAGGCTGGGCCCAGTCCCACGCCAAGATGCCGGGCTTCGAAGGCGGCAAGCTGGCGGGCCTCAAGGACGTCAAACTGGACGCCAAGAGCCTCGCCTCCTCCAAGCTCGCCGAAGAGCTCGAGGCCAAATGGAAGAACAAGCTCGACGCTCTCGAGACCACCGTCTCCACGGCCGCGGCCGCCGCTGACCTCAAGGAACTCGAACGCCTGTTCAACCAGGCCAAGGGCTCGGGCTCCATCCCGGACAAGCTCAAATCGGCCAAGGAACTCCTGGACCGGGTGCAGTCCCTGCGCCAAAAGACCTCCTCTCTGCGCAAGGAGCTCGACAGCGGCCTGGCCGGGATGCGCGGCGAGCTGGAGATCCTGCGCAAGGCCAAGGACGGGGACCTCAAGGGTCTCGCGGGCGAACTGGGCTTGCCCTCTTTCGACCAGGAATCTTTGACCGCCTACCTGCTCGGCCCCAAGGCGGCGGACGCGGTCACCCGCGTCATCCATCTGGTGCGGACCTCCCGCAAGGCCATGTCCCCCGCAAAGAAAGCCCCCCTGCAGGCGGCCCGCGGCGTGACGGTGCCCTTCCCGAAAGAGCGCAGCTGGCCGGCCTATTGGCTCAAGGACATGCGGCTGAGCGGCACCGCGGAGCTGGGCGGCGGCCTGGATTTCAGCGGCACGGCCCGGGACTTCTCCACCGAGCCCGCCTTGGTGGGAAAGCCCGCCATACTTTCCCTCTCCGGGGAACAGGGCCGGCGCTCGTTCGTTCTGGAAGCCGCCTTAGACCACACCTCAGAGACTCCCAAGGAAAGCCTGCGCCTGACTCTGAAAAGCATGCCCATGCAGGCCTTCTCAGTCGGGGATCCCGCCTCCTTCGCCCTGCAGGTGACCCCGGGCAACGCGGTCGTCAGCGCGGACATCTCGGTGAAGGGCGAAGCCATCTCCGGCAGGATCACGCTCCGGGAAGAGGGCATCTCCCTGTCCCCCTCATCCGCGGGCGGCGACCCGCTCCTCAACAAGGCCCTGAGCTCGGCCTTCAGCGGCATCTCCGACATCGAGCTCGACATCGTCCTGGCCGGCACCTTGGACGACCCGGAGCTCAAACTCAATTCCAACTTCGGCCGCGCCGCGGCCGACGGCTTGAAGAAGGCGGTGGGGGCCGAGGTGCAGGGGAAGCTCAAGGCCCTGCAGGACCAGGTGGACGCCGCCCTCCAAGGCAAGACCGCCGGCCTGGACAACCTTCTCAAGACCCGGGGCGGGGGCCTGCAGCAGCGCCTGGGCCTCAACGACCAGAAGCTCCAGGAACTGCAGGACAAGATCGGGCGGGAACTCAAGGTCCCCCTCCCCAAGTTCGATCTAAAGAAGCTGTTCCACTGAGCCGGAGCGTCTGGGCCCTTGGGCCCATATCGGCCTGGGCCTCCCGCCAGTGGACAGATTGGGCATATCGGGCCATTCTATAGGCATGAAGACCCAGGCCCTTCAGGCGGCTCTCCGGAGCGCGGCGCTCCTCCTCGCGCTCCCCGCCGGGGCCTTCGCCTACGGCTGGGAGGCCGCCGCGGTCCCCACCCAGGAGATGATCACCCCCAACCGCTCCACCGACCAGGGCAAGCCCCCCGTGGTCGAGGCCCCGAAGGCCGAAAACCCCGCCGACAAGACCGCCTCCCCCGAGAAGGACAAGCAGAACCTCTCCGAGGGTTCCACCAGCTCCGGCTCCGGCAGCAGCGGCTCCGGCAGCAACGGCTCCACGACCTCCGGGACCCAGACCTCCTCCTCCGGCTCCGGCATGACCAGCGGCGACAAGGGCGGCGTCTCGGGCGCCACGGACGAGGCCCTGACGCGGTCCGGCGAGAAGATCTTCGACGGCGGCAAGGGCCGGTCTGAGGCCCCCGTGGTCCCGGCCTCCGACACCACGCAGAGCTCCGGGACCTCGTCCCAGCAGGGAACCGGAGCTCTCCCCATCGTCAAAGGCCTCGACACCTCCTTCCCCGTGCCTCCGCCCTCCCTCGGCGTCGAGATGAAGGGCACCAAGACCGCGTCGGTCGGCGGCGCGGGCACCGAGACCGCCTCCTTCGACGACTGGACCCAGGCCATCAAGAAGCGCCTGTCGGGCGCCTGGGACTCGGTGTCCAGCGCGGTCACGGGGACCATCGACACCATCAAGGAACTCCTGGCCAAGCTCGGGGACGCCTTCAGGAAGGCGTTCATGGCCGTCTGGCAGGCGGCTGACACCAAATCCATCGGCACCGTGAACCACGGCGCCCTGGCCAACGGCATCGCGATGCCGGAAGTCCCCTACTGGAAGGTCATCAACCGCCGCGAGACCTGGGGCACCAAGCACATGATCCTGGGCCTCATGTACATCGGCGGCCGGGTGAGCCTTGACGGCGCCCCGGTAATGAGGATAGGCGACATCTCCGACTCCAACGGCGGCAAGCTGGGCGGCCACAAGTCGCACCAGGCCGGCCTCGACGTGGACATCCCCTTCTTCTACAAGGGCGGCGTGCACGACGTCTGGGCCAACTACCGGGTGCTCTACCACCTCTGCAACAACCCGTTCTTCAAGGTGACCATCGCTTTCGTCAGCCCCCGGGTCAAGCAGATGCTCCTGGCCGCGGCCAAGAAGGACGGCCATCCCGAGGTCGCCTCATGGGCCCAGCAAGTCCTCAACACCAACGAGCCCGGCCACGACAACCACTTCCACGTCCGCATCTCCCCCCAATCCAAGCTCGCCGAGTGGATGCAGAACATCTTCTAGCCCTCCTCCACCCACCAGGGACCTCGTCGCAAGAAAGTCTTTCTGTCGCGCTGCCGCCAGCTCCTCGGTCTCGCCCCGGACATCCCACGCTCCGCTCCCATATCGACCACGGAAATGGTTCACGATCTCACCGGCAAGGACCTCAGGCTTTGCCCCTGCTGCCGCAAGGGACGCATGCGCATGGTCCGCAAGCTCATCCCGCTGCGGGACTGGACCCCCGAAGCCAAGCGCCTCGATACCTCATGATCCGCAACTGCACCCACCTCCTCCCGTTTCCCTGGCTCCCTTCCACGAGCCAGCACCTCTCGCTGTCTTGCTACCGCCTCCCACCCCCGCAGCCCCGCAACCGCATCCCCAAGAGGTTCGCCTTTACCACCGCCGCGCTCCAGCCGCCTTTTCAAAACCCTCTTTTTGCCTTTGTGTTTCTCCCCTAAGCCATATAGAATCCCCATAAGGAGCCGCAAAACGGCTTCGTCCAGCAAGTTTTATCCGTCATGCTTCGCACAACGGATAAAACTCTTAACGTTCGGCGCGCGGAATACAAACGCCGGAACGGATAGACGGACATTATTGATGAAGCCCTATATCATCGGATTCGACGGTCGCGGGCCTCGAACAGGAACAGCTCTGTCTGGGCAGAGTACCGACGGCGCCCACAAGGCTGCGCGCCGTCGATCCAGGCGTTATACCCACGAAGATGATTAAGGTAGAGAAACTCGACCCACGAGACAATTCCAGAGGATTCTTGACCGGGGGTCCGCTGCTCTGGTTCTTCGCGGGCGGTCTCATTTGCTTTATCACTGGATGCGGTTCGGTTGAATTCAACTTGGCTCGGAAGCGCGGGGACAAGCCATGGTTCGTTCTTTCCCCTTCCGCATCAGATCCGACCCTCCAATTGAAGAGAGTTCCGGTTTACAAATTGGTCCGTAAGGCAAGTTCAAAGGAAGGACAGAAAGAAGGATTGAAAACAGATAAGACCTGGGGTGAGGGACTCGAGGGTTCCGAATGGAAAGAGCATGGGGAAATCCTAACCCATGTAAATGTGGACGTTGATGAAGATCATCCAGAATTCTGTCTTTTCAATATTCGCGTTGAGTTTTCGAGCGAAGTCAGTTCGTCTGCTTACACGGTTGGGAGTTCTACAGTCGGAGAGTGTGAAAAAGGACCATTTGATAATCCGGTTTTCATCGGGAAATTCCCCAAAGGAAGAGCTGATTGGCTGACCGTGGAGTATCAATTCCACAAGTAAGGCGGGGTATAACTAAGCGCTTGACCGGACGGCGGCAAGAGGAGTTCCATAGCCGCCGCCGATCAGCGCGGCGTTGAACGAAAGATAAGGCGACTGAGTTCATATAACTGTTAATGCGGAGCAAACGACGATTTACACGATGGGCGGGATTCCTGGGAGCACTCTTGCTCTCTGGTGGCTACTTCGTCGAAGGTAGCGCAAATCCAGCGGAAGGTTCGAATGAGATATCGCCCCAAGAGGAGGCTCAACTCAGAGAGGCGGCGAAGAAGAGACCTCCCGCGGAAGTCGACAGACTTATCGGGGGCATGAAGGCAAGAAGGAAGGAAGCCGCTTCCTATCGCGCAAATCCGAGCAAGGTCCGGGACGAATTGCTACCTCTTGCGGAAGAAATGAAGAGGCACTCATCCCCGGAGGACGCGACGGAATTCAGGAAATATCGAGACAAGCTGGGCGACCGGATTCACTGGTTTGAGCAGAATCGAGTCCCGATTGGGATGGAAATCGGAAACCCGTTGGCGGAGAACCTAATCGAAGCTTTCAAGGGGCACAACCCCGCGCTGGACCATCTGCCGATTAGCGTTGCCGGGAAATACTCTAATAGCGCGAAAACGAAAGAGTACCTCTTGTCGAGGCTTAGAGAGGGCGAACGACCCGAGCAAGATGCTGTTCTTCACACACTTGCGTGGAGCAATTTCTGGCCGAAAGATCCAGATTTCTTCTCAGTCCTAGAGTATTTGTTGTCTCGTCGCGGCGGTGAGGACACTTTCGTGCTATACGATTTACTGGTCATCGATCGGGATCGCGCCCAGCCGATTCTCATGAAGATTGTCGATACGACTAAGAGTGCCGTGGTGTTCTATAAAGTATCGGGCATGGTGGCTTCCTTTAAGCGCACGGATCTCCTGGAGCGCCTGTTTCGCAGAGTGAGAGAGATTCCGCTCGAGAGCCGCTCATCTGTGCCGGGTCTATGCAATGTTCCGCCAGAGACGGTTCTAGATTACATCCGGGGCGCGGAAGGAGAGAAGCTCGCCTTTGCGCTTGATGCATTCACAGAAACACATGCGGCCATTCGAGATGGCTATCCCCTTCTGGTTGCTAAGCTGTCGAGCAAAGACGTCGTGAGTCGACGTGCCGTAGCGCACTGTATGAGCGTCCTGGCGCGCCAAGGAACCTGGACTAATCATCAAGCCTTTTCCGACTTGAAAGACTTTGTCTCCCGTGAGACCGATGAAAGTGCCCTAAAGGAAGCACAAGAGACGATCAGGTACTTGGAGGTTCAATTGCGTTATCGGTGATTTCGGTCTAACATCGGATGCGACGGCCGCGGGCCTCGAACAAGAACAGCTCTGTCCGGACAGAGTACCGTCGGCGCACTCGCGATTGCGCGCTGCCGACCCAACCGTTAGGCAGGCCCATCAACATCAATAATGGCCAGCTTGAGACCTTGACAGATGCATATCGTTGATGCATACTGATATGTATGAGAACAACGCTAATACTTCGAGATGATATCTTAAAACGTGCTGCCCAGCTTTCCGGCACCACGGAGAAGACCGCATTGGTTCATGCCGGCCTTGAAGCCCTGATCGAGAAGAAGGCACGAGAACGCCTTGCTGCCCTGGGCGGGTCCGAGCCTCGGCTCAGGAAGATTCGCCGGCGCCGATGATCCTTGTAGACACATCTGTTTGGGTGGATTATCTGCGGGGCCACGAGCGCAGGCTAGCGGATATCCTCACCGAAGGCCTGGTGCTCACACATCCGCTCGTCATTGAGGAACTGGCCTGCGGGAATCTCTTGCATCGAGCCAAGATCCTCGACCTCTTGCGTGCGCTGCCGATAGCGTCACTTGCATCGCATGAAGAGGTGCTCGAGCTCATTTGCGCCGAGCGTCTCCATGGCACTGGGCTGGGAGCAGTGGATGCTCATTTATTGGCTTCCGCCCGCCTTTCTCGCGCCAGAATCTGGAGCAAGGATAGGGCCTTGTGCCGTGCCGCGGGGCACCTCGCCCTCCTGGGCCATGCACCCGAGAATGAGGGGAGTGCCTAACATCGGATACAGCCGAGCGCGGCGGATTAAGGAGTGCTGGTAGCCGCGTCGGCTGATCCAGAGCGTTAGGCCCACTGATCCACCAGAAGGCCTCTTGACAACTGTATATCATGGTCATATACTTAGAGTGGCATGGCAAACATTGACCTGTCGAAGTGTACGGGGTTCGATTGGGACGATGGGAACTTCGACAAGAATTGGTCAAGTCACAAGGTCACGCCTTTCGAATGTGAACAGGCTTTCTTCAACCAACCTCTTATTGTGGACTCCGATGAAACACACTCAGAGAAGGAATCTCGATTTCTCGTGTTAGGGCAGACCGATATGAGCAGAAAGCTATTTGTGGTATTCACCGTCCGAAAGCATCTAATCCGCGTGATTTCCGCCCGCGATATGACCCGCAAAGAAAAGGAGGTCTACGCTAGCCATGAGAACTAGAATCCCCAAGTTCAAAAACGAGGAAGATGAACGCGCTTATTGGGCCTCCCACGATTCCACCGTGCATGTGGACTGGAAGAAGGGCAAAAAAACCATCTTCCCCAGACTCCGGCCCTCCGTCAGGTCGATCTCTCTTCGGCTTCCTGAATCAATGCTTGAGGAGATTCGGCTGTTGGCCAACAAACGAGACGTGCCATATCAATCACTGATGAAAATATTCCTCTCCGAACGCATTGACCAGGAACTTCGTCCACATGGGGCCTAACATTCTGCGGGCGCGGGCCTCGAATGGGAACAGACATGCCAGGACGGGTTACCGTAGGCGCCCACGCGCGTGCGCGCCGCAGACCGTGAGCGTTATGGCTACCAAGAGGTGCCATTGAATTGGATGCGGAGTCCTGCTGTCCTTTGGCTATGACGACAAAGCAGAAGGTTATGAACGCGGTACGGAGCCTGCCCGCGAATGCTTCTTACGAAGATGTGATGGAGCGACTTCTTGTTTTGGCAAAGGCAGAAAAGGGTCTTCAGCAGGCAGATGCCGGCCAGACCGTTTCGCATGAAATGGTCAAGCAGAAGATGAAGAGATGGCTGAAATAAGGTGGACGCACAGGCCTGCCAGGACCTACAGGCTATCGTTGATTTCATTGCCAAGGACTCCCCCCATTACGCCCGCCTCTTCGTTGTCGATATCTTCTAGGCAGTTGACCGCATAGCCGCGTTCCCGCGATCAGGCAGAGTAGTCCCTGAGCTTTGCGATCCAACAGTGCGGGAACTCATTTTGGGCAATTATCGTCTCGTATATCGAGTCAAGGCGAAGTGCATCCAGTTGCTCACGGTTTATCATGGCGCTCGGCTGATGGACCCCGGGAAACTCAAGTAAACGAGGTTGAGCCATAACATTCGGTACTGCGGGCGCGGGCCTCGAACAGGAACAGCTCTGTCTGGACCTGGCATATGCACATAACTCAAGTCGTTTGTTAATATGTGCCTATGGCGAAACGATTTCCCGGAACGTTGCTCGAGTTTGGGGCGTGGTTTCGGACAGAGGAATCATGTCAGAAATACCTGGCGCGCCTTCGCTGGCCGGACGGTTTCCGGTGCCGTCGTTGCGGTCATCGAACGGCCTGGCGCACGAAACGGGGACTTTACCACTGCGCAGGGTGTGACGCCGAGATGTCGGTGACTACCGGGACGACTTTCCAGGACACGAGGATGCCGTTGCGACTTTGGTTTTGAGCGGCTTGGTGGATCACCAATCAAAATAGCGGCGTCAGTGCTCTCGGGAGGTCCTGTCCGGGCGTGTAGAAGTCGACGAGACTCTGATCGGCGGGGCCAAAAAAGGCGCGCATTCTAAATACAACAAGACGATTGTGAGCATCGCGGCTGAAATCCGAGGCAAGGGCACAGGACGTATTCGACTGCGGAAAATCCCCGATGATACCGAGGCCAGCATCAAGGCTTTCATCCTAAGCACCATCGCGCCGGGTTCGGAGTTGGCGACGGACGGAGCGCATGCCTACAAGGCTCTGGTCCCGCATGGCTATCGCCATAATCGGACCGTTCAATATGGGCAGGACGATGATGTGTTGGCGCGAGTTCTTCCCCGAGTCCATCGAGTGGCAGCGTCGCTGAAACGGTGGCTGCTAGGCATGCATCAGGGCCGAATATCCCCGGGCCAGTTGGACCATTACCTGGAGGAGTTTTCTTTCCGGTTCAATCGACGATTATCGTCGCGACGCGGCATGCTGTTTTTTCGCCTTCTTCAGCAATGCGCGGTCGGCTTCTCGATCGCGGGCGGCTGGAGTTAGTTCCAATTTTGGTTGAGTGACAGGCACCCGCATCCGGGCGGCCGCCCTTTTCTGTACAATCGGGGGATGGGAGCTTGGGTGCTGGTCCTTCTCTGCGCGCAGGCGGCTTTCGCGTCGGACAAGCCGCTGTCGCGCCGGGTGCATGACAAGAAGCCCTGGCGCACCCTGGAAGCCAACTCGGAGCAAAGGCAGCCGGTCTACCTCGGCCTGACCCCTTATCAGCTCGCCGCGAAGGTCCCCCCGCCCGCTGCCGCCGAACTGCCGGATTCCTTGCGGGTCCTCGGGGAAGCCCAGGCCCGGCGCATCGTCGCGTCTTTGCGCCGGCAGGAGCTCGAGCTCGAATGCTGGCCCGCCCGCGACGACGACGGCGCCCTGACCTGGGCCTTCGCCCGCTGGCGGCGCTCCCCGGAGTCCGATTGGGCCTGGATCCCGCACACGACGCCCATGGAGGACCTCCCGCCGGTCCCCTTCCTTCCCAAGCCTTTGAAGAGCTGGGAGCCGCCGGACCGGACGGCCATATTCTCGGATTTCTCGGAACTCGAAGGACTCTATGACAAGCCCGTATTCGGAGACTGCGTGTGGACCGAGGAATCGGGGCGGCCCGTCCTGCCCAGTTGGCTGTCCACCCGGGACCGCGACACCTACCTCAGGAAACTGATCTCGGACGAGCATCGGATATGCTTCGTCCTCCCCCAACCCGCCGTGCTCAACGGGCGTCCCCGCAGCTTCGTGACAGGCGTATCGAGCTCGGCCGTCCGCTGGCCGGAAGAGCTGCGCTGGACCCGGGCGGGACCTTCCCATCCCCCTTCCCCGGCCGTCCCGCGCCTGACCGCCTGGCCCGGCGACTTCGCCGCCGCTCTGCGCCGGGACACCCTCGCCCTCGCGGGCGAGGAGGAGCTGGTCTTTCCCAAGGACGGCCGGCGTCTGCGCCTGACGCGGAAGAACTCGGCCCAGCCGGACCATCAGCTCTCGGACCTGTCCGAATACCTCATCCAGCGCTACGCGGCGCTGGGCATCGCCGTGAAGGTCCGGAGCTTCCGCTGGCGGGGCATCCCCCAGACGAACCTCATCGCCGTTCTGCCCGGGACCCTACAGGGCCGGGCGAACCGGCCCGTGCTGTTGGCCGACCACGTTGATACCGCCTTCGCCGAAGACCTCTTCAAGGCGGGCCGGCGCCGCGTCAGCGTCCCGGGAGCGGACGACAACGCGGCCGCGACCGCGGCCCTCCTACAGGCGGCCCGCATCCTCAAGGACGTACCGCGCCGGAGCGACATCTGGCTCGTCCACCTCACAGGCGAGGAGTTCCCGGCCGACGACCTGGGGGCGCGGCGACTGACCCGCGAGCTCCTGGCCGAGCGGCAGGCCCTGCGGGGGATCGTGCTCCTGGACATGATCGGCTATCGCGACCCCGGCGATCCCGTATTCCAGATCAACGCGGGGGAAAGCCCGGAGTCCTTGCGCATCGCCCGCGTCGCAGTCGACTTGGCCGGCAAGCTCGCCTTGCCGCTCTCCGCCCGCCTGCGCACCCGCTTCGACCCCGAGAGCTACCTGTACAACACCGACGGGCTCATCTTCTCGGACGCCGGGTTCCCGGTCGTCCTGTTCAACGAGCACCTCAACGCCCGGCACAACCTGGAAAGGCCGCATTACCACGAGTCCACGGACGTCGGCGCCCGCATGGACTTCGATTACGCCGCGGGCATCGCCCAGCTGGCCATCGAAACCGTCGCGGCCCTGGCCAACGAGGAATGATGCGGATGACACCGGCCTTTCTGATGGCTTTCGCGGCCGCCGCCGCGGGGGGCGCGGCGGCAGCTCCCGAGCCGCGCCTGCCGGCAGCGCATCTTCCAGTGCCCCTCGTGCGGCAGGCGACCGATTACAGCTGCGGGGCCGCGGCCATGCTCGCGGCGCTCTATTACTGGAAGGCGTTCGAAGGCCCCGAGTCCGAGCTCTACCCGCTCCTGGGCACCACGCCCAAGGACGGCACCGACCCCCGAAGCATGCGGGCCGCGGCCGAGCGCCTGGGCCTGGCCGCCAGGCTTCAGGAAGGCATGACGCTGGAGGACCTGTCCGCCGCTCTCGGGAAGGGCGAGACCGTCATACTCGACCTGCAAGCCTGGTCCGACCCTGCCGCGCCGCCCGTGAAATGGGCCAACCGCTGGGAGGACGGGCACTACGTGGTCCTAGTCGGCACGGACGCGCAGCATGTGTACGTCATGGACCCTTCCGTGGCCGCGGGCTACGGGCACATCCCCCTCACCGAGCTCTACGAGCGCTGGCACGATTACGAGGACAGGGACGGCAAGATGTGGCGCAACCAGCATCTGGGCCTCATCCTGTCCGGCAAGGAACACATCGCTGCCTATCCCGCCCCACTGGAGAGAATCCGATGAGAACCGCCGCTTTCGCCCTCTGCTTCCTGTGCCTGGGCGTTGCCGCCCTCCCCGCCGCCGCCCAGCGGCGGGAAGCCCAGCGGACTGAGGCCGCGCCGGTCGAGCTGCGCGCTCGCCTGCGCGAACTGGGAATCGTCATCGGCCGCCGCACCCCGGGCAAGCTCAACGCCATCACCGATGTGGCCGGCGTGCGCGTGGGGCAGGTCACCTTGCGCAAAGGGGAAGGGAAGCTCGAACCCGGCCAGGGTCCGGTGCGCACCGGCGTCACGGCCATACTCCCCCACGGCGGGGACCTCTGGCGGGAAAAGGTCCCGGCCGCCTCTTGGGTCCTCAACGGCACCGGCGAGATGACCGGGAGCATCTGGGTGGATACCCAGGGCGCCCTGGAAGTCCCCATACTCCTCACCAACACCATGAACGTGGGCCGCGTCATGCAGGGCTCGATCAAGTACATGCTCAAGCGCTACCCCGACATCGGGGTAGCCGACGACGTGGTGGCCCCCCTGGTGGCAGAGTGCGACGACTCCACGCTCAACGACGCGCGCGGGACGCACGTCACGGAGGACGACGCGGTCCGCGCCATCGAGGAGGCGGTCGAGGGCCCGGTGGCCGAAGGCGACGTGGGCGCCGGCACCGGCATGACGGCGTTCGAGTTCAAGTCCGGCATCGGCACGGCTTCGCGGGTCCTGACGGCGGAGGAGGGCGGCTGGACCGTGGGCGTCCTGGTCAACTCGAACATGGGACTGCGGGAGGAACTGACCGTGGCCGGGGCCCCCGTGGGAAGGGAGATATCGGACCTGATGCCCAAGGAAGTCACGGACGGCTCCATCGTGGTAGTCGTGGCCACCGACGCGCCCCTCGACCACCTCAAGCTCAAGCGCCTGGCCTCCAAGGCGGCCCTGGGGCTGGCCCGCACCGGAGCCACCTCGCGGCACGGCAGCGGCGACCTGTTCCTCGCCTTCTCGACCGGCAACCGCGTCCCGCATTACCCCAAGCCGCTCACCTACAAGATGGAAGTGGTGGCGGACACCCACCTGAACCCGCTGTTCGAAGCCGTGCAGGAAGCGACGGAGGAGGCCATCCTCAACGCCCTGACCGCGGCGCGCACCACCGAGGGCCGGGACGGGAACACCGCCTACGCTCTGCCCCTCGACCGCCTGAGCGCGGCCGTCTCCAAATACGGCCGCAAGCCCTGACGCTAGGGGATGAGGAGCTCCGTGCCGAGCTCGATGCCGGAGGGATCCTTGATCCGCTCCTGGTTGGCGTCCAGGATCGCCTTCCAGGCGCTTCCGGCGCCGTAATACTTAACGGCGAGGCTCCAGAGGCTGTCGCCTTTCTCGAAGCGGTGGCTGCGGGCCGCCTGCTGCGCGGGCTCGACGGAAGCCGTCGCCGCGGGGGCCGCGGCCGCGGCGGCGGGCCCGTTCGAAACGGAGACCGGCGACTCGACCGCGGCCGGGGCCGAGCTCGACACCTCCACCAGCGCGGCAACCTCGCGCGCCAGGTCGGCCGCTGCCGCCGCCGCGCAGCGGCCCTGCAGGAAGCGGATCATCGGATGGTCGGTCGCGATGCGGTCCAGGTCCCCGCAATGGCGCTGAGACGGACCGGGGTCGCCCTCCCGGCGCGCGGATTCCGCGGAGAGAGACCGCTGGACCAGGCTCCCCGCCAGGAGGCGCTGAGACTCTTCGCGGATGCGGGTGTTGCCGCGGTTTCCGGGATCGCCCGCCAAGGCGGTCTGGACCGCGGCCAAGGACTCCAGATAATCCCCTTCCTTGAAAGCCTTCTTCGCCGAGCGTCCGGCGCCCGCGCTCGCACCCGACCGCGGCGCCACCCGGCAATACCAGGAGTCGCCCGCGACCGAGACCTCGGCCTCGGAAGCCTGCGCCGGCCGGCGCCGGGCGATGATGCGCTTGACCGCCTTTTCCGCCGCCGGCCGCAGTTCGCGCCCGCCCTTGAACACGACCTCGTTGAGGCCGGGGATGGCCCGCACGTCCCCGATCTCCGCCAGGGCGTCGATGGCGGCCTCCTTGACGCCCGGGTCCTTCTCCCGGGGGATGAGGCGGGCCAGGGGCAGGACCCCCGCCGGGTCCTGGAGCGACCCCAGGGTCTCGACCGCGCGGCGGCGCACCCAGGCGTCCTCGTCCTCGAGCCCCCGCGCGACCGCGTGTGCCGCCTCGGGCGTCCCGATGGAGCCCAGCCCATGGACCGCGGCGATGCGCAGCTTACGGCTGTCATCCTTGACCAGCACGCGCGCCAGCATGGGCACGGCGGCGTCGTCCTTGAGCACTCCAAGCCTCTCCACCGCTTCCCGCCGGACGCTCTCCTCGTCGTCGTCCAAGAACAGCGAGAGCAGGGCCGCGGGCTGGGACCCCTTGAGCTGCGCGAACCGTTCCACGGCGTAAGAGCGCAGCCCATCGTCCGGATCCCGGCTGGCCAGGGCCAGGCCCAGGAGCGCCGCCTCGTCCCCGGCGGAGGACAGCCCTGCGATGGCGGCCTTGCGGACCGCCGCCTTCTTGTCTTTCAGGAGCGGGACCAGCGCGACGGCCCTTCCGTCCCCGCCGCCGCGGGCCACCGCCTGGGCCGCGGCCAGGCGCACGTCCGCGTCACGGTCCGCGAGCGCGCCGGTCAACGCGGCCGCGGCCTCCGGCCCGCCGGCCTTCTCGAGTGCGGCCACGGCCTTGAGGCGGCGGCCGGAACGCCACGAACGAAGGTCCTGGAGGGCCGCCGCCCTGGCCGCGGCAAGCCGGGGCTCGTCCGGAGCAGCCGGCTCGGCTCGGAGGCCGAAGCACAGTATCCCGGTGAGGATGAGAGCGGCCCCGGCGGCGTGCTGGCGCATGGCATTCAAAGCATAGCCCGCAAGCCCTGTTTTCGCCAGCGCAGGGACCGCGCTAGTCCCCGAAGCTGATGCCGAGGGCCCGGCCGGTCTGGACGAGGTCCCCGTCCACGGGCACCTTCCGGAGCCGGCCGATGGCCTCGGTGATGGGCACGGCCACCGTGTCCGGCGGGCGCAGAGCCACCATGTGGCCGAACTTGGCGTCGGCGATGAGTTGGACCGCGCGGGCCCCGAACCGGGTGCAGAGCAGGCGGTCGAAGCTCGTGGGCCCGCCGCCGCGCTGGAGGTGTCCCAGCACGCAGACCCGGGACTCCTTGCCCGTGCGCTTCTCGATCTCCTTGGCGACTACCGCGCCCAGGCCGCCCAGCCGGACCTCGCGGTCCTTGGCCGCGGCGTCCTGGACCACCAGGCCGCCGCCCGACTGGCGCGCGCCCTCGGCGGCCACGACGATGGTGAAGTGCTTGCCCATCTTCTCGCGCTCGCGGATCTTGGCGCAGATGCTCTCGTAGCGGAAAGGGATCTCCGGGATGAGGATGATGTCCCCGCCCCCGGAAATCCCCGCCGAGACCGCGATCCAGCCCGCATGGCGGCCCATGACCTCCAGGACCAGGACGCGGTTGTGGCTCTCGGCCGTGGTGTGCAAGCGGTCGAGGGCGTCCGTGGCGCAGCAGACCGCGGAATCGAAGCCGAAGGTCATGACCGTGGCCTCCAGGTCGTTGTCGATGGTCTTGGGGACTCCGACCACCGGGATGCCCGCCTCGAAGAGCTGCTGCGCGATGGTCAGGGAGCCGTCGCCGCCGACGCAGATCAGGCCCTTCAGCCGGAGCCTCTTAGCGGTGGCCTGGGCGTCCGCCAGGATCTTGGGCGCGAGGCGGTTCACCTGGCCTTCCTTGCCGGTCTTGGCCGCGAAGCGGCCGCGGTTGGAGGTCCCCAGGATGGTCCCGCCCATGACCAGGAGGCCTCCCAACTGCTTGTAGTCCAGGGCGCAGTATTGCGCCGGGGGCAGGAGTCCCTCGTAGCCGCCGCGGAAGCCCACGGTCTCCCAGCCGCGCATGAACGCCGCCTTCACCACCGCGCGGATGACCGCGTTGAGCCCGGGGCAGTCGCCCCCGCCCGTCAAAATCCCTATCCGAGGCTTATTCTTGGCCATGCACAGAGTATAGCGCAAACGGAAAGAGGCGGCTCCCTGCCGCTCCGGGCCCGGCTCGTGATATGATGACCCATGGCGCCGCGCCCACTCCCGGCCTGCATCGCGCTGGCACTGGCGCTGTTGCCGCCCCTCTCGGGCCAGGCTGCGGTCGCCATCGAGGGGAGCGCCCCCCAGAGGGAAGCTCTTGCCGGCCTGCTCGGACGGCTGCGCAAGTCCCCGACCGGGGCGAGCCTGCTCCGGGCCGTCGACGGCAAGGTCCGGCTGCACTTCTACCGCAACCCCGCGTCCGCGCTCCTGGACGACCGCGGAGAGCTGAAACTCGTCTCCACGAGCTGGGCCCGGGCGGACGCCAGCGGCCCGGTGGTGGCGATACGTCTCGATGAGAACTTCCTGTCCGCCGGGCTCCCGCACGCCGCGGAGGTGCTCGCCCACGAGCTGGACCATGCGCGCAGCGCCCTGGCGGCGCGCCGCAGCGGCCAGGAGAAACTCTTCTACAGCTTCACCGACAACGAGGCCCACGCGGTCCTGACCGGGAGCCTGACCGCCTGGGAACTCGGCGAACGACCCCAGAGCGTCGAGGAGCTCCAGAAACTCGTGGAGAGCACGGCCGCCTACCATGAGGCCAATGCCGTCGGGTTCAGCCGCGGGGAAGGGCTCTCACTGGAGGAGATGTCGGACCCCATCCCGGTCTACCGCACCCGGCTCGACCGCGCCCGGCGGGAAAGGGACGCGCTCCGCAAGAAGTGCTCCGAACACATGACCTGGCGGGTCTGGGCCGAGCATTTCGTCCGGGTCCACGGGCTCGACCGCGCCCGGCTCCACGACATCTATGAGGCCGTCGACGCCTACCTGACGCTCTACCGAAAGGACCAGTTGCCGACGCTGGAGTCCGCGGCCGCGCATCTGGAAGAGATCCTCGCCTACCTGGAAACCCCGGGGGGCCGCCAATGGCTTTCGGACATCCAGAGGGCGCCCCGGCAGCCCTTCTTCCTCGAGTTCCACCGCGACGTGGGGCGTCTGCGGCAGAGGGCCCGCGCCTTCCTAGCGCGCGGAGCCGCCGCGGCTCCAGAGCCCGGACCGGAGGCTCCGGACCCGCACGGCCCCTCGGCGCCCCAGATGAGCTACGACGAACTGCGGGAACTCCACGACCGCGATCTGCAGGAGAACCCGTCGCACTGGCGCTAGAGTGCGTCATAAGTCCAATCACATTCGTCACCCCGGCGAAAGCCGGGGTCCAGGCGCCAGAACAGGATTTTTGAATCCGTTCCACACGCTGGCTACCGGCTGGCGCCGGTATGACGGCCTTTCAAATGTGAAGAAGCGTTGGACGCACTACACTTGCCGCCCCGGGACACCGGCCCCGGCCGCCTCTTGAAGGCCGGGGTCAGACGGCGACGAGGACCTCCACCTTGAAGGTCTCGTTGAGCTTCTTGGCGACGAGGTCCATGTCCGCGACCCAGCCGCGGTTGAACCCGTTGATGCGCCGCAGACCGAGGGACTCGCCGAACTCGCCCCCGTCCTTGTCCGAAGCCCCCGCCACCAGGCGGACCCCCTCGTTGGCGATGCGGGACGCGGCTTCGCGCGCGTGGATGCGGCACATGGCCTGCCAGGCTTCGCGGTCGAAGAGCACGGCCTCCGAGTACGACTCCGCGGCCGCGGCCCGGCAGAACGACGCCGCGGTCTCGCCGAAGGCGATGAGCTCGCCCAGGCGCAGGGTGAGGTACTGGTTGCGGGTGAGCTTGCCCACCCGGCACTCCTCCAGGACCTTGGAGAGCGCCTCCAGGCCCGCGGCCGCCGCGTCGGCGCCCACGCTCGGGCATTTCGCGTGCAGGGTCGTCAGCTCCTGGGCCATGCCCAGGTAATAGCCGCCCCGGGACTTCATATGCTCCTGCCAGCGGCCCCGGAAGATGGTCATCTCCAGGACTTCGCTGGTGCCCTCGTAGATGCAAGTGATCTTCACGTCGCGCTTGATCTTCTCGACCGGAAAATCCTTGGTGTAGCCGTAGCCGCCGAGCGCCTGGATGGCGTCGTCGGCGGCCTTGTTGCCCGTCTCGGTGGACAGGTATTTGGCGATGGCGCCCTCGGTCTGCAGGCCCGCTTCGCCGCCGTCGAGGCGCCGCGCGATGTCCTCGATGTAGGTGCGGCAGGCCTCCAGGCGCGCCGCGTGCTGGACGATGAGCTTGTGGGTGTAGCCCTGCTTCTCGGAGAGCGGCCCGCCCGCCTGGACCCGGGTCTGGCTGTAGCGCACGGCGTTCTCGACCGCCGCCCAGCCCGCGCCGAGCCCCAGGGCCGCGACCATGAGCCGGGTGTAGCCGAACACCGCCTGCGCCTGGGCCAGGCCCTGCCCTTCGACGCCCCCGATGAGATAGTCGACCGGGACGAAGACCTCGTTGAGGGAGAGGGGCGCGGTGTTGCTCAAGCGGATGCCGTGCTTGTCCTCGTCCTTGTCGCGGATGAAGCCCTCGGTGCCGTTCTCCACGATGAACCAAGAGGGGCCGCCCGGCGCGCGGGCGAGGATGGTATACACGTCGGCCACGCCGCCGTTGGAGATCCACTGCTTGCTCCCGGTGATCTTGTAGCCGACGAGCTTGCCGTCCTTCATCACGTGCTCGGCGCGGGTCTTGAGGGAGACGAGGTCGCTGCCGGCCTCGGCCTCGGTGGCGCCGTAGGCCACGAGGCTGTTGTTCTTGGCGATCTGGCCGATCCACTTGGCCTTCTGCTCCTCGCTGCCGCCTACGAAGATGGGGTCGGTGCCCAGGAAGGTCGCGAAGACCGAGGTGGCGATGCCGAGGTCGATGCGGGCCAGGACCTCGCAGACGCGGTAGATGTCGAAGGAGGCTCCGCCCAGGCCGCCATACTGCTCCGGGATCATGAGCAGGTTGATCCCCAGCTTCTCGGGGTCATACATCTCCTTCATGATGCCCGCCGGGAACCGGTTCTCCCGGTCGTGCTCCCTCAGGAACTCATGGGGAAGACGCTTTTTGGCGTAGTCGGTGAGAGTCTCGAGCACCATCTTTCGGGTCTCCGCGTCCAAACCGGCCATTGGCTCTACCTCCGAAGTTGACGGCTGTATATATTAGAACAATCCTGGCTCAACGGAACACGCGGTGCCGGCTCGACCGGGCGATGCGGCGCCGCATGCGGAAATGCTGGGCCATCGGCGCCTTGTAGGGCTTGAGCGCCGGGGGTATGCGGTACGGGAAGTCCGGGAAGGCGCAGCGCGGGATGGTGGCCCCGATGAAACGCTCGATGGCGGTGATGAAGCGCTCCTCCTCGCGGTCCATGAGCGTGATGGCGTCCCCGGCGGCGAACACCCGCCCCGTGCGCCCGATGCGGTGGACGTAGTCCTCCGGGTGCTGGGGGACGTCGAGGTTCACCACGTGGCTGATGTGGCGCACGTCGAGCCCGCGGGCCGCGATGTCGGTGGCCACCAGGATCTGCTGCTTCTTCTCGCGGAAATCGTCCAGGGCCCGCGTGCGCTGGGCCTGGGTCCGGTTGGAATGGAGCACGGCGGAGCGGATGGCGTTGTTCTCCAGGAAGCGCGCGACCCGGTCGGCCCGGTGCTTGGTGCGGGTGAAGATGACCGCCGAGGTCATCCGGGTGTTGCGCAGGATGGTGAGGAGGAGGTCGAGCTTCTGCTCCGCCATCACGGGATAGAGCATCTGGGTGATGCCCGCGGCCGGCGAAGCCGGCGGGTCCACCTCGATGCGCACGGGCGAACGCATGAACTCCTGGGCCACCCGGTCCACCTCGGGCGGCAGGGTGGCCGAGAACATGAGCGTCTGCCGCTCGCGGGGCAGGCACTGCAGGATGCGGCGGATGTCGGGCATGAAGCCCATGTCGAGCATGCGGTCCGCCTCGTCGAGGACGCAGGTCCGCACCCCGTCGAAGCGGATGGTGCCCCGTCCCCGGTGGTCGAGGAGCCGGCCCGGCGTGGCGACCACGATCTCGGAGCCCCGGCGCAGGGCGTCCGACTGCACCTTGAAGCTCTCGCCCCCGATCACCAGGGCGCAGCGGATGTCGGTGAAACGGCACAGGTCCCGGGCGGCGGTCTCCACCTGGGCCGCCAGCTCGCGGGTGGGGACCAGCACGACGGCGTTGGGAAGGTTCCCGCCCCGTTTCCCCTTGAGGATGCTGCGCAGGATGGGCAGCATGAAGGCGACGGTCTTGCCGCTCCCGGTCTGGGCGGAGCCCATGACGTCCTTGCCCTCCAGCCCGGGCGGAAGGGCGCGGGTCTGGATGGGCATGAACGAGGTGAACCCCATGGCCTTCAGGGCTTTTACGAGTTCGGGCGGAAGATCGAAGCTGGCGAATGGCATGGAGCCTCCTGGCTCAAAGGCCGCGGGTCGCGGCACGGGGATCGGGAACGCGCTCAGCGCTCCAGGGTATAAGAAACCTCGACGGATGGGGCGGGGGTCCGGCAAAGAGGACTGCCGTCATAGAGTGCCGCGTAGACCTTGACCGGACGGTCAAGGACCTTCCCCTCGGCGTCCATGGCCAGGTAGACCGCCGCGACCGCGGAATTCAACTGGCCGCACTTCTCCTCGGGGAGGCGGAAGGACCCGAGGTCCCCGATGATGGTCCAGCCCCAGGCCTCGCGGGCGCCGCCGGAGATGTGCCGGCGGCCCGCCACGGGGGTCCCCTCCACCAGCATGGCGGAGCCGTCCACGAAGGGCAGGTGATAGGGTTGGGGGATCTCGATCCCCAGCCGCTGGAAGCAGAACCGGAGGGGCATGCCCAGCGCGTCGGCACGGGGATCCGCCGCCCGCGACCAACAGGCGTTCACGGCGACGAAGGAGGCGCGCGGCTCTCCGGCCCGGGCCCAGGCCTGCACGCCGGAGTCCCTCACGGCTCCGGCCATGGACAGAGAGACGGCCGCGGCGGACCCTTCGAATGCGGGCAGGGCGGCCCGGGCCGCCCCGGAGAGGGCGCTCAACGCGAACACGGCAAGGACGATGGGGTGGATGGCGTTCATGAATGGGTCCTCGACTAGAAAGGAAGGTACATTGTAACATCTCTGGAGGCTCTATTTCGCCGCACCGTGTCACAATTCGTTCCACTTCGATATAGGAGGCGTCCATGGCGACAGTCAATCTGAAAGGCAATCCCTTCAAGCTGGCCGGCAAGCTGCCGGAGGTGGGAGACGCGGCCCCCGAGGTCTCGCTCGCGGGCGCCGACCTGTCCGAAAAGAAGGTGGGCGGGGCCCAGGGGAAGACGCAGATCCTGGTCGTGGTGCCCTCCGTCGACACCCCCGTGTGCGCCACGGAGACCCGGAAGTTCAACGAGTCCGCGGCCGCGGTCCCGGGCGCCGAGATCACGGTGATCTCCATGGACCTCCCCTTCGCCGCCAAGCGCTTCTGCGCCGCCGAGGGGATCAAGAACGTCTCCACCGCCTCGGACTTCCGCCGCAAGGAATTCGCCAAGGCTTACGGAGTGCTCATCGCCGAGGGCCCTCTCGAAGGGCTCACCTGCCGCGCCATCTTCATCGTGGGCAAGGACGGACGGCTGGCCTACAAGCAGCTCGTCCCCGAGGTGTCGCAGGAACCCGACTACGCGGCGGCCCTCGCCGCGGCGGACAGCGTCCCGGTCTGATCCCCCACCCTACCCTCCCCCGCTAACGCGGGAGAGGGGAACTTGATAGGAGTTCGCGGGCGGCGTCCAGGAGGAGCGGGGCCGCGGAGCGGCCGATGGAGTTGGTCTCCTCGTAGTGGGTGCCCGGCGGCCGGGGAAGCATGGTCCGGGTCGGCGCGGTCTGGAAATCGTACTCGGGCACGATGTAGCCGATCTCATCATTGGCCAGCCCGACGAGCAATCCTTCCTTTCCCAGGAGCGCGCGGAGATACGGCCCCGCGGGGGCCTTCTTCAGGTCGGGCGGGTTCGGGTTGGAGGGGCCCACCAGAGGATGGCCGAAGCGGAACTCCCCGCCGTAGCCCCCAAGCGCCAGTTCGGGGAACAGCTCCCCGGGCAGACCCAGCACCGCGATGCGGCCGATGCGCAGGAGGGAGACCTCGGTCTCGATCCAGGGACGCAGGTCCGAGCGCAGGGGATAGAAAAGGACGTGGCGCAGGGGCAGCCACCAGCGCCGCCAGGCGCCGAGGGCATGGCCGTCCCGGTTCTGGAGTTCGTGCCCGAACGCCAGGCTGGGCAGGAAAGCCAGGTAGCGCGAGTTCTCCACCGGGATGCGCACCGTCCGAGACGCGAAGGAGACTTCCCCGCCCGCGCGGCGCGGGGCGCCCCGCAGGGCCCGCAGCGCCTCGTCGGCGAGCCGGCGCCCGATGCGTTCCATGGCGGCGTACTCCCCCGCCACGGACAAGCCCTCCTCGGTGTCCGGGCTCAGCAGGCCGCCGACGGCCCCCGGCAGGAAGACGCAGGCCCCGCCCGTAGCCTCCTCGATCCGCGCGCAGAGCGCACCCGGGAAATCGGCGCTCACCTGACGGTTCTCCCGGCCCAGGGCCTCGGGATGGCAGGACCAGCGCACCAAGGAGCCGATGGCCTTCCCCTTGCGGTCCCGCAGGGAGAGCGCGGCCAGCTCCGGGTCTATGACCACCGGGTCCCGGAGGTCGCGGCTGAGCCCGCGCGGGTCGAGGTCGGCCCGCGCGTAGGCCAGGTCCGCTTCCTGCATGCGGGATGCGAGGTCCCGCACCAGCGCGGCCACCGTCTCCCTGACCCTCCGCTGATAGCGGCGGTCCACGCCCGAAACGCCGAGCCAGCGCCCCCAGAGCCCCAAGGTGTCGGGGCCGCTATGGGTATGGGTGGCGACCAGGAAAAGGGAGCGGTCGCCGCCGGTCCAGCCGAGGGAGCGCCGGATCTCCTCCACGTCCGCCCGGTAGAGCCCCAGCAGGTCCACCGCGACCAGGGCGGCCGTGCGCTTGCCGTCCGATACCACGACGGCGCGCGCGTAGAGCGGGTCGTGGACGCCTTCGGGGCGGCGGCCCTTGGCCCCGAACCCGGCGAGCCAGACCGTCTCCTTCTCGAGGTCGGGCGTGATGTCGGCCTTGCCCGCCGCCGCATAGAACGGAGCCGCGGACAGGGGCCCGGGGAGGAGCAGCAAAGATAACAGGAGCTTTCGCATGATCCGAAGCGGGGCGCTCCGGTTATTGTCGCAATTCGTTGGCGGCGTACTCAACGTCCGTCTGCACGGTCCACTGCAGGTCGGCCGTGTTGGCCGCGAAGACCGCGAGCAGGCCGGCGGATTCCGCCGGGGAAAATCCGCTCTCCGCGAGCATCCGTTCCAGCTCGCGGCGGGTCTCGGGCCGGGCGAGATGCTCGCGCCAATCCTGGATCCCGGCCGCGAAATCCTCGGCCGGGACGCGCTCCCGGGATTTCACCCAGGGCAGTTCGTCGATGAGCCCGGTGCTGCCGAGACGGGTGGGGACCGGGGTGCGGCGGCCCAAGGCCTGCTCGAAGTCCAGCAGGGTCACGCGCCCCTTTCCGAAGAGGAGGTTGCCGGGGTTCATGTCCGACACGCCGAAGGCGTGGACCAGGACGGCCAGGGCGACGCGCTGCTCGCGGGAGAGGACGGGCCCGGCCCAACTGGTCGAACCGTCCGCGTAAGTCATCACCATGTACGAACCGTAGCCGTCGAGCACCGCCAGGGCATCGGGGACTTCGAAGTACCGCGCGAACCAGCGCCGGACCACCTTGCGCAGGAACACCTCGTTGCGGATGATGCGCGCCTCGGCCGACTTGAGCACGCGAGGCGGACCGGTCCGGCCCTGGATGCGCAGGATGCGCGTATTGAGCTTGCCGGGGTCGTCGGCATGCAGGTCCACCCCGCCCTTCACGGACAGGGGGTCGAAGCCGAGCCGGCGCGACAGCTCGGCCGGGGCCACCACGGAGTTGTCCAAGGTCTTGTCGGGAGCGGCGCCCGTGAAGGAGAGCCGCGGCGGCGCCGGCCGGTCGGCGTCCCGGCGCGCCAACCCTTCCAGGAGGGAGCGCAGGCCCGGCTCCCGCTGCGCGGCCGACACGACGGCGGCCCAGGCCTGGGAACGCGGCCCCAGCCGGCCCCGCAACGCGGCCAAAAGGTCCAGGGGGTCGAAGCCGGCCCGCTCCGGCACGCCCGCGCCCAGCATCTGGGACAGGACCTCCCACGCGCCGCCGGGACGGAAACCGACCCCGCTCACGATGTTCCAGCGGCCCAGCCAGTGGTCCCAGAATAGGTTGTCCGGCCCGAGGTCCGCGGTGCGCCCCTGGCGGATGAGCTTGGCGGCCAGCTCGGGCAGGCCGTTCTTCTGGTGTTCGCTGAAGGGCCCCTTCGCCAGCTCCGCGCGCAGGGAACGCGACACCATGCCTTCCTGGATGAGGAGCCCGGCCCCCGGCGCCGCGGCCAGGACCTTGGCATGGGGGATGTCCGTGCGCGCCAGAGCGCCCAAGCCTTCCAGTTCCGCCGCCAGGGCGGCCGAGCCGGGCTTGAATAGCCGGATGCCCAGGTTGGTATGCCCCTCGAGCGAGCCCTCGTGCAAAGTCCAATCGGCGGTCTTCAGAGCGGGACTGCCGACGCTGAAGCGGCGCCCGTCGATCCGGCCGGAATCCCCCGGCCGGCCGGGGAAGGCGGGGATGCTGTCGGCGGGCTTGAACCAGTTCCTGACCCGGTCCCACAGGGAGTCCGCTCCCCTGCCCCCGGGAGCCGTACCGTCGAAGGCCGTGCGTCCCGTCTGCGTCTGAGACTCTTCCGACTCGGACTCGGGACCGGTCTCCG
>Ga0154315_1090_pt2 | contig 33580 bp, 32 predicted proteins | sample RifGroA2_FD_105609 | JGI IMG/M metagenome (GOLD analysis project Ga0154315, IMG submission 105609) | Elusimicrobia bacterium GWA2_69_24
AAGCTCCGCTGCTTCGCGGCCCATGTGCTGGGCCGGGCGAGGCCCCTTCGGAGCTGGCTGAGGGACACCCCGCTGCCGGCCCTGCGGGAAGAACTCCTTTCCATCCACGGCATCGGCCCGGAGACCGCGGATTCCATCCTGCTCTACGCGGGGGGGCGCCCGGTCTTCGTCGTGGACGCCTATACCCGCCGCATCGGTTCCCGGGTCGGGTGGTTCCCCGAGGCATCCTCCTATGACCGGATCCAGCGTTTCTTCGTCGCGCGCCTGCCCCGGTCCGTCCGGCTCTACAACGAATGCCATGCCCTGCTCGTGGCCTTGGCCAAGGCGCGCTGCCGCAAGAAGCCGTCCTGTCCCGGCTGTCCGTTGGCCGCGGGCTGCCGTACCGGCCGCAGAGGAGTATCCCATGAAACCGCAGCCTGACCCCTTGGCGCTCCTGGAAGAGGCCCGCGAATCGTTCGAGGCAGGCGCCCCGTCGCGCTCCCTCGCCCTACTGCCCGGGTCGCGGGTCCTACCGCGCCTGCTGCGCCCCGAACGGGATCTGCTGGAAGCCGAGGCGCTGCGCGCCATGGGGTTCTTCCGGCGCGCCGAAGCCCTCTACGGCCGGCTCCTGCGCTCCGCCGGGAAGGGCGACCCGGCTTTCCGGATCGAGGCCGCCCTCGGTTCGGCCGCCGGGCTCCGGAGCGTGGGTCATGTCGCTCTCGCCGCCCAGCGGCTCTCGGCCGCCCGGGCCGAGGCGCGCCGGGCGGGGCTGCGGGGCTACGCGGGCCGGCTATCCCTGGAAGAGACGCTCGTGGACCGCGCCGCGGGGCGCTATGGGATCGCCATCCGCCGTCTGAAGCCGGCCGTGCGCGCCGCCTTGGCGGCGCGGGACTGGGGGGGAGCGGCCTATCTGCTGTGGGCCGTGGGCGGGGCCGAGCGTTTCCGCGGGAACCTCAAGGACTCCCAAGCCGCGTTCGAGCGTTCGCGCCGCCTCGCCCGCCGGGCCGGTGACGCCGTCGGCGAGGGCTACGCCCTGTTCGGGCTCGGGGGGGTCACCCGCATCCTGGGCCGGCTGCGGGATTCGGAGCGCTGGTACGCCCGGGCCGGGAAGGCCTTCCAGGGGACCGACGACCTGTTCGCGCGCGCCTACGCCGCCTGCGGCCGCGCCAACGCCCTGCGCCAGCTGGGACGGCTGGGAGAGGCGGAGCGTCTCTACCGGCGCTCACGGAAGCTCTACGCCAGCCTCGAGGATGAGGCCGACCTGGGCTATGTGGATTGGGGGTTGGGGGAGATCCATTTCCGGCGCGGGGACCTGACCCGCGCCTTGCCGCGCTTCGCGCTGGCGGCCCGGGCCTTCCGGCGGCACGGGGAGGCGCGCGGCTTGTCGCTGGCTCTGCTCTCGATGGCGCGGGTCCGGCACTCCCAGGGGCGGACGGCTATGGGGGAGACTCTGTTCCGGCAGGCCTGCGCCCTGGCCCGGAAGGCCGGGCTGCACACCTATTTGGAATCCTTCACCTGAGGTCCGGCCGGCGCCTCCGTCCGCAGGTTCTTGGCGGCGAAGAACAGCGCGACGGCCAGGAAGGTCAGCGCTCCGCTGATCCCGAGGAATACCGCGGCGTGCGCCGCGGCGTCGAATAGGAATCCCAGTCCCAAGGACGCCGTCAGGATGAGCGCGAAGGAGACGGCGCTCATGAATCCGAAGGCGCGGCCGCGCAGGCTGTCGGGGATGGCGTTCTGGAGCTTGGAGCGCAGGCTCAGGTCGCTGGCCGCCCAGGAGGCGCTCATGAACAGCACCAGCGGGAGGATGACCGCGAGCTGGTTCGTCAGGCTGAACGCCCAGAAGGCGAGGGTGCCGAGGGCCATGAGCCGCACCCAGAAGGCGGTGTGGTGACCCTTCCCGTTCGCCCGGGTTAGCGAGCGCAGCAGCAGGCCCGCCCCGATCAGTTCTCCCAGGTTGGAGGCGCCCACGATCCAGGCCGCGGCGGAGGGATTGTCGAGCAGGGATTTCGCCGCCACCGGGATGAGCAGGCCCTCGAGCACGCGGTGGATCAGGACCGGGACCGCCAGGGCGAACAGCCCCCAGCGGAAGAGTTTCTGGCCGAATACGCTGCGCGCGCCCGCAGCCAGATCCGTGAAGAAGGCCCGGACGGCCGCCGCGGGACTCTTCCGTGCTCCGGGAAGGGCGGGCGCCGGGGCGTCCGCCTGGGGCGGGGTCCCGCTACCGGCGTGACCCATGCGGATGTGGGAGAAGATCCAGGCCGCCGCGAGGTACGCGGGGGGGTGCAGCAGGAGCGCGGCCAGCACCCCGAACTTCGAGATGACCAGGCCGGCCAGGAGGGCTCCGATGACCCCCGAGACCTCATAGGCCATGTGCGTGCGCGCGTTGAACAGCTTGATGGCCTTCTCGTCCTTGCCGATGACCTCGGGCGGGATGACCTGCCGCGCCGTATCCTGCACCCCGAGGCAGGCTCCGGCCAGGGTGTACAGGATCAGGATGGCGACGGGCTGCGCGAGGGGGAATCCCAGCAGGGCGGGGAAGAGCTTGTCGAAGGCGAATAGTCCGATCATGATCCCGACGGACGCGGCCTGCAGGGTCATGGCCCGGGAGATGACCTTGGTGGGCGAGTGCCGGTCCAGGATGCCCCCGGCCAGCGAGCTGAAGACGAGCTGGGAAAGACCCCAGCCCACGGACATCACGGCCGCCCATTTCACCTGTCCGAACACGGTCAGGGCGAGCAGCGGGATGCTCAGCCCCAGGGCCTCCATGCCGATCTTGAACGCTGCCGTGCCGCCCAGATACCAGCGCAGGGTGCGCTTGAGGTCCGGTTTTTGCGTCGGGTCTTCCCGGGACGGGGACGTCTGGACGCCGGCGGCCTCAGGAGAGAGATCCCGGGTGGTTTCGTAACCCGGAGTGAGCGTTCCCTTGAGGGTGGAGAGGACCGCCGGGACCGGAGCCTCTTGTCCCGAGGCCTGGTCCCCGAGGGAAGCGCCGGCGCCGATGAGCCGGTCGAAGGCCGCTCGCGAAGTCCCGTAGGACGCGTCCGGGGACTCCTGCCGAAGGCTCTGCGCGCCGAGCACCGATGCCGAGCGCATGGCGTCGAGGCTGCCTTGCAGGGGGGCGGCTCCCTGCGGGGAGGCCGCGGTCCGTGCGCGGATGAGCGCCGCCGGTCCGGCCGCCTGCGGCAGGGACGCGCGCCCCGCGATGCTCCGGCCGCTCACGGGGGCGAGAGCCGGTGCGGGACTGATCGTGGCCTGCGGCCCGGACCAGGACGGAAGCGAGCCCTGGAGCCCGATGGCGCTGTCCCGGGCGGAGTCAGGGCCGAGGAAGGACGAGCCGGATGACGGGAGGGAGAGCTGTATCCCGGGGACGGCGGAGGCCGGGGCCGAGGCCGGGGCCGCCGAGCGGATGACGGTCGCCCATGCCGGTGCTCCCGGGACCGCCGGCAGCAGGACCGCCAGAAGTAGCGCGATGGATCGCCGCATCCGGGTCCCATTGTAGCCTGGCCCGCCCGGGCACCCCTAGAGTCTTTGGGCCCAAGGCAAGGCGAACAATGGGCCTAATTTCATATACTCCACAAAGAATGAGATGCGTTCATCCGCTAAGGAGTCACCTTTCATGAGGAGATCCGTCTTGTCGGCCCTTGCGATCCTCCCGCTGGGACTGGGTCTGCGTGCGCAGGAGCCGCCGTCGGATGCGGCAAAAGAGGTCCGGCTGGTCGTCGAAAAGACCGCCAACGGCATGATCGACGTACTCAAGGACAAGACGAGCGGCCGCGCGGAGCGTCAGCGCAAGCTCTTCGCCGTCATCGATCCGGCGACTGATTTCGCGCTGATGGGCAAGCTGGCGCTGGGACCGGTCCATTGGCAGAAGTTCGACGAGGCCCAGCGCAAGGAGTTCACGGAAGCTTTCAGCCGGTCGGTCCGCAACTCCTGCTTCGAGAAGGTCGAGATCTACACCAATGAGACGGTGGACTTCGACCCCCCGGCCCCGGCCGAGAAGGGGAAGTACCGGATGCTGATCCGCATCCATTCCCGGGGACAGGTCTACAAGGTCCTTTTCAAGCTCTACCAGAACAAGTCGCCCTGGAGGATCTACGACCTGGAGGTCGAAGGGGTCAGCGTCATCAGGACCTACGCGGCCCAGTACGAGCAGGTGCTGGCGAAGGGCACCCCCCAGGACCTGCTGGCCAAGATGCGCATGCACGACTTCGCGGCCCCGGACGAGCTCGAGCGCGCGTCCCACAAGGACGGGAAGGAGCCTGCGGCCCCTCCCAAGGAAGAGAAGGGCAGGTAGCTTGAGCCTCGAAGCGGAACTCCGGGCTTTCGGGGGCCGGGTCTGGGACCGGTCGTGGGAGCTCTACGACCGGGTCGTCCTGCGCAGCCCGCGCCTCTCCCTTCTCGCCCTGGCCGTGCTCAGCGCCGTCTGCTGCGGGGGTCTCAAGGACTTCCGCGCCGACGCCTCCGGCGACTCCTTGGTCCTGGAACACGATGACGACGTGCGCTATTACCGCGCGATGAGCGGGCGCTACGACAACAGCGACTTCATCGTCGTAGCCTACCAGCCCCCGGAGGGGCTGTTCGAGAAGACCGCTTTGGACCGGCTCAAGAAGGTCCGCGACGAGATCGCGGCCATCCCCGGGGTGTCCTCCGTCATCACCATCCTCGACGTGCCGCTCCTGCGCAACCCGCCCGGGCCCCTGAAGGACCTCCAGCAGAACATGAAGACCCTGGAATCCCCCAAGGCCCAGTTGCGCTACGCCATCGAGGAGTTCCGGACCAGCCCCATCTACCAGGACCAGCTGGTGAGCCGGGACCGCAAGGCCACGGCCATCCAGGTCAATTTCCGCATCGAGAAGAGCGACCGCGACCTGGCGGAGCGGCGGGGCCTGCTCCGGGACAAGGACTACCGCAAGACCATCACCGACGCCGAACGCGCAGAGCTCCGCGAGTTGGAAGTCGGCTATCGCCTTTATAAGGATAAGGTCACCGCCCAGCATCACGGAGAGCTGGCCGCGATCCGGGCCGTCATCGGCCGCTACCGCTCCGAGGCGACCTTCAACCTCGGCGGCATCCCCCTGATCATCGACGACATCATGGGCTACATCAAGAGCGACGTCGTCATCTTCGGCACGGCCATCACGCTCTTCATCATGCTCACCCTGTATGTGATATACCGCAACGTCCTCTGGGTCCTGCTGCCGCTGGGCGGCTGCGCCCTGTCGGTGGTCCTCATGATGGGGGGCATGGGCTACGCGCATTGGGACGTGACCGTGGTCTCCGCCAATTTCGTCACCCTGCAGCTCATCCTGAGCACGGAACTGGCCATCTACATCATGTCCCGCTACCGGGAACTGCTGGTGGCCAAGCCCGAACTGGACAACCACGCCCTGGTGCTGGAGGCCGTGCGGGAGGCCTTCGTCCCCGCCTTCTACATGAAGCTGACCACCATCGTGGGATTTGAGTCCCTCATCTTCTGCGACATCCTCCCCGTCGTGCAGTTCGGCTGGATCATGACCCTGGGCGTGGTCGTCTCGATGGTGGTCATCTATTGGCTCGTGCCCTCGGCGCTGGTCCTGTTCCCGAAGCCCGAGGTCAAGGAGACGGCTGAGTGGGGGACTCCGCTGCTGCTGAGGCTGTCGCGCTTCACCGTCAAGCGCCAGCCGGCCATCTACGCCGCCACCGCCGTCGTAGCCCTGGCCACGGCCGTGGGGATAGCGCGCCTGCAGGTCGAGAACAGCTTCGTGGACTATTTCCGCAAGGACACCGACATCTACAAGGGCCTGAAGTTCATCGACGAGTCGCTGGGCGGGACCACCGCCATCGACATCATCCTCTATCTGGGCGCCCCCAAGGCCGCGGAGCCGAAGGCTGCGGCCGCGCCCGCGGACGCGGACTTCGCGGATTTCGGTGAGTACGGAGAGTCGGCCGGGGACCCGGCCCAGTACTGGTTCACGGCCCAGCGCATCGCCACCATCGAGAAGGTCCACGACTACCTCGGCTCGCTGCCCGAGACGGGCAAGGTCCTCTCCTTGGCCACCTTGAAGAAGATGGCCGTCCAGCTCAACGGCGACAAGCCGCTCGACGACCTGGGTCTGGCCTTCCTTTATCAGTCGATCGCCGGGCAGTTCCGGCGCCTCCTCATCTCGCCCTACGTCTCCGTGGAGGACGGCGAGGCGCGCATCACGGCGCGCATCCGCGACACGTTGCCGGGCCTGCGCCGGGCGGAGCTCATCAAGCGCATCCGCGGCGATCTGGTCGGCAAGCTCGGGCTCAAGGAGGGCGAATTCCGGGTCTGCGGACTCATGCTCCTCTACAACAACCTGCTCCAGAGCCTCTACAGCTCGCAGATCAAGAGCATCGGCTTCTCCCTGCTCGTGCTGTTCGCGATGCTCCTGTTGCTGTTCCGCTCGGTGACGATCTCCTTGGTCGCCATCCTGCCCCAGGCCCTGGCGTCCTTGACCGTCCTCGGCGTGATGGGCCTGGCCGGCATCCCGCTCGACGTCATGACCATCACCATCGTCGCCATCGCCATGGGCATCGCCGTCAACAACACCATCCAGTACCTCTACCGCTTCGAGATCGAGATCCGGCGGGACGGGGACTACCTGCGCGCCATGGAGACCTGCCACACCACCATCGGCAACCCGATCTTCTACACCTGCCTGACCATCGCGGCGGGCTTCGCGATCCTCGCCCTATCCAAGTTCATGCCCACGGTCATGTTCGGGCTGCTGATCGGCCTGGCCATGGCGGTGGCCTTCGTGTCCTCATTGACCCTGCTGCCCGCACTCGTGCTCTGGACCCGGCCTTTCTCCTCCCGCTAGTCCAATTGCATTCGTTACCCCGGCGAAAGCCGGGGGTCCAGCGGCCTGCCGTCACCCCGGCGAAGGCCGGGGTCCAGTGGTTTGTCGTCTGGATACCGGCTGGCGCCGGTATGACGGCTAGCCCGAACCTTCTGGGCGACTGTGCCCGGGCACAGTCCGCCGGCATCCCGCTCGACGTCATGACCATCACCATCGTCGCCATCGCCATGGGCATCGCCGTCAACAACACCATCCAGTACCTCTACCGCTTCGAGATCGAGATCCGGCGGGACGGGGACTACCTGCGCGCCATGGAGACCTGCCACACCACCATCGGCAACCCGATCTTCTACACCTGCCTGACCATCGCGGCGGGCTTCGCGATCCTCGCCCTATCCAAGTTCATGCCCACGGTCATGTTCGGGCTGCTGATCGGCCTGGCCATGGCGGTGGCCTTCGTGTCCTCATTGACCCTGCTGCCCGCACTCGTGCTCTGGACCCGGCCTTTCTCCTCCCGCTAGTCCAATTGCATTCGTCACCCCGGCGAAAGCCGGGGGTCCAGCGGCCTGCCGTCACCCCGGCGAAGGCCGGGGTCCAGTGGTTTGTCGTCTGGATACCGGCTGGCGCCGGTATGACGGCTTTTCGAATGTAAAGAAGCGTTGGAATCACTCCACTAGGGAGTTCGGTAGACGGTGAGTCCGGCGTCCTGGAACGCGGGTTCGCGGGCGAGCGAAAGCGAGCTCGGGACCAGGAGGAATGTGGAGCCGCCGATGCCGGCGAGACGGCGGGCGTCTTCGGCGGACCATACGGGGAAATCGGAAGCTTCGGGCGACGGCAGGCGCTGGAGGTAGGCGCGGTCCCAGGCGCGTTCCTGGGCGGCGTGCCGCTCCCGGAAATCCGCCCAGCGCAGTCCCAGGGCTTCCATGCGTCCCTTCCACGCCGCCGCCTCCCGCCGGTCCCATAGAGCCACCGCGAAATCGCTCCATTCCGCGTAGACCGGGCGCCGCGAGCGCAGGCGCAGGCCGGAGGAGGCCGGGTGCGCCGCGAACCGGGCTTCCTTGGGCGTATCGCGCACCCAGAGGTCGAACGGGTCCGGGGTCCGGTCGGCGACCGCGGTGCGTGTCTCCCGGATGTGGATAGGGACCGCTCCGCCCATGGGCAGGAAGGCCAGGACCAGCACGGCCGGGAGCCCCAGCCTTCCGCAGAGGCGGCCGAACCCCGGGCCGGCCGGCAGGCGGGGGGAGACCCCGGCGAGTATCGCCAGCAGGCAGGTTCCCGCGGCCGCCGCGGGCGGCATGCTCAGCGGGAACCAGGTTTGCGGCAGGAACAGCGCGGCCGCCCCGTAGACCGCCCCGGCCGTCCCCATGAGGGTCAAGGTGCGCGGGGTGCGTCCGAACAGGAGCAGGGCCGCGGCCCAGGCCGCGAGCAGGGGGGAGGCGGTCCCGCAGGCGAAGCCCCATACCGCCGCCAGCGCCGGAAGCGCTTGGGCGGGCTCGTCTCGTCCCAGTCGGGGCCACAGGAGCGCGGCGGCCGCGACAGCGCCGAGCCAGGTGAGGGCGACGTCGAGGCGGAAGAACTGCAGGGCCAGCAGGCGCGGGAAGATGGGGCCGAGCAGGGCCTGGAGGCTCCAGAGCGTCAGTGCCGATATCGCGAGGGGGGTGAGCCGCTTCGCGTCGGGGTGCCGGATGAGCGCCGCGACGGTGAGGGCGAGCGCGCACGCGGCCTCCAGCCAGCGTTCCGCGGGCCAGCGCCAGGCCAGATAAGTCAGGGGCGCGCAATCGGCCATCAGGGCGGGGTCGCCGGAGGGGGGGTGGGCCAACAGGCGCAGGAGCAGGGGCAGGGCGCCGGCGAGGAAGACCAGCGCGGCGGCCGCGAGGTCCTTGGTCGGCCGGCGCTGTGCGATGAGCTCGGCGAGGCAGAGCCAGCCGAAGGTCAGTCCGGCGACCAGCGGGTTCAGGTTAGCCAGGAGTCCCAGACCCGCGGCTGATGGGAGCTTCCGGCCGGCCAGCCAGGCGGCGACCGCGCAGAGGGCGAAGGGCCAGATGAAGCTGGTCTGGTCGAGATCGGCTTTGAAGAGCGGGTCGCCGGCCAAGGTCGAGGCGAGGAAGAGGTGGCGCGAGGCGAGGACCAGCGCCAGGGCCAGAGCGGCTCCGCCGCGGCCGGCTCCGAGGAGTCGGGCGGTCTTCCAGGTGGCCCAGCCCGCCGCGGCCCGGCCCACGAACCAGAGGAGGAAGGCGGTGCGCCGGACGCCGAAGACCTGCCCGAGTCCGGCGAAGGCGTGCCAGAAGAAGGTGGGCGCGCCGGAGGTCGACGCGATCACGGGATCCCCCGGATAGAGGGAAGGGTCCAGGCGCGAGAGGACCCAGGGGAGGTAGAAATGGTGGTTGAAGCTGTGCCCGAAGTCGTAGCCGTAAAGCGCCGTCCCCGCCGCCGCGAAGGACAGGATCAGCAGGAGGGGGATCAGATCTTGAAGTCCTTCCCCAGATAGATTTCCCGGGCCTTGGGGTCTTCGATGAGCTGCTGGGAAGTGCCTTCGAGCAGGATCATCCCGTCGAAGATGAGGTAGGCCCGGTCGATGATGGGCAGGGTCTCCCGGACGTTGTGGTCGGTGATGAGGAAGCCGATGCCGCGCTGGCGCAGCTTGAAGATGGTGTCCTTGAGCTCCCCGACCGTGATGGGGTCGATCCCCACGAAAGGTTCGTCGAGGAGGATGATCTTGGGGTCCTGGATCATGGCTCGGGCCACCTCCAGGCGGCGCTTCTCGCCGCCGGAGAGCGTCCAGGCCTTCTGGCCGCGCAGCTTCCACAGGCCGAACTCCTCGAGGAGTTCCTTGACCCGCCGCATCTGCTCGAGTTTGGACGGGAGCGAGCGCTCCAGGATGGCGCGCAGATTCTCCTCTACGGTCAGCCCGCGGAAGACCGTGGGCTCCTGGGCCAGGTAGCCGATGCCTTTGCGGGAGCGCCGGTACATGGGTTCCGCGGTCACGTCGTCCTCGTCGATCCGGATGCTGCCCCCGTCGGGCCTCACGAAGCCGACCACGCTGTAGAAGGTGGTGGTCTTGCCGGCGCCGTTGGGCCCCAGGAGGCCGACGATCTCCCCGGAGCGGACGCGCAGGGAGACTCCCTTGACCACCTGCCGCTGGCCGTAGTTCTTGACGATGGCGTCCACGCGGAGTTCCATCAGCGTTTCCTCGGGAGGCGCCCCTGCTGGGACGGGAAATACAGCCAGCCCTCGGTCCCGCCGCGGGCCACGACGCGGACCCGGTCGGGGGCGAGCTGCCAGGCCGCGATGCGGTCGGCCTGGACTGCGGCGGCCCAGGGGCCGCCGTCCCCGGGGCGGGTCCGTCCACCTTCCGCGGAGGGGGCGGCGGACCAGTGCGCGCCGGAGCGGTCGTCCCCGCGGGCGGACAGGGTCGGGCGGCGGCCGGAAAGTGAGAGGGAGCCCTCGTTGTGGTCGTAGACGGCGGTCTCGGCCCGGGCCTGGCCGCGGTCCTGCGCGAAAAGGAGGTCGCCTTCGGCTGTCACGGTCTTCTGCCGAAGGTCCCAGCGGAGCAGGCGGGCCTGCCCATCGCCGATCTGGGGACCTTCCGGGCCGGCGCGCAGGAAGAACTCGACCGGGTCCTCCGCGTTGCGTCCCTGCACCTGGCCGCGCCCCGTCTTCCGGTTGTGGCTGCCGTGATCGGCGGAGAGGCCGACCTGGTTCCCGTCCCGCAGGGATTCCTCCGCCCGCAGGTTCCCCCGGGCGGTGATCTCCTCGGAGGCGTGGTCATACAGGGCCCAGTCGGCGCGCAGCATCCTGCCGGGGGCCTTGTAGACGACGTCGCCCTCCAGCTCCTCGACCGGGGTGGGGTTCTGCCGCAGGTTCCAGCGGCGGCTGCGCACCACGGAGCCGATGAGCCCTTCCCGGGAGGGCTCCTGAGCGGAGGATAGGAGCGCGGGTTCGGCCCGCAGCGGGGTCAGGAAAGCGGCCAGCAGGAGCGGGAGGAACGCGGTCATCGGACGATGGAGGTCTCCTGATGGTAGAGCGTGACGTCGGAGAGCCCCGCGTCGGCGACCAGCCCCTTGCCGCGGATGCGGACCCCGGGGCGTTCGATGGTAAGGGGTTCGTCGGTCCGGAACTTCTGGTCCTCGGGGGTGTAGTCGAGCCGCTGGGTGCGCAGGACGGCCTTCTGGTCCACGGAGACGATGACGACCTCGTCCTGCAGGCGCACCGCCCCGGTCTGCGCGTGGATGGACGCGGTCTTCGACTTGGCGGTGGAGACGTGCCGGTCGTTGCGGAAGAAGCGGATCTCGGGCGTCGCCAGCAGGGATTCCCCGCGCAGGGTCACCCGGGCCTCGGGCGAGCGGATCTCCCACTGCCGGGAGCCTTTGGTCGTCTGCGTCATCGTGAAGCCTTCCAGGACCTGCTGGGTCTCGGCGTCGGGCGCCGTCGCGGACGGCCGGCAGGCGGCGGCCCCGAGGAGGAGTAGGAGCAAAGCGAGGGAGCGGGCTATCTCTTTAGCCAGGGGGTCAGGTCCTCGGGGATGTCGCGGATGTGATAGGGCTTGGGAAGCTGGCGGAGCGCGAAGGTCGTGACGAAATAGAACACGACGAGGCAGGCGTAGATGATCCCGAGGGTCCGCGCGTGCCAGCGCCAATCCGGGAACCAGGAGGGCGGCACCGCGAGGTCGCGGCCGCATTTCTTGCAGGCCTTGGCGTTGAGCTTGTTCTCCTGCGAGCAGTTCTGACACTTCATCGCTGTACGCTCCTTGAGCCCTTTACGAGGCGGTCGATGGCCTGGATGTCCCGGACCATGGCCGCGGCGTCCCGCAAGTAGATGGTGTTGGCGGCGTCGGATCGGGCGCGGGGCGGATTGGGATGGGTCTCGAAGAAGACCCCCGCCACGCCCACGGCCGCCGCGGCGCGGGACAGCGGGGCGGCGAAGCTTCGGTCGCCTCCGGTCTGCGTCCCCAGCGAACCGGGCAGCTGGCAGGAGTGGGTCGCGTCGAAGACCACGGGATAGCCGGTGCGGGCCATGATCCGGAGGGAGCGCATGTCCACCACGAGGTTGGCGTAGCCGAAGGAGGAGCCGCGTTCCGTGAGCAGGATGCGGCGGTTGCCGGTGGATTCCACCTTCGCGACGGCCTGCGCGACGTCCCAGGGGGAGAGGAACTGCCCCTTCTTGATGTTGACGACCTTGCCCGTCCGTCCCGCCGCGAGCAGGAGGTCGGTCTGCCGGCAGAGGAAGGCCGGGATCTGCAGCACGTCCGCCACGCGCGCGGCGGCGGCGGCCTGTCCGGGCTCGTGGATGTCGGTCAGGAACGGGACGCCCAGGTCCGCCTTGACCCGCGCGAAGACCTCGAGGGCGCGCGCCAGGCCCGGGCCGCGGAAGGACCCGGCCGAGGAGCGGTTGGCCTTGTCGAAGCTGCACTTCAGCGCCCACCTCGCCCCGCAGCGGGAGAAGATCCGCTTGAGCTCGCGCCCGACCCGCTCCAGGAGGGCGGGGGACTCCAGGATGCACGGCCCCGCGATGAAGAACGCCGGGGACTGGTTGGAGACCGTGAACGAGCCGATCCGCACGGGGATGGCGGCCCGGGACTCAGGGCCGGGCATTCATGGTCTCCGCCGCGGGGGTCTTCCGGGTGCGGGCCCGTTCGCGCGCCGCCGCGATGAAGTCCGTGAACAGCGCGTGCGGATCCTCGGGCCGCGACTTGAACTCCGGGTGGAACTGCGTGGCCAGGAACCAGGGATGTCCGCGCAGCTCGACGATCTCCGCCAGGCCCTTCGGGGCGTAGGTCCCCGAGATCTGCAGCCCCGAATCCTCGATGAGCTTGCGGAACTTGTTGTTGAACTCGAAGCGGTGGCGGTGCCGTTCGTGGACCACGTTGACCTGGTAGGCGGCCTGCGCCAGAGAGCCCTTCTTGAGGGTGCAGGGGTAGCTGCCCAGCCGCATGGTGGCGCCCTTGTCGGTCACCCCGCGCTGCTCCGGGAGCAGGTCGATCACGGGGTAGCGCGTCTTGGGGTCGAATTCGGTGGAGTTGGCGTTCGCGAGCTTCAGGACGTTGCGGGAGAACTCGATGACCGCCATCTGCATTCCCAGGCAGAGGCCGAAGAACGGGATCCCGTTCTCCCGCGCCAGCTGGATCGCGCGCAGCTTCCCCTCGATGCCCCGCTCGCCGAAGCCGCCGGGCACCAGGATCCCGTCGCTGTCCATGATGAGCGCGTCGATATCCGGGGCGGTCGTGTCGACGTAGCGGAGCCGGATCTTCACGTCGTTGGCCAGGCCGCCGTGGATGAGCGCCTCGTGGACCGACTTGTAGGCGTCCTTGACCACGGTGTACTTCCCGGTCAGGGAGATGACCACCTCCTCCTTGGCCGCGTCGATGCGGTGCACGAGCTTGCGCCACTTGTCGAAGCTGCGCGCCGGCGCCCGCTCGCGCAGGAGCATGAGGACCTGCTCGTCGAGGCCCTGGCGCTCGAACATCAGGGGGACCTGGTAGATGGTGGGGACGTCCGAGGCGTCGATGACCGCCTCCCGGTGCACGCTGCAGAACATCGCGATCTTGGCCTTGAGCTCCGGGGACAGCGTCTTCTCGGAGCGGCAGACGATGATGTCGGGGTTGATCCCGATCTCGCGCAGCTTCCCGACCGAGTGCTGGGTCGGCTTGGTCTTGAGCTCCTCGGATGCCTTGATGTAGGGGACGAGGGTGACGTGGATGTAGACGACGCTGTCCTTCCCGACGTCGAGCCCGAGCTGGCGGGCGGCCTCCAGGAAGGGCAGGCTCTCGATGTCGCCGACGGTGCCGCCGATCTCGATGATGACGATGTCGTGCCCTTTCCCGACCACGCGGAAGCGCTGCTTGATCTCGTCGGTGATGTGGGGGATGACCTGGACCGTGCTGCCCAGGAACTCGCCGCGGCGCTCCTTGCCGATGACCGTCTCGTAGACCTGCCCGGCGGTGAAATTGTTGGGCCGGTGGAGGTCGACATTGAGGAAGCGCTCGTAGTGGCCGAGGTCGAGGTCCGTCTCCGCGCCGTCCTCGGTCACGAACACCTCGCCGTGCTGGTAGGGGTTCATGGTCCCGGGGTCCACGTTGATGTAGGGGTCGCATTTGAGGCAGGTGACCTTGAGCCCCCGGCTCTGCAGGAGCTTTCCCAAAGACGCCGCCGTGATCCCCTTCCCGAGTGAGCTCACGACCCCGCCGGTCACGAACACGAATTTGGGCATTCTGTTGGCTCCTATGGCTTCAATCCGCGGCATAGACGGACGGCGCGCCGGAGGTCGGCCTGCGTGTCGATCGAGAGACTGCGGTCCCGTACCCGGGCCGCCGCGATGGTCATCCCCGCTTCCAAGGCCCGGAGCTGCTCGAGCTGCTCGCAGCGCTCCAGCGGAGAGGGGGGGAGCCGCACGAAGCGGTCCAAAGCGTCCCGCCGGTAGCCGTAGATCCCGATGTGCTGCAGGAGCGGGAGGCCGTTCCCGTCGCGGGCGAACGGCACGGGGCTGCGGGAGAAATAGAGGCAGCGTCCGTCGCGCCCGACCACGGCCTTGACCACGTTCGGGTCCCGGGCCCCGCCCGGGGGCAGCGGGACCACCGCGGTCGCGATGTCGGCGCGCGGCCTGTCCGCGCCGGTCAGCCGGCTCAGGACCGCCCGTATGGTCGCGGGGCGGATGAAGGGTTCATCGCCCTGGAGGTTGATGACCCAGCGGAAGCGCGGCCCACCCCCCTCGACGGCCCGGGCGGCTTCGGCGACCCGGTCGGAACCCGAGGCGCAGCGCGTGGAGGTCATGACGGCCCAGCCCCCCTGGCGCCGCACCGCTTCCGCGACGCCGGCGTGGTCGACGGCCACGACCACCTTGCCGCAGTCCGCCTTCAGGGCGGCGCGGCGGACCCATTCCACGACCGGGACGCCGGCCAGCGGCTTGAGCACCTTGGCCGGGAGCCGGGTGGACCCCAGCCGGGCCGGGATGACGATGAGCGTCCGGGAAGCGTGCCGGAGGATCAACGGGCGGACCTCCCCAAAGACCGCCGGAGCTCCGGCACGCTGGCCGTCGCCGTGCCGAGCTTGCCCACCACGATGCCCGCGGCCAGGTTGGCCAGGACGGCGGCTTCCTGGAGCCGGCTGCCGCAGGCGAGCGCGAGGGCCATGGCGCTGACCACCGTGTCGCCGGCGCCGGTCACGTCGAAGACTTCCCGGGCCTGGGTGGGGATGTGATGGATGCGGCAGGGGTTCCCGGCTTCGAAGAGCGTCATCCCCTTCTCGCCCCGGGTGATGAGCACCGAGCGGACGCGGAGCGCCTTCAAGATGCGGCGGCCGAGGCTGCGGATGGCCTCTTCGCCTTCCGTGGGGATCAGGCGCATGCCGCCCCAGGCCTCGAGGGTGTTGGGCGTGATGCAGTCCACGCCGCGGTAGCTCCGGAAGTGCTCGACCTTGGGGTCGACGATGACGGGGCGGCGCCAGTGGTGCGCCGATTGCAGCGCCTTGCGCACGACGGCGGGGGTGACGATGCCCTTGCCGTAGTCCGAGATGACCAGCGCGTGCGCGGTCTGGAGCGCCGAGCGCAGGAGCCGCAAGAGCGTGGACTGGGTCTGGGCCGACAGATGGGAAGGGGTCTCGCGGTCCACGCGCACGACCTGCTGGTGCTCCGCCACGATGCGGGACTTCTGCGTCGTGACCCGGGTCGGGTCCATGACCACTCCCGAGACGTCGATGCCGCGCCGGCCCAGGTCGTCGAGGAGCTGGCGTCCCGGGGCGTCGTCTCCCACCACGCTGAACAAGGAGACCGAGGCGCCCAGGGCGCAGAGGTTGCTGCAGACGTTACCGGCGCCTCCGGGCATGTGGGTCTCTTCGCACACCTTGACCACGGGGACCGGCGCCTCCGGGGAGATGCGGCGCACGCTGCCCCGGATGAAGTGGTCGAGCATCAGGTCGCCGAGGACCAGGACGCGCTTGCGCGGGAACTTCTCGAGCAGCGAGGTCAGTCTACGGGTCGGTATCATTGTAGTGTTCATGGGAAAAGTCCTGCAAAAGTGTATCAAAATTCAATTCGGTTTCCGGAGCAGGACCGCGGTGATGTTCCCGAAGATGATCTCCACCTTCATCATAACCGGATAGTGCCGCTCATCGTCGGTGACCCAGACCCGCAAACGCTTGCCTTTCTGGATGAAGATCCCTTCCTTGCGCATGAAGGGCTCGACCAGGATGGTGTTGAACTTCCCGGCCGGGACCTTGATCGTCTCCTTCTTGATGACCTTGAGGACGAACGGCCAGTTCTCCATGGTATTCACGTCTATGACGACCTCGTCCCCTATCTGGAGGGTCTTCCCCCGGATATAGTAGAGGCTGGAAAGCACGTCCTGCACCGGGCCGGGGACCTCTCCGGAACCGAAGGAGGCCTCGCCGCTCTTGTTCAGCCGCTTGGAGACCCAGGCCTTGGCGGGGTAATCGTAGAGCACCCATTCGTCCCGGAAGAAGCTGCCTTCCCGGAGTTTCTTGGAATAGCCCAGGGAGCGGAAATCCTCGGCGTCGATCCACGATTCGTTCTGGTCCCGGACCTTGTAGAAGGTGTCGGCGAACCCTCCGGACCAGGCCTTCGAGACCACGTGGTAGGCGGGGCGCCCGTTGAAATCCACGATCTCCTCCACCGCCATGTCCGAAAAGCCCATGGAGATGAGTCCCCACTTGACCTCGAAATCGAGCTTCTCGGGGAACCAGGATACCGGTCTGGCCAGGGCCGAGACCGGCAGGGTCCCCCGGACGAGGTCGAAAGGGGCGGCGACCGTGGCCGTGCTGATGGGCGCCGGGACGCCCTGCGCAGCGCCGCGCGCCGCGAACGCGGCCGCGAGCAGGAGGGCAGGGGCGGTCTGGCGGACGATCCAGCGCGCCGCGGCGAGCAGGTCCTTGGCCACGTGGTCCGCCTTCAAGCCGCGGCCGTAACGGGATAGCTGCGCCCGGCCGTGCCCGGTCTTGACCAGGATGGAGGGGATCCCGACCCGGCGTCCGAGCTCGAGGTCGGACTGCTTGTCGCCCACCAGGAACGAGCCCTTGAGGGTCAGCCCGAGCTCCCGGACGGCCCGCCGCACGAGGGCCGGCGCGGGCTTGCGGCAGGAGCAGCCGTCGTCGGGATGATGGGGGCAGAAGTAGAAGGCGTCCAGGCCCGCGCCCTGTTCCCGCAGCTTGAGCCGGAGGCGCCGGTGGATGCGGGCCAGCCCCGCCCGGTCGAAGAAGCCGCGGCCGATCCCGGACTGGTTGGACACGAGGACGAGGCGATAGCCCGCCCGCCGCAGCAGCCGCAGCCCCGCCGGGGCCGCGCGGTAGACCCGGACCTGCTCCGGCCGTTTGAGGTAGAACCCGGGCCGGTCGTGGATGACCGTGCCGTCGCGGTCCAGGAATATCGCGGGGGACCGCCGCTTCGTCATTGGGGAGTCTCGGACGGCTCGGAAGCGGCCGGCATCCCCGTGAGGGCGGATTCCCATTCCTCCGCTCCCTTCACCAGCTCCATCTTGACGGTCAGGGCCAGAACTTCTCCGGTGAGCAGCTCCCGCCAGCCGGGGGGGAAGCGGACGAAGTCCTTCATGGTGGTGACCAAAGAAGCGCCGTTGCGCACGTTGTCTATGGAGCGCAGCTCTTCCTCTGTGTAGGGGTGGTGGTCCTGGAAGCGCCAGGATTGGGCGAGCTTCGCGCCGAGGCCCCGCAGCTGGGCTTCGAAGGGGCGGGGGTCGCCCAGGGCGCAGAAGGAGGACGCGGGCTTGTCCTTCAGGTGGCCCAGGGGGCGGTGTTCCTCGGTCTTGAGGTCCAGGAAGAAATCCGGGGCGTGCACCGCCTCGAACACCCGGAGTCCCGGATTCAGGGCCAGGATGCGTTCCCGGGTCTCCTGCAGGGCTGCGGGGGTGACCTGGTCGGTGTGCGTCAGGATGGCGAGGTCCGCCCGGCGCAGGGCCGCGGGGGGTTCGCGGAGGTTCCCGGCGGGGAGGAGCTTATCGCCCCCGAAAGGATCCAGGGCGCTGATGAGGACCACGTCGAAGTCGCGGTGCAGGCGCAGGTGCTGGAAGCCGTCATCGAGGAGGATGAGGTCCGGGGCATAATAGGCGACCGCGGTCTGCCCGGCGGCGAAGCGGTCGGAGGAGATCACGATGGGGACCGCGAGCTTCTTGAGGGTCTGGTGCATCATCCAGGGCTCGTCTCCGGTCTCCTGCCAGGTGATCTCCTTGGGGTCGAGCAGGACCTGGATCTCCTTGGACTTCTTCCGGCGCCCGTAGCCGCGGCTCAGGACCGCGACCTTGATCCCCTTCCGGCAGAGGGTCGCGGCCGCGAGCATGACGGCCGTGGTCTTCCCCGTCCCGCCGGTCGTGATGTTGCCGATGCAGACCACGCGGACCGGGAGATGCTTGGTCGGCAGAAGCCGGGAGAGGTAGAGCAGGTGGCGCGCCAGGATGACGGCGCTGTAGCCGATGGAGGCGGCCCACAGCAGGAGCCGGCCCGCGAAGCCGGCGCGGAGCCGGTCCCGCAGGAGGCGGGGAGTCATACCGGCCCTCCGGCCGGGCCACCCGGCTCCGTTGCCGCCAACAGGCGCTCGGCGGCGGCGAAGACCTCCGCCGCGGGGAGGTCCCGGAGGCATTCCAGGGCGTAGGGGCACTCGTTGAGCCGGCAGCCGATGCAGTGCAGGTCCTCCTTGCGGATGAAGGCGTGGAGGGGGATCCCGGGAGGCGTCCAGGCCCGGGGGTCGCTGGAAGAGTGGATGGTGAGGGTCGGCACCGACAGCGCCACCGCGATGTGCTTGGGGCCGCTGCAGTTGGTCACCAGCATGCGGCAGGAGGCGATGAGTCCGGCGAGTCGGCGGAGGTCCTTGGTCTCGGGCGAGAGATAGGCGCGTGAGCCGATGCCGCCCTGGACGCTCCGGGCGACGGCCTCCTCGCCGCGTCCCCACAAGATGAGGAGCTCCGCCCCGCGGCGGTCGCGCAGGAGCCGGCCGAGCTCCGCGTAATGCCGCTCGGGCCACTGGCGGGTGATGCGCCGGGAGGCCGGCGCGAAGGCGATGAGCGGCCGGCCGGGCTCGAGTCCCAGCCCCCGGAGCGCGGCGGCGGCGAAGTCCCGGTCCACGGCCTGGGGGGCGATGCGCGGCAGGAAGTCCCGCTCGTCCGGCTCGAGCCCCAGGCCGCGCAGGGTCCGGATCTTCTCGAGGGCGCTGTAGCAGGGGACCTCGGGCTGGCGCAGGAGATGGGTGTAGGCCCAGCGGTGGGAGACGCGGGCCGGGCCGGCGCGGAGGGCGGCTCCGCTCAGGAAACTGAAGATCGCGGTGCGCGGGTTCCCCATGAAATCGACGACCCAATCGTAACGCTGGGCGCGGAGTCGGCGGACCAAGTATACGAGATTTGCGGGACCTTTGGATCCGAGCACGATGAGGCGGGTGATGTCGGGATTCCCGGCCAGGAGTTCATGGGCGGGAGGTTCGACCAGGAAATCGATCTCGGCCTCCGGGAACCGCGAGCGCAGCGACCGCACGGCGGGCAGCGTGAGGAGCACGTCCCCGATGCGGCGCAGCATGATGCAGAGCATCCGGCGGGGTGCCGTCACAGCCGGGCTCGCCCGCGGGAGAGGTTGAGCCGGAAATCGAGGCGGAAGTCATCGCCGCGCACGAGGAGGCGCGGCATGGCGGCGCCCTCCGGGTCCCAGGGCCAGGGGCAGATCCCCTGGCGGATGCCGCAGTCGAAACGGTAGCCGGCCTTGCGCACCTGTGCCCGCACCGCTTCCGCGCGGGCGCCGGACCCGTAGGGATAAGCGAACGCCGGCACGGGCCGTTCCAGCCGCGCCTCCAGCCGACTCTTGGATTCGGCGGCCTGCCAGAAGACCTCCTCCTCCGGGAGCGCCGCCAGGTCGGGGTGGGTCATCGAGTGGGAGCCGAACTCGACCAGACCCGAGTCGCGCAGGGCTCGGACCTGCTCCCAATCCATGAGCCTCTGCCAGGGGTGCCGGGACGGGTCCTCCCAGGCCGTGTGCTTGCCCACCGCGCCGCACACGAGGAACACGTTGGCCTTGACCCCGAGCTCGCGCAGCACCGGGAAGGCCTTCTCGAATACGTCCGCGGTCCCGTCGTCGAATGTGACCAGCACGGGCCGGGGGGGGAGCGGCGCTTTCCCCTCGAGGACGGCCTGCAGTTCGGAGAAGAACAGCGGGGTGCGGCCGGAGTCCAGCAGGTGGCGCAGCTGCCAGCGGAAGTCGGCGACGCGGACCCAGAGCTTGGGGTGCACGCTCCCGGGGGCGGGGTCTCCGACCATGTGGTACATGAGGATCGGGACGCCGGGGGCTTTCGGGCGCCACCAGTTCCAGCGCGCGGAGGCCGCCGCGGCGGCGCCCGCCGCCAGCGCGGCCCAGAGCGCTCCCGTCACCGGGACCCCTCCCGCGCGCCGCTCCCGAGCTCCCGGAGCTTGAGGTACTTGACCCAGGTGTGAAAGGCGGACAGGCCGGCCCAAACGATGCCGGGGGTGCCGTCCAAGACCCCCAGCTTGAGCACGGCGCGGGCGAAGAACTCCCATAGGGGGAGCAGCAGATGTCCGGCGTGGAAGCGGCGTCCCTGCTCCCAGCGCTTGCGGGCCGCCCGGCCGGTGTAGACGCGCATCTTGGCCAGGTATTCGTCCAGGTCCCGATAGGGGATGTGCCGGATGGGCTGGCGCAGGCGCCCGACGCTCCCGCGCACCGCGACGCTTTCGTGCACGAAGTCCCCGCGGAAGGCGCCGGCGGCCCGGCGGAACAGGCGCAGGTGGCGTTCCCGGCCCAGGCCGCCGAAGCGGAGCTTGCGTCCCATGAATTCGACCTCGAAGGGGATCTCGTAGCCCGAGGCCGACGGCGCGGCCGCGGCCGGCGACGCGAGCAGGACGCGGAGTTCCTCGGCCAGGGCTGGGCTCACGCGCTCGTCGGCGTCGATGGAGAGCACCCATTCCCGGGTCGCCCGGTCGAGGGCGGCCTGCTTCTGCGATGCGAAATCGCGGAACGGGTGGCCGGATACGAGCGGGGTGTAGCGGCGCGCGATCTCGACCGTCCGGTCCGTCGAGGCGTTGTCCAGCACCACGATCTCCGGGTCCAGTCCCCGCACGCTCTCCAGGCAGGCGGCCAAGTTATGTTCCTCGTCCCGGGTGATCACGATGACGCTCAGGTTCATCCCGCTGCCTCTTCGTACACCTTGAACATCTCGTCGCCGAGGCGGGCCAGGCCGAAGCGTTCCAGCGCTTCGCCGGCGGCCTGGGCCCGGCGCCGGGCGGCCGGGCCGTCCTGCAGCGAGTCGAGGATGGTCTCCGCCAGGGCCTGCGGGTCCCGCGGCGGAGCCAGACGGCCGGAGGTCCCGTCCGTCACGACCTCGGGGATGCCGCCGGCGCGGGTCGCGGCCACGGGGATGCGGCAGGCCATGGCTTCCAGGATCACGGAGCCCATGCCCTCTCCCCAGGAGGACTGCACGTAGAGATCGAGGGAACGGAGCCAGGGCTTGGGATCGGGCTGCCGTCCGGGCAGCAGCACCGCGGTGCGTATCCCCAAGGACGACACGAGCCCCTCGAGTTCGGAGCGCAGGGGGCCGTCCCCCAGGATGACGAAGCGCGCCTCCGGCAGCCGGCGCAGGACGAGCGCGGCCGCGCGCAGGAGCGTGGCCTGGTCCTTGTGCGGGACCAGGGCCGCCAGGTTCCCGACCAGGGGCGCCTCGGCGGGGATGCCGTACTCCGACTCCAGGAGCCCGCGCAGGGCGGTCCGTTCCTCGCCGGTGGCGGGGCGCAGCGGTCCGGCGGCGAGCCCCGCCGTCCGGGCCTCCTCTTCCGTCAAGGGGATGCAGTCCGGGATGACCGCGATGCGCGCCGCCGGCAGGCCGGCGGCCTCCAGGACGGCGCGGATGCTGCCGGAGACGGCGACGATCCGGGCCGCGGAACGGTACTTGAGCCGCCCCAGCGGGCCGCGCAGGGGGAAATCCACGCGCCGGTGCGCGACCCAGGGGAGGCCGTCGGCCGCGGCCAGGGCGGCGATGCCCGCGGCGTGTCCGGTGTGGGCGTGCAGGATGGTCCGCCGCCCCGAGGCGCGGGCGGCTTCCCCGGCGAAGCGCCGCAGCTTCCAGGCGCTGACCGGGTCGAAATCCGTCCAGAACGGCAGGACCAAGGTGGCGAAGCCCTGGCGGCGCGCCTCGGTCTCCAGGGCCGAGCCCGCCGGGCAGGCGATGGTGTTCGCGCACCCCCGGCCGCGCAGGTGCGCGGCCAGGTACAGCAGTTGGCTTTCCCCGCCGCGGAAGCCCCGCTCGCTATCGATGTGCAGGATGTCGAATGGCCCGGGCATAGATCCTTTCCGTCTCTTCCAGAAAACGGTCCATCGTGAACTGCTCCTCGTAGCGGCGGCGTCCGGCCTGCCCCAACCGTTCCCGGAGGAACACGTCCCGGAGCAGCGCGGTCATGGCCGCGCCCAGCGCCGCCGGGTCTCCGGGAGGGACGAGGAGTCCGGTCCGGCCCTCCAACACGTATTCCGTGAGGCAGCCCACGCGGGTGGAGACGAGCGGGCGTCCCACGGCCATCCATTCGACCGCGGCGCGCGAGATCGCCTCGGAGCCGAGCGAGGCGATGACCCCGACGTGGCAGCGCCGCATGTACTCCAGGGCGTCGGGCACGACCCCCGTGAAATCGGTCCGTTCGGCGATCCCGAGCCGGTGCGCGAGCTCGCGCAGTTCGGCGGAGCGCACGTTCTCCTCCCGGCCCACGACCAGGAAGCGGGCCTCGGGACAGGTCCGGGCCGCGGCCGCGGCCGCTTCCAGGAACACCGAGTGCCCTTTCACCGGGTCCAGGCGGGCGACGATGCCCACGGTCGGCGCCGTGTTGGCGGGGGGCCGCGCCGGTCCCGGGTCCTCGCGCCCTTCGTAGACCACCGCGGCCGGGATCTCCGGGCCGAACAGCTCCCGGAACTGGTCCAGGATGACCTGGTTGGCCGCGATGAAGCCCGCGGTGCGGCTCCAGAGGAGGCCCGCTCCGGGGCGGCGGCGCAGGGGCCGCGCGTCGCCTCGCGTCCGGATCACCGGGATCCCCGCGCCGCCGGACCAGGCCGCGGCCACCGCCAGGCTGTGGCCCGCTCCCGTATGCGCGACCAGCAGTTGGGTCCCGTCCTCCTTCAGGAACCGGCGCAGCGCGGGCAGGTCCAGCCAGGGGTGGGAGTAGCCCCGTGTGGGGATCCCCCGGCGCTGGGCCTCCAGGACGGGATAGCGCCCCTCCAATCCCCAGACGGAGCAGGCGTGCCCGCGGCGGTTGGCGCCCTGCGCCGCCTTGAGGGCGTAGTGCACGATGCCGCTGTCGTAGGGCTCGTCGAGGAGGTGCAGTATCCTCATGACGGCGCCCCAGGGGGCGCCGTCCTCGCAGCGCAGCTGTTCTCCTCTCGCGGAGAGGAGGCGGCTCTGCCGGCCAGCAACTCCCGGGCATGGCGGAAGACCTCGTCGACGCCGATGAGGCGCATACAGAGGAAATGCCCTTCCGGGCAGCGGCGGCTTCCGTGCAGCCCGCAGGGGCGGCAGGCTAGGTCCTTTTCCACGACCCGATGTCCGTCCCCGTAGGGGAAGAAGCCGAGTTCGCGCGTCGTGGGGCCGAACAGGGCGATGGTCGGGACCCCGCTGGCCGCCGCGATGTGCATGGGCCCGGAATCGTTGGTGATGAGGAGGTCGAGCCGGCTGGCCAGGAGCATGAGCTCCGGCAGCGTGGTCTTCCCGGTCCAGTCCAAAGCCGGGCGCAAGGGCGCCCGGTCCTCGGAGGGCGGTCGTTCTCCGCTCCCGGAGAGGGCGGGGACACCCGCGAGCGCGAGGATGCCGGCAACGAGGGGGGGATCTCCCGCGCCGCCGATGAACACGACCCGCGCTCCCGCTTCCCGCGTGAGCCGCGCGGTCAGGCGCGCGAACCGCTCGGGGAGCCAGCGCTTGGTCTCCCACACGGAACCGGGATGGATGCCCACGAGGACCTGTCCCGGCTCGACCCCCTCGCGCCGGAGGCGCTCCCGTAGCCCGACCTCGTCGGAAGCGTCGCCGGAGGGGGCCGCTGGCGCGGGCCCCTTCAGGTAGAGCGCGTCCCCGCGCTCCGCGCGCAGGCCGGGTTTGAGGGCCAGGAGCAGGGCGAGGTTGCGCTCGACCTCGGGCATCCCCCAGGGGAAGGCCACGGTCTGGTGGAAGAGGAAGGCCCCGGCGCTGGAGGAGAAGCCGACGCGGTGCGGGATGCGCGCCAGCCAGACCAGGAGGGCGCTGCGCAGGCTGCGATGCGCGACGAAGGCCAGGTCGAATCCCCGGGAGCGCAGGTCGCGGGCGAGACCCCAGAGACCGGAGACTCCGGCCTGCGCGCCCCGTTTGTCGTCGGCGAGCACTTCGTCTACGGAAGCGTCGCGGCGGAAGACCGAGACCGTCTCCGGCCGGGTCAGCACCGTGAGCCGGCAGCCGGGGATCTGCTGCTTGATCCGGCGCGCGAGGGGCAAAGTGAGCAGGGCGTCGCCCAAGAACGAGGTCTGCACCAGGAGCACCCGCGCCGGAGAGGGCGGCGGGAGCTTCCCTTTCCCCGAACCGTAATCCCCCAGGGCCAGGTCGCGGCAGACGATCGGCACGCCCCACGCGGAGAGGCTCTCGAGGTAGCGGTCCAGGGAGTGCTTGGCCAGGGCCGGGGAGGACCACCGGAACAGGACGTAGAGCCTGCGGGCCAGGGCGTGCTTGCGGTAGACGGAGACGTTCGGGACCGCCGCCAGGTTCCGGATCAGGAAGGTGCGCAGGGTGGCGTGGAGGTCCAGGAGATGAGTGAAGCGGCGGGCGCGGATGTCCTGGAGGGTCTGGAACAGCCCGCGGAAGGGGAGTACTTCGTCCACGCAGGGGTTGGCCTGCAGGACCGGGGCGAACTGCGGCTTGACCAGGACGCAGATACGGGCGTCCGGCCAATGCGCCTTGAGGTTCTTGAAGACGGGCGCCGTGAGCACCACGTCCCCCAGGGAAGACAGGCGGATGACCAGTATGTTGGGAGGCACCAGGGTCGTTTCTCCGCGCTATGCGCGCGACGCGTGCGCGCGTACGGAGAATGAAGGGATTATACCAATTAGGGCTCGCTAAGAGATAAGTGGCATGATTCGCGCCACTTATCTCTTAACGAGCCCTAGGGGAAGATCAGGGAGCGCAGCTGCTCCACGGTCCGGTCCGTAGCCCCGGCGAAGCGCCAGGCCGCGGCGCGGGCCTGGACGCCCGCCTTGCGCCCCGCTTCCGGGTCCCCGGCCCACTCCGCGAGGGCGGCGGCGAGGGATGCCGCATCGCGCACCACGCGGCCGCCGCCGGTCTTCAGGAGCACCTCGGCCACGACCCGGATGGACTCGGTGTGCGGGCCGAAGAGGACGGGGACGGCGGACAGGGCCGGCTCGAGGAGGTTGTGCCCCCCGATGGGGACCAGGGTCCCGCCCACGAAAGCGGCGCGGCCGGCGGAGAACAGGCAGGAAAGGGCTCCCATCGCGTCCACCAGGACGCAGTCGGGGGCGGTCTCGAACGGGAGCAGTTGGGACCAGCGGACGCTGCGCAGGCCCTTCTCCCGGATGAGCCCCTCCACTTCCTTGCAGCGCTCCAGGTGCCTCGGCGCCAGGATGAGGCGCAGCCCCGGGACCCTCCCGGCCGCCAGGCGGTGGGCGTCCAGGAGTATCTCCTCCTCACCGGGGCGGCTGCTGGCCGCGACCCAGCAGGGAGCCTGTCCCCAGCCCAGCGGGGCGAGGCGCGCCAGGGCGGCGCGCACGGCCTCCTCCTGGGGGGGGCGCGCGTCGTACTTCACGTTCCCCGCCGCGGCCGCGGCCGCGGGACGCAGCCCGAGGGCCAGATAGCGTTCCCGGTCCGCCTCCGTCTGCAGGGCCGCGCGCTCCACCCCGTCCAGGAGGGGCCGCAGCAGGGGACGCAGCCACAGGTAGCGGGCGAAGGCCCGCTCCGTGAGGCGGCCGTTGGCGATCCCGATCCTGACTCCGCCGCGCCGGGCGGCCCACAGGGTCATGGGCCAGAGCTCGGTCTCGATGAGGATGAGGGAGGCCGGGCGGACCCGCGCGAGGAAGAGGCGGATCGCGGGATAGCAGTCGAGGGGCGCCAGCGCCGCGCAGTCCACGCCTTCCAGGGCCCGGGCCCGGTCGCGGCCCGCCACCGTGGTCGTCGTCACCACGATGCGGGGGCGGTCGGTGCGCTGGGCCAGGGAGGCGAGGATGGGCTTCAGGGCCTGGACCTCTCCGACGGAGGCCGCGTGGAACCAGAGCGCCCGGGCGCCGGCCAGGGGCGCCAACTCGGCCGCGCTCAGCAGCCCCAGGCGCTGGCGCAGTTCGGCGCGTCCCTCGCGCAGGGCGGCGCCGCGGCCCGAGAAGGCTATGCGCAGGAGGATCGCGGCCCCGACCAGCGGGAAGAACAGCTGATAGGCCAGCAGCATGAGCAGACCCATGGGGTTCAGCCGGCGAGCCGGTCGGCCTCCTCCGTGACGCGGTCGAGGGCGGCCTTCAGCGCTGACCCGCGCTCCGCGATGTCGTCTCCCGGCGCGACGCGCAGCGGCGGCCCGTAGACCAGGGCGATGCGTCCGAACGGGAGCGGGGCGTGGAAGCGATCCCAGGCCCTGGAGAACTCTATGCGCCGGCTGGCGGAGCATCCCAGGGGCAGGATGGGGCAGCCGGATTTCTGCGCCAGGTACAGGACTCCCGGCTTCACGACGCGGGCCGGTCCCTTGGGGCCGTCGGGCGTGATGCCCGCGGGCCGCCCGGCGGCCAGGATGTCCAGGAGCTCCAATGTGGCCGCGGAGGCGCCCCGGGAGGAGGAGCCGCGGACCGCGTCGATGCCGAAGCGGCTCATGACCCCGGCGATGATCTCCCCGTCCCGGCTCCGGCTCACCAGCACGGCCGGGACCGGGCGCATGTCCCGGTGGGTGAAGGTCAGGAGGGCCTGGCGCTGATGCCAGAAGGCGTAGATGAAGCCCTGGCCGCCCTGCCGCGCCGCCTCGAAATGCTCCAGCCCTTCCCAGCGCGCGCGGGAGGTGCGGCCGATCAGCGAGATGAAGGAGTGGATGAGTCCCGGCGCGGCGGCCCGCAGGATGTCCAAGCCGGGCCTACTTCTTCTTCGCGCCCCGGCGCATGAGCCAGCTCAGGCAGAAGGCGGCGGAGGAATCCGGGAGCAAGCGTCCGGCCTCGCAGCGCAGCCCGATCTTCGAGCCTTCCAGCTTCTCGACGACGGTGAGGACCTGCTCCGGGTCCTGCAGGTAGTGGATGGGACTCAGCTCGCAGCGCTCGGCCTCCACCTCTTCCTCGAGCAGGCCCAGGACGAACTGCACGGTGCGCTCCATGGCCGCGGCGGACACCAGCTCCATCAGGCGGCCGCGCTCCGGGCCCGCGGCGCGCGCCTCGAGGCTGAGGTCCGTGCTCCCCGCGCCCAGCGTGGCCAGGCCCAAGGTATGGGCGAGGCCGGGGAGGGGGGAGAGCCCGGCGGTGTCGGCGTCCGGGCCGAAGGACTCGAAGATGACCGACGGGTGGAGGCGTTCCTGCACGGAATCGATGAAGATCTGGAACCGCGGGTCTCCGAGCCCCATGGCGTCCAGGTCCAGCTCCTTGCGGATCTTGCGCCGGATCTCCTTGTACGGGAGGCGCAGCTTGAAGTCCCGGATCTTCCTCATGAAAGCGCGGCCTACCTCCGGTGACTCTTGCGCCCGCCGTGCGGCGGCGGCGGCGCGTCCTTCTTCGGGGCCTCGGACGCGTGGGCGTGAGCGTGCGCGGGGTGCCCCGCCTGCATGAGGTTCCACTGGTGGACGATCTGCAGGGCGATGGCAATCGTGGAGTAGGCGCCCACCACCAGGCCGAAGGTCAGGGCCACGGCGAAGTTGTGGATGGTCCGGCCGCCCAGGAACAGCAGGCTGAGCACGGTGATGAACACGGTCAGCGAGGTGATGATGGTGCGCGACAGGGTCTCGTTGATGCTGGCGTTGGCGACGGCTTCGAACGACTCCGAGCGCATCGTGCGCATCTTCTCGCGCAGCCGGTCGAAGATGACGATGGTGTCGTTGATGGAGAAGCCCGCGATCGTGAGCACCACGGCCACGGCGGTCAGGTCGAACTCCAGCTGCAGCAGGGCGTAGAGCCCGAAGGTGGAGGTGACGTCGTGCGCGAGGGCCATGACTCCCGCGATGCCCCACACGGGGTTGGCGAAGCGGAAGGCCACGTAGACGATGATCCCCAGCAGGGAGAATACCACCGCGAAGACCGCTTGCTTGAACAGGTGCTGGCCGACGGCGGGGCCCACGAACTCCTTCTTGTCCAGGACGAACTCGGCCTCCGGCCGCGCGGCCTTGAGCCCGGCCAGGATATGCTCTCCCGCCGCGTCCGTGGCGTTCTCGGCGCCCTTCATGCGGATGGAGAAGGACTGGGTGCCGGTGAAGTGCTGGGGCGTGGCGTCGGAGAAACCCGCCTTCTCCAGGTCGCCGCGCAGCCCGGCGAGGTCCATGGGGGTCTGGTAGCTGACCTGCACCACGTTGCCGCCCGTGAAGTCGATGGAGTAGTTTAGACCCCGGGTCAAGATGAGGGCGAGGCTCCCGAGGACCAGGAAGCCGGATATCGCGAAGAAGATGTGGCGCATCCCGATCCAATGGACGGCCGGTATCTTCGAGAAGAACTCGGTGAACCGGACTTCCGGCGGCTGTTGAGGTGTTTGCATGGGTGTCTCCAAGTCAGATGCTCAGCTTCTGCACGACGCCCGTGGCCAGGTAGCCCTGGAACATGAGCCGCGTCGCCACGATGGCCGTGAACATGCTGCACAGCAGGCCCAGGGTCAGGGTGACGGCGAAGCCCTTGACCGGCCCGGTCCCGAACTGGAACAGGAACAGGGCGGCGACCAGGGTGGTCACGTTCGAGTCCAGGATGGCCGAGAAGGCCTTGTCGTAGCCCGCGTCCATCGCGATGCGCATGGGCTTGCCCAGGCGCAGCTCCTCGCGCATGCGCTCCAGGATCAGCACGTTGGCGTCGATGGCCATGCCCACCGTGAGCGCGAGCCCCGCGATGCCGGGCAGGGTCAGGGTCGCCCCGAAGTAGGCCATGAGCGCCATCGTGAAGATGACGTTGAGGACCATGGCGACGTCCGCGAAGATGCCGCCCACCTTGTAGTAGACGATCATGAAGATGAAGACGATCAGACAGCCGACCCAGCAGGCCGTGAGGCCCTGGCGGATCGAATCGTCGCCGAGCGTCGCCCCCACCGTGCGCTCTTCGATGATGCGCAGGGGCGCGGGCAGGGCGCCGGCGCGGAGCACGATGGAGAGCTTGCGGGCCTCTTCCATGGTGAAGTTGCCTTCGATGATGCCGCTGCCGCCCCGGATGGGGCTGCGGATGACCGGCGCCGACTGCACCACGCCGTCGAGGACGATGGCCATGTTCTGGCCCACGTTGGCGGAGGTGAGGTCGCCGAACACCTTGGCCCCGTCCGGCTTGAACTTGAAGGCCACGATGGGCAGTCCGTCGCCGCCGGTCTCGACCCGGGCCGAATCCAGCTGGGCGCCGGTGACCGGCACCGTGTCCCGGAGGATGTAGTAGGAGCTCTCGCGGCCCCGGAAGAGGCGGGTATCCTTCGGAAGCAGCGCCGCGGCGGCCGTGGAGATGGTCCCGGTCGCGAAGGGGTCGCCCAGCTCGTAGATCTTCTGCGAGGCCTGCTGGGCGCCCTGCGAGGAGTCCACCATGCGGAACTCGAGCAGCGCGGTCTGTCCCACGACTTCCTTCGCCATCTGGGAGTTCTTGATGCCGGGGAGCTGGACCACGATCCAGCGCTCGCCCTGGCGGGTGATGAGGGGCTCCGCGATGCCCAGCTGGTCCACGCGATTGCGGATGATCTCCATGGCCCGGCCGAGGGCCTCCATCATGTCGGAGCCCGGGGGCAGCTTCTCCACTTCCAGCTCCATGAGCAGGTGCGTGCCGCCCTTGAGGTCGAGACCCAGGTTGAGGAGGTGCTTGGGGCGCAGCCGGCTGGCTTCGAGGCGGTCCCGCTGGGCCGCGTCCTTGGTGTACCAGTCGGTCGTGGGATACAGCATGAAGAGCGCGAAGGCGGTCAAGGCCACGACCCCCGCCCATTTCATCTGGAGTTTGCTCATGATGCTAACTCTCCTGTTGGTGCTGCGCGGACGCGAGCTCGGCGGTGTTGGCCAGCGCGGTGACGGCCGAACGGGCGATCAGCACCTTCACGTTGTCGGCGATCTTGATCTCCAGCTCCGGGCCGCGGAGCGCGACGACGGTGCCGAAGAGGCCGCCGCTGGTCAGGACGCGGTCGCCCTTCTTCAGGGCTTCGAGCATCTTCTTGTGCTCCGTCGCCTGCTTCTGCTGGGGACGGATGAGCAGGAAATAGAAGATGACCAGCATGAACAGCAGGGGGGCCATACTGAGCAGGGCAGGCGGTTGAGCGGCGTTCATCGTTGTCTCCGGTCCGCGCGCGGCGCGGGCTCTGATTTCACTGATAAAACCATGCCAATCCTAACAAAATACTGGACGCCGCGCTACTCTTGCTCCGCGTGGCCGTGGGAGAGCTCCAGCAAAATCGGGAGCAGAGCGAAGGCCAGGGGGCCGATGAGCAGCCCTTTGACGCCGAAGACGGCGAGGCCGCCCAGGAGCGCGAGGGTCAGCCAGAAGAAGGACATCTGGGACTGGCCGCCCACCACGAAGGGCCTCAGGACGTTGTCCACGCCGCCGAGCAGGACGCCCCATATCAGGAGGAACACCGCCTTCCCGAAGGCCCCGGTCAGCAGATAGAAGCCGCAGAGCGGCGCCCAGACCAGCGCCGTCCCGACTCCCGGGATGAACCCGGCCAGGGCGGTCATGCACCCGAGGAGCACCGCGGCGCGCGTCCCCGCGAAGAAGTAGCCGATCATACCCAACAGCCCCTGGATCAGGCTGGTGAGCACCGAGCCGCGCACCACCCCGATCACGGTCTCTTGGATCTTGGATACGACCCGGCGGCGCACGTTCTCCGCCATGGGCAGGTGCGCGCTCAGGGTCCGGTACATGGACTCCCCGTCTCGGAAGAAGAAGAACAGGAAGAACAGGAAGACGGCCAGGTCGATGATGAAGCCCAGGATGTCGCGGGCCAGGGCCGCCGCCGAGCCCGCGACCCATTCCAGGATGCCCTCGGCGGCGCCCTGCACCCGCGCCTCGAGGTCGGTGGACCCGCTCTCCAGACGCTCCACCAGCCGCGGGGGCAGGCGCTCGCGCCAGTTGCTGTGCGCGTCGGCGAAGGCGCGCGCCCGGAGCGCCGCTTCCTTGAGCCCGGCTTGGACCTCCGGGACCACCGCGCGGGCCTCCGAGACCGTGGCCGACACGATGAACAGGAGGGGGGTGATCAAGAACACCGTGACCAGCGCGATGGTCAACAGCGACTGCAGGGTCGGGTGCTTACCCTTCATCAGGCGGATGATCCGGCGGTGGAGGGGATAGCAGACGATCACGGCGGTGAGCGCGGCCAGCGCTGGGTTGAAGAACGGCTCCAGCATCCGGCCGGCCAGGTACAGGAGTAAGGCCAGCAGGCCGAAGAGGAATGCCGCGGCCGCGCCCTGCCGGTTGAGGAGGTTCATGCGGAGATGATAGCTGATTTGGAGGCGAAGGCTTCCAGGAAGCGCCGGCGCTCCTCCATGAACGTCCCCGCGCGGATGGCCGCGCGGATGCGCCGCATGATCTGCAGGCTGTAATGCACGTTGTGGAGGGTCAGGAGGCGGTAGGCGGAGAGCTCCTTGGCTCGGTGCAGGTGCGAGATGTAGGCGCGCGTATGGCGGCGGCAGGCCATGCAGCCGCAGTCCGGGTCCAGCGGGGAGAAGTCGTTCTGGAACGCCCGGTTCTGGATGTTGATCCCGCCGTCCGCGGTGATGGCGTGCCCGTTGCGCGCCACCCGCGTCGGCCAGACGCAGTCCAGCATGTCCACCCCGAGCCGGACCGCCTCCCAGAGGTCCACGGGCGTGCCCATGCCCATGAGGTAGCGCGGCTTGGGCCCGGGCAGATGCTCCACCATGCCCTCGAGCACCGACCACGTGCGCTCCTTCTCCTCGCCCACGCAGTAGCCGCCGAGGGAAAAGCCGTCGACGCCCAGGCCCGCGGCGTGCTCGGCGGCGCGGGCCCGCAGGACGGGATAGAGCGAGCCCTGGACTACCGGGAAGAATAGCGCCGGCGCCTCGCGCTTGGCGCTCTCCTCTTTGAACACTGGAGCGGAAGCCTCCATCCAGCGCATGGTCCGGCCCAGGGCGCGCTCCGCCTCCGCCTCCGTGCAGGGGAAGGGGGGGCATTCGTCCAGGGTTGTCCAGATGTCCGAGCCCAGCCGGGCCTGCAGCCGGATGACGCTCTCGGGGGTCAGGGTGTGCATGGACCCGTCGAGGTGGGACTTGAAGGTCACGCTCTCGTCGGTGATGCTGCGCAGGTCGGCCAGGCTCAGGACCTGGAAGCCGCCGGAATCGGTGAGGATGCTGCCCGGGAAACCCATGAAGCGGTGCAGGCCCCCGGCCTGGGCCACCAGCTCGGCGCCCGGCCGCAGGTACAGGTGATAGGAGTTGGACAGGATGGCCTGCACCCCCAGGGCCGCGAGGTCCTCGGAGGAGAGCGCCTTGACGGAACCCTGCGTGGCCACCGGCATGAACACCGGGGTCTCCACTTCCCCGTGCGCCGTCCTCAGGATGCCGGTCCGAGCCCGGCTCCCCGCGTCCTTCGATGTGATCTCAAATGCCATCAACTTACGGTTCCGGGGATTAAGTTATTTAAGTTATTCGGCCCGGTTTGGAAGGGCGCTCGATAAATGGAACTAATTCGACGGGTCAATCGTATCATTCTTATGGCCCGAAAACTCCGACTCCAGTACCCAGGCGCTATCTATCATGCGGTCGCCCGCGGCAATGCCCGACATAGGATATTCCACATCCTAGAGGATTGGGAATTCTTCCTGAAGACGCTCGCTACCCGCAAAGAGGCGATGGGTTTTCGGCTTTTCGGCTACTGCCTCATGCCCAATCACATCCACCTCCTGATTCAGCCGGCCTTGGTATCCCTCTCGGCGATCATGGGGTCGTTGCTCAACCGCTATGCCAGGTATATCAATGGTCGTCTCGAACGCACCGGGCATGTGTTCCAAGAACGCTTCTATTCACAGGCCTGCCGGGATGATAACCATCTCTTGGCGTCGACACGCTATATCCACCTCAACCCGTTCCGCGCCCGGCTGGTCGCCGATCCCGCGGATTGGCCCTATTCGAGCCATCGACGCTATCTGGGGCTGGATGACTGTGAACTGGTCGACCCAGCTCCAGTTCTAGCAGTTCTGAACGAGGACTTGACCAAAGCGAGGGGGGAATACGCTCGGTTCGTCCGCGAGGGCATGAATGACCCCCGAGCAGCGGCAGCGTCGATGAGAGAACTGAGCGGTTTCCCGGTTTTCGGTGACAACGAATTGATCCCCCGAGGGATCGATACCGACCGGCCGGACATCGACTCGCTCGCCGCGGAGTGCGCCGCCCTCGGAGATCTGCCGCTCGCGCTGCTTCGGAGCAGCACGCGCCTGCGGACAGTTTGCCAGCTGCGTCGGCAATTCATCCGCCAAGCCTGTGCCAAGGGCTATCAGCTCAAAGCTATCGCCGAGTATCTGGGATTGACCGCGTCCGCGATCTCGCAGACCATCAACGGGAGGAAATAACTTAAATAACTTAATCCCCGGGACCGGATGAGCGGCGTCAGAGGATGAGCATGGAATCGCCGAAGGAGAATAGGCGGTATTGCCGCTCGACGGCTTCGCGATAGGCGGCCAGGATGCGCTCGCGCCCGGCGAAGGCGCTGGCCAGGATGAGCGGC
>Ga0154315_1128_pt2 | contig 33579 bp, 31 predicted proteins | sample RifGroA2_FD_105609 | JGI IMG/M metagenome (GOLD analysis project Ga0154315, IMG submission 105609) | Elusimicrobia bacterium GWA2_69_24
GGCGCGCGGTTCTGATGAGTCATCGCGCCCTCGCATTCTTGCCATCCATGAGATCCCGCAAGCCCTGATACGCCGCCGGCACGGTGTCCTTGAGGATGAGGAGCGCCGTGTTCGCCGCCGCCTTCACGGCGATGGGGATCCCGCCGCCGTAATCGGCCCAATGCCCCGCCAGCAGGAGGTTCTTGACCGGCGTGCGGAAATGGGCGATCTTGCTTTTGATGTTCTTCATGGTGGGCCGCGCGCCCATGATGCTCCCGTCCCGGTTGCCGGTGTAGCGCCAGTAGGTCACGGGCGTGGCGATGTCCAAGGCCTCGATATGCTCGCGCAGGCGCAAAGACATGACCCGCTCCACCCGGGCTATGAGGGCGTCGGCGTATTCCTTCTTGAACGCGGCGTAGGCCGGTCCCCGCTCCAGGCCCGGTCCCGTCCGCCAGTGGTCCATGTAGTCGATCCTGGCGCGGCAGAAGATCGAAAGCGTGCCCTTCCCCGCAGGGGCCACCGAGGCGTCCCGCACGGAGGATGACATCACGCAGAGGTTGACCTTCGCCGGGTCGCCCGACACGCGTTCCGACAGGGGGATGTCCTCCCGGAACAAAGTGAGCATCTCCTCCCCGAAGCCCAGGGCGGCCGCGCCGCAGTCCAGGCCCATGTTGACCATGAACCCGGAATCGTAGAGGTCGGCGTCATGGAGACGCCGCAGCAGATCCGTCGGGACCGCGCCCGGGGGGAGCATCCTCTCGTAGAGGGCCTCCACGTCGCAGGCCGCCAGGACGAAGCGGGAGCGCAGCGTCCGGCCGCCGGCCAGGACGACCCCGGCCGCGACGCCGCCTTCCAGCAGGACCTTCGCCACACGGTGGCGCAGAAGCACCCGGGACCCGGAGGCCTCGATCCTCTTCTGCAGCCAGAGCGCGAAGGCCCGGCTCCCGCCCGCGGGCGGCATCTGGAAGTTCTTCGCGTAGGCCCAGCCCAGGGGGACCAGGACCCCCATCATCTCCTCCTCGGAGGCGAATACGTCCTTGACGGGGCTGTCCCGGAACAGGAGCCGCAGGCCCTTCTCGGCCGGCACCCCGACGTGCCGGAACAAGGGGAGCGACCAGTAGCCCATCCGCAGGCCGTAAAGCCCGTACTCGAGGAGGGACATGGTCTCCCAGCAGCGCAAACCCCGGGAGAGCTGGTGCACGGACTCAGCGATCTTCCGGCCGATGGCGAACAGGGAGCGCACCCCGCCGGCCGCTTCCGGGAAATCCCGGCACAAGCGGTCCCGCAGCGCATCCGGCTCGCTGGTCAGCAGATAGTCGAAAGACGCGCTCTTGATGCGGCGGATGCGCGCGAGCGGCCGGCATTTCGGATAGCCGGGGTCCAGGTCGCTGAACAGGCGATGGATGAACCCGTCCGGCCCGCACTCGTTGAGCCAATGGATGCCGGTGTCGAATAGGAACCCTTTGCGCTGGAAGCCGGCGATGCAGCCGCCGATGGCGGCCTCGGACTCGACTACCGTCACCCGCAGGCCCGCGCGGGACAGCAACGCGGCGGCGGTCAGCCCCGAGATCCCGGCGCCGATGACCGCGACGTCGCAGGAGTCCTCCGCTTCAGCGGCCATGGGAGCGGCGCCTCCAGGCCCAGAGCGCGACGGCCAGGAACAAGGCGGTCCCGGCGTGGTACGGCGCCCGGCCGAGCCGGACGTAGAGGGTCCGGCCCTGGAGCGGGACCACGGTGCGCACCAAGAATCCCCGCCGCAGAGGGTCCAGGCGGGAATCGACCCGCCCCGCGGGGTCGACCACCGCGGTGACCCCGGTGTTGACGGCGCGCACGAGGAAGCGGCGGGTCTCGACGGCGCGCAGAGCGCCGAAGGTCAGATGCTGCTCCAAGGCGAAGCCGCTGCCGAACCAGACGTCGTTGGACAGGTGGACGAGCAGCTCGGCGCCCAGGTCCGCGTAGCGCCGGACGAACTCCGAGAGGAAGTCCTCGTAGCAGATGACCACCCCCAAGGAGATGTCCTTCGGGGGCACGCGCAGCAGACGCTGGCGGGGCGCCGGATAAAGCCGCCAGGTCCTGGGGGTCAGGCGATACAGGAAGGGGAACCACTCCCCGAAGGGCAGAAATTCGCCGAAGGGGATGAGGCGGGTCTTCTCGACCAGGTCCACGAACTCCCGGGAAGGATCGGTCAGGACCCCCGTGTTGTAGCGCCGCCGGCGCTCGGAGCCCTCAACTGAAGCGGTCTCCCCGATGACGCTCATGAGCAGGTGCGCGGGAGCGGGGATCTCGTCGCGCAGGCGAGCCCCGAACGGGAAGCCGTCGACGTTCGGCGACACGGGCAGTCCATCCTTGCGGGAGAAGCCCACGATCCTCCCATAGGTGCTCTCGGGCCAGATCACGAGATCCACCTTTCCACCGCGCAGGGCCAGCGCGGTGAGTTCGTTCTGGACCTCCAGATTGCCCCAGAACTGCTCGAAGCGCAGGTCCTTGCGGATGGGCATGCAGCCCTGGATCAACGCCACGGTCAGCGTCCGCCCCGTCTTCCGGGCCGCGGCGACCTCGGCGTCCACCGCGCGGATGCGGTGACGGCCCCAACCCTCGTTGGCGGACAGGACGAGGCCGAGGCAGGCCAGAAGACCCCAGCGCAGCGGGGGGGGGACCTCCCCGGCCCGGGCGCGGGAGCGCTCCCATAGCGAACGGACGAAGAGATAGACGCCCGCGTTGCACGCCGGGATGAGCACGGCGAACGCCGCCAGGCCGAAGACCTCGACGACCTGCACGGTGGGCAGATGGAAATGCTGGCTGTTGCCGAACTGCCACGGGATGATGCTGGGAAACCACGCTTCCAACGCGACCGCGGCCGGGACCAAGGCCAGGAGCCACGCGGCATCGGCGCGGCCGGTCTTCTCGCGCAAGGGGGGGACCAGCCAGGCCGCGGCGCCCGCGAGGCAGGCGAAGAAGAGCCCGTGCAGGCCCATGAGCAGTCCGAAGAAGAGCTCCGTGACCCCGGGCGGGGTGAGCAGGAACTCGCGGATCGTCCAATGAAAGTAGGGCATCCCGACCGCATAGCCCACGGTGCCGAACCACCAGCCGCGGCGGAAGGCCGAGGCGGGCGCGCGGCCGTCGATGAGCCACAGGAGGGGGACCAGACCGACCCAGGCCCAGACGCCGAAGGCTCCGGGCCAGAACGCCCGCCCGAAGAGGGCCCCGGCCCCGGTCAGGACGAGGAAGACCCCCATCAGGAGTTCCCCAGGAGCGCGGGGAGGCGCTCGCTCATGAACCGCTCGGCGGCGAGGAAGATCCCGTCGGTGTTGAGGTACTCCCAGCGCCCGCTGCGCCCGAGGAGGAATATCCCCCGCGCGGCCAGGCTTTCTTCCACCTCCCGCCGCGCCGCCTCCAGCCCCAAGGTCGGGATGGGGTAGGTATGGCGCTCCAGGTGCACCGCCGAGAACTCCACGTCCGCCTCGTCGGCCAGTATCCCGGCCGCGCGAAGGTCCGCCAGGACCCGTCCCGTCAGGGCGCCGGTGTCGAGGGATCCGGCCCCGCTCCTGCGGGTGATCTCGGCCGCCGCGGTGTCCGGCCCTTCCCCCTTGAGACTGCGGGTGAAGGTAAGCCGGTAGAAGGACTCGGGGCCGGCGAAGAACACCCAGTGGCAGTCCCCGAAAGCGCGGAAGCGGCGGCCCTCCTTCAGCCCCACCGCCACGATGAAGGTGTCGTTGCCGCGGAACTCCGCGGCGCGGGCCTGCAGGGCGGGATCGCCGAGCGCGGCCAGGAGCTCCGGCACGGGGATGGTCGAGACGACCGCGTCGGCGCTCGTCGACGAGCCGCCCTCGGAAAAGATGCGCCACCCCCCGCCCTCGGCCGGCTCAAGCCGGGAGACGCGCCAATGGGTCTGCAGGCGCTCGCCCACGGTGCGCGCGATCGCGTCCGTGAGCGCCCCGGCGCCGGAGCGGGGATAGAGGAACCGGGCCTGGTAGGCGCGGCCCACCGTACCCCGCACGAAGGTGTTGCGGATGAGCTTGAGCACCGGCTCGGGCTCGATCTTCCGGCTCACCAGGTCCATGGATATCCGCTCCAGCGGACAGTCCCAGATCTTCTCGTTGTAGGGCAGCATGAAATGCCGCGCGATGCCGGTCCCGAGGCCTTCGGTGATCCAATGCCTCAGGTCATGGAACTGCCCGGGCCCGAAGAGCCGTGCGCGCAGGGCCCCGCCCAGGCATTCCAGCCGCTCGCCCCAGGGCAGGTCGGCCAGGCCGTTCTCGAAGGGATAGGAGACCGACACGATGCGTTCCCCGGAGCGATGACAGACCCGCACCCGGCGCTCGTTGCGGACGTAATCCACCGGGAGGGACTCGAAATGGCGCATGGCCCCGGGGTCGCGGCTGTAGTAGGCGTGCGGGCCGATGTCCCAGGAATGCGCGCCGCGGCGGAAGGTGCGGCAGAGCCCGCCGGCCTCCTCGCGGGACTCCAGGATGACGCAGTCCACGCCCCGCTCCTTGAGGAGGCGTCCGATCTGGAGCCCGGCGAGCCCGCCGCCCAGCACCGCGATCCTCATGAGAGCGGAGCGCTCCGGAACCCAGACAGCGGGCCGATCGACTTGCGGAGCAGGAGCTCGGAATGGCCGGGCACCACGTAGTCCGGTATCTCCCCGACCTGGCGGTAGCCGAGCGCTTCGTAGAGCCGCCGCGCCCCGGTGTTGAAGGAGGACACGCAGAGGAAAACGTTGGGGGTGTCCCGGAATATCCGCTCCTCCGCGGCTGCGAGGAGGGCGCGGCCCACGCCGCGGCCGCGCTGTCCGGGGTCCACGACCACGGCCTGTACGTAGCCCTTGAACGGGCCGCCCATGGCCAGGACGATGGCCCCCAGCACGCGGTCCGATCCCACGGCGACGTACTTCTCCCGCGCGGGGTCTTTCACCACGGCCAGGCAGGCCTCCGGTCCCAGGCGCAGGGTCCTCCAGGGCTCCGACCCGCTCATGAGCCGGGCGCAGGCGTCCAGCTCCCCGTCGGCGGCCGGCCGGATGTCGAAGCCCATGCGCTAGCCCTTCTTCTCCCACTCGGCCACGCACGCGGCGATGGTCAGGTCGCCCGCCACGTTGAGCACGGTCCGGCTCATGTCGAGGATGCGGTCCACCCCCAGGATGATGCCGATGGCCTCGCCCGGCACGCCGATGGACTGCAGGACGATCACGATCAGGGGCAGCGACCCGCCGGGCACCCCGGCCGTGCCCACCCCCGCCATGACCGACCACACGACCACCAGCGCCTGCTGGGACAAGGTCAGCGGCACTCCGAAGAACTGGGCCAAAAAGAGCACCGTGATCCCCTCGTAGAGGGCGGTGCCGTTCTGGTTGGCGGTCGCCCCGATGGTGAGCACGAAGTTGCCGATCGGCCGCGGTATCTTGAGGTTCTCCTCCGAGGCCTTGAGGGTCACCGGAAGCGTCGCGCTCGAGGAGCTGGTGGCGAACGCCGTCACCAGGACACCCGAGATGTCGCGGAAGAACCGGAGCGGGCTGCGCCGCGCCAGGAACCAGACGGCCGCGGAATAGACGACCAGCAGATGGAAGGCGAGCGCCCCGATCACGAGGAAGAAGTACTTGGCCAGGAGTCCCAGGACCTCCAGCCCGGCCATGGCCGTGACCGAAAAGATGAGCCCGCCCACGCCGAACGGCGCCAGCCACATGGCGAAATCGATGACCTTGAGCATGGCCGCCAGCACCGAACCCAGGAGCTCCTTCAAGGGACGGGATTTCTCCTCGGGGATGAGACTGAGGGCGAGCCCGAGCACCAGGCTGAAGACCATGAGCGGGATGAGTCCGCCCTCGAAGGCGTTGACGGCCTCCGCGATCGGGTTCTTGGGGATGAGCTCGAGCAGGGACTGCACCGCGGGCTTGGCCTTGGCCGCGTTGTCGAGGCTGGCCTGGACCGAGCCCTGCCCCTGGAAGGAGGCGATGAGCCTCTGGCGGGACTCCTCCGGCAGGCCGACGCCCGGCCGGACCCAGTTGACCGCGAACACGCCGATCAGCACCGCGATGCTCGACAGGACCAGGGTGAGGATCAGGGTCCGCAGCCCGATGCGCCCGACCTTGCCGGCCTCGCCGATCTCGGTGACGCCCAGGACCAGGGCCGCGACCACCAGCGGGACCACGGCCATGAACACGACGCGCAAAAACACCTGCCCCATGGGCTGGGCGACGTTCGCGACGGCCCAGGCCAGCCCGGGAGAGCCGCCCCACAGTGCCCGCGCTGCCAGCCCGAGCCCGGCCCCGGCCGCCAGCCCGGCGAAGATGCGCACGTGCTGGGGGGTCTTCTTGAGGGTCATAGGGCCAGATTAGAGCATCTTCTCCCGGACCAGGAAAGCCCCGATCTCGCGGGAGATGCGGCGATACGCCGCGGGCGAGGGGTGGACGACGTCCTCGGGCTTGTAGCGCAGCGGAAAATCCTGCCGCCGCAGGTCGGCGAACAGGGGGGAGAGGTCCAGCCGGCGCGTCCCCTCCGCGCCCAGGACGGAGGTGATGGCCGCGTATTCGGCCCGCTGCCGCTCGTCGCGCGCCGCCTCAGGAGTCAGATAGGGGAACACCACGAACACGATGGGCGCGGGAAGCGCGCGCGCCGCGGCCAGGATCTCCCGCATATAGCGCCGCCCAGTCGCCCCGGCGTCCGCCTCCCGGCCGGGGTCGCGCGCCGCGAGCCAGGTGTCCGCGCGCAGCAGGACGCAGCGGTAGAGCGCGCTGCGCCGCAGGAGACGGGCCGACGGGATGAAGCCGCGCCGGCGCAGCGACTCCAGCGGGAAGTGATAGCCGATGAAGCCGTCGCGCTTCTTGTAGTAGGTGTTGGTATCCAGGCCGAAATCGTTCATGGCTATGAAGAGCACGATGAGGTCGGGGCTGTAGCGGGCCGCGCGCTGGCGCAGATAGAGGCCGTAGCGCCTCACGTCGTAGCTCCCGACCCCCGCGTTCCACACCTCGAACCGCTCATGCACTTTCCGGCACTCCGGGGAACGCCCGAGCTCGTCCTCCAGGGAATCCCCGGCCCAGTGCGGCTCGGCGATCGAATCTCCCATCAGGAGCACTCGGAACGTGCCCGGAGCCTTGGCGAGCGGATGCTCCCGCCCGGTCATCCCGTGGCGGTTGGTGAACCCGGCGGCGTTCTCCTCATGCTCGTAGCCGAGGAGGTCCGAGGCCCGGTAGAAACCCCTCCGTTTCGGGCGGCTGATGACGCCCAAAAAGGGGCTCGCCGCCTCCTCCACCCGGAACGACTCCAGACGCACGCCCTGGAACGGCGCCACCCGGCAGAACGCCTCGAGCAGCAGGAGCCCAGCCAGGCTTCCGGCGGCCGCCAAGGCGACCCGCGCCGGAAGTCTAGACTCTGGGACCGCTGACACGGTAGGTGGCGACGCGGGATAGCCAGCCCGGGAGCCAGCGCGCCTCGTTGCGCTCGGGGGGGGAATTGGCCACGCGCCGCTCGAGCACCCGGGCGGCCGAGCCTGCGTACGCCGCGAGCGCCGGGGCGCCCGTCTCGTTCCCGGACCCCGACATCCCCTGCAGAACCTGCAGGAGCCCCCAGCCCTGGCCGTGGTAACGCTCGCCGGGATTGATCCCCTCGCCCTTGAAGTTCACGTAATCGGCCAGGGCGTACAGCCCGACCGGATGGGCCGCGACGCGGTAGAATTCGGCGCCGACCGCGGCGCGCTGTTCCGCGGGCAGGGTCGCCGTGATGCGCGGCAGGGAAGCCTCCAGCCGGTCGATGATGAAGCGGGCCTGCAGGGGGACGGTGTCGGCGAGCAGGGCGCGCAATCCGGTCATCCGGGGGGAAGCCAGGTCCCTGAGGAAGGCCTGCCGGTCCGGCCAGGGGCAGTCCGCGCCGTCCTTGAGCCACTCCGGGAGACGGGCGCCGTTGGCGCGCAGATAGGCGATGAGCCGGGGAAAGCTCTCCTCGAAGGGGCCTTCCTGCCCGGCGGGATACCAGATGAAGTGCCCGATGCCCAGGGAGGCGAAGCTCTCGCCCTGGTTCCAGGAGGTCAGGCCCGCGACCGTGCCGCCGCACTCGTTCTTCCAGATGCGGCGCCCGATCTCCAGGGCCGCGTCGGGGGGGACGTCGATGGCGGCGAGCGTCGGGCCGGAGCCGCCGATCATGGGGGCCTCAAAGCGCGGCAGGGAGTCGAAGAGCGGCGACCCCCCGGAGCCGTTCCACACGGCCTGCGCCCCGGCCGCGGCCGGAAGCAAGGTCAGCAGGACGGTCGCCAGCGGGAGGGGCGCGCGCATCGCGGATAGTATAGCGCGATTCCGGCCCGAAAAATGCGGAGCCCCAATCCTCGGCTAAGCGATAAATGGGCTCGCCAACCCCATGGGAGGGGCCGTTGGAATCTCCCGGGGCGGTGACGACGCAGATGGCGGACTGTTTATTAGCGGCGGTCCAACGGGGCAGCTGTGCCCGGGCACAGTTGCTTAGCCGAGGATCGGGGGGAAGAGCGGCACTTGACAACCCCACTATACGGATGTATAGTTATACTGTCGTATAATAAAGGAGAGCCGCCATGCCCAGACCTTCCCGGAACACGGACCTGCTGCTGATCGCAGCCGGCAAGAAGCTCCTGCCCGCGACGGGGGTCTCGGGGCTGAGCCTGCGCAAGGTGGCCGCCGCCGCCAAGGTGAACCTCGGGATGTTCTCCTATCACTTCGGCTCCAAGCGGGAGTTCACGCGCCGGGTGCTCCAGGACATCTACGAGGAGTTCTTCAAGGATTTCACCCTGGAGTCGTCCCGCGGCGCGGATCCCGAGGCCCGCCTCGAGGCGGCCCTGTGCCGGCTGGGGCGCTTCGCGGCTGAGAACCGCGGGCTCCTGGTGGCGCTGCTGCGCGACGCCATCGACGGCGACCCGGAGGTCCTGCGCTTCGCCAAGGAGAACCTGCCCCGGCACCTGGGGATCATCACCGGGCTCGTCCGGGAGTGCCGCCGGAAGGGACTCCTGGGGGACGCGCCCTTGCCGCAGCTCATTCCGTTCCTGATCGTGAGCGTGGTGGCGCCCAACGCGGTCGCGGGGCTCCTGGAGCGCACCTTGCCCAAGCTCCCCTTCGGCCTGCCCTTGGCGCTGTTCAAGCCCATGCTCCTGTCGGAGGAAGCCAACCGCTTCCGGGCCAAGGCCGCCATCAAGGGCCTGGGGAGGGTGGTATGAGGCTCGGGATACTCCTGCTGACTTTCCTCTGGAGGCCCGCCTGGTGCGCGGCCCCGGTGCTCAAGGTCGGACTGGCGGAGTCCGAGAAGGCGGCGCTCGCGAACTCGTCGACCCTCAAAGCCGTGGACGCGGAGCTCTCCGCCGCCCGAGCCCGGGCCGACGGACGCTGGTCCCGGCTCTGGCCCAGGCTCACGGCCGAGGCGAACTGGAGGTACCTGAGCGAGGTCCCGGCCCTGACCGTGGCCGGCAGGACGCAGAGGCTGGGCGACAACGAGAGCTATTCCATCGGCCCGTCCTTGGGCTGGACGCTCTGGGACCAGGGCGAGGTGAGGGAATCCTGGAAGAGCGCCCTGGCCGCCTCGCGGGCCAAGGGACATGAGCGCAAGGACTTGGAAAGACAGGTCCTCCTGCGCACCCGGGTGGCCTACTTCCAGGCCCAGCTCGCCCTGGAGCAGGTGCGCCTCCTGGCCGACTCCCTGCGCCTGGCGCAGACGCAGCACAAAGACATCGACAACCGCCGCAAGGCCGGGGCCTCGAGCTTCATAGACTCCCTGTCCGCCCACCAGGACGTGCTCTCCCGGGCCCGGCTGTTCCGGCAGGCCCGCACCGAACTGGCGGAGGCCCTGCGCGACCTTTTCGCCTTGACCGGCACGGAGCCGCAAGCCGAACTGTCCTTGCCGCTGGACTCCGATTCGGCGGCCCAGCCGCCGGAGGGGACCGAGCCGGCCAGCGCCGCCGTGAGCCTGGACCCGCTGGAGGAGGCCATGACCGCGCTCTCCCCGGCCGCCGCGGCCGCCTTCGACGAGACTCACCCGGCCCTGCGCCGGCTGGCCGAGACGGCCGAGTCCTGGGAACGCTCGGCGCGAAGCGCCCGCGCGGGCCTATGGCCGAGGCTCTATCTCACGGCCCGCACCAGTCTGGACTATCCGAACGGGCCGGTCCTGGAATCCTATCACCAGAACATGGTCGGCGTCGCGGCGGGCTTGCCGCTGTTCGAGTCCGGCCGGACGCGCCAGGAGGCCGAGGAGGGGGAGTTCCTGGCCCAGGCCGCCCGGAGCCGCATGGACCAGGCGCGCCAGGACCGGCTGCGCGACCGGCACAAGGCCCAGGACCGCCTGCTGGGCCTGCAGGCCCAGCGCGAGCTCGACCGGGTCTCGGTCAAAGAGACCAAGGACCTCTCGACCCGGATCTACGATTCCTACATCGCGGGCCGCTCCACCTTCATCGAGGTGCAGGGAGCGAACCTGCGCGAGCTGGAAGCCCGGGTCGGCGCGGTCCGCACGGACGCCCAGACCCTCATGCAGCTGGCCGTCCTGGCCGAACTGTCGGGGAAGGAGTGAGCCCATGAAGAAGAAGATCATCGTCCTCGCCGCCGTCCTGCTCGCCGCCAGCGCGGCCGCCTGGCGCCTGACCCGGACCCGGGAGTTCCTCTACGCCGGCACGGTGGAGGCCACGGAAGTGGACCTCTCGGCCCGGGTCTCCTCCGTCATCGGTTCCTTCGACGCCAAGGAAGGGGCCTCCGTGAAGAAGGGCGAGACGCTGCTGACCCTCTCCTGCGAGGACCTCAAGCTCGCCGCCGAGATCGCGAAGAAGGACTATGACCGGGCCGCCCAACTCAGGCATAACGGCTCCATCCCCATAGAGGCCTACGACCGCGCCCTCTACAAGCGCGATGACGCGGCCCTGCGCGTGGACTGGTGCCGGGTCCAGGCGCCCCTGGACGGCGTGGTGCTGAGCACCTATCGTGAGGCGGGCGAACTCGTGAACCCGGGGACCAAGCTCCTCACCTTGGCCGACCTGCGCGAGGTCTGGGCCGTGGTCTACGTGCCCCAGCCCCTGCTGTCCCGGCTCCACTTGGGGCTGGAGGTCGCGGCGCTGGTCTCGGAGGCTCCGGACCGGACATTCGTCGGCAGGATATCCCACATCAACGACGAGGCGGAATTCACTCCCAAGAACGTGCAGACCCGCGCCGAGCGCACGCGCCTGGTGTTCGGGGTCAAGCTCGTGTTCCCGAACGCGGACGGAGCGCTCAAGCCGGGGATGACGGTGGAAGCGCGGCTCCCCGGATGAGCGTCGGTGTCGAGACCTCGGGACTGCGCAAGCGCCTCAAGGCGAACGAGGCGCTCTCCGGCGTGACCCTGAGTTTCGAGCCCGGCGTCCTCAACGGCGTGATCGGCCCGGACGGCGCGGGCAAGACCACGCTCCTGCGCGTCCTCATCGGCCTGCTGGCACCGACCGAAGGGACGGTGGCCTATTCCGTGGACGGACGGCCGGCCGGGTTCGACGCGATCCGGCCGGGCATGGCCTACATGCCGCAGCAGCCTAGCCTGTACCCGGACTTGAGCGTACGCGAGCACCTGGAGTTCTTCGCCGACCTCTACCGCCTGCCCGCCGCGGTGTACCGGGAGCGCTCGGAGGAGCTCCTGCGCGTCACCCGCCTGGAGCGCTTCCAGGACCGCCGCGCGGGCCGTCTGTCGGGCGGGATGTACAAGAAGCTCGGGCTGATGTGCGCCCTCCTGCAGTCGCCTTCCCTCATGCTCCTCGACGAGCCGACCAACGGGGTGGACCCCATCTCCCGCCGGGAGTTCTGGGAGCTCCTGGGCCGGGTCACCGCCCGCAAGGTAACCGTGATCATCAGCACCGCCTACATGGAAGAGGCCGACCGCTGCGCGCGTGTGCATCTCCTGGAGGCGGGGAAGGTCCTGGCCTCCGGCGCGCCCGCCGAGCTCAAGCGCGAGCGCGGCATCAAGGGATTCGCAGAGCTGTTCCTGCGGCTGGGAGGGGCGGCATGAGCGCTCCCGGCGTGGAAGTGTCGGAGCTCGTGGTCCGCTTCGGCGATTTCACGGCCGTGGACCGGGTCTCCTTCACGGTCGAGCGCGGGGAGGTGTTCGGCTTCCTGGGCGCCAACGGAGCGGGCAAGACCACGACCATCCGCGTGCTCTGCGGCCTGCTCTTGCCCACTTCGGGGAGCGCGCGCGTGGCGGGACTGGATTTCTCGGACGGCGGCAAAGCCATCAAGTCCAAGGTCGGCTACATGTCCCAGAAGTTCACCCTCTACCCGGACCTTACCGCGGGCGAGAACCTGGCGTTCGCGGCGGGCCTGCGCAAACTGGACCCCGGCCTGGCGCGCGAGCGCACGCGCGAGCTCCTCGACTTCATCGGGTTCACCCCCGCGCTGACGGTCCTGGTCCGCGACCTGCCGGGGGGGTTCAAGCAGGAACTCGCCTTGGCCGCGGCCATGATGCACGCCCCCGAGGTGGTATTCCTGGACGAACCCACCTCGGGCGTGGCCCCGGCCGGCCGGGTGCGCTTCTGGGAGCTCATCTACAAGCTGGCGGGCGCCGGCAAGACCGTGCTCGTCACCACGCACTACATGGACGAAGCCGAGCGCTGCGGCCGCGTCGCCCTCATGCGCGCGGGCAAGCTCATCGCGCTCGACTCGCCCGCCGCCCTGAAGCGCGAAGCCTTTCCGAAGCCCGGAGCCGCCCCGTCTTTGGAGGACGTGTTCGTCAAGCTCGTCGAGGGGGCGGACCGGTGAGCCTCCTGGACTGGCGCCGGACGCTCTCCATCAGCCGCAAGGAGGTCCGCCACGTCCGGCGCGATCCGTTCACCTTGGCCCTGGCCCTGGGTCTGCCGGTGCTGTTGGTGACCTTCTTCGGTTTCGCGATCGACTTCGAAGTGCGCGACATCGGCCTGTCCGTCCATGACCAGGACGACAGCCGCGCCTCGCGGCAGCTGGCCGAGGTGTTCTCGAGCTCGGGCTTCTTCCGGCTCCAGAAGGCCGAGGACCCGGGCCGGCTCCTGCGCGAACTCGACTCCGAGCGGGCCTCGGCCGTGCTCGTGATCGAACCGGGCTTCGGCAAGGACGCGGGGGCGGGCCGGGGCGCCTCCGCCCAGCTCATCCTCGACGGAGCGGATAACACCCGCGCCAGCGCCATGCTGGGCTACCTGCCCGGCATCACCGCCGCGGCCCAAGCGCGGCTCCTGGGCTCCGCGCCGCCGCAGCCCGCCCGCCTGCGCACGCGCTTCCTCTACAACCCCGAACTCAACAGCCGCTGGTTCGTCATCCCCGGCCTTACGGTGGTGGTGGTGGGGCTGTTGGCCATCCTGCTCACCGCGCTCACGGTGGCGCGCGAGTGGGAGAACGGCTCCATGGAGCTCCTGCTCTCGACCCCGGTGCGCCCTCTCGAGATCATCCTGGGCAAGCTCCTGCCCTACGTGGTCCTGTGCTTCCTGGGCGCCGGCGTCGTCTACCTGACCGCGCGCCTGGGCTTCGGCGTGCCGTTCCGGGGGAGTCATCTCCTGGCCGTCGCGGCGGGCGCCATGTTCCTGCTGGCCTGCCTGTCCTGGGGGCTGCTCATCTCCGTGGCCACCCGCCAGCAGCAGCTGGCCATGCAGCTCTCCTTGATCTCCGGACTCCTGCCGTCGCTGCTCCTCTCAGGCTTCGTGTTCCCCATCGAGAGCATGCCGCCGTTCTTCCAGTACTTCACCTCCATCCTGCCGCAAAAGTGGTTCATGATCGTGGCCCGGGGCGAATTCCTCAAAGGGGCCGGGGTCCTGGACCTGGCCAAACCGCTTTTGGCCCTTTTCGTCATGGACGCGGTGCTGATCACCGCCGCGCTCAAACGCTTCAAGCGGGACCTCGAGCCATGAACCGGACCCTGCTCGCTTTCCTGCGCAAGGAGCTCATGCAGACGCTGCGGGACCCGCGCATGCGGGTGATCCTCTTCATCATGCCGGTCGTGCAGATGACCGTCTTCGGCTTGGCGCTGTCGACCGAGGTGCGCGACATCCGGCTCCGGGTGCTCCGGGAGCCCGGGGACAGCGCCATGGCCAGGCTGGAGGAACGGTTCTACGCTTCGGGCTGGTTCGTCCCGGCGGCGGGGGGAGGGGAGACGGATTCCGACGCGACCCTGTACGCCCCCCCGGGAGGGTTCCGGCGCGCGATGGAGCGGGGCGAGGGGGACGTCCAACTGATCGTGGACGCCGTGAACGCGGCCAAGGCGCGGGCCATCGAGGCTTACGCGAACGCGATCCTGGCCGGGTTCCTCAGGAGCGGACTCGGACCCGGGGAGCCCCCGCCCGCGATCGACCTGGACGTGCGCGTCCTCTACAACCCGGCCATGGAGTCCGCCGTGTTCATGGTGCCCGGGGTCATGAGCATGATACTGTGCCTGGTCACCATCGTGCTCACCAGCATGTCCTTCGCCCGGGAGCGGGAGGGGGGAACCTTCGAGACCATCGTCTCGGCGCCCCTGCACGATTGGGAGATCATCCTGGGCAAGACCCTGCCCTACATACTCCTGGGCCTGGTCGACGCCGCGCTCGTGATCACGGCGGGGGTCCTCCTGTTCTCGGTACCCCTGCGCGGACCGCTATGGATACTGGCTCTCTCCGCCTTCGTCTTCATCATCACGACCGTGAGCGTCGGGACACTCATATCCACCATCGCCGACAGCCAGCAGCAGGCGATGCTGGGGGGTTTCCTTTTCCTGTTCCCGGCCATCCTCATGTCCGGGATCATGTTCCCGGTCGAGAACATGCCTCCCGCCATCGCCTGGGTGGCCCATCTCGACCCGCTGATGTATTTCGTGCGGCTCCTGCGCAACGTCCTCCTCAAGGGCGGCGACCCCTGGGTGGTCGGCTCGAACCTGGCCGTCCTCGCGGCCATGGCTTGCGGCGCGGCGGCCCTCGCCTTCAAGCGGTTCCGGCAGACGCTCAACTGACCCGGAACGCGCCCCCAATCCTCGGCTAAGCAGCTGTGCCCGGGCACAGTCGTCCCCGCGATTCACGGGCGCATGAAGTCATCTCGATGGAGCCCGCTTCCGTGATCCAGACACGGCGTCGATACCTGAGGGGCTCCCGGTTTGTAGGACCACAGTTGACCTCTCGGGCGATTTCCCTGACGGAGACGCGAGGCACTATATTTCCTATCCACCCGCCGGGCCAAGCCTTGTCCGCCCTACCCCTGTCCGCCCTGCCCCTTGAGTCGAGGCTGAAAATCTTCCAGAATATCGCTGATATGAAGAGTTTCCTCGCTTTCCTCCTATTCCTGTTCGTCCTGTTCGATTCGGCCGTGTTCTTCTACTGGTGGACCCACCCCAAGGGCGCCAAGCAGATGGGCTTCTCCGGCAAGGTCCCCTTCACCGTGCCGTTCCCCCTGCCTTGGGCGGCGGGCGGCGGCAAGGACCTGGCCGAGGCCCCGGCGGAAGGCGCCGAGGACCAGGCCTCGGGGGAACCCGGCGCGGACGCCTCGGCCAAGCCGCAGGTCAAGACCGCCGCGGCTCCCGCGCAGACCCCCGGCGGACGCAAGGGCGCCCAGCCGACCCCGGCGAAAGCGGGCAAGCCCGGCGGCTGCCGCACGGCCAAGCAGTGCAGCCAGTACTGCCTCGACACGGCGCACCGGGACGAGTGCCAGAACTACTGCATGGTGAGCGCCCACCGCAAGGAATGCCTCCGCTGGGACAAGCTGATCTCCCGGCCGGAAGAGGCGGAGGAAGGAGCCGCGCCCGCGGAAGCGCCCGCCGAGGGCGAGGAAGGGTCCGGAGAAGCCCCGGCCAAGGGCAAGAAGAAGGGCGGCCTCCTGGACGACGACGCCTTCGGCGGCATCTAGCCGCCGCACTCCCCACCGGCGCCCATCCCTATCCTTTCAACTCTGTCATTCCGGCGCAAGCCGGAATCCAGGCCTGCCGTTCTCCGTCGAAAACATGAAAAGCTTGGATCCCGGCTTTCGCCGGGATGACGACATCTGTTGACTCCCGGGATTGACTCTGTCTGGACAGAGTCGGCGGGACTCGGGGGGAGCGCGGCTACTTCTTCAGGAGTTCCCGCGCGATGACGATGCGCTGGACTTCCGACGTACCCTCGTAGATCTCGGACACCCGGGCGTCCCGGAAGTAGCGCTCCACGGGGAAATCCCGGATGAAGCCGTTGCCGCCGTGGATCTGCACCGCGTCGTAGACCACCCGGTTGGCGTTCTGGGATGCAAAGAGCTTGGCCATGGAGGCCTCGCGCGTGGCGCGCTGGCCCGAACCCAATACGGTGGCCGCGCGCCAGGTCAGGAGCCGCGCCGCCTCGATGCCCAAGGCCATGTCCGCGAGCTTGAACTGGATGGCCTGGAAATCGGACAGGGGCTTGTCGAACTGCCGCCGCTCGCGCGCGTAGGAGAGGGCCTCCTCGAATGCGGCCTGCGCTACGCCGACTGACTGGGCCGCGATACCGATGCGGCCCCGGTCGAGCAGGCTGAGCGCCACCTTGAAGCCCTCGTTCTCCGTGCCGAGCAGGTTCTCCTTGGGCACGCGGCAGTCCGAGAAGACCAGCTCGCGGGTATCGGAGCCCCGCACGCCCATCTTCTTCTCCTTCTTGCCCGCGGCGAAGCCCGGCGCGCCCTTCTCGACTAGGAGACACGAGATGCCCCGGCTCTTGAGCTTGGGGTCCGTGGAGGCGAAGACGACGAAGAGGTCGGCGAAGCCCGCGCTGGAGACCCAGGCCTTGGTCCCGTTGAGCACGTAGCCCTGCGCGTCGCGCGCGCAGGGCAGGCGCAGGCTCCCGGCATCGGAGCCGGCCCCCGATTCCGAAAGGCTGTAGGCGCCGATCCATTCGCCCTTGGCGAGCTTGGGCAGATAGCGCTGCTTCTGCTCCTCGGTCCCAAAACACTCCAGCGCGCCGCAGGCCAGGGAGTTGTGCACGGTGAGGCCGATCTGGAACGCGGCGCAGACGCGGGCGATCTCCTCCATGATACAGGCATAGGAGACCGCGTCCATCCCCATCCCGCCGTACTGCTCGGGGACCATGACGCCCATGAAGCCGAGCTCGGCGGCCTCGGCATAAAACTCGCGCGGTATCTCCTCGCGCTCGTCGAACTCCGCCGCATGGGGACGGAGCCGCTTCTCCGCGAAATCGCGCGCGGTCTCCCGCGCCATCTTCTGGTCTTCGCTCAATTCGAAATCCATGCTAGCGCACCCCGGCCGGCTGGCGGGCGGGCGCCGGGGTCTTGCCCAGTTTCTCGATCACAGCCCGCACGGTCGCGTAGGTCTCGTCGGAGGTCTCGACGCCCCGGATGAGCTCGACCAGTTTCATGAGGGGGACCGGGTTCATGAAATGCATCCCGATGAAGCGGTCGGCCCGCGGGGAGGTCTTCAGGCGCCCCAGGGCGGCGTCGCGGTCCTCGGGCCGGATGGTCTCCTTCTTCACCTGCCGGTCCATGTTGGAGCGGATGACGCCCAGACCGCGGTCGACCAGTTCCTGCGACACGTCGATGAGGGTTACGTCGAACCCGGACAGGGCGAACACGTGCGCGATGCCGCCGCCCATCTGCCCGCTGCCGACGACCGAGATCTTCTTGATGCTCATTTTGGAAAGCCCCCTAAGGATTCGATCCGCTGCAGGAATGCGTGGTCAGTCTCGGACGAAATCGTGGTCCCAGCCGCCGCCGAACTCGATGGTCATGCTCCGTTTCCCGTCCCGGCCGCCGCCCCAATAACCCTCTTCCTTCTTCTGCCCGTCCTCCACCCAGCGCACCTTGCCCGAATCCTCGCCCGCGCCATAGACCACTTCGACGGGGCCGAGCTTCTCCAAGGGCGGGCCCCAGGCGTCCTTCTCGCCGTCCCACAGCCGGCCGGAGTAGGCGGCCGTGTCGCGGCCGGTCGCGGGCTCCCTCTTAAAGGTGGTGACGCCGTCGATGTAGCCGGTATGGACCTCCATCGATAGCTCGTACGGCTCGTTCTTCACGACGCGATAGCTCCCGTTGCCTTTCTTGCCGGGACCGTCGATCTTGCCGCTCTGGCCGGCCGTTCCCAGGGCCTTGAAACCGGTATTGATGGGGGGGATCTGCGCCCCCTGCAAAAAAGGCCTGAGTTGCGGCACGGCCTCGCGCGGGCAGGAGAGGCCGTAGAGCCCGCAAGCGGGCAGGGAAGCCGGCTCCACCAGACGCCGGCTGGGGAAATCGATGCCCGCCATGGGACGAGCGGAGCCGATGATGGAATGGGACGGTTCAAGAAGGGTGCGCATCTCCCCGGAGGGGAGCCAGGGCTCGGGAGAGCCCGCCGCCGCCGCGGGATGGGCGGAGGGTAGGATGAACGCGCAGAGCGTGACGGCCAGGGCGACGTGCATCAAGCGCCCTATTATAGCAAACCACCCCCTGAAGTTGCGTGGAACTTCCCACGAGCGTCGATCGCACCCAGCGTCGCTACGAGGGCCGGACGGCCCTCAAACCCTCAGACTTTAACCCCCGTGGGGCGGCTGGATTTGGTCCGAAAAACGCACCCTTGTCGCCAAAGGACCCGTCTGCTATACTGAAAATATGACCTACCGCTTCACGGCCGTCATCGAGAGAGATCGGGAGACCGGACTTTACATAGGGATCGTCCCCGGACTTCCCGGCGCGCACACCCAAGCCGCCTCCCTCGATGAACTGAGCAAGAACCTGGCCGAAGTCGTGGAACTCTGCCTGGAGGAGTCCTCTTCGGGAGGAATCCCGGAGTGTCCCGACGTCGTCGGAACCCAACTGATCGAAATCGAGAGATGAGCCGGCTCTCCATCGTCGATGCCAGGACCTTGGAGAAAATGCTCTTGTCCATCGGGTTCCAGAAGACGCGGCAGAAGGGAAGCCACGCATTCTACCGCCATCCGGATGGACGGACAACCACCATACCCCATCATCCCGGCCGTGATCTGTCCCGGCCGCTGATCCGCGAGATTCTGAAAGAGGCCGACTTGCAGCCCGACCAGTTTCACCAGCTTCTGCAATCCCTCTAAGCGTCCTCACCGGATCACCCCTTCGAGCGCGGGGACTGAAGGGCCCGGCAAGGACTGCGCCCCGCCGAGTTGCACCACAAGACCCCACCCGACTACCGCCAACGGACCCGCGGACTCCCGGGGAATCGTTCACCTGTCGGTGGACATTCTATCGAATTGATAATATGGGGGAATGACGGCGGCGCCATCGCGAGCGTGGATTATCCCGGGAGCGGTCTTCCTTTATGCCGTGCTGCTCTTCGGCTGGATGCACCGGCAAGGGGGCCTGAGCGAGCCGGAGGGCTACTACCACGCCCGGGTCGCCAACCTCCTGCCCGCGCATGGGCTCGCCCGGACCTTCGAGTGGACGCAGGCCAGCGATTGGAAGGACCGCTGGTCGGATGGGGACTTCCTCTATCACCTCCTCATGGCCCCCTTCGCCCAGGGCGCGGAGCCGATCCGCGGCGCGCTCGTGCTGTCCACGCTCCTGAGCGCGGGCGTCTTTTTGAGCTTTCACCTTTTCTTGCGCGGCGCCGGGGTGCCCGCTGCCTGGCTGGGCACGGCGCTGCTGTTCTGCATGGGCGGCCCCTTCTTGCTCCGGCTGTCCTTCGTCCGGCCGCAGATCCTGAGCGTGCTCTGCCTCATCGCGGCCCTGCACTTCCTGGTCCGGAAGGATTGGAGGGCCCTGGCCGCCGCCGGCTTCCTCCACTCCTGGAGCTGCGGCTTCCCGGCCGCGCCGCTGGCGTGCGTGCTGGCCTTCGCCGCAGGCCGCCGTCTCGCCGGGGGTGGGGGGGAGGCTTTGCCGCTGTGGCGCGACCCGGGCGCCTTCCTCGCCGGAGGGCTGCTCGGGTTGGTCCTCCATCCCTACACACCCCTGTCTTTGGACCCCCTGCGTTTTGGAGCCCTCTCACTCGAGCTCTCGCGCGGATCCGCCTCCTACTCGACCCTCTCCTTCCTGATGTCCTACCCCCTGCTCAACGCCCTCCTCCTCCTGCTCGGCGTCGCGGGCTGGCGGGCGGGCCGGCGCGCCTCGGGCGAGACCTTGGGGCTCCTGGCCGCCGCCTCCGCCGCCTACGTCATGACCCTCGCCTTTTCCCGCGGGGTCGAATACGCCGCGCCCCTGACCGCGGCCGCCTTGGCCTTCGCCTGGCGGGACTGCCTCGACGCGGACCCGGTGCGCGCCGTCCGGGACTGGGCCGCGCGCAGGAACGCCAGCCTGTGGACCGGGATGGCGGGACTCGTCCTCGTCCTGGCGGGGGTGCACGTCCACTCCCTGGCCTACGTGCTGTCTATGGATTCCCCGAACGGGCCGCCGCGCTTCCGGGAGGCGGCGCGCTGGCTGGCCGAGAACCTGGAGCCGGGAGAGACCGTGGTCAACCTGTGGGGCGACGATTTCCCGGACCTCTTCTACGACGGACATCGCCAGCGCTACCTGACCGGCATCGATCCCGCGGCGACGCTGCGCTGGGACCCCAAGGCCGCCATGCGGCTGGAGCTCATGCGCGCGGGACGCATCCCCATCGACGCCGCCTGGCTCGCCGAGACCTTCCGCGCGCGGGTCATGGTCCTGCGCGCCGCCCGCGCCCGGTTCTATCCTCAGCTGGCGCCCCCGGCGCCCGGCGGGGCCGGCGGCATCGGCGCGGCGCTGCGCGGCTGGCGGCCGGTCTACATCGACGAGGACGCCGCGGTCTACGCCCTCGCCGGGTCCGGCGGCCCGCCGCCCGAATCCCAAGTCCTGCCGACGATACCGGCGCTCCCCGGCGCCAGGCCGGCCCGCCAACAATCTGGGCCTTGAGTCCCAAAAACCCATAGGCCGACAGCCCCTTCCGCTGTCTAGGCCTTTGTGCTAAGATGATAGGGACTTCAGGCACCAGCCGCCCAGGAGTCTCGCCGAGGGGTGCAGGACCGGAGGTGTTATGCGAGTGACCGGAATCGTAAGCCTAGGTCTCCTGTTCGCCGCAGTCCAGGTCGTCGCTCAAGAAACTCCCCAGCAGCCCGCCGCACCGCAGTTCTCCGTGGCCGAAGTGAAGGCCGCGGCGCAGGATCCGATGCGCTTCACCGTGGATGACAACAGCGTCGAGATCATCCGGCTGGACCCCCCAAGCAAACCCGAAGTAGTGGACCCCAATCTGCCTCCGATCGGCATCCCCAAGCCCCCCTCGGGCTCGGGCGGCAACCCCGGACTGCCCCCGGTGACCCCTCCCGGCGGCGGCGGGATCGGCGATGACCTGGTCGTCATCGACAAGATCGTCAACCTGGCCAAGAAGATCTGGGACATCATCAAGGAGAACCAGCCCTCGATCGATACCAAGACCTGCTACGCCAACGCCATCCCCGACGGCATCACCTCCTGGACCCAGCTCCAGCAGTGGAGCCCGCCGAAGACCGCGACCTACGGGTTCTACGCCAAGAACATGTACGGCTCCAAGACCATCGAAGTCGTCTTCCAGGTGGTCCGGACCGACGGCGGCAACTACAAGGGGAAGGGGAAGTACCTCAACGGCGTCTCCGTGCAGCCCCTCAAGGTGGAAGCCTCCTGGGGCTACAAGTTCACGATGGCCGCCGAAGTCCCCAGCGTGGCCAACGTGGGCACCTCGGAAGACCCCATCGCCAGCATGCTGCTCCGTCTGAACTACAAGATCGAGACGGTGGTCAAGCACAGCGAGGGCACCTACGTGTACTACACTCAGGGCGACGGCGCCTTCCGCGAGATCGGCAGCCCGTTCAAGAAATCCGCGCTCTCCCCCAAGACGGGGAAGACCATCCAGGACCTCGCGGAGAAGCTGGAGAAGAATCCGGACTTCCTCCAGTAGCCGCGGTCGCGACTTACCGGCCAAAAGACCCCTTCCGGCCCCCGCCGGAAGGGGTTCTTTTCTACAATAGACGCTCCATGCGCGCCCTGGCGTCCGTGATCCTCCTGCTGGCCGTCCCTCTCCTGGGAGCTCCGCCCGCTCCCAAGCGCGACGCGTCCCGCCCCGGGGACGCCTCCCTCGAATACCGCCGCGGACGGCTGGAGGAGGCCCTCCGGCTGTTCCAGGACGCCGCGCGCGCCGACCCGCAGGCCGTCCGGCCTCTCCTGGACGCAGCGGTCGTACAGCGGGACCTCGGCAAGCACTCCCTCTCGCTCGCGCTCTTCCAACAGGCCGCCGCCCTGGAACCGGGGGACCCGGACCTCCGGGCCGCGCTGGGCTGGAGCGCCCTGCGCGCCGGCGACCTGAACACCGCCCGCGTCGCCTTCCACGCCGCCCTGAGCTCGGAGACCCATCACGAGGAAGGACTTTTGGGGATGGCGCGCCTGGAACTCGATTCCGGCCGGCCCAAGGATGCGCTCGCGGTGCTCGACCTCATGCTCCTGCTGCACCCCCACGCCACTTTAGGCCACCTCCTGCGCGGCCGGGCCTGCGAAGCCGTCGGCGCCCCGGAAGGCGCGGCCAAGAGCTATGAGGCCGCGGTGAACTCCGACAACACCTTCGCGGAGGCGCGCCTGGCCCTGGGCGGGATCTACAAGAAGCTCGGACGCGCCGAGGACGCCTGGGTCCAGTACACCAAGGTCCTCAACGTCGCCCCGGGCTACGCGGCCGCGGCGAAGGCGGCGGCCGCGCTGCGCAAACGCCTCACCCGCACGCCCGCCCAGATCATCCCCCGCAAGCGCATCCGGGACTTCCTGCCCGTCATCCGGGCGGCCGAGGGGCCGCAGGTCCCGGCCCTGCGCATAGGCATCGGGACCACCACCAGAGGGACTCCTGCCCCCAAGCCCTTCATCGCCTTCCTGTGCAGCGGGGAGTTCGAGATCGTGGACCCCGACACCCACAAGATCCTCCTGCGCGGACCGCCCAAGACGCGCTGGGTCGCCCGGCGGGCGCGCAAGGGCCAGGGCTACGAGCTCGTGGACGAGGACGGGAAGCACCGGGCGGCGTTCCGCAAGGTCATCGCGGTCCGGCCCGTCGATCAGGTCCGTCACTCCACCATCTTCCAGCGCTTGAGCCTGGCCGAAGGGACCGCCTGGGAATCGGAGGGCGACCGCCAGCTCAAGGGGTCGGTCGAGCTCCGCTCCGCCGGCAGACGGGGGCTCTACCTGATCAACGTGGTCACGCTCGAGGACTACATCTACGGGGTCGTCAACCAAGAGATGCCCGAGCGCTTCCCCGTCCCGGCCCTAGAGGCCCAGGCCGTCATCGCCCGCAACCACGCGCTGACCTCGATGCGCCTGACGCGCACCCACCGCAAGGACCGCTACCACCTCTGCGACGGCCAGCACTGCCAGGTCTACAGCGGCATCGCCGGGGAGACCGCCAAGGGCCGGACGGCCGTGGACGCCACGCGGGGCCAGGTACTCCGGTACGGGGGCAGGATCGCCTACACCCCCTACTCCTCCAACTGCGGGGGTCACACCCAGGACTCCGGCGAGGTCAAGGGCTGGACCAAACTCCCCTACCTCCTGGGCCGTAAGGATTCCCAAGACGACGCCCCGGAGCCGAAGAGCCCCTGGGAGCTCGACCAGTGGTTCAAGAGCCGCCCCGCCGTCTACTGCAACATCCCCCGCTATTCCCATCCCTCGCACTTCCGCTGGGGGCGGGCGTTCGCCGCCTCCGACCTGGCCCAGCGCGTCCGCCTGCGGGAGCGGCGGTTCGGCCGGCTCAAGGAGGTGCGCATCCTGCGCCGGAGCGTCTCCGGGAACGTGAACGCGGTCCAGTTCCGGGGTACGCGCCGGAACCTCCTCGTGGAGAAGGAGAGCTCGATCCGCATGATCTTCGGGCTCGGCTCCATCCGGAACACCGCCTTCGTGATCGAGACCGAGTTCGACTCCCAGGGCGTACCCAAGGAGTTCATCCTGCACGGCGGCGGCTGGGGGCACAGCGTGGGCCTGTGCCAGTACGGGGCGGTCGGACGCGCCGAGGACGGCCAGTCCGTCGCGGAGATCCTGGGGCATTATTTCCCGGGCACCCGCATCGAGAGCCTGGGGTATTAGCTCCTCCCAGCAATGGTAGAATCTTCCGCATGTTGATCCTCTTCGAACCGGGAGCGCGCGGCGCCGACCTGACCCGCGCCATCCGCCAAGCGGGGAAGCTGGGCCTGAAGGCGCGGCGGGTGCCGGGGCTGGACGCCGGGGCGGTCGCCATCCGCTGCGGGGACCGGTCCGGCGACCCGGGGGATTTCGAGAAGCTGCCCGGGGTGCGCCTGGTCGTCCCCGTCAGCCGCCCCTACCCGCGCGCCGCGCGGCGCCGCCGGGACACGGTCATCCGCCTGCAGGGCGGCCGCGTGCTCGTGGGCGGGAACCGCTTCACCGTCATCGCGGGACCTTGCGTGGTCGAGGACGAAGCTTCGGTCCTGCGCATCGCGCGGGCGGTGAAGAAGGCCGGGGCGACCATCCTGCGCGGCGGCGCGTTCAAGCCGCGCACCTCCCCCTACTCCTTCCAAGGCCTGGGCCCGGAGGGCCTGCGCATCCTGGCGGCGGCGCGGGAGGAGACCGGGCTCCCCTTCGTCACCGAGGCCCTGGATTCCCGCTCCCTGGAGGCTGTCGCCCGTCACGCCGACATCATCCAGATCGGGGCGCGCAACATGCAGAATTTCCCGCTGCTGCGCGAGGCGGGACGGCTGCGTAAACCCATCCTCCTCAAGCGCGGGCAATCGGCCACGGTGGACGAATGGCTCATGGCCGCCGAGTACATCCTTTCCGAGGGGAACCCCGACGTCATCCTCTGCGAACGCGGAATACGCACCATGTCCGGGCATACCCGCAACACCCTGGACCTCAACGCCGTATGCATCGCCCGCCGGCTCAGCCACCTGCCCGTCATCGTGGACCCCAGCCACGGCACGGGGCTGCGGGAGACCATCATCCCGCTGTCGCGCGCGGCCGCGGCCCTGCCCGCCCACGGGATCATCGTCGAGGTCCACGACCGGCCGCAGGACGCCCTCTGCGACGGCCATCAGGCGCTGCCGCCCGTCCTCCTGGCCGGCCTCATCCGGGACCTGCGCGCCATGGCGAAGATCTCCGGATACAGGATGTGAGAAAGCTCAGCCCGGGAAGCCGTCCCCTGAAGGGCACACTCGAAGTCCCGGGGGACAAGTCCATCGCCCACCGCGCCCTCATCCTGGGCTCCCTCGCCGAAGGGGAGATGCGGATCCTTTCCCTGCCCGCCGGCGGGGACGTCCGCTCCACACGCGATTGCCTGAGCCGTCTCGGGGCCGACCTGTCTCCCGACGGGGAAGCCCTGGTACTGCGCGGTCGCGGCCTATCCGGCCTGAAGGCGCCCGCAGGCCCCCTCGACTGCGGCAACAGCGGCACCACGATGCGCCTGCTCATGGGTCTGCTGGCCGGGCAGGGCGGAGAGGCGGTCCTGACCGGGGACCCCTCGCTCTCCCGGCGGCCCATGCGGCGGGTCTCGGAGCCGCTGACCCTCATGGGGGCCGCCTTCGAACTCGCCGAAGACGCGCACGCCCCCATCCGGATCCGGGGCCGCAGACCTCTCTCGCCCCTGGAGTACCGGCTCCCCGTCCCGAGCGCGCAGGTGAAATCGGCCATCCTGCTGGCCGCGCTCCAGGCCGACGGGGAGACGACTCTCGACGACCCTTTCGGTACCCGCGACCACACCGAGCGCATGCTCCGCTTGATGGGGGGGCCGGAGAGGGTCCGGCTGGAGGGGACCCGCATCACCCTTCGCCCCGGGCCCTTGCGCTGCCCGGCCGAACTGCGCATCCCCGGGGACCCGTCCTCCGCGGCGTACTGGGCCGCGGCCGCGTCGCTCATCCCGGGCTCCGCGCTGACCGTGAAAGGAGTCCTGCTCAATCCGACCCGGATGGGTCTCTTCGACGTCCTCCGGGACATGGGCGCCCGCTTGAACATCCGTCAACAGGCCGCTCCCTCCTGGGAGCCGGTCGGGGACATCCGCAGCGAGCACTCCCGCCTGGTCGGCGTGCGCGTCCCCGCCGCCCGGATCCCGGCGCTGGTGGATGAGGTGCCCCTGCTGGCGGTCATCGCCTGCGCGGCGCATGGGGAGACCCGCATCGAAGGGCTGGCCGAACTCCGCGTCAAGGAGAGCGACCGCCTGAAAGCCACGGCCGACGGGCTGAACGCGTTGGGGGGGGAAGTCCGCGTCGCAGACGACGCCCTCGTGATCCAGGGCCCCCGCCTCCTGCGCGGCGCCGCGGTGGAGACGCACGGCGACCATCGGCTCGCCCTGGCCTTCGCCGTGGCCGCGGCGGCCGCGGAAGGGACGACGACTTTATCGGATGCCGAGTGCGCGGCGGTCTCCTATCCCGGCTTCCTCGAAGCCCTGGAGGCCCGGACGGCATGACGCACCGGGCCGCGCCCTTGATGAAGCCCCTCATCCGCGAACTCCCCGGGGACCTCCTGACCCCGGTGGCGGCTTACCTGCGCCTGCGCGGGCGGGGGGCTTCCTTTCTATTAGAGAGCGGCGCCTCGGCCGGAGGGGCCGCGCGCTGGTCTTTCCTGGGGACCGGCCCGATGGAGACATTGGCGGTCCGCGGGGGGGAGGCCGTGGTCCGGGAGAACGGCCGTGAGCGAGTCATCTTCGGCAACCCTTTCGCCGCCCTCGGCCGCCGCCTAGCCGAACGCTCCGCCGCCCTGGTCCCCGGCCTGCCCCCCTTCGCGGGCGGAGCGGTCGGCTGGCTGGGCTATGAGATGGCCCGGCATCTGGAGCCGCGCGCCGGCCTCGCAACCCCGCCCGGCGATGAGGCGCGCTTGTGGGTGTTCCCGGAGGTCGTGGCGTTCGACCATGCCCGCAGCCGCATTTTGCTGGTCTCAAACCTTGGCTCGCGGCGCGGCCTCGATGCCCTGGAGCGCAGGCTGTCGTTGCCGGCGCGCGCGGAAAGCGCCGCTCGCCGAGGTGCGGGCGTGCGCGCGCTCATGCGCCGCGCGGACTACGAGGCGGGGGTCCGACGCATCAAACAGCACATCCGCGCCGGGGACATCTTCCAGGCCGTCTTGTCGGCGCCCTTCGAGACCGAGACCAGCGCCGGACCGGCCGCGGTCTACCGTGCGCTGCGGCGCCTAAACCCGTCGCCTTACATGTTCCTTTTGGAAGACGGCCCGGAGGCCTGGCTCGGGGCCTCGCCGGAGACCCTGGTGCGCTGCCGCCAGGGGGACCTCGAGACCCGTCCCATCGCGGGGACGCGCCCGCGGGGCGCGGGGCCCGAGGCGGACGCGCTCCGCGAGCGCGACCTGCGCGCCAGCGTCAAAGAGGGCGCCGAGCATCTCATGCTGGTCGATCTCGGACGCAACGACTTGGGGCGCGTGGCCCGTCCGGGCACGGTGCGCGTGCCGGTGTTCCGGTCGGTGGAACGTTTTTCCCATGTCATGCACCTGGTCTCAACCGTCACGGCGCGCCTCCGCCGGGGGCGCACGGCCTGGGACGCGCTGTCCGCGGCCTTCCCCGCGGGCACGGTGTCCGGCGCCCCGAAGATACGCGCCATGGCCATCCTGGGAGAGTTGGAGCCGGAAGCCCGCGGCTTCTACGCCGGGGCGGTGGTCTACCACGACTTCCATGGCAACCTCGACAGCGCCATCGCCATCCGCTCCCTGAGCATGACCCGCGGGCCCGGCGGCTGGCGAGTGCGGACCCAGGCCGGGGCCGGCATCGTGGCCGATTCCCGCCCCGCCGCGGAGTGGGGAGAGGTGAAGGCCAAGGCCGCGGCGGCGCTGGCGGCGGTCCGGGCGGCGGAGCGGGCATGAAGGTGCTCCTGGTCGACAATTACGATTCCTTCACCTACAACCTGTTCCAGATGCTCTCCGCTCTCGGGGCGTCGGTGGTCGTCCGCCGCAATGACGCGGTGAGCGTGCCTGACGCGCGGCGCATGGAGCCGTCGCACATCGTGCTCTCCCCGGGACCGGGCCGCCCGGAGGGAGCGGGCGCCTGCCTCGAACTGATCCAGCGGTTGGGCCCGCGGATCCCGCTCCTGGGCGTCTGTCTCGGACACCAGGCCCTGGCCTGCGCCCTGGGCGGCCGGGTGACGCGCACCAAGCGGCTCCTGCACGGCAAGCTCTCGGTCATCAGCCATGACGGCCGGGGGGTCTTCCGCGGGCTTCCCGGCGCGCTGCGCGTCGTGCGCTACCATTCTTTGGCCGTCGAGCGGCCCGGACTGCCGCGCGAGCTGGTGGTGACCGCCGAAAGCGACGACGGGGTGGTCATGGGCCTGCGCCACCGGCGCTGGCCCGCGCACGGCGTCCAGTTCCATCCCGAGTCGTTTCAGACCGAGTCCGGCGCCGAGATGCTGAAGAACTTCCTCCGGATGCGCAGATGCTCCTGACCGGACTCGCGGAGCGCGCGACCCTGGGCTTCCACCTGACCCGCGCCGAGGCCGCGGCGGCCATGGAGCGCCTCATCGACCCCGCCGCCGGCGACGCCGAGCGCCGCGCTTTCCTCTTGGCGATGAACTCCCGGCCGGCGTCGGCGGAGGAACTCGCCGGCTTGGCCGAGGCCCTGCGCGCGCGCGCCGTCCCCTTTCCCGCGGTCTCCCGGCCCCTGGTCGACACCTGCGGGACGGGGGGCGACGGCCTGCACACGATCAACATCTCGACCGGCGCGGCCTTCGTCGCCGCCGGGGCCGGCGCGGCCGTGGCCAAGCACGGCAACCGGGCGGTCTCCAGCCGGGCCGGGTCCGCCGACGTCCTGGAAGCGCTCGGCGTGCCGATCGGCCTGGAGCCCGCGGCCGCGGCGCGCAGCCTGGAGGAAGCAGGCTTCGCTTTCCTTTTCGCCCCGCGCTATCATCCGGCCATGGCGGCGATGGCCCCGGCGCGCAAGGCCCTGGGGGTGCGCACCGTCTTCAACCTGCTCGGGCCGCTGGTCAATCCGGCGCGGGTCCGGCGCCAGGTGGTCGGCATATTCGACGCCGGCCTGCTCACCATCTACGCCGAAGCCCTCCTGGCCTTGGGCTCGGAGCGGGCGCTGGTGGTGCGCGGTTCGGACGGGATGGATGAGCTGTCGGTATGCGGGACGACCCGCATCGTCCACGCCGATCCGGGAAACGGAGTGCGCGAGACCGAGATCACCCCGGAGTCGGTCGGACTCCAACGCCGCGCCGTGAGTGAGTTGGCCGGCGGGGACGCCGCGCACAACGCCCGGACCCTCGAAGCCGCGCTGGGCGGGGCGCCGGGCGCGGCGCTCGACGCCGTCCTCTTCAACGCGGCCGGGGCTCTTCTGGCGGCCGGCCTCGCCGACTCGCTCCAGGCCGGGCTCGACCGAGCCCGCGAGAGCGTGGCTTCCGGAGCGGCCATGGCCTCGCTCGACAAGGCGCGGAGGGCGCGGTGACGACGCTGCCCATCCTCGACCGGATACTGGAGTCGACGCGCCGCCGGGTCGCTGAGTCCAAGCAACGCGTCTCCCCGGAGGCCCTGCGCCGGAACTTCGGCGCCCGCGTGCCGCTGGACCTGGCCGCCGCCTTGTCCGGCCCCGGTCCCATGGTGGTGGCCGAGGTGAAGCGCGCTTCGCCCTCCCGAGGCGGACTGGCCCCGGGGCTCGATGCCGGAGCCTGCGCCTTCGAGTATCAAGACCACGGGGCGGCTGCCATTTCCGTGCTCACGGAGCCGGAGTTCTTCTCCGGAGCCCTCGCCGACCTCGATGCGGCGCGCGCGGCAGTGACCATCCCCATACTGCGCAAGGATTTCATCATCGACGAATACCAGCTCCTGGAAGCCCGCGCCCACGGCGCCGACGCCGTCCTGCTCATGCTGTCCATCCTGGACGATGCCGCGCTCCGGAGCCTGTCCGCCGCCGCCCGGGAGCTCGGGCTTTCGGTGCTGGCCGAGGTGCGCGATCAGCCCGAGCTCGAGCGGGCGCTGGCTGCCGGCGCCCGCCTCATCGGCATCAACAACCGCGATCTGAAGACCCTGCGGGTCGACTCCGCCACGGCCCTGCGCCTGGCCCCGGCGGCCAAGGCGGCCGGGGCCGTCGTCGTAGGAGAAAGCGGCGTGGATTCGGCCGCCGCGCTGGCGGCCTTGTGCGCCGGCGGCTGCGACGCGGCGCTGGTCGGGTCCCATCTGACCGCGAGCGGCCGCCCCGGGGCCGCCCTGGCCAAGCTCCTGGGCCGCGCGGTGGGGACCCGGGTCAAGATCTGCGGCGTGACCCGCGCGCAAGACGCCGGCACGGCCTCGCGGCTCGGGGCCTGGGCCGTGGGTCTGGTCTTCGTCCCCGGGTCGCCGCGAGTCCTGAGCCTCGCAGCCGCCCGCCGTGCCGCGCAGGGGGTCGGTCCCGGGGTCCTCAAGGTCGGGGTATTCGCCGATCAGCCCGAGTCCGAGATTCTCCGCGCAGTCTCGGAGTGCGGGCTGGACCTCATCCAGCTGCACGGGGCCGAGAGCGCCCCCCTGGTGGCTGCGTTGGGCGCGGGGCGCTGCGTCAAGGCCTGGAACATCGGCGGTCCCGAGGCCCTCGACGCGGCGGCCGCCTGCCCGGCGCGCTGGCTATTGGCGGACCGCCCCAAAGGCGTACCCGGTGAACCCGCGCTCAACTGGGGCCTGGCCGCCCGGCTGGCGGCGCGCCGCCCGCGGATCCTGCTGGCGGGCGGGCTCACGCCCCTCAACGTGGAGGCCGCCATGGAGCGTGTGCGGCCCTGGGGGGTCGACGTGGCGGGCGGGGTGGAGCGCTCGCCCGGGGTCAAGGACGCGGCGGCGCTGGGAGCCTTCTTCGCCGGCGTGCGCCGCGCCGATGAGGTTGCGGGCCTGCGATGATGTTCCCCGGACGCGAGGCCCGCGGCATCTTGACGAAGGCGACCCACGGGTCCATAGCGCAGACGAAGCCCCCGGGCACCGGACTGTGCCCGGGCACAGTCCACCAAAGCTCCGGCACCAGCACCATGGCGGCGCCGCGCTGCTGCGGCTCCTCCGCACCCCCAAGGGGTGCAGTATCCGCTAGAGGAAAGCGGAAATGAGCGCACCGGGAAGATTCGGACGCTTCGGCGGGCGCTACGCCCCCGAGACGCTCATGGGGCCGCTCCTGGAGCTCGAGGCGGCCTACCTGCGGCTCAAGGGCGAACCCGCCTTCCAAGCCGAGCTGGCCGCCCTGCTCAAGGATTTCGTGGGGCGGCCCACCCCGCTCACCAAGGCCGAGCGGCTGGGCGGCGCGCTGGGGCTCGAGCTGTATCTCAAGCGCGAGGACCTGGCCCACACCGGGGCGCATAAGATCAACAACACCGTAGGCCAGGTATTGCTGGCCCGGCGCATGGGGAAGACCCGGGTCATCGCCGAGACCGGCGCCGGCCAGCACGGCGTGGCCGCGGCCACGGCGGCGGCGCGCCTGGGCCTCTCCTGCACCGTGTATATGGGTTCGGTCGACATGGAACGCCAGGCCTTGAACGTGTTCCGCATGCGCCTCCTGGGCGCCGAGGTGCGGGCGGTGGATTGCGGCTCGCGCACCCTCAAGGACGCCGTCAACGAAGCGATGCGGGACTGGGCCGCCAGCGTGAAAGACACCCACTACGTCCTGGGCTCGGCGCTCGGTCCCCATCCCTTCCCTACCATCGTGCGCGATTTCCAGGCCTGCATCGGGCGCGAGGCGCGGGCCCAGATCCTGGCTCAGGCCGGCCGCCTGCCGGACCTGGCCGTGGCCTGCGTCGGGGGAGGCTCCAACGCCATCGGGCTGTTCTCCGGGTTCCTGGGCGACACGGGCGTCGCGCTGGTCGGCGTCGAAGCCGGGGGAGTCGGCTTGGGACCCGGCCAGCATGCCGCGCGCTTCGCCGCCGGCCCCGGCGGCGGCAAGCCGGGCATACTGCACGGGACCTTCACGATGCTCCTGCAGGACGCCGACGGCCAGGTGCGGCCCACCCACAGCGTCTCGGCGGGGCTCGATTACCCGGCCGTGGGTCCCGAGCACGCGGCCCTGGCCGAGAGCGGGCGGGCGCGCTACGAGTCGGTCTCCGATGCCGAGGCCCTGGCGGCGTTCGACCGGCTGGCGCGCGAGGAGGGCATCCTGCCCGCTCTGGAAAGCGCCCACGCCGTGGCCTGGCTGTGCCGCCAAGCGCGGCGACTCCAGTCCCAGCTCGTCGTCCTCAACCTCTCCGGGCGCGGCGACAAGGACGTGGAGACCGCGCGCCGGGCCCGCGGGTCCCGGGAGGGCGTCGGTGGGTAAGGAACGCATAGAAGCCGCCTTCGCCCGGGCCGCCGCGGCGGGCCGCGCCGCCTTCGTGCCCTATATCACGGCCGGGGACCCCTCGCTGGACTGGACGGGGCGCTACCTGGACCGTCTGGCGGAGGCGGGCGCCGACCTGGTGGAACTCGGCGTGCCGTTCTCCGACCCGGTGGCCGACGGGCCGGTCAATCAGCGCTCCGCCGAGCGCGCTCTTGCGGCGAAGACCACGCTGACCGGGGTCCTGGACCTGGTGGGGCATAAGCGCGCGGCCGGCTTCTCTTTGCCCCTGGTCGTCTTCACCTACGCCAATCCGGTCGCGGCCTTCGGCTGGCAGGCCTTCGCGCGCCGCGCGGCCGACGCCGGCGTCGACGCCGCCCTGGTCGTCGACCTGCCTGTCGAGGAGGCGGGGGAACATCGCGCCGCCTGCGCGTCGGCGGGATTGGCCGCGGTCTTCCTCGCCGCTCCGACGACCGACGACGCCCGCCTGGCCGCCGCGGTGGCCGCGTCGAGCGGGTTTTTGTACTGCGTGGCGCGCCTGGGAGTGACGGGAGCCGCGACCTCGCTCGCTGCGGGACTGACGGCGGATATGGCGCGCTTCAAGCGCGCGGCGGGAAAGCTGCCGGTGGCGGTCGGCTTCGGAGTGACCACGCCGGAACAGGCCGCCGCCGCGGCCCGGCTGGCCGATGGAGTCATCGTGGGCAGCGCCCTGGTGCGTCTCCTGGAAGGGAAGGACCCCGAGGCGAACGGAAAAGCCCTCGGGGATGCGGCAGCGGCCTTGGCCGCCGCCTTGGAGCGTCGATGCTGATACTATTGGACGCGGACCATTCGCGAGAGCAGTTGGCCGTCGTCGTGGCGCGAGTCGAGTCCTTGGGCTACAAAGCCCATGTCATCCCGGGAGCCACCGGGACGGCGGTCGGCATCACCGGGAACTCCGGGGCGCTCGACCCGCGGGACTTCGAGGTCCTGGGCGGAGTCAAGCAGGCCATCCCGGTGACCAAGCCCTACAAGCTGGCGGGACGGGACTTCCAGCATGCCGACACGGTGGTGCAGATCGCCCCCGGACTGGCCATCGGGGCGGGGCGCTTCATCGTGATGGCCGGCCCTTGCGCGGTGGAGAGCCGGGAGCAGACCCTGCGCATCGCGCGGTCGGTCAAGGCGGCCGGCGCCCATGTCCTGCGCGGCGGAGCCTTCAAGCCGCGCACCACTCCCTACGCGTTCCAGGGCCTCGGCGAGGAAGGCCTCAAGATACTGGCCGAGGCCCGGGCCGAGACCGGGCTTCCCGTCGTCACCGAGGCGATCGACCCGGCTTCGCTGGAGCTGGTCTACAAGTACGCCGACATCGTGCAGATCGGCGCGCGCAGCATGCAGAACTTCTCTTTGCTGCGCGAGGCCGGGAAGCTCGACAAGCCGGTCCTCCTCAAGCGCGGGCTCTCGGCCACCGTGGACGAATGGCTGCAGTCGGCCGAGTATCTCCTGGCGGAGGGGAACCAGCGCATCATCCTCTGCGAGCGCGGCATCCGCACCTTCTCCAGCCACACCCGAAACACCCTGGACCTGAACGCGGTCCCGGTGGTGCAGAAGCTCTCGCACCTCCCGGTCATGGTCGACCCCAGCC
>Ga0154315_1125_pt1 | contig 33240 bp, 25 predicted proteins | sample RifGroA2_FD_105609 | JGI IMG/M metagenome (GOLD analysis project Ga0154315, IMG submission 105609) | Elusimicrobia bacterium GWA2_69_24
AAGGCGGGAAGTTGTAATGCCGACTGGGGGTATTCTAAAGAATACTGCTATTTCAAGCATAATTTATGCGCGCAACCGTATACTGACGCCGTAGCTTGAATCCGTTCCACGCGCCGGCTGCCGGCTGGCGCCGACATGACGGCTTTCAAATGTAAGGGAGCGTCTAGGCGGCGGGACGCTGCGCGCGGCGGAAGATGCGCGCGAAGGCGGCTTCGGAGAGGGTCATGAAGGAGCCCTGCGCCGACGCGAAGAGGGTCCCGCCCTCGCCGCGGAGCTCTCCCGCCGCGAAGACCAGGCGGTGGCGGACGGCGGTGATGCGGGTCTCCACGAGCAAGGTGGCCCCGATGGGGACGACCCGACGGAACTCAGTGGTTAGCTTGGCGGTCATCACGCGGTGCCCCGCCAGCCAGGCGGCGGCGCCCAGGGCCTCATCGAGGACGGTGAGGATGGCGCCGCCGTGGGCCTGGCCCGGAGCGCCTTCGGAGGGTTCCTGGAACCGAGCGACGGCGACGAGCTGGCCGTCGGGTCGCCGGTAGTACCGGATGCTCACCGGCGCGTGCGCGGCCGCCGGTCCGGTGAAGCTGCGCCGGGCTTCCGTGAATGGGAAGGGGGAGACGGATTTCCAGTCCGGCTGGGGCCAGTGGAGGCTCATAGGGGGTGGCGCCGGAAGAAGGCCGTCACCAGGACTTCGAAGTCCACGTCCCGGCTGGTGCGTCCTACCAGGCGCGGCAGGTAGGGGGTCCCGTTGGGCCAGGTGTGGCCGCCGCCCTCCATCTTGTAGAGCAAGACCTCGGCACCGCCCTTGCAGCCCGGCCAGGATTCCAGGGACCAGCGGACCCCGTCGTCGGCGCGGTCCGGCAGTTCCGAGCGCACGGGGGTGGGCTGGCAGCCGTCGAGCTCCGCCCACTTGGCTGCCGTGGCCGGCACGGTCAGCTTGCGGCCCCGGGACATCCCCAGGAAGCGCACCTCGGTGCCATCCCAGGGGACGAGTCGGTCCTCGGTGCCGTTGACCATCAGGACGGGGACGGCCCGGCTGGGGCGGCAGTCCACGTTCTCGCCCAAGGAAGCGACCACGGCCGCGACCGAGGCCCAGCGCGCCGCGTCCCGGCAGGCCAAAGCGTGGGCCAGGAAGCCGCCGTTGGATATCCCGACCGCGTGGAGGCGCCTCGGGTCGGCCCGGCCCGCCGCGACCAGGGAGTCGGCGAGAGCTCCCAGGAAGACCGTGTCGTCGACGTTCCGGGCTCCCGGCTGGCCCCGGCCGTCGTTCCAGGACTTGTTCAGGCCGTCGGGGTACACGACGAGGAACCCCTCCTTGTCGGCCAGGGCTTCGAAGCGGCGCGCGGTGTGTTCGCGCAGTTGCCTGCCCTTGCCGCCCCCGCCGTGCAGCACGAACAGCGCCGGCAGGGGACCTTTCCTGCCATCCGGGCTGTACACGGAATAGGTGCGGGTGTAGCCGCCCGTCGAGATGGACGCTTCGAGGAACTCGGCGCGCAGCGGCGCCGCGCCCAGCAGGAAGAGCAATGCGGACAACGGCAGGGCGCGGGCCGGCGGCGTCACGGGCCCTTGTCGCCGTAGAGGTGCGCCGCGTCCGCGGTCTCGCGGAAGAGCTTGCAGCGGAAGCCCTGGGCCTCGAGCAGGGCCCGCATCTCGGCCACGGAGATGACGCGCTTGTGGAGCTCCAGGAGCACCTGCTCCGTGCGCTCCAGGGCCTTGCCGGAAGCCTTGAGGACCTCGAGCTCCGAGCCTTCGATGTCCATCTTGAGGAGCTGGCAGTGCGCGACCTTCTCCCGCGCGAACAGCTCGTCGAGGGTGTGCCGTTCCACCGGCAGGGTGAAGGAGGAGGCTTTCCCGATCACCGGCGCCAGGATGTAATCCGTGGCGTATTCCCCCGTGAAGTGGATGCAGCCGGGACCGGCCGTGCCCGACAGGGCCCAGGGGACGACGCTCACGTTGGCGAGGCCGTTGCGAGCGACGTTGCGGCGCAGGACCTCGAGGTTGAGGGGGGAGGGCTCGACGGAAACGACCCGGCCCCGGGGACAGCGCCGCGCCGCGTAGAGCGTGAACAGCCCGATGTGCGCCCCGCAGTCCACCACGGTCCCGTCTTCGCCGATGCGGCCGTCGGCGTAGACGCGGTCGGTGTGGACCTCGTCGAGCACGGCCTGGTCCTCCGGCCGCAGGGACACCCGGTGCCCGTCGGCGGTCACCGTCTCGAAACGGAACCAGCGCGACTTGGCGGAGAAGAAGCCCAGGTTCCAGAGGATGCGGTCGACCCGCGCCGGGCCCAGCACGCGGGTGAGCAGTCCCCGCGTGGCGAGCCAGGCGGAGCGCAGCGCTCCGAACCCGGAACGGTTCCAGCCGGCGCGGTGGAAGTCCTTCTCGGGAGCGCCTGGGGACGGCGGCATGCTCCGATTGTACCGGATTTGGGGACATATCGCGGAGTCTCCCCCTTTGATAGAATCCGGTTCTCCCCATGTCCTCGCGCACGCTCCGCTTCGGGACCAACGTCGGCTGGAACCTGCTCGGGCAGGCGGGCCTGCTCATCCTGGGTTTCCTCGCCGTCCCCTTCCTCATGCGCGGGTTCGGCAAGGAGGGCTACGCCCTCTACGGCCTGCTCGGACTGATGTCGGGCTACCTCTGTCTGCTGAACTTCGGGGCCAGCAACACGACCATGAAGTTCGTCCCGGAGCATGCCGCGCGGGGAGAAGGCCGCTCCCTTTGGGGCGTGCTCCAGGCCTCCCTCGTCCTCCATACCGCCGGGGTTCTGGCCGGGAGCGCCGCGGTGCTGCTTTCCCTGGGCTTCTGGGTGGGGGGCTTCTTCAAGGTGGGCGTCGAGCTCCAGGCGGACGGGACCTGGGTCATCGCCTGCGCGGCCGCGGCCGCCGTGTTCTGCTCCCTGATCCACGGCTCCCTGGGCGTGCTCCAGGGCCTGCATCGCTTCGAGCTCGCCAACCTGACCACCCTCCTGCAGACCGGGCTGGTGCTCCTGGGCAGCGTCCTCCTGCTCCACCTGGGCTACGGGCTCAAAGCCGTGGCCGTGCTCTTCGTCGCGGTCAACGCGGTGGTCGCGGTCGGGGCCGTGACCGCGGGTCTGAGGCTGATCCCGCTGCCTTGGAAGGCCGAATACCTGGGACGGCCCGAGCCGGGGCAGGCCGGCCGCTTCCTCGGCTACGCGTTCACGGTGTTTTTGGCCCAGTTGGCGTGGTCGGTCGTCTTCCAGTGGGACAAGGCGGTCATCGGCTATTCCCTGCCGCTCTCCGAGCTCACCTACTACCTCATCCCCGCCTTCATCCTCCAGAAGTTCTGGATCCTGGCCAACTCGGTCACGGTCACCGCCTTCCCCGTCATGAGCGAACTCTCCGGGCTCGGGGAGCACGACGCCCTGCGGCGGGTCTACCGGCAGTGCAGCGGGCTGGTCCTCTGGGGCATCGTCCCGGGCTTCGCCTTCCTCTTCGTTCTGGCCCCGCAGTTCCTCACCTTGTGGCTGGGGAGCGATTTCTCCCTCCATGGGACGTGGCCGCTGCGCTATCTCCTCATCGGCTATTTCCTCTACCTGTTGAGCGCCATGCCGGTGACCGCTTCCTTCGGTCTGGGCCGGCCCCGGTACGCCACCGCCTCCATCTCAGCGCAGGCGGCGCTCTGCGCGGTCCTGTGGCTGGTCCTGGTCCCGCGCTACGGGATCGACGGGGCGGCGCTGGGGTTCCTCGGCGCCCAGTTCCTGACGGGACTGCCGTACGCGCTGTTCGTGAGCCGCTCTTTGTTCGGCATGCCCCCGTCGGAATACCTGCGCGGCATACTCCTGCGTCCGTGCGCGGCGGGAGCGGTTTTCGCGCTGTGCCTGTGGCCCGCGCGGCGCTGGGCCGGGGATTGGCTCTCCCTGGCGGCCCTGGGAGCCGTCTCGACCTTGCTCTACGGCGCGGTGGGTTTCCGCTTGCTGGAGAGCGCGGAGCGGGAGACGCTGGCCAAGCTGTGGGCCGCGGCCCGGGACCGGTTCAGGAGCCGGTGACGGCCCGGCGGTAGAGCCGCACCGTCGGGTTCTGATACACCATCTCGCCGGCGCCCGGCGGCGCGCCCCGGGGTCCTCCCCGCAAGCGCCGCTCGATCGGGCCTTCCCACAGGTAATCCACCCGGTATGAGGCGGGCCGCGGCGCGGTCAGGCCCGCGCGGAGCTTTTCGGACCGCGACGCGGCCGTGTCGCGGATGTCGAGGTAGTAGACCAGGAAGCCCGAGGGCTCCTTGTCGATGAGCGTGCGGTCCGGCTCATGGAACCACTGCATGGGGCTGAAATCCAGGGGTCCGACGCGGGAGAACCAATCCACGGCCGCGGCGCGCAGCGGGGGCGGGGCGAAGAGCTCGATCCCGTAGGCGGCCCGGGCCATGTTCTCGGCGCTCGTCACGCTGGTGACCAGCGGGTTGTTGCGCGCGGTCAGGACCTTCGTGTGCGAGAAGACGGGGAGCATCAGGGCGACCTCGCCGTCCAGGGTGGCCACCACGCTGTCCGGCGCGGCGTTGCGGTCCAGCCATTGAAAGGCGGTCTCGTAGTCCTTGGGCATGCCGTATTTGTGGAACAGCTGCCCGGAGAAAGCCACGCTGCGCCCGAAGGCCAGGGTCAGGGCCAAAGCGGTGAGCCAGGCCCAGCGCTCGCCGTCCTCCAGGCGGCGCAGGACCGCGACGGCCAGGGCCAGGAACAGGAACAGGTTGCCCAGGGAGTACCAATAGCTCGGGGGAAGGGAATAGCCCCTGATCAGCGAGGCGTTGAGCAGCAGTCCCGCCGCGCCCGCGACCGCGGCGCACCAGGACAGGGTCGCGTTCCGGCGCGCGCAGCGGAGCAGGAGGAACGCGGCCGCGAAGTAGAACAGGGAGGAGGGATAGAAGCGGCGCTCGAACACCACCTGTCCCCGCAGCAGCGTGTCGAGGTCCGGCGTGCCGTTGAGGAGGTACCAGGGCAGGCTGATGACCGCGGTCAGGGCGCAGACCATGAAGAGGGGGCGATGGAACGCTTTGCCCGACAGGCTGGCGCGGATGATGGTGAGGGTGATCGCCACGACGAACACGGCCCAGACGTCGGTGTGGACGTAGGCGAGCGAGCCGCCCAGGATCCCGCTCAGGAGCGCCAGCCGCCAGGAGCCGGCGAGAGCGGGCTCCTCGCGGGAGATCTGGATGGCCAGCAGGCTGGCCGACAGCAGCAGGGGCACCGACAGGCAGGGGTTCACGAAGCGCGTCGGACCGATGAACTCCGCGGCCGGGCCCAGGAGCCAGAAGGCGTGCCGAAGGGCCGTCTTGAGTCCGACCAGGGGCGCCGTGAAGTTGACGAGGGGGAGCAGGGCGTCGTTGAAGAGGATCAGCACCACCGCCGCGAACAGGGCCTGGCGCGGCCGCACCTCGGCCAAAAGCAGGAGGCCGTAGATGCAGAGCACCGCCAGGGGCAGGAAGACGAAGCGCGCCGCGACCCAGGCCTGATCCGGGTCCGCGAAGGTCCGGAAGAACACCCCCAGCATCAGGAAGCTCAGCAGGTCCCGCGACAACAGCCGCGGGGAACGGTCCTCCAGGACGTAGGGGCTGTAGGGAGGGCCGTGGCGGGCGGATTCCAGAGCCCGCGCCGCGTAGGTGATCTCATCCTCATGCTCTCCGTCCCAGGCGAAATGAGTGAAGCGCCCGTTGAGGGGCCAGGAGGAGAAATGCTGCGGGAACTTGCGCTCATAGAAATTCCGGTATAGGGGCATCAGGAAGCTGGGGAGGCAGAGCACCGCGGCGGTCAGCAGCGCAATCAGCACGGGCGGGCCGACCCGGCGCAAGACGATGGAGGGGGGTTCCACGAGACGAGGGATTCTAGCAAATCTGCTATAGTAGACCGGGCTTTTTTGGAATGAGGCTTCGCGCGGTATTCTTCGACCTCGATCAGACGCTTTTCCCTGCCGAGCAGGCATATCGGCGGGGTCTCCGTTCGGCCTGGCGGGCGCTCCGGGAGCGCGAGCCGGTGGGTTGGGAACGCTTCCAATCCCTATACGCGCGCGCGCGCCAGCGGGTCAAAGCCAGACTCAAGTCCTCCCCTTCCGCCCGGAGCCGGCTCCTGTATTTCAAACAGCTCGTCGAAGACCTGTCGGGCCGGCCGCGGCCGGCCCTGGTCCTGGCCATGATGCGGGCTTACGACCGTGCCTGGCCCGCGGCGGACCTCGGCGCCTCGCGGCGCGTGGCCGCCGCCCTCGCCGGGAGCTACACCTTGGGCATCCTGACCAACCTGGTCTGCGACACCCAGTTGCGCAAGATGCTCCGGCTCGACCCGGACGGACGCCTGTTCCGCGTGCTGATCACCTCGGAGGAGCTGGGCGTCGAAAAACCCCAGCGGGCCATGTTCCGGGAAGCCTGCCGGCGGGCCGGCTGCCGCCCCGGCGAGGCGCTGATGGTAGGCGACGACTGGGAGCACGACGTCCTGGGCTCCCTGCGCGCGGGACTGCGCGCGGTCTGGCTCCGGCCCCCGGGCAGCCCCGAGCGCCGTCTGCCCGCGGGCGCCGCGCGGATCGACCACCTCTCCGAGCTGCCCGCGGTCCTGGGCGGGGCCCCATGAATCCGGCCGAGACCCGCGGCGTGCAAGACCTGGTCCGGCTCTGCCGGGTCCTGGGCCGCGATCCCCTGCTGGTACAGGCGGGGGGCGGCAACGTCTCGGTGAAGCTGCCGCCGGACAGGCTCCTGGTGAAGGCCTCGGGTCTGCGCCTGGCCGAGGTATCGGCCGCGCGGGGCTGGGCCCGGGCCGACGCCGGGCTCCTGCGCCGCGGGCTCGCCGCCCTCGCGGGCATCCGCTCCGCTCTGCCGCGCGACCGGGCCTATGCGGACCTCCTCGGGCGCGCGGGCCGGACGCCGGGCTGGCGCGTCTCCATGGAGGCGGGCTTCCATGCCCTCATCCCCGACCGCTGCGTGGCCCACGTGCACAGCGTCGCGGGGCTTCTCCTGGGAGCGCTCCCGCCGGCGCAGGCCCGCCGGCGGATCCGGCGCATCCTGGGCGCGGGCGTGCGGATCGCGAGCGTCCCCGCCGCAGTCCCCGGGGCGGAGCTGTCCTTGGCCCTCGCGCGGGCGCTGGGCCGGGGGGCCAGGCTCGGCGCCGGGCCGCGGAAGCCTCTTCTGGCGGTGCTCCGCGGCCACGGCCTCGTATGGGGAGCGGAGACCGCCGCCGAGCTGCTCCGGTTGAGCGCGGCGCTGGAGACCGCCCTGCGCGCCGAGTTCGGGCTGGACCGCTATCCCCCGCCGCACCTCTGCGGCTCCCGCGGCTGCCGCCGCGCTCCCGCGCCCCGGGCCGAGGGCTGGGGCGAGCTCTGCTTCTGCCGCTGGCCCGGCTGCCGCCTGGACTTCCGGCCGGCCTTCCCCGATTTCGTGGTCTACTTCAGCCTCTGGGGCCGGGGCGCCCCGGACCTGGTGCGGACCTCCGAGCGCAGCGCGCTCCTGCGCGCCGACGACGCGGCCGGCCGCCGCGCCAAGGCCGAGGTGCTCTTCGCTCACGCGTTGGCGCACACCGCGGCGGGCGCGCGGGGGATGCCGGGTCTGCCTCCGGCCATGGTGCGCGCCATCGCCGGCCTGGAATCCGAGCGGCTGCGCCTGGCTCAAGCGGCGCGCCGGGGCGCGCCGTCCTCGGCCCAGGGGCCCTCTCGATGACGCCCCGCATGCAGGTCGTGGTGACCATGGCCGGCTCCGGCGAACGCTTCCGCGAGGCCGGCTTCGCCGAGCCCAAACCCCTGATCGACATCGCGGGCCGCACCATGATCGCGCGCGCGCTGGACATGTTCCCTCGCGACTGGCGCTTCGTCTTCATCTGCAGCGAAGAGCATCTGCGCGCCACCCGCCTGCGCGAGGCCATCCTCTCCTGCGTCCCGGACGCGGAGGTCGCGGGGATCGCTCCCCATCGCCTCGGTCCGGCGCACACTTTGCTTTCGGCGCAGTCCCTGGTCGCCGACGACCTCCCCACCTTGGTCAACTACTGCGACTTCTCCTTCGTCTGGGACCCGGCCCATTTCCGGGCTTTCGCCTCCCGCACGGAATGCGACGGGGCCGTGCTCTGCTACCGTGGGGACTTCCCCCATTACGCCAACAACATGATGTACGCCTACTGCCGGGAGGAGGGGGGGCGCGTGCGCGAGGTGCGCGAGAAGGGACACTTCACCCCGGACCGCACGCGGGAATATGCATCTTCCGGGAGCTACTATTTCCGCTCCGGCCGTCTGGCCAAGGAGTACTGCCGCCAGACGATCGCGCAGGGCCTGCAGGTGAACGGCGAACATTACATGAGCCTGGTCTTCAATCCCATGATCGCGGCGGGGCTCAAGGTGCTGGTCTATGAGATCCCCTTCTTCCTTCAGTGGGGCACGCCCCAGGACCTGGAGGACTACGGGTACTGGCACCGGGTCTTCGAGCGCTTCGCCCGCTGGTCCCCGCCCCCTCCGCATGGGCCGCGGCTGGCCATGCCCATGGCGGGGCTGGGCTCCCGCTTCCAGCTGGGGGGAGTTCCCAAGCCCCTCATCCCGGTCCTGGGCAAGCCCATGTTCCTCGCGGCGCGCGAGTTCCTGCCCGCCGGCGCGCAGCCCCCGGTGCTGGTCCTGCGGCGCGAGATCGCGGCCGCCGCGGCCGCGGCCGCTCCGGGCGCCGTACAGGTCGTCCTGGACGCCCCGACCGACGGGCAGGCCGTCACCACGGAACGCGCCCTGGCGGCGCTCGCGCCGGAGGAGCCGGTGCTGGTCTCCTCCTGCGACCATGGGCTGCTCTGGGATCCCGCGGCGTGGGACGCGCTGCTCGCCGAGGGGCCCGATCTCGTGGTGGTGGGCCAGCGCGGCTACCCGGGAGCGCGCCGCTCGCCCCAGAGCTTCGCCTACCTCCGCGCCGAGAAGGGGCGCGTCCGCGGCGTCTCGGTCAAGGTCCCGCTCAGCGACGCGCCGCACCGGGACTTGGTGCTCGTGGGCACCTTCTACTTCCGTTCGGCCCGCAGACTCGGCGAGCTCATCGCCGAGCTCCGGTCGCGCGACCTGCGGGTGAACGGCGAGCTCTATCTTGATTCCGTCGTGCAGCTGGCGGTCGATCGCGGCCTCGACTGCCGCTGCTTCGAATCCGACGCCTATCTGAACTGGGGCAGTCCCGAAGCCCTGGCGGAGTTCTCGTACTGGCACCGCTATTTCCAGGGAGCGCGCCCATGAGCCGGATCAAACGATTCTGGGAGGGGCACCGCGCCTTCCTGAGCCACCCCGTCTTCCTCGGATTGCTGGCGGCCAAGCTGGCCTGCAGCTTCCTGTTCGCCTCGGACTACTTCGTGCGCGAGCGCTTCCTCGCCTTCGTGCGCTATTTCGTGGACTCAGGGTTCTCGGACCCCTGGGCCGAGTTCCTGCGCCGGGGGCTCACCGACGCGTTCCCCTATTCGTCGATGATGCTCGCGGTCCTGGCCTTGCCGCAGGCCCTGGCCGCGCCGCTCTTCGGCGGGGCCCACGCCATCCCCGCCCCGCTCGCCTTCGCGCTGCTCCGCCTGCCGCTGCTCGCGGCCGACGTGTTCGTCTACCTCGTCCTCTGCCGGCTCTTCGAGACCAAGTGGCGCTACGTGCTCGGGCTCCATTGGTGCTCGCCGGTCCTGTTTTACATCAGCTACGTCCACGGCCAGCTCGACGCCATCCCCACCGCCTTCCTCTTCGCGTCCCTGGTCTTCGCCCTCCGCCTCTCGCCCTGGCGGGCCGGGGCCCTGCTGGGGGCCGGGCTGGCCACCAAGTTCCATCTCGCCGTGGCGTTCCCGCTCATTGGGCTGTTCCTCTACCGGGCGGTGGGCCCGGCCGACCGCAGCAAGCTGGTGGGCGCCTTCCTCTTCGCCACCGCGGCGACAGCCGCGGTCCTGCTCGGGCCCCTCTGCCTCAGCGAGGGCTACCGCGCCCTGGTGCTGGGCGCCAAGGAGATCAACTGGGTCTACGGGCTGACCCTGGCCATGCCGCGCGGCGTCAACATCCTGCTCTGCCCGGCGGCGCTGATCGTGCTCGTGCTCCATTTCTTCTCCTTCAAGAACACGACCCGCGACATCCTGATCCTCTACATCGGGCTGGTGTACACGGTGCTCATCGTGCTCGTGCCCCCCATGCCCGGGTGGGCCTACTGGTCGCTGCCCTTCCTGACCTACTTCCTCATCCGGCAGGAGGTCTCCAACTACCTGCCCTTCTGGCTCTACACCGCGGCCTACCTGGTCTACTTCCTGGGCTTCGAGCCCAAGACCGCGGTCGTGCGCCTGGACGCCCTGCTCCCCGAGGGCGAGTTCGCGCGCTTGCGCGACGTGGCCTTCACCGCCATGCAGACCTCGCTGCTCTTGGTCGCGGCCTGGATCTACCGTCTTGGGGTGCGGGCCTACGCGCGCTACCGGGACCTGCGCAAGACCGTGACCATCGGCATCGGCGGGGATTCCGGCGTGGGCAAGAACACGCTCGCCCAGACCCTTGCGGATCTGCTGGGCTCCGACGGCCTCGTGTTCCTGCACGGGGACGACTACCACCGCTGGCCCCGCGGGCACGAGTCCTGGCAGACCCTCACGCACCTGGACCCGCAGTCCAACTACTTCCAGGAGCCCCTGCGGCACCTGGAGAGCCTGCGCAGCGGCATCCCGGTGATGAAGAAGAGCTACGACCATAAGGTCGGCGATTTCACCGCTCCCGCGCGCGTAGAGCCCGGCCGCATGGTGGTCTTCGAGGGGCTCCACCCCTTCGTGTTCAAGCGGATGCGGGACCTGTTCGACATCAAGGCCTTCATCTGCGCCGACGAGCCCCTGCGCCGCCGCTGGAAGATCCAGCGCGACTGCGTGGAGCGGGGCCATGCCCGGGAGGCGGTGCTCCAGGAGATCGAGCGGCGGGGTCCGGATTCCGACCGCTACGTCCAGCCCCAGGCGAAGTTCGCGGACTGGGTCATCGAGTACTACTGCGCGTCCCCCGGCGACCCGGGCGCCGAGCCCGCCGCTGCCCTGGACCTCCGCGTTCGCCACACCGTGTCCAGCGACGTGGTCGAGATCGAGAAGCTGACCGAGGAGCTCCGGCGGGAGGGCGGCGAGTCCCTCCAGGTCCTGTGGCGGCTCGAGCCGGACCTCGAGCGCCAGGCGCTCGAGGTGGTCGGCCCCCTCTCCGCCGAGGCGGTCGCCCGCATCGCCTACCGCATATTCCCCCGGCTCGCGGACTTCGTGCCCGGCCGGCCCGTCTGGCAGTCGGGGGTCAAGGGGCTCAACCAGATCGTCTTCCTCACGCTCCTGCAGAGGCGGCTGGAGGGTTGAACATGGGACGCTCGGAGACCCCCCTGCGCATCGTCATCCCCGCCTACCGCGAGGCGCCGAACCTCCCGTCCTTGTGCGAGCGCATCGCCGCCGCGGTCCGTCCCACGGGCCTGGGCTACCGCCTCTTCATCGTCGACGACGGCAGCCCGGATGACACCCTCCGGGTCCTGGCGGAGCTGCGGGGCGCCCATCCCATCTCGGAGCTCCGCCATCCGGTCAACCGCGGCATCGCCGCGGCGTTCTTGACCGGGATGCGCGCCGCCGTCGCCGGCGCGGCGGAGGACGACGCGGTGGTGGTCCTAGAGGGGGACGGCACCAGCGACCCGGCCTTGATCCCCACCCTGGCGGCCGCGTTGAGCGGCCCCTGCGACGCGGCCATCGCCTCCCGCTACGCCCCCGGCGGGGCGTACCTGCGCTTCCCCTGCAAGCGGCTCTTCCTGAGCCACGCGGCGAACGCCCTGCTGCGCTGGGTGTGCCGCATGCCCGGGGTCCGGGACTACACCATCTTCTTCCGGGCCTACCGGGCGGGGCCGCTGCGCCGCGCCCTCGCGGCCTACGGGGACCGCTTCACCAGCGTCGGGGGCTTCGCGTGCAATGCGGAGATGCTCCTGCGCCTGGCCCCTTTCATCCGCGCGGTGCGGGAGATCCCGCTCGTCTACGACTACGGCCTGCGCAAGGGGCCGAGCTCGATGCGCATCGCGACCAACATCCTCTCCTACGGCGCCCTCTTCCGGGTGTTCTTCTGCGAGCGGCGGGCCGCCCCTTGAACGGCGGCCGCTGGATGCCCTGGGCCGTGGTCCTGGCGGCTGCGGCCGCCGGCTCCTGGGGACTCACCTGGGGATTGCCCGGCCGGGAGCGCCTGCTGCAGCTCATGCCCGCGGAGCGCGCGGACGATCCCGTCCTGCACCGGAGCCTGGCCGAGGGGCGCACGGAGCTCTATCGGAGCCTCGAGGCGGCGGGCCGCCTGCCGGTCGACTACATCACGGAGGCCGTGCGCATCCCCGGGGGGTGGACGACTCCGCCCGAGCGGCTGCGCAACTCCTACCGTTCCTATTTCCTGCGCACCGCGCATCCGGACGAGCAGAAGACCCTGACCTACCTGGCGCACATGAAGCCGCGGCGGCTCGACTTCGAGCCCTACGGCGTCGATTACGGGGGGGGCTACGTCTATCCCCTGGGGGCCGTCTACGGGGTGCTGGGCGCGCTGCGGATCGTGCGCGTCAGCTCGGACCTGACCGTCTACCTGGCTGACGTGTCGCTCATGGCCCGGGTCTTCCTGGCCGGCCGCATCCTCAACGTCCTGTGCTTCGCCCTCTGCGGCCTGCTCCTCTTCCGTTTCGCCCGCCGCTCCTGGGGCGCCGCCGCCGGGGCCGCCGCCGCCTTCTTCTTCCTGAGCAGCCCGGTGGTCTCCGTCGTGACCCACACGCTAAACCCCTACGGCTGGGCGACCGCGTGGTGCCTGCTGGCCTTCGGCTGGTTCAAGGACCACTTGGACGGCGACGGCGACGGCCCAGCGTCCCGGGCGGCTCTGCGCAAGGGCGCGGCGGCCATCGGGGCGTGCATAGGCTGCTCCTTCGCCTTCATCCCCGTCGGAGCGCTGCTCCTGGCGCCGCTCTTCGCCTCCGGAGCGGGCCGCAAGCGGGGCGAGAAGCTCTTCCTGGCCGCGGAAGCCGCCGCGGTCGCGGGCGCCGTCTTCGTCGCCCTCAACCCCTACCTGTTCCTGCGCTTCGAGAAGTTCACCGGCCAGCTGGTCTTCCTCGCCACAGCGTTCCCCTACTCCCTCACCCCCCGCGCCTTCGCGGGCTTCATCGGCCGCTTCCTGATGCCCAACTGGGGGGTGCTCCAGACCGTCGCGGGGCTGGCCGGCGTCGCCTATCTCCTCGTCTCCGCGGGCCGCAGCCGCATGGACCGCCTGCTCGGCGCCGTGTTCTGCCTCGCCTTCCTCAACATGGGCGGCCGCATGGAGGACCTGTCCCACGGGCGCCACTTCCTCCCCTTCTTCGCCATCGGTTCGGCCGCCGCCGCCGGCCTGCTCTGGGAGCGGACCGCGGGGCGCCGGCGTCCCCTGGCCTGGGTGCTCAGCGCCGCGGTATTCCTCGACGCCGCGGCGGTCAGCGCCTCCTACCTGCGCAACTACGCGCAGGAGGCCGCCGGGCGGAGCACGCGCTCGGAAGCCTCGCGCTGGATCGCCGGGAACGTCCCGGCCGGGAGCTCCGTGGGCCTGCTGCAGCCCCCGCAGTACTCCGAGACGCCGCCCTTCCGCTTCGACCGGCACGAGCTCGTGCTCTTCGGAGCTCCGGAGCAGCTCCAGGACCTGCCGCTGCCGGATTTCGTCGTGGCCAACGAGGCGTTCGTCCAGGGCCGGTTCGCCCCGTTCTTCGCGAGCCGCTACGAGGCCGCGGCCGCGTTCCGCCCCCGGCGCCTCTTCCCCTGGATCCCGGTCCGCGGGGTGTTCACCATGTCCAATCTCGAGTTCGTAGTACTGCGCAGACGGCCGGAGGCCGCGAAATGAAAAAGAGCATCCTCATCACGGGCGGCGCCGGTTTCATCGGCGTCAACGCCGCTTGGCATTTCCTGCGCGCCGGCTGGCGCGTCTCCGTCTTCGACGACCTGTCCCGCCGGGGTGCCGCGGAGAACCTCCGCTGGCTCCGGAGCCGCGGGCGCGTGGATTTCCAGAAGGGGGACCTGCGCAGCCGCACCAGCGTCGAGCGCTGGGTCCGCCGGGGAGCGGGAGCCGACCTCGTGCTCCACCTCGCCGCGCAGGTCGCGGTGACCACCTCGGTCGACGACCCCCGCCGCGACTTCGACATCAACGCCCTGGGCAGCCTCAACCTCCTGGAGGCCCTGCGCGGGCTGAAGGGGCGGGCGAAGCCCTTCATCCTCTACGCCTCGACCAACAAGGTCTACGGCGAGATGCGCGGCGCTCGGGTCGGGCTGCACGCCGGCCGCTACCGCTACGCGGACCGGCCGCGGGGGGTCTCCGAGGCGGAGCCCCTCGACTTTCATTCCCCCTACGGCTGTTCGAAGGGCGCGGCGGACCAGTACTTCCGCGACTACCGCAGGATCTACGGCCTCCCGACCGTGGTCTTCCGGCAGTCCTGCATCTACGGCCCGCATCAGCACGGCAACGAGGACCAGGGTTGGGTCGCCCATTTCATGAAGGCGGCCCTGGCGGGCTCGGGCGTCAGCATCTACGGCGACGGGCGGCAGGTGCGCGACGTGCTCTTCGTCGACGACCTGATCGCGGCGTTCGAGGCCGCCTACCGCCGGCGGGGAAAGGCCGCGGGAGAGGTCTACAACATCGGGGGGGGAGCCGCGAACACCTTGTCGCTCCGCGAGCTCCTGGCTTGGATCGAGCGCAAGCGCGGGACCGGAGTCCCGCACCGCTTCCGGGCCTGGCGCCCCGGTGACCAGCGGGTCTACGTGTCGGACATCGGGAAGGCGGGCCGGGAACTGGGCTGGAAGCCCCCCACGGACGTCGCCGCGGGGCTGGAACGGCTCTGGGACTGGTTGGCGGCCTCGAAGGGGACGCCCTCCTGAGCCTCCAGCGCCGGATCCTCCCCCTGGTCCTGCTGGCGGGCCTGCCCCTGCCGGCCCGCGCCATCACCGCGGAGATGGACCGTCATCTGCAGGCCGCCCTCGACGAGGTCTACGAGATGCGCTTCTCGAGCGCCGAGGCCAGGTCACTCGCTGGGGGGTCTGGGCCGACATCCGCATGGCGAACCGGCTGGACCTGATGGGCCAACGCGACGAGGCCGTCGCCCTGTACAAGTCCCTCGCGACCCTGCCCGACGATTGGGACCTGCGGCAGTTCGCCAAAGCCGGCCTGGCGCGCCGCCGGGAAGCCCCCCATCCCGGACACATCTCGCCTTTCGGCTCCTGAAGCCCCCGCGGGACAGCGGCTCCCCGACGGTACTGTGCCCGGGCACAGTCGACCATAGTTCCCCCGATGGACGCGAAGAGTCGCTCGGTCCTGGACCGAGCGGCGGCTGCAGTACAGCGTGGCTCAGCGCCGGATGGGGCCGCCCTCGGGGGGGGTGGCGAGGGAGGGAACGGCCTTGCCGGCCTCCTGGGAGAGAGGCTTCACGAGGTCGGAGGGATCGCTCGCGTCGAGCGGGGTCACCCGCCCGGCGTCGCGCTGGAAGGAGCTCTCCCGCAGGGCGGCCACGAAGTCCGAGCGGACCTGGGTCGCGACCGAGGTGACCACGCTGGCGTTGGCCTGGGCGATCTCGCTTTTGAGGCGGGCGCTGAACACCCAATAGAGGAACAGCGGCTCCAGGACGAACACCAGCAGGACCACCCCCGCCGCGATCGCGAGTTCCCGCTGCTGGAGAGAGCGCGCCAGCTCAAAGACCCGGTCCCGGGACGGGAGCGCGGGGGCCGTCACCGAGCAGGTCAGGGTGAACGATACGGTCTTGGGCCGGCCCGCATCCTCAGGTTCCATGCGCACAATATAGCATCTCGGGTACCCTCTTGTGCGGGGGGGGCGATTCGGGCTAGAGTATCCTCCAGCAGGGCCGTCGCGGACGGCCCAGGGGAGCCCATCCATGTCAAGAACACGGTTCGTTGCCGTTCTTGCGGTCTGCGCGCTGGCGTTGGCCTGCGCGAAGCCGCCCACCCAGGACCTCGCCGACGCCGAGAACGCGGTCAAGGCCGCGGTCGAGGCCGGGGCGCAGGATTACGCGGCGGCGGAGATGGCCGCGGCGCAGTCCGCGTGGACCGAGGCGCAGGGCAAGCTGCAGGCCAAGGACTACAAGGCCGCCAAGGCCGCCGCGCTCGACACCAAGATCAAGGCCGAAACCGCCAAGGCCGCCGCCGCCAACGGGATGCTCGCGGCGCAGTCGGCCGTCCAGCAGAAGCTCGGGACCCTCAAGCCGGAGATCGAGCCGCTGCTGGCCGCCGCGGCCGCCCTCAAGGGCAAGGACTCCGAGCAGGTCAAGGCCGACGCCGCCGAGCTGGAAGCGCTCCTCAAGGGAGTCGAGACCGACTTCGGCGCCGGACAGTTCAAGCCCGCGGCCGAGAAGGCCGACGCGCTCCAGCCCAAGCTCGACGCCCTGAAGACCGCCGTCGAAGCCGCTCAGAAGGCCGCGGCCAAGCCCGCCGGGAAGAAGAAGAGGAGATGATCGGGGCTCCGGTTCAGCCCCAGAAGCGGACCCGGAGCAGGACCCACAGGGCTTCGATGCCGTCGATCCAGCGGATCTTCTTGCCTTCCTCGATCGACCGGGGACGGTAGCTGATCGGCACCTCGGCGATGGGCACGCCCCGGCGCAGGAGCTTGCCCGTCACCTCGGGGCAGAACTCGAATCCCTCGCAGCGCAGGTCCAAGGAGCGCAGCAGGTCGGAGCGCAGGAGCTTGTAGCAGGTCGGCTCGTCGGTGATGGCGGCGCCGAAGAGCAGGTTGGTCCAGAGCGTCAGGAGGCGCCCGCCCCAGTAGAAGCGCAGATAGGACGCAGGGTTGTTGGGCCGCAGTATCCGGGACCCGAACACCGCGTCCGCTCCCCCCTTCAAGGCCGGGCCCAGGAGCGCGGGGATGTCGTGGGGGTCGTATTCCAGGTCCGCGTCCTGGATCAGGATCCAATCCCCAGTCGCGACCGCGATCCCGGCGCGGATAGCCGCGCCCTTGCCGCGGTTGGCGGGCTGCCGGATGAGCCGCAGGCGCGGGTCGGAGATCCCTTCCACGACGCGGCAGGTCCCATCCGTGGAACCGTCGTCGACGACGAGCACTTCGAGCGGTATGGGGGAGCGGACCTGCAGGAGGACCCGGAGCATGGCGGCGATCGTCCGCTCTTCGTTGAAGGCCGGAACGATCACGCTCAGCTTCCGCATGGGAGCAGGATTGTACCTATTTTCGCTATAGTATTCCGACGACGGGAACCATGCGGCGCTCCAACCTCTCCGAACTCGCCTCGACCGCCTGGCCCTGGCTCCTCATCCTCGCGGCCGCGGCGGCGCTGCGCTTCATCGGCATCGGCTACGGCCTGCCGGCGGTCTTCAATGCCGATGAGCCGCACCACGTCAACGTCGCGGTCTCCTTCGGGAGCGGGACCCTGGATCCGGGGATATTCAAGTACCCCACCCTGTGGATGTACTGCCTCTTCGCCGCGTTCGGCGCCCTGTTCGCCGGCTGGTCCGGCCTGGGCTTGCTCCATTCCGTCCGGGAATTCGGCGCCCTCTTCGTCTGGCATCCAGAGGTCTTCTACCTGACCGCCCGGCTCCTGGCCGCCGCCCTGTCTTTGGCCGGGCTCTACCCCCTCATCCGCTGCGGCCTCGCCCTCGGGAGGACGAATGCCCTGTGGGCGGCGGGGCTGCTGGCGGTCTCGCCGACCCTCATCGTCTCCGCGCACGGGGCGAAGCCGGATTCCCTTATGTTCTTCCTGGCGGCCTGGGCCTGGTGGCTGGCCCTGCGCTACGTCCAGGAGGGCCGGCGGCGCCACCTCGTCCTCTGTGGGGCCGCGGTCGGCTTCTGCGTCGCGACCCAATATGTGGCCGCGCCCCTGGCGCTTCTGGTCCTCAGCGCCTGGCTGGCCCGGCGCCTGGCGGGTCCCGAAAGGCCGCGGTCCGCGGACGTCCTGCTGGGACTGGGGGCCGTGCCCGCGGCGTTCTTCATCGGCTCCCCGTTCATCCTCCTGGACTGGAGCTCCTTCCTGCGCGACATCCGCGACGTGCACGCCATGGCCAGCGTCGGCACGCCGGCGCCCTGGACGGTGGGCCGCAACGTCCTGGAGTTCTCGGGACCCTGGTGGGCGGGGGGCACGCTCATCCTCGCCGGGGCCGGGCTCCTGGCCGCCGCCGCGCGGCCGCTCGCCGTCCTCTTCCTCATCCCGCTGGCCGGGCAAATCGCCTTCCTCGCCGCCTTCCCGGACGGGGCCTGGTCCCGCTTCCTGCTCGGGGTCTTCCCGGCCGCCGCCCTGCTGGCCGCCGCCGCGGTCGAGCATGCGGCCGCCCGCGCGCGGGGCGCCGCCCGGCCGGCCTTCGGCTGGGTCCTGGCCGCCCTGCTGGCCGCCGTGCTCCTGCCGGGGGCGCGGCAGTCTTGGGCCGTGGTAGCCCCGCTCCGCCGGCCGGACACCCGCAACATCGCGGCGGCCTGGATCGCGGCGAACCTGACGCCCGGGACGCGCATCCTCACCTTCAACGAGCACGCCTCCCCGCCGCTGCGGCTGAGCCTGGACCAGGTGCGGCGGCTCATCGAACAGACCCGGGAAGCCGGGCATCCCCGCCGGCGCTACTACGAGCTGATGGCCGAGTCCCATCCGGGCGGGGGCTTCGAAGTCTTCCGCATCCTGCAGGACCCCGCGGTCCTCTCGGCGGGACCGCGCCACGTCGCCTGGTCGGCCGCGGGGCGCTCCGTCCTTGACGTCTCCGGCGGCCTGCAGGCGGTCCGCGGCGCCGGCATCGCGCTGGTCGTCTTCACGAGCTACGGATCCAACGAGGAGGGCTTCCGCGCCCTGCGGCCGTTCCTCGACGGGCTGGAAACGCAGGCCTCCCTTTTGCGAGAATTCGCACCGGAGCCGGGCGCCACCGTCGGTCCCGTCATCCGCATCTACCGCATCCGCGAGTCCAAGAGATGAGCATCCGAGGAAAGAAAGTCGTGGCCGTACTGCCGGCCTACAACGCCGCGGCGACTCTCGAGAAGACCGTCTCTGAGATCTCCCGGGACGTCGTCGACGAGATCGTCCTGGTCGACGACCGCTCCCGGGACAACACCGCGGAGATCGCGCGCCGGCTCGGGCTCCACACGATCGTCCATGAACGGAACCTCGGCTACGGAGGGAATCAGAAGACCTGCTACCGCGAAGCCCTCCGCCTGGGCGCCGACATCGTTATCATGATCCACCCCGATTACCAGTACGACCCGCGCCTCGCTCCGCACATGGCCGGGCTCATCGCCGACGACATCTGCGATTTCGTGCTGGGCAACCGCATCCGCACCCGCCGGGAAGCGCTCTCGGGGGGGATGCCGATCTGGAAATACTTCTTCAACCGCGTCCTGAGCATGCTCGAGAACCTCTGGACCGGGCAGAACCTGGGGGAATGGCACTCGGGCCTGCGCGCCTACTCCCGGAAGGTGCTCGAGACCATCCCCTGGGAAGACAACTCCGACGATTTCGTCTTCGACCAGCAGTTCCTGCACCAGGCCGCCTTCCTCCGCTTCCGCATGGGCGACGTGCCGGCTCCGGCGCGCTACTTCGCCGAGGCCTCCTCCATCAATTTCTTCCGCAGCACGGTGTATGGGCTGTCGACTTTGGGGGTGATGTTCTGGGTGCTCCTCGCGCGCCTCGGCATATGGACCCATCCCCTGTTCCGGCCCAAGGCATGAGCGAGCGCTGGCTCGCGGGCTCCGTCGCCCTCGCGTTCCTCTTCGCCCTCCATCTCGCCCTGCGCTATTTCAGCGGTACGCTCGGCGCGGGGCTCGCCGCCTCGGCGCTCCTGGCGTTCATCCTCCTGACCGTCAGCGGCTGCGGGCGCCTGCTCCTGCGCTCCTTCGGGGTCGGGGGCATGACCGAATCCGAGAAGACCCTCATCGGCGCCACGCTGGGGCTGGGGCTGTTGAGCGTGGGGCTCTTCCTCCTCGGCCTGGTCGGCGGCCTCCGTCCTTGGGCGGTCTCGGTCCTGCTGGGGGCTTTCTGGGTGGTCGGCTTCACCGAGATGCGCGACCTGCTGCGCTCGCTCAACGCCAACGAGAGCCTGCTCCGGGACCAGCCCGCGCTGGCCGGCAGCGTCCTGGCCCTGCTCGGCTTCCTGTTCTGGCTGACCTGGGTCCCGCCGCACCTGTACGATTCCCTGGTCTATCACCTGCGTCTCGCCGACGCCTACGTCCGGGCGGGGCGCCTCGTCGTCCTCCCGGACCTCCTCTTCTCCCATTTCCCGCAGAACGGGGAGATGCTGTTCACTTTGGGCCTGCTCTTCGGCTCCGACACCCTGGCCAAGATGTTCACCTGGCTCGGCACCTTCCTAAGCCTCTGGTGGCTCCTCGAGATGGGCAAGCGCCTGGTCGCCATCCCGATCGTGCTCCTGGCCTGCCTGCTGGCCGCCACGCATACCGCGGTCCTCCTGCTCACCCCCACCGCCTACGTCGAATGCCTGGTCATGCTCTGGGTCACGGCCTCCGTCTTGTCCTTCCTGCGCTGGCGCGCGGAGGCCGACGAGCCCGATTTTCCGCGCGGCTGGCTGGCGCTCTCCGGCATATTCGCCGGCCTCGGGGTGGGGACGAAGTACTACGCGGGCATCTGCCCCGCGCTGCTCGGTCTCTACCTGCTGGGGCGGTGGGCGCATGCCTTCCTGACCCGCGGCGAACGCCCGGAATCCCGCCCCGCCTGGAGCCGCCTGCGCGACGGAGCCGTCTTCTCTTTGGCCGCGGCCGCGACCGGGGCGCCCTGGCTGGTCAAGAACTGGTTCTTCGTGGGCAATCCCGTCTTCCCGTTCTTCTACCGGATATTCCCGACGCGCGGCGTGGGCTGGGACGACGGCACGGCGGGCCGATACTTCGAGATCATGACCGAATACGGGCATCTGCAGGGACATTGGCTCAAGGACCTGTTCCAGTTCCCCTATCTCGCCGCGTCGGGGTCCACGCGCTTCGGCGGGGGCGCCGACGTCCTGGGCAGCCTGGGCTGGGGGCTCCTGGTCGCGGCCCTGCCCCTGGCGGCCTGGGCCGCCTGGAAGAAGCGGACCTTGCGCTGGATAGCGTTCTACTGCGCCGCCCACTGGGCGCTCTGGTTCTCCACGGGAGTGGTCCTGCGCTTCCTGACCGTGCTGGTGCCCCTGCTGTCCTTGCTGGCGGCGCAGGGCCTGCATCAGGCCTGGAGCCGGCTGGGGGGACCGGCGCGGGTACTCTTGGGGGCCGCCGCTGCCCTCATGCTGTGGACCAATCTCGGGCTGTTCCTCTACGTGCACTCGGTGTTCGGCACCTTCTCCGCGCTGACGGGGGTGCAGAGCCGGCAGGAGTTCCTCTCGTCGAAACTCGACTACTACCCGTGCGCGGCCTTCGCCCGGGACCGTCTGCCCGAAAATGATAAGATTCTCGTCATCGGCGAGCAGCGCGGGTATCACATCCGGCAGCCCCACACCGTGACCACGCCGATGTCGGCGAACCGTTTCGTGGGCATCGCCAACGAGGCGGGGTCCCCGGCCGATCTGGCGAGACGTCTTAAGGAAGAGGGGGGGTACGGTTACCTGCTCCTCGTCCCCCGGGAAGGGCAGCGCCTGGGCGAGCAGTATGGCGTCTTCCCCTTCAGCGAGCAGGGCCGCGGGAACTGGTCCGCGCTGGAGTCCCGGGGGCTGGAGGCCGTGTTCTCGGCGCCGGGCCGCTGCACGATCTATAGGATCCTGTGAGCTCGAACTTCTCCCACTACGGGATTTCGGTCCTGATCGCGTTCCTGATCTCCTTCGCGGCGACGCCCCTGGTCCGCGCCCTGGCCCTGCGCATGGGCTGGCTGGACACCCCGGCCTCCGCCATCAAGACCCACAAGAAAGCCACCCCCGCGCTGGGCGGGGTGGCCATCTGGCTCGGTTTCGCCGGGGCCCTGGTGATGATGCGCTTCTTCACCCACTTCCCTAGCGGGACCCTCTACCGCCTGCGCGCCCTCCTGGCCGGAGGGGCGCTGGTCTTCCTGCTGGGGATCGCCGACGACCTGCGCAAGCCCCACGGGCTGGGCTGGCGGCCGAAGATGGCGGTGCAGGCCGCGGCGGCGGCGCTCCTGATCTACTTCGGCATCGAGATCCGCTTCATCCATCCCGCCTACCTCGGGGTCCTGCTCTCTTTGCTCTGGGTGGTCGGCATCTGCAACGCGTTCAACATCGTCGACATCATGGACGGCCTGGCCTCGAGCCAGGCGGCCACGGCCTCCCTCGCCCTGCTCCTGATCGCGCTCCCTTCCGAGGAGATCTATGTGAACATCGGGGCCGCCGCCCTTCTGGGAGCTGCCCTGGGGTTCTTGCCCTGGAACCTGTCCTCCCGCTACAAGATATTCATGGGCGATTCCGGCTCGCTCCTCCTCGGCTTCACCTTGGCGGGGCTGGCGCTGGGGACGGATTTCACCCAGATCAACCCGCTGGGGGTCTACGCCCCCATCCTCATCCTGGCGGTGCCGATGTTCGACACCTTGTACGTATTCGTGATACGGCTCATGAAGGGTCTCTCCCCGTTCCAGGGCTCCAAGGACCATTTCGCCCTGCGGCTGGAGCGCATGGGCTTCTCGCGCCATCAGATCGTGGCCCTCTGCGTCCTGGCGGCCGCCGGACTCTCGTTCTGCGCCCTCCTCGTCACATTGGTCAGCACGCCCTGGGCGATCTGCATCTATCTCCTGGTGGGTTCGGCCGTGGCCGTCGTCTCCTGGAACCTCACCAAGGTCGACATGGGATGATCTCCACCGACGTCCTCGTCGTGGGGGGCGGGCTGGCCGGCCTGTCGACCGCCTACCATCTGGCCCGGCTGGACCCGAAGGTCCGGGTGCTCGTGGCGGAGCAGGAGCCGCGGGTCGGCGGGCGGGCGGGGACGCTGGAGAAGAACGGCTTCCTCTTCGACCACACCGGCCACCTGCTCCATCTGCACACCCCCTATGGGAAGCGGCTGGTCACTTCCCTGCTCCGGGGGAACCTGGCCCTGCATGAGCGCTCCAGCTGGATACACTCCTTCGGGACCGACACCCGCTATCCTTTCCAGGCCAACACCCACGGGCTCCCGCCGCGGGTCGTTTCCGAATGCGTGGCTTACTTCATGAAGAACCTCTACCGCCCCCCGGCCGCGGGGCCGGACCCCTCCTTCGAACGCTGGTCCGTCGCGTCGTTCGGGGAAGGGATCGCGCGGCATTTCATGCGGCCCTACAACCGCAAGCTCTGGCGCGGTCCCCTGGACCGGCTCACGACCCATTGGCAGGGCCGCTTCCTCCCTCGGCCCTCCCCGGAAGAGGTGCTCTATGGGGCCCTGATGGACCAGAAGGCGTTCTTCGGCTACAACGCCTTCTTCCGCTACCCGGTCCGGGGCGGCATCCAGTCCCTGCCCGACGCGCTGGCCGCGGGGCTCGCGAGCGTGCGCGTCGGCTGCCGGGTCACCCGGGTCGACCTCGAGGCGAAGGTCGCGGCGGTGTCCGGGCTGGGGGACGTGCGCTACGAGCGCCTGGTGAACACCATGCCCCTCTCCGATTTCCTCGCCATCGCCGCGCCGCTGCCGCCCCGCATCCGCGAGGCCGGCCGCCGCCTGCGCCGCGTGTCGGTCTACAACCTGAACCTCGGCGTCGCCCGTCCCCGGTTGTCCGACAAGCACTGGCTCTATTTCCCGGAGCGCCGCTTCGTCTTCTACCGGGTCGGCTTCCCGCATAACTTCTCGCCCCGGCTCGCCCCGCGCGGGACTTCGTCGATGTACATCGAGGTCAGCCGCCGGCCGGGAGAGCGCGCGGACCTCCGGGAGCTGGAGCGCGGCTGCCTGGCCGGGCTGCGCGAGTGCGGCCTGCTTCGGCGCTCCGACGAGCTCGCGGCCCGGCTCTGGATACCGATAGAGTGCGCCTACGTGGTCTACGACCGGGAGCGGGAGCCGGCCCTGAGGACCCTGCTCCCGTTCTTGGCCGGGAAAGGGGCGGCTTCCATCGGCCGCTGGGGCGCCTGGAAGTATTCCTTCATGGAAGAGTCCATCCTGGACGGGAAACGATGCGCCGAGAACCTGCTCGGGGCCGGGACGGCCGAAGAGGCCCCCTCCGCCCGCCCCCTCGTCGCCCTGCGCTAGGGAGCGCCCTGGCCCTGGCCGGGGCCTGTCTCCTGGCCGCCTGCCGCGACCCCGCCCCTTTCCCGCGGGTCAGCGTCATGACCTTCAACGCGGAGAACCTCTTCGACACGGCGCACGCTCCCGGGAAGGAGGACTGGGCCTACCAGCCTCTCGCGGCCAAAACCGGGGCGGAGCATCGGCGCGCTTGCGCGCGCAGCCTCGGAGCCAGGGAGACCAGGCGCTGTCTGTTCATGGATTGGTCGGAACCCGTCCTGCGCCGCAAGCTCGAGCGGGTGGCTTCCGTCGTTCTCCAGGTCGAAAACGGTCGCGGGCCCGACATCTTGGTCCTCGAGGAGGTCGAGAACCTGGCCGTCCTTGAGCGGCTCCGGGCCGGCCCTCTCGCCGCGGCGGGCTACCGGCCGGGGATCCTGATCGAGGGCGGCGACCCCCGCGGCATAGACGTCGGCATCCTCTCCCGCCTGGAACGCTCCGGAGACCCCGCGCTCCGGGACGCGACGGCCCCGGGCTCGCCGCCCATGCGGGGCTTCCTCCAGGCGGACTTCCGGCTCCCCGACGGGCGTCTCTTGACCGTCTTCGCGGTGCACTTCCCGTCCGCCTTCCATCCCACGGCCGCGCGCGCGGCCGCGCTCGGCGCCCTCGACTCGCTCCTGCGCCGCCTGCCCAGGGAGCGCATGGCCCTCGCGGCCGGGGATTTCAATGTCACCGCCGAGGAGGAGGCGCGGGACCGCCTGTTCGAGCCCCTGCTCGCCGGGGACTGGGCCGCCGCGCACGAGCTGGGCTGCCCCGGCTGCGCGGGGACCCACTACTATGCCCCCAAGGACAGCTGGTCCTTCCTCGACCGGATCCTCCTGCGCAAGAGCCTCTCGCCGCAGGGGGGGGCTCCGTGGGCGCTTCTGCCGGAATCGGTCCGGGTCGCAAACGCACTTTCTTTTCAGAAAGCCCGGGACGGGACCCCTGCCCCGTTCGACCCCGCGGACGGCAGCGGCGTCTCCGACCACTGGCCCCTTTATGCGGAGTTGGAGCGGCGCCGCTAGCTTCGTCGTCGTCCCGGCGCAGGCCGGGACCCATCCGTCGTCCCGGCGCAGGCCGGTACCCATCCGTCGTCCCGGCGCAGGCCGGGACCCAGAACTTGCCGTTGAGCTGGACCCCGGGGTCCAGCCCCGGGGTGACGGCATAGGGTCAAGCCCCGGGGTGACGGCTAGGGAGCGCCGCGCAGGCGAGAGCGCAGGCCGGCCTTGAGGAGCGGCCACAGACGCCCCTTCTCCCAGGCAATGCGCACGAACTTGGTGACCGCGTTGCGCGGCACTCCGGGCCGCCGGCCCCGCGAGCGCAGGGACAGCGCATGCCGGGCGCAGGCGCGCACGCAGGCGCCGCAGCCGAGGCAGCGGGTCTCGACCACGCGGGCCTTGCCCCCCGCCTTCATTACGGCGCCGATCTGGCAGCGCTTGGCGCAGGCCCCGCAGCCCGTGCAGCGCTCCTCGTCCACCGTGAGGATGTAGGGGGTCGGGGACACGGCGCTGCGGGCGCCCTTGCGGCGCACCGCGTCCAGCACGTTGCAGCAGCAGCCGCAGCAGTTGCACACGAAGCTGGGCTGGTCCCGGACGTTGTCGGTCACGTGGATGAGCCCGCGGGATCCCAGGTCCCGGATGCGGGCCAGGATCTCGTCGGCGCCCAGCATGCGGGCGAAGCCCCGCCGCACCATGAAGTCCGCGGCCAGGCCCAGGCTGAAGCAGGTCCCCTCGACCGCGGCCAGGCGGCAGGAGTGTCCCAGGAGCTCCTCCTTGCGCCGGCAGTAGCAGTCCTGCGCCGCGCCCTGGCCGAAGGCGCGGACCACGGTCTCGACCTGGGCGTAGGTGGCGATGCGGGAACTCACCGGTACGCCTTCCCCGATCAGGGCCCGCATGGGGGCGGTCCCCGCGCCGAAGACTTCCTTCCAGAGGCGCTCCTCAGAATACTTCTCCAGGAGCTCGGCCAGCCGCCGCATGGGGATTCCCGCGTGGAGCTTCATGAGGCTGAACTCCACGAAGCCGACCACCGAAGGAGTGAGCAGCCAGTACCGGCTGCCGCCCAGGGCTACGTCGACCACCGTCCCCTTCTGCGCCATTGCCTCCAAAGTCTTGCGGGTCCGGCCCTCCTCCCAGCCGGCTTTGCGCGCGAGCTCGCCCGCGGTGGCTTCGCTGAGAGGGAACAAGGACGCCAGCCTGGCCTCGTCGGGGGTCAGGAAGATGGAGAGGAACTCGCGGATCTCAGGCGCATCGGGCAGGCCGACAGGATACATGTTCAGGCGGTCGATGAGGGCGTCCAGCACGTCCGGGTCGAGCGGTTCCGGGTCCGCGGCCATGGAGCCAGTATATCACTCCATTTGCTATGGTGTCCCAATGCGCAGAGAGAATCGGGCCGCGTTCGCGTCGGCCGTCGCGGCCTGGGTCCTGGCGGCGTGGGCCGCGGGACCGCTCTTCGCGGCCGGGAAGCTCCCGGTCCCGCGGACCGTCCAGGTCGGAGCCTACATCAACGATATCCAGAACCTGGATCTCATGTCGCACTCCTACAGCGTGGACGTCTACCTTTGGTTCCGCTGGAAGGATCCAGCCCTCGACCCCGCGGTCACGGTCGAATTCCTCAACTCCTACGAGCAGTGGGGCCATACGCGGGCCTTGGACCACGAGAAGCCGGTCCGCCTGCCGAGCGGCGAGTTCTACCAGCTCATCCGCGAGCAGGGGCGCTTCAGCCGGAAATTCCACCTCAACGACTACCCCTTCGACCGGCAGACCCTGACGGTGGAGTTCGAGGACTCCAAGCTGGGCGTGAGCCGGCAGCGCTACGCGGCGGACGGGAAGGGCTTGACCGTCAACCCGCAGCTGGAACTGCCTGGCTTCGAGATCGGCCCGCCGCGCATGACCATCTCCCCGCACGAATACCCCACGGACTTCGGCGATCCGGAGGTGCGGGGCAAGGAGGCTTTCTCCCGGGTGCGCCTGGAAGTCCCGATCGCCCGGCCGGTCGTGCCCTACTCGATTAAGCTTCTCCTGCCGATCCTCTGCGTCGTATTCTGCGCGGCCCTCATGTTCCTGTTCCACCCCAAGTACGTGGACAGCCGGGTGGGGATCGGGATCACGGCCCTGCTCACCATCGTGGCGCTGCAGATCACGCTCAACGACGAGCTGCCGGACATCTCCTATCTGGTACTCATGGACAAGATCTATCTCGGCGCCTACCTTTTCGTGATATCGGGCCTGGCCGTGATCGTGAAGACGACCTGGATGGTCGACCGGGGCGACTCCCGGCGCGCCATCCATACGGACCGCAGGTCCTTGTGCGTGCTCCTCATCCTCTATCTGGCGAGCATGGCCTGGGTATTGTTCTCCCGGGCGTATTCCTAGTGCAGTGCTTCCAGCGCTTCCTTAACATTTGAAGAGCCGTCATACCGGCGAAGGCCGGTATCCAGACGACAAACCACTGGACCCCGGCTTTCGCCGGGGTGACGTCTGGTGCGTGGACCCCGGCCTTCGCCGGGGTGACGAATGCAAATGGACCTATGACTCACTACGCTATGCCGGCATCCGGTGAGCCATCCCGGGGCTTCCAGAAAACAGTCTTATCCATATAACACCGGCATAATTCCCTCATTGCCCCGGGAAACATATCACGCCCCGTTACATGCAGTAACATCGATGAAAGTCACCGCAACAGGTCTGTGAATTGACGGTCCGGGCATTCGCGGCTATAACCCATTTGGAACGATAATGGCACACTCCGGCGCAAGCCGGAGCTCGCAAAGCCAAGGAGCGGATTCCGCCAGCCTGGCTACCGAAGCCGAGAGACTAGGGGAGGTCTCGATGAGGGCTTTGGCCGCATTTTTAGCGATCGTCGCTCTTCCCCTCATAAGTCCCGACTCCTCCTCAGCACAGACCCCCGGCCAGGCCGAAGATCCCGCGGCCGCCAAGCAGCACGCTCCCAGAGGCAGCGCCCTCGAGCTGGAGCGGTTCGGCAGACACATCCTTCCCACCCGCAAGGCCACCGCCTCGTCCTCAGAGGCCGCCGGGCAGGGGGCGGAGGTCAGCGACGTCCTCGACCCGAAGGAGCGGCCCTCCTTGAAGTTCCTGCGGCAGGGCAAGACCCTGTCCAAGTCCGGAAAACCGGCGAAGCAGAAGGGCGGCGCCGGCCCCGCCTCGGCCGGCGCGGCATCCGGAAGCGGCGCCCCCGGCGGCGCCGAACCCCAGCTGCCGCAGCACCAGAACAAGCTCGAGGACTCGCTCATCCGCAACCCCGGCGATTTCCTCGTCGAATACTCCCTGGAATCCGACGCCGAGGTCGCGGTCGCCGTGATCGGCGCCGACGGCATGGAGGTCCGCCGCTTCGAGATCCCGGCCGGCGCGCCTGGCGGCTGCGCGGGCCTGAACCGGGTCATCTACTGGGACGGCCAGGATGCCCTGGGCCGGGAAGCTCCGGCCGGAGACTACCAGGCGATCCAATCCATACGCTACGGAGGGGCGGACGGCAAGCGGGTGGAGACCCGCCTGCTCCCGCTGAGGAAATGACCAGACTGGTCCTGACCCTCCTGCTCGCGTCCCAGGCCGGGCTCCTCTGGGCCGCGCCGCAGGTGGCCGCGACCCACGCTCTGCGCGACGGCATCGGGGTCAGCCAGCCGAACGCGCTCGCCTATGATCCCCTGCGCAACGAGCTCTGGGTCGCGGGAGTCAACAGCAGCAACCTCGTGGTCGTGGACGTGGCGGCCGGAAAGCCCGTGCTCTCCATCGAAGGGCTGGGCACCGTCCAGCAGGTCGCCCTCGACATCGCCCGGGACCGGGTCTACGCGCTGACCAACTACCGCTTTGTGAAGGCGCTCTCCGCCTCCGGCCGCGCGCCGCTCAAGTCCATCGACGTCGGCTACAACCGCATAGTCTACGGCTTGGCCGTCGATCCCGCCTCCGGCCGCCTCTTCACCGTGGAGAACGTCTACGATCCTCAGAAAACGGTTTATCGCAAGCAGCTCTGCCGGTACGACGCGGAGACCGGGCTCCGCGAGGCCAGCCTGGACCTGGGGGCGCCCATCTTCTCCGGCAAAGGCTGGAATCCGGTCCTGGATGGGAACCGCCTCTTCCTCGGCCTGTCGTTCAGTTCGGGAAGCGTCTACAGCGGGGAGGTCTGGACCCTGGACCAGGACAGCCTCACCGTGCTGCAGAAAGTCGCCCTCGGCCCCGCCTCCGGCCCCACCAGCCTCGCGCTGGATCCGGGCGACAAGACCCTCTACGTGGGAGACCTGTACAGCCGGCTCTGGGTCCTGAAGCCGAGCGCCGCCGGCCCGCTGGTCGTGGCCAGTAGCCGGACCCTCTCTTCCCCCGGGGCCCTGGCCCTGGACCCGGGCCGCCGGCGCCTGTACTCGGCCGTCACCTACTCCAACGAGGTCCAGGTGCTGGATTCCCAGACCCTGCAGACCTTGAAGATCCTGCGCGAGGGGATCGGACCCGCGGCCCTGGCCGTGGGGCTGGACCGCAGCCTCGCCTTCGCGGCCAATACCCATTCCTGCGACATCACCGTGCTCGACCTCGCCGCCCAGGAAGCCGCCGGCTCGATCTCCCTGCGCCGCGACGCGCCCGAAGACCTGGCTTTCGATCCGCGTTCCTCCCTGGCCCTCATCACCTCGGGCCTTTCCAACGGCCTCATCACTTGGGACCGCGCCGCGGCCCGGGAGACCGCGTTCCTGCCGCTCTCGTCCGGCGATCCCGGCGGCGTGGTCTGGTTCGGCGAGCTCGACAAGGCCTTCATCCGCGTGGGCGGTTCGCTGCGCGTGTTCAACACCCGCAACGGTTCGTTGACCTGGCCTGCGGCCAGCCTGGGCTCCATCGCCGAGCTGAAGTCCCGCCGGTCGGGCAGCGAGCTCCTCGTCCTGCAGACTTACGCGCCGTCCCCCGATTACCAGAAGGCCGCCCTCTCCCTGGTGGACGCCCGCAGCGGCGCGCTCTCCAAGACGGTGCTGCTGGGTCCCAACTCCGTGTACCCCAAGGACGTGGACGACGACCCGCTCACCGGCAAGGCCTACGTGACCCTGTACGGAGCCAACCAGGTGGCCGTGGTGGACCTGGCCAGCGGCGTCCTCCTTAAGACGGTGCCGGTCGGCTCCTACCCCTGGGGCGTGGCGGTCGATCCCCTGCGCGGCCGCGTCTACGTGGCCAACTACGGCTCCAACAGCCTCTCGGTCATCGACGCCGCCTCCGACACGGTCATCGCGACCCTGCCCGTGGGGAAGTCGCCCAAGGGGGTCGACTTCAAGCAGCGGGGCGCCCGGGTCTACGTGGTCAACTCGGGGCAGGGGACCCTGTCGGTCATCGATGCCCGGACCCTGCAGACCGCCGCGACGCTCCCGGTGGGCGGCTTCCCGCGCCGCGTGCGCGTGGACCAGGCCGCCGAGCGCGCCTACGTCATGGGCTATTCCAGCGCGAGCCTCACCGTGGTCGCCGACCCCGCGCCCTCCGAGGCGGTCTCGGCCCCCAAGGTGCTCCACAGCCCGGTCGCGGGGCCGGTCCCCGAAGACCAGCCGGTGACGGTGCGCGCCGAGGTCACCGATGACGACGCGGTGGCCGTGGTCACCCTGACCTATTGGGAAGCCGGACGCGGCCGGTTCGTCACGGTGCCGATGCAGCCGGTCGCGGGCGCGACCTTCGAAGCCAAGATCCCGGCGGAATTCCTCCTGGGCATGGAGGGCGCTTCGGTCTCCTATTTCATCGACGCGACCGATGCCGCGGGCAACGGTCCGCCCACCGGGACCGCGCCCGGCAGCGCGGCGGTCCCCAACACCTTCACCGTGCGCAAGAGCTTCACCAAGCTCTGGAGCCACACCTTCGGCCGCATCTTCGGCGGCCCCTACCGGATGATCCCGGGGCCCAGCGCCGCCATCGGCGACGTGCGGCCCGACCTGCCCGGGCTGGAGATCGCCACTGGCAACGAGGAATTCTTCCCCTTGGGCAATCCGGGGCCCGCCGGCCGCTGGTTCGTGTTCCGCCCCAATGGGACCGTGCTCTTCTGGAAGGACACCGAGAACGACGAGGCCCACTCCTCGGTCAACCTCTTCGACCTGGATTCGGACGGCAAGCCCGAGATGCTGGGGGGCACGACCTCCGGCAATGAGATCCAGGCCTTCACCGGGACCGGCGCCTGGCTGTGGCGCTTCATCCTGGGTTCGCACGCGATCTCCACCCCGGCGGTGGAGGTGCTCACCCCCGGCGGCGCGCCGCGGGTCTTCGGCGGCTCATTCGACACCCAGTTCCGCGCGATCGACGGCAAGACTGGGAAGCTCCTCTGGGCGTACCCGGCCGGCGACTGGATCTGGTCCTCTCCCGCCGTCGCGGACCTCGACGGCGATGGGTCCCGGGAAGTGGTCTTCGCCACCGATGGGGAGCAGTCCCTGCGCCCGGGGGTCCTGCACTGCCTGGACGCGGCCACCGGCAAGCTGCGCTGGAAGCAGCCCCTCAGTCAATTCGTGCGCGCCTCCGCCGCCGTGGCCGACGTGGACCAGGACGGCGTCCGGGAGGTCCTCATCGGGTCCGATGACGGCGTGTTCCGGGTCTTCTCCGGAAAGGACGGGACCCTGGAATGGAGCTTCGCCACGGGCGGCGAGATCCTGTCCTCGGCCGCGGTGGGGGACCTCGACGGCGACGGCCTCCCGGAGATCGTGTTCGGCTCGGCCGACGGCAAGGTCTACGCCCTGACCGGACGGGGCGCCATAGCCTGGACCCGGGACCTGGGCGCCCCGGTCTACTCCTCCCCGGCCCTGGCCCGACGGGTCCCCGGCGCACGCCTGGACGTCTACGCCGCGGCCTGGGACGGCTCGCTGCACATCCTCAGCGGCGCGGATGGACGCCGGCTGGGCGGCGCCTTCGTGGGCCCCTACCTCGCTTCCTCTCCCTCCGTGGCGGACATCGACGGGGATGGGAAGCTCGAGGTCGTCCTGCAGGACCGCACCGGGGACGACGCCGACAACCAGGGAGACGTTTTCTGGGCCCTGCGCGACCAGGAGTCCAGCGTCGCGCCGTTCGCCCGCGAGTGGCCGATGTTCCGGGGCGCCCCCGCCCACACGGGGGTGTATGCCGGGGCCGCGGCCCCGGCGCCGGTCCAGGACCTCCCGCCGGCCAAGGTCCTGGGGCTCGCGGTCCTCGCGCCGGCGGAGGGCGGCAGCCTCACGCTGGTCTGGACCGCCGATCCCGAGCTCGACATCGCTTCCTATAGGATATACCGCAACGGGAATTTCCTCACCCAGGTCTCGACCAACGCCCACGCCGACGCCGGGTTGACGGACGGCACGACCTACACCTACCGGGTCTCGGCCGTGGACCAGGCGGGCCAGGAAGGCCCGCTCTCCGATCCGGCCTCAGGTATCCCGCTGACTCCCCCCTCGGTGAAGATCCTCAAGCCCGTCAACGGCGCGACGGTCGCCGGCTTCGCCACCATCGCCGCCGCCGTCACCGGCAACGTCGGCAGCGTCGCGTACACCATGGACGGCGTCGGCTACCTCAGCCCCGTCATCATCACCCCGCCCTACACCTTGTATTGGGACACCACCAAGCATCACAACGGCAAGCACATCCTGAAGGCCGGAGGCTGGGACAAGGCGACCGGCAAGTGGCTCGTCGATTCGGCCGTCATCAGCGTGACCATCGCCAACCCCGTCCCGCCGCCGCCGATACCGATGCCCGCCCCCCTCCTCGAGCCGGGCCCGCCCACGGTCGAGATCCTCACGCCCGCCTACGGCTCCGCCATCTCGGGGTCGGTCACCATCACCGCGGCGATCACGGGGAACATCGGCTGCGTCGCCTACACCCTGGACGGCCAGGGCTACCTCAACGCCTGCCTCATGAACGCGCCGTACGCGTTCGTTTGGGACACGACGAAGGTCTCCCCCGGGACGCATACGCTCACCGCCGGCGGCTGGGACAAGACGACCGGGGCCTTCCTGGTCGGTTCGCCGCCGGTCGTCCTCGGCGTCGCCAAGCCCGCGCCGGCCAAGGTAAGCGGCCTGGCCGTGACCGCGCCGCCCGAGGGCGCGAGGCTCGTCCTGGCCTGGACGGCCGATACCGAGCCGGACCTCGCCGCCTACCGGGTCTACCGGGACGGGAAGTTCCTCCTCCAGGTCTCGACCAGCGCCTACAGCGACGCGGGCCTCGCCGACGGCGCCGCCTACGCCTATCGCGTGAGCGCCGTGGACCAGGCCGGGCAGGAGGGGCCGCTCTCGGACGCCGTCACGGGCACTCCCAAGGACACCCTCAAG
>Ga0154315_1072_pt1 | contig 32543 bp, 30 predicted proteins | sample RifGroA2_FD_105609 | JGI IMG/M metagenome (GOLD analysis project Ga0154315, IMG submission 105609) | Elusimicrobia bacterium GWA2_69_24
GGTTGGGACTGGTAGTATCCGGGGCCTGGACCATGCAGGTCCGCCTCCCCCCTCCTCCTCCTCCGGCCGAATCCTGACACCACCCCAGGGCTTCTTGTTCTCCGCCGCCCAAACTGCTTGAATAGGCTCAAGGCGATGGAGTTCGCCTGAACCGCCTCGTCCACCCGGGGCTGATGACTCCTACCAAACATCATTGGAGGAGTTATTTTTTTGGGCAAGCGATATAGGAGCAAAGGTCCCCGCGGGAGAGCGTGGACCCCGGAGTCCCTAGCCGGCCGAGAGCGGGCCATCGGCCCCAACCCCTGGGGCGGCTACATCAAGAGCATCCATGCCCGCGAAGTGCTGGATTCGCGCGGCAATCCCACCGTTGAAGTGGAGGTGACCCTGGACGACGGGCTCATGGCCTCCGCCATCGTCCCGTCCGGGGCGTCCACGGGCGAGCGCGAGGCCGTAGAACTGCGCGACACCAAATCCCCGCGCTACGGCGGCAAAGGCGTTCAGACCGCGGTCACCAACGTGAATACCGTCCTGGCCCAGGACCTGCGGGGGCGCGACGTCTGCGACCAGGAAGCCATCGACCGCAGGATGATCGAACTCGACGGGACTCCGAACAAGGGCAAGTTCGGGGCCAACGCCATCCTCGGCGTCTCGTTGGCGGTGGCCAAGGCGGCGGCGAAGTCGAAGGGTCTGCCCCTTTTCGCCTATCTCGGCGGCAACGACGCCGTCCTGCTGCCTGTCCCCTGCATGAACGTGATCAACGGCGGCCGGCATGCGGACAACAACGTGGACTTCCAGGAATTCATGATCGCCCCGCATGGCGCCGCGAACTTCGCCGAAGCCATCCGGATGGGAGTCGAGACTTTCCATGCCTTGAAGGGCATCTTGAAGCGGAAGAACTACAGCACGGCCGTGGGAGATGAGGGCGGCTTTGCGCCCCAGCTCAAATCCAACGAGGAGGCCGTGGAGGTCATCCTGGCCGGCATATCGGCCGCGGGCTACCAGCCCGGGAAAGACATCTCCATCGCGCTCGATCCCGCCGCCAGCGAGATGTATGAGGACGGCAGCTACGTCTTCTTCAAGTCGGATAAGCGCAAGAAGACGACCGGCGAAATGGTCGCCTTGTGGAAGAAATGGGTCGCCGACTATCCCATCATCCTCATCGAAGATGGACTCGCCGAGAATGACTGGGACGGGTGGAAGGCCCTGACCCGCGAACTGGGAGGGAAGATCGAGTTGGTCGGCGACGACGTTTTCTGCACCAATCCGGGCATCATCGCCAAGGGGATCGAAGCGGGGATCGCCAACTCCATCCTGATCAAGCTCAATCAGATCGGCACCCTGACGGAAACGCTGGAAGCCATCCGCACCGCGCGGCAGGCCGGCTACGGCCTCTTCGTATCGCACCGCTCCGGCGAGACCGAGGATACGACCATCGCCGACTTCACCGTCGCCGTGAGCGCCGGAAAGCTGAAGACCGGCTCCGCCTGTCGAAGCGAGCGCATCGCCAAGTACAACCAGCTGCTGCGTATCGAAGAAAGCCTGGGGACTCGGGCGAAGTTCGCGGGCAGGGGCGCCTTCTTGCGGGGTTGATGCCGGGACCGTCGGTCATTTGGAGGTTTATGGAGACTATTTTCGTCGTCGCGGCTGTCTGGCTCGCCCTGGCTGTCCTATCCGCAATACTCGCCTTCCATCTCAAGATCTCGATCGCTCTGGTCGAAATCTGCGTCGGGACCGTCGTGTCCGCCGTCGTAACGAGGTTATTTGGGGCTGAGGTCCTTGGGAACAATCAGGAATGGTTGCGCTTCTTGGCCTCCACAGGAGCTATCCTCCTGACCTTCCTGGCCGGCGCCGAACTGGACCCGAAAGTCATGAAGGTCAAATTGCAGGAAGTGCTGGTCGTAGGCTGCATCGGATTCCTGGCTCCGTTCCTAGGCTGCGCTGCCGTGGCTCACTTCCTGCTCCACTGGAGCGGCCCAGCCAGTTGGCTCGCGGGCGTCGCATTGTCCACGACCTCGATGGCGGTGGTCTACGCGGTGATGCTCGAGACCGGATTCAACGCCACGGAATACGGCAAAGGCATCCTGGGAGCCTGCTTCATCAACGACCTGGGGACGGTTCTGGCGCTGGGCTTCCTGTTCGCTCCATTCACCTACAAGACGGTCGTCTTCGCCGTCGGCAGCGTGGTCGTCCTCACCCTGTTCCCATTCATCACGAGATTCTTCACCAAGACCTACGGCAACAGAACGGCGGCCATCCGCGTGAAATGGGTGGCGCTGGTGCTTTTCGGACTGGGGGCTCTGGCCCTATGGTCGGGCAACGAGGCCGTCTTGCCCGCCTACATCGCCGGCATGATGCTCGCGGAATTCGCCGCGGAGAACCATGCCTGGGTCAGACGCCTGCGCACGCTGACCGTCGGCTTCCTCACCCCGTTCTATTTCATCCGCGCCGGGACGCTGGTCTCCCTGCCCGCCCTGATTGCGGCGCCCCTCGTATTCTTCCTGCTCTTCGCCGGCAAGACCATCTCGAAGATCTTCGGGCTATACCCCGTGATAGGCATGTTCCGCAAAGAGAGATCGGAGAGATGGTACTACACCCTCATGATGTCCACCGGCTTGACCTTCGGGACCATCTCGGCCCTCTTCGGCTTGACCCACGGCATCATCAGCCCGACGCAGTATTCGTTCCTGGTGGCGACGGTGATAGCCAGCGCGGTCATCCCCACCTTGATCGCGACCCGCGCATTCACGCCCACGCATCTGCTGCCTGCTCACCTGCATAAGCATCCTGCGCTCCCAAGGGCGGAAGGGCCGGAAGAAGAATAACAGCGATGCCCATGGGCGCCCCGGAAGAGTTGCTCGACAGGGTCTCCGAGATCTGCAGGGACTTCGGCATCACTTCGCTGGATGCCCAGATCGAATCCTGCCGCGCGCTGGTGGGCCGCAAAGGCAGTATCGACTTGAGCGTGATCGGGCGGTTCAAGGCCGGGAAAAGCTCCCTCCTCAACAGCCTGGCCGGCACCGACGTCCTGCCGGTCGGCGTGATCCCCGTCACCGCAGTCGTCACATATCTGCGGTTCACCGAAGCGCGGAGCGTGTTGGTTCGCTTCTTGGACGGCCGCGAACGCGAGATCGAGTTCGGCGAGATGGCGGATTACGTCTGCGCGACGCGCAACCCCGAGAACGCCAGACGGGCGGCAGCGGTCGAGATATCCATCCCTTCCCCCAAAGAGGTCGTTGGGCTCAGATTCGTCGATACCCCGGGTCCTGCCCATCCGTCACCCCGGGGCTTGACCCCGGGGTCCAGTTAAACGGCAAGTTCTGGGTCCCGGCCTTCGCCGGGACGACGGCGTATAAAGCAAAAGGCGCCCCGCGCCGAGCGCGGGACGCCTATCGCGGGTCAGGGAGAGGATCCCTTCCCGTCAGGACTTGACGCCTTTTCCGCCTAGACTCAACTGCAGGATCCTCTTATTGCCGCGCGGCACAGCTAGCGACCAGTTGCCGCCGATGTAGATCGGAATCATGGTGACCCCGCCTTGGGACATCCGTTTGCCCCAGGAGCGGAGGAGGCTGGCAGCCGGCCGATCCGCGATCGGCGTTTCTTCGGTTTCTGGCTGTTTCTCCGTTAGAATGCGGGTCATGATTGGGACTCCTTGCTCACCACAGTATGGGCCGCGGGCCTATATCTCACCTGGGTCCCCGGGGCCCATGAATCATAGCATATGGCCCAGGCCAAAATAGGTCCAAGGACCCATATCGTCTCCGACGGAAGGCGGCTTCGGAACCCTGGGCCGCCGGGCCCATGTCCCCGGGACCCCTTCGGCCCTGGACAGGCCCGGCGGAGCGGCGTTATACTATCTTTACCATGAACCCAAGGGCCCTGGTCTGTCTTCTCATGTCTTCTTTGGTCGCTTCCGCCGCTTGGGCCGGCGGGATCGTGACTCCGGTCGTCGAGGTGGGAGGCGTCGGCAACACCGGCACGGGAGCGGCGGGCGCCGGCCTCAACAGCGGCAGCCTGAACACCGGTTCCAACATCAACATGGGCGGCAATACGCCCGCCCTGGGTTCCGTCCTGCCCACCGTGAATTCAGGCAGCCTCTCGCCGCGCGTGGTTCCCAGCGCCGTGGGCCAGACCGGCGTGGTCCAGCCGAGCGCCGAGCTCTCTCTGCAGACTTCCAACCCTTCGGCCCAGTCGCTCACCCAGACCGGGCGCAGCGCTCCCTCCGGTTCCGTGACCCGGAACGAGGCCGTGACCCAGGATAACGCGAAGCCCCTGGCCGAACCCCGGCACATCCCGCCGGGTGAGAAGAACGCCGTCCTGACCCCAGTCGGGTCCTTGCCCCCGGGCGGCGAGACGGTGAATGAACTCGGTAAGGAGCTGACGCAGGGCCGGAAGGAGGCCGCGCAGGGCGACGCCGGGGCCGTCGCGACCAAGCTCGATACCCTCTTCGATTTCTCCCGCCGGCACGCCGAGGGCTCCTTCGGCGCCCCCGAGTCGGCCGATCCTTCCGCCTTCAAGGCCGGCGGGGTCGTGGCCGGACTCCCGGACCCGAAGGTCGTGGGCGTCAAGCAGGCTCTGGCCAAGGTCGGGTCCTTGGCCAAGACCGCGGACGCGGCCGATGCTCCCTTCTTGTATCAGTACGCCGCCACCCTCGCCAGGGAGCAGCTGCCCGCGGCCGAAGGAAAGACCCGCGTGGCCGAGATCATCAAGGAAGCCTCCATCCGGGCCCCCGAGGCCATGTTGACTCTGGGCAACCGGGCCCTGACCGCCGCCTCCCAGGGGCGCACCACCGAGTCCATCCGCGCCACCAAGGCCGTGCACACCTGGAATTCCATCCTCTCGGAATCAGGGCGCAATTATCTGGCGAACTTCGACGATTTCAGCGGCGCGGTCAAGCAGTCCCTGCGCCAGGCGCTGGATTCCCCGGGTAAGACCCTCAAGGCTTCCACGGTGCGCTTCCAGAGCGAATCCAAGAACGGCAAGACCCAGCTCAAGGCTCAGGTTTCGGCTCCGGATGGCATGAGCCCGGTCGCCGCCCTGCCCGCCGACCTGGCGGAGGTCCTGGCCCTGCCCGAGCTGAAGTCGTTCGTGGCCTGGGAGGAAGTCTCCCTCCCCATTGCCGCCCAGCTGCACAACGCCTTCGCCTTGACGCCCCAGGCGGGCCTGCGGGAATTCTATCGCTCCCAGCGGGCCGCGGGGAATCCCGCTTGGAAGAGCTTCTGGATCGCGGCCCGGCAATTCGTGTCGGCCGGCTTCGCCACCGTCTGGCAGCGGCTCAAGGCCGCGGTGGTCGTGATCCTGACCAAGCTCGGCGTCCTGCCCAGCGCGCTGCCGGGCCTGCAGGTGGACCTCTCCTCCGACGCCGTGGGCAAGCTCAAGACCCTGTCCGAGGTGAAGGCGGTCCTGCCATCCTCCCATCAGGGGCTTGAGTCCGACGCGCTCGGGTTGGGCTACCGCCTCCTGCGCGCCAACCCTTGATCCGGATCCCCCTACTCCTGCTTCTCCCGCTCGCGGGAGCCTTTCCCGCCGGCGCGGGCGATTCCGTGGAGCTCCGCCGCGGCCCCGACGCCCCTTCCGAGGTGGGCGCCTGGTTCTCCGCGCTGGACCGCCTGTTGAGCGGGAGCTCCGAGCTCTCCGGAGCCCTCGCGGCCTCCGCCGCGGCCCCCCGCGCGCGCGACGGCCTGGGGGCAGCTTCGGCGGTCGAGGGCCTGGCCGCGCTGTCCCGGAAGCTGGGAACGAGCGAATCGGAGCTGCGGCCGGTGGTGAAGGCGGTGGCGGAAGTCCGGGAAGCGCTCAAGGGCCTGGGCGACGACACCCCCCTCCCCAAGGGGGCCGTCGAGAAGGTCTACGCGTTGGACGCCCCTTCCCTCAACCGCTACTCCGAGCTCATGCGCCAGGCCGCCCTGGAATCGGCCGGTCCCAAGGGGCGCTTCCCCGCCAACAGCCTCGTCTCCTTCAAGCGGGGCGGCACGGCCCTGGAAGCGGCGTTCCTGGACGTGGCGGACACGCCGCACGTGCGCGACGGCCGGGTGGTCTCGCCCCCCCTGTGGGCCCTGCTCGAAGCGCGGATCGGCGACGCGGGCGAGCCGCCCGACACGGTGCTCAGCGGGAGCCGGATCTGGCTGCGGCGCGGGACCGCGGACCTCTTCGCGGACTTCTCCGCGGGCGGAGGCGGCGGCACCGTCCGCCTGCGCTGCCTCTCCCCGGGCGGGACGACGATGGAGCAGGCCCGCTTCTATTTCCTCACCCGCGCCCTCTTCGAGGCCGGCTTCGCGGTCAGCGTGGAGAACGGCAACCTGGTCGCGCTCCTGAGCGGGGAGCGGCTCAAGCTGGACCCCGCTGAAAGGGTGGAGCGCTTCGCGACGGCCTGGAAGGCTTTCGCCGCCTCCGAGCGCATGACGCCGGCGCTCATGAAGGAGTTCCTGCGCGGCTCGGTGTCCCAGGACGACAATGCCGAGCGTCTGGACCGCCTGGCGCGGATCTTCGCGGCCGAGGGCGATCTGCCTTTCCTCGCGGGGACACACGTGGACCGCCTGCGCAAGGGGACCGACGCCTATCTGGCGGACAACTCCCGCCGGGAAGCCCTCCGGGCCGAGATGGATAAGGTGCTCATCGCCTGGGGGTTCGGCGGCTTCCCCGCCGGGGTCCCCATCGGCCAGCGCACGATCCACCTGTACTACAACGGCGTCCTCGAGGCGGGGCTGGCCTCCGGGGAGCTCAAGATGTCCAAGGAGCGCGTCGTGCGCGGCGAGCGCTATTCTCCCCTCGAGGGTCTGGCCGCGAAGTTGCGGGGCGGCCTGCCTCCGGGAGCCTATTCCGCCCGGCGCCTGGCCCCCGTCCTGGCGCGGGGCCGGGTCCTCGGCCGGGTCGGGGACTACGAGGCGGTCCAGGCCCAATGGCGTACGGATCCCGACCGCTGGCTGCTCCTGCGGCTGCTGCGCCACCCGGACGGCTCGGTGCGGGCGCTGGAGGCTTTCGCGGCCGGACCCGATGCGCCGCTGAAGTCCCTGAAGGCGGATGCCGCCCTCGGCCGGCTCGAGGAGTTGGGCGTCCTGCCGTCCGCCGCCGCCCATGCGTCCGACACACTTCCCAAGGGGACGCAGGACCGCGGCGCTGCCGCGCCCGCCGCCTTCTGGGCCCTGACTCTGCAGCCAGGGCCTCCCGTCACCGCGCGGGTGACCTATGACCGGGCCCGGGCCACCCAGGGCGATTCCATCTTCCTCACCCCCTACGTGTCCGCGGGGGACCGCGAGGCGGTGCGCCGCTGCCGGGCCCTGGTCACCACCGCCGGGGGGCCGCAGGCCGCCATCCTTGCCGGGATCTCCGGCATCCCCGCGCTCGACCTGGGCCAGGCCGAGTGGAGCGAGGGCTCGGGCCTGCGCGTCGAGCAGACCGTGTTCGGCCCGCCGAAGAACTACCAGGGGGTCGTGCTCCGCCCCGCGGCCCAGCGGCGCTGGCTGGCGGTGCGCGACGGCGACGCCCTGCGCCTGGACCCGGAGCGGGGCCTGGTCGAGTTCCTCGATCCCAACAAGCAGGAGGCGCTGGTCCGTCTGGACGGCGCCCTGAAGGCCTACGACCGGGGGGCGGACATCCAGGCCCTGGCCATGTGGGCCAAGGGACAGCTCACGGCTCCCGACATGGCTCCCGAGGAGCGCCGGCAGCTCGGGGACGCGCTCGTCTCCGAGATGCGCTCGCGCCTCAGGACGGGGATCCCGAAGGCGCATCTGGAGCGCATCATGGTCGTGGTCGAGGATTCCCGCCGCTAGTGTAGTGAGTCATAAGTCCGTTTACATTCGTCACCCCGGCGAAAGCCGGGGTCCAGGCGTCAGAACAGGATTTTTGAATCCGTTCCACACGCTGGATACCGGCTGGCGCCGGTATGACGGCTTTCCAAATGTAAAGAAGTGTTGGAATCACTGCACTAGGATCTTTCAGGCATTCGGAAACGCTTGAGGACTTCGAGCTCGTCCGGCTCGAAGAAGCCGACGAGATAGAGGGTCACCGGAACCATCGTCAGTATCCCCAGCCGCGACAGGACCCAGTACACCCCCGTCCCGCCGTGCAATGACCGCATGGCCAGGGCCAGGATGGCCGCCGCCGCACCCGTGGCCAGGATCTTTCCGACGCGATTCCATTCGTAAGGGATGGGATGCACCTTCCTCCCGAGCAGTCCCATGGCGCAGGCCATGGCCGCGTAGGAGGCGAACACGGACCAGGCCGCCCCCATCATTCCCATGACGGGGATCAAGGCGAAGTTCCCCCCGATGCTCACCGCGGCGCCCAGGGCCGTGATCCAGGGCAGGAGGTCGGTGCGCTTGCTGATGGTAATCGAGGCCAGGAAGTTGATGTAGGCGCCGTGGAACAGGTACGCGGTAAGGATCACGGGCAGGACCTTGAGCCCCCCCCAATAGTTGGGATGGATGAGCGGCGTGCCGAAGAACGGGAAGGTCACGATGTCCGCGAGGAAGAAGGCGAGCCCGAGCACGACGCAGATGCCGACGAGGAGGTAGTAGGTCAGCACCCGGCCGAACAGGGCGTCGGCGCCGGGCTTGCCGGCGCGCTCCAGGAAGAACGGCCTCCAAGCCTGGTCGAACATGGTGTTGATGAGGAGCATGAATATCCCCATCCGGTAGTTCGCCTGATAGATCCCGACCGTAACGTCGTCGGTCAGCCGGAGCATGACCGGCCGGTCGATGACCTGCACCATCATGGCGCCCAGGCCCGCCGGGACCAGGGGCAGGCTGAAGCGGAGCAGCTCCGGGTAGAGCTTGCCGTCGAACGCGGGCTTGAGCCGCGCGATCAGGACCGGGGCCAGGAGCGTCAGGGAGACCGAGGAGGCCAGGAGAGCCGCGATGAAGACGCCCCGCGAGCCCAGGTGCAGTCCCGCCAGCAGGAGCACGTTCGCCCCCGCGTTGGTGGCGATGTTGAGGACGCGGGTCATCACGTACTGCCAGGCCTTGTGCCGCAGGCGCAGCTCCGCGAAGGGCACCGCGTTCAAGGCGTCCAGGGCCAGGACGCAGGCGGCGTAGCGCACGAGCGGGGCCGCTTCGGCCCGGAGCCCGCCCAGGCAGGCGAGGGCTTCCGCGTTCCAGAAGACCAGGGCCGAAAGGGAGGTCGAGGTCACGGCCAGCGAGAGCCAGCAGGTGGAGAAGATGGCGGCGGCCTCCTCCTCGCTCTTGCCGGCCGCGAAGCGCAGGTAGGCCTGGTCCATGCCGTACTCGTAGACGATGTTGAAGAAAGCGATATAGGCGAAAACCGTGGTGATGATGCCGTACTCCCCCGGGGCCAGGTAGTGGGTGTAGAAGGGCAGGAGGATGAAGTTGAGCAGCCGCGCCACCACGGTGGAGAGCCCGTAGATGAGGGTCTCTTTTCCGAGGGAGCGGATATCCTTGAAGAGCACGGTCGGAGTGTATCAAATTCAATTTAGCTAGAATGGCGTGGCCCCATGGCGAAGAAGAGACCCAGGCCCGAACCGGGCGCCGTCGACGCGGGACCCTCGTGGCGGGCCGGCTTGGCGGTGTTCGCCGCGGCTCTGGCCCTGCGCAGCCTCCACCTATTCCTCTATCGCGGCGATTTCTGGCTCAAGACCCCCCTCCTCGACGATGCCATCTTCGTCTCCTGGGCCGGCACCATCGCCAGGGAGGGCTGGCTCGCGCGCAGCCTGGGGATGTTCGACTTCAACCCCGGCTATCCCTACTTCCTCGCCTTGCTCCGGCAAGTCACGGGGGATTCCGTCCTGGGGGTCATCGCCTTCCAGCACGCGGCCGGCGCCCTGGCGCCCGTCGTCCTCTTCCAACTCACCTGGCGGGCGTTCGGGAGGAGCGCGGCTTGGGCCGCGGCGGGTATGGGCGTCCTGTACGGCCCCGTGTTCTTCTACGAGTCGCGGCTCCTGGGCGAGTTCTGGATCTACCTGCTCAACCTCGCCGCGCTGCTCGCCATGCTCCGTGCCGCGCGCGCCGAGCGTCCCTGGCTTCTCTGGAGCGCCGCGGGACTGGCTCTCGGGACCTCGACCGTCCTGCGGCCCAATGTCCTGGTCTTCGTGCCCTGCGCGGCCGCGTGGTGTGCCATGTCCCTGCGCCGGCGCCCGGCGCTCCTGGCCGCCTGCCTGCTGGCCCTGGCCGCGGGCATCTGGCTCCCCCTCCTCCCCTTCCAGCTGCGCAACCGCGCGGTGGTCCCGTCCGCGGGCTGGGGGCTCAGCACGGCGAGCGGCGGCGTCAACCTGTTCCTCGGCAACAATCCCGAGGCGGACGGCCTCAACAAGGCTCCGTCCTTCGTCCGCTACGGCCCGGGACACGAATACGACGATTTTCGCGACGAAGCCCAGCGCCGCATGGGCCGGCCTTTGAGCCGCAGGGAGGTCTCCCGGTACTGGAGCCGGGAGGCCCGGCGCTGGTTCGCCGGCAGTCCCGGGGCGGCGTGGAGTCTCTTCGCCAGGAAATGCGGCTTCTTCTGGAACCACCGCGAGCCGCCCGACAATTTCTTCCCCGAGATCTTCGACCGTTTCACGGCCCTGGGCAAAGCCCCCCTCGTGCCTTGGGGACTGGTCGCGCCGCTGGGCCTGGCGGGACTGCTATGGAGTCTGCGCCGCAAAGAGGACCGGGAGCCCTGGTTGCTCCACGCCTACGTCGCCGCGTATTTCTTCGTCAACGCCGCCTTCTACATCCTTTCCCGCTACCGCTTCCCGGCCGTGGCCGCGCTCATTCCGTTCGCGGCTTTCGCCCTAGTGCGGCTGAAGGAGTCGTGGGAGCGCGGCGCCCGAGGCCGCGCCGCGGGACTGGCGGCAGTGATGCTCCTGTGTCTGGGCCTGTCGCGGCTCCCGCTCATCGGCGAGGAGGACAAGGCCGTGTCCCGCTACAGCATGGGCGTCATCTACGCCAACCAAGGCTGGAAGGACAAGGCGGTGGAGCAGTACCGCGCCTCCATCGCCGAGAACCCTGAGTTCAAGGCCCCGTACCTTAACCTGGGCATATTGCTGGTCGAGCTGGGCCGCATCCCGGAAGGCATGGCGGCCCTGGAAGGCGCCCTGCGCCTGGAGACCGACCCCCGCCAGGCCGAACTCATCCGCGACAACCTCGCCCGCCTCAAGGCCGGGCCCGGCCGGTAGTGTCGTGAGCCATGGGCCAAGTTACATTCGTCACCCCGGCGAAAGCCGGGGTCCAGGCAGCGCTGGATACCGGCTGGCGCCGGTATGACGGCTCTTCATCGCCGGGGACCACGACGATATCAAGCGCTTCCTCAGGAAGATCTGAGACGGTCCCCCGCCGCGTTCATGTCAACGCGCCGGCTTGCGGCGCCGGCACTCATCGTTGCGCCGTCGGCAGTGCTCTGCGATCGCCCGAGTGCCGCACTCGCCCGGGCATAGCGCCAGCGCCCGCTGGTAGGCCGGGAGAGCCTCAACGAACCGGCGGGCGTCGTAGAGCGAGTCCGCGAGGTCGACGGCGCGCAGCCACTCGCTCGATGTCCCCCCAGCGGCCTCCAACTCGATCCCGGCCTTTGCGGCTTTCCGGTCCTTCAGGGACTGGACGATCGCCTTGCGCCGACGCCGTTCTTCCGCCGATGGCATTGCATGAATGGTAGCAAACGGACAGCCTCCGGGCCCCAGCTTGGTCCCCCGCGGGGAACTATGGTACGTTACGCGGATGGCAGACTCGCGGCCTTCGGGCCGCACCGCGGGGCGGCTGTTGTTGCATGCCGGCGCTGTTCTCTGCGCCTGCGGATCGGTCGTGATTCTGGGAGCGGTGGCGGGACCCGAGTTCACCGGCCCCCGCGGCCGTGAGGCGGCCTGGATATTCCTGGTCGCCCTGGCGGCCTTCGCCGTCCTGCCGCCCGCCGCCGCTGCTCTGCTCTGGACGCGGCGCAAGGACGGTGATCGCACGGCGGCGTGGGACTGGGTCGCTGGGTCCGTCCTGCTGTGGAACCTCCTCGGGATCGGCCTCTTGGGAGCCTCGACCGGATCTCTCTTCTCGTACGTCTTGGACCAGCGGGGCGGCTGGGTCGTGGGCCAGATGACGGGTTTGCGGCCGCCTCCCCCTGCGGCGGCCGTCTCGGCCGATGCCGTTGCGAAGTCCGGCCCGGCCCCGGCCGCCCCCAAAACGTCCGACGCGGAGTCGGGCGCGCCGATGCCGGAGATCCCCCCCACCCCGACCGAACCGCGGGAACTCCTGCGCTGCGCCCTGCGTGCCCGCCTCGCGGCGACGACTTTCGGGGGCTGCGATTTCCTCGACGCCGGGTCCGAGTGCCTCGACCGGAGGACCGCGGCCGCTCTGGGCTCCGGCGCGGTGCAGTCCTTGCGCCTGGGACCTGCGGCCCTGGCCATCGGACAGGGGCTCAAATCCCTGCTCGGCGGCGGCGTTTCATCCGCGCAGAAGGAGAAGAGGCGTGCGGAGGGCGAGAGCCTCGACGCGGAGATCGAGAGGGCCCTGGCGCCCTGGGGCGTGAACCTCTCAGACCTCGCTTTCGGCAGGAAGATGGAGCGTCTCATCCCCGGCGGCCGCCGCTTCCTGCGCGAGATGAGTGCGCTCAAGCGGCGCAAAGAAGCCGAGACGGAACTCGGTCTGGCGCACCGCAAGAAGCTCGCGGAGAAGGGGCTGCCACCGGACGGCATCGACCCTGAGCTCGTGGCGTTCTACGCGGACGAGTACGCCGACCAGGCGGAGTTCGCTCCCGCGAAGGACGGCCGCAGGATGATCACGTTCCGAGGCAAGCCGTTCGGCGAGGACCGGTGGGAGCTTCATTTCGAGGACGGCGCTTGGCGCGCCGCCTATGTCGGCGGCGTCGGCCCGGAGCGTTGAGAAGCCGGTCCGAGACTTCCGCCGTCCAATTCCGCCCAGGCTTTTTGATAGCGTCCCAGGCGCTCCAGGTCCTTTGGTTGCGGGTCCGGGAGACGTCCGAGATCCTTCAGGTCCGCCAGCTTCACCTTGCGCGCCAGCGGGTGGGGCTTGAGGCGCTGGATGAACGCCTCACAGCTTTCGCCCTTCCGGCGGGTCAGGTGGTCCACCGCCGCGACGACCGTTTCTCCGAGAAGAAGCCGTAGATGGCGGGCAGGGCCGTCTTCACAAAGACACCATGCCATGGTTTGGTTCCCCCATATGTGCTAATGTGCCGACATATGCACACTGATATCTACGAGGCCCACGCCGCCATGTGCCGCATCTTCACGCATCCGGCGCGATTGCAGATCATCGACCTGCTGGGCAAAGGCGAGTCGAGCGTGACCGCCATCACGGGATCGGTGGGCATCGGCCGGCCGACCGTCTCGCAGCACCTGGCCGTCCTGCGGGAACAGGGCGTGGTCAGGACCCGGCGCAGCGGGACCACGATCTATTACAGCATCGCCGACCCGCGCATCATCGACGCATGCCGGACCATGCGCGCAGTGCTCATAGACCGGATGCGGGGCCAGGGATTGCTGGCCTCCCGCGCCGAACGCGAAGCGCGGCGCCGACATCGCATCAAGGAGGAAGTCCGATGAAACTCGGGGTCGTCATCTCGGTCGCGGAGGCGGAAACCGCCTGGAACGCCCTGCGTCTGGCGAATTTCGCGAAGAAGCAGGGCGACGAGGTCGCGGTGTTCTTCATGGGGCCCGGCGTCGACTCGGTCGAGACGAAGGACCAGCGATTCGACGTCAAGGCTCAGGCCGAGGACTTCCGCCGCGCGGGCGGCAAACTCCTGGCCTGCGGGACATGCCTTAAATTGCGCGAGCGAGACGGCAGCGAGGTGTGTCCGCTCTCGACGATGAAGGATCTCTACGAACTGGTGAGGGATTCCGACCGGGTCGTGACGTTCTGAGCCCATGAAAGTGCGTGACAGCGGCATGCCCGAGGCCGGTTATTGGGAAAGCCTCTTCGCTGTGCCGCTGATCCTTGACCGGATGGGAGTGAATCCGCCGGTGCGCGACCTGGCCGAGTTCGGCTGCGGGTACGGCACGTTCACGCTTCCGGCCGCGAGGCGCATCGCGGGCACGCTCCATGCCATCGATATCGATGAAGAGGTCATGGGCATGGTCCGCGGCCGGGCTGCCGCTGCCGGGATCGGCAATATCGAGTTCCGGCGGCGGGATTTCATCGCGGAGGGGACCGGGCTGCCCGATGCGAGCGTGGATTACGTCATGCTCTTCAATATCCTGCACCACGAGCGGCCGTCGGAGATCACGCGGGAGGCTCGGCGCATCCTGAGGCCGGGCGGCCAAGCGGGAGCCATCCATTGGATATGGTCCGCGGGGACTCCGCGCGGCCCCGCGCTGGACATCAGGCCGAAGCCCGAGGCGTTGATGAGCCTGCTGCGCGACAGCGGATTCGTTCCGGCGTCGGGTCCCCCGATCGCATTGCCGCCCTGGCATTACGGAGTTCTCGCCTTGAAGCTCCCAGCCGCCTGATCGGACGGCTGCGGACTTGTCAGGTAACGAAACATCTCGCGGTGCATCAGTATGGGTGAGGGGACATGGCGATGCTTGATGAGGCGTTGGTAAAGAAGGCGCTGGAAGGCGATCGTAATGCATTCGGCCTGCTGGTGCGGAAATACCAAAGGCCGACTTACGCCTTGATAAGGCATCTCACCCGGGACGCAGTGGCGGCTGATGAGGTCACGCAGGACGCCTTCGTCGACGCATATCAGAAGCTTGGGCAACTGAAGGATGCCCGGCGTTTCGGCGGCTGGCTTAGGGCCATTGCGGTGAGCCATTGCCGCATGTGGTGGCGGCGCCAGAAGAGAGATGCCAAGAACGTCCCGTTGGTGGAAGATTCCGGTGAGGCGGAAGCTCGGGAGCAAGAATCCCCGGCGCAAGACAATGAAACCCCGCTGGGCATCGATTCGATGATCCGGCGTTTGCCGGCCAAACTGCAGACTGCGGCCTGGCTATGCTTTGAGAAGAACCTATCCCCCTCCGCCGCCTCCTCGATCCTCGGGCTAAAGCCCGGCACCCTCAGGAAACGCCTCCACATGGCTCGTTCGAAGCTGCAACGCCGGATCGTTGAGAGGGCCGAGCAGGAGTTTCGCCTGAATCTGTTGCCCAACGATTTTGCAGAACGATGCATATGCCGTTGCGAGAAGTCGCGTCGCCGGAAACCATATGTGGGAGGTGTCCAAGTGAACAAGAAGGATGACTGCGGCTGCGGTTGCGGCGGCAACGTCGAGAAAACCCCGCCCAAGCGGAAGCGGAGTTCGAAGAAGAAGGCCGGGAAATAGCCTATCCGTAGACCGGCTGGCTGGGCAGGCCGTTTCTCCTGGACAGCCGGTCTACGGCGTCCGCTCCGGGGGGATCTAATGCAGTGATTCCAACGCTTCTTTACATGTGAAAAGCCGTCATGCCGGCGCCAGCCGGCAGCCGGCGTGTGGAACGGATTCAAGAATCCTGTTCTGGTGTGGCGCCTGGACCCCGGCCTTCGCCGGGGTGACGACTGGCGCCTGGACCCCGGCTTGCGCCGGGGTGACGAATGTAATTGGACTTATGCCCGGCTTGAGCCGGCAATTCGCAGCCAGCGACTCGTACTCAGAAGGGGATGCCCTTGGCCGCGGCGCCCAGCTTGAGAGCCAGCCTCAGTGCTTCACGTCGGAGGCCGAAGGGACTCAGCCACCACTTTTCGAAGAGCACCTTCCCCCAATGCCAACTGGGGGCAGGAGTGCGGAGTTCGATCTGCGGGCCGCCTTCGGCGTAGAAGTCGCCGCTTCCGAAGGCGGCGGACCCGCCTCCCATTTCGACGGCGCACCAGCCGTTGCCGTCGAATCTCGCGCCAGGCGCGCGGCCGTCGAGTCGGGCCAGGATGTTCGCCGCTGCGACCTCGGCCTGGTGGTGGGCGAAGATTCCGGCCTTGGGCAGCGCCTTGGCCCCCGCGAGGGGGATGGTCGTCACGTCGCCAATAGCGTAGATCCCCGCGTATTTCGTGGCGAGCGTCCCGCGGTCCACCGGGATCCAGCCCGCCTCGTTGACGAGTCCGGAGTCCTTGACCGCATTCGGGGCCTGGTGCGGGGGCACCCCGATGAGGAGGTCGCAGGTCTCGCTCTTTCCGTTCGCGAAGACCATCCTGTTCCCCGCCGGCTCGATCCGCGTCACTTTGTGGTCGGGGTGGAATCGGATGCCCTTGGATTCCAGCAAGGCCTTGAGGGCTTCCCCGACTTTCTGGCCGGCCGTGGGCATGGGGTAGGGCTCCGGGGTGAAGACCGACAACTCCACGGGCTTGCCCCTCCTGCTTAGGAAGTCCTGGATCATGAAGGCGGCCTCATAGGGCGCGGCCGGGCACTTGAACGGAGAGGAGGCGATAAGGATAGCGATCTTCCGGCCGGAGAAGTCCTCCAGGGATTTCTGGATCCGGGAGCTTCCCTCCAGTGTATAGAGATTCAGCGCCGTTTCCTGAAAGCCCGGGACCTTCTCCGGGGCCAAGTCGGCGCCGAGGCTGATTATCAGGTGGTCGAAGTTCATCGGGCCGGCTGAAGTCTCCACCGTCTTCTTGACGGGATCGATCCTCAGGGTCTCGGCCTGGACGAACTCGACTCCTGTTCTCAGCAGGGCCTCCAGAGGACGTTGGATATCGTCAGGAGCCCTCTGGCCCACGATCATCCAGACAAGAGAAGGGGCGAAGACGAAATCCCGCTGCTGGTCCACCAGGATGATGCGATATCGACCGGCCGAATGGGAGGCCAGCATGTTCGCCGCCGCTTGGCCGCCGATCCCGCCCCCCAGGATGAGAATAGTCTTGAGTTCCATTTCGGCCTCCACGGTCAGAATTCGTACCTTGCGGAGAGATAGAGATTGTCATTCTTGTCCAGTTGCCCGAAGGCGGTGGTGTTTCTGGCCCCTGCGAACACGTTCGCTCCCACCGTGGCGGTGAGCTCGTCGGTCATGCGCCAGGCTGCCTCGGGGATGATGTAGAAGTCGTCATCCGTGGGGCTCCAAAAGGAGAATAGGGAAAGCCTCCAGGTCTGGTACTTCAGGAGTTGCGTGAGCCGCAGCGTCAGCAGCTGGCGCAACCGGTCTTGCTTCGGAAAGCCCGCGGGAAGGCTCGCCGCGTAGCGGTCATAGCGGTGCATGTATTCGCCGTAGTACTGGAGGCCCGCCGTAAAATCGGTCCACGGGGAGCGCTGGTAGCCCGCGAGGAAGCGGGTCTGCGAGTTGGGGAGCACGGGATCGCTCCCCGCCCGGTCCTGCCGGGAATCTTGGACGCCGGCCTCAAAGCTCAGGACCCCGCCCCCGGTGTTCCCTTGGAGGCTGGCCCCATAGGCGGAGAGCCTCGGGTAGACCATCGTGACCTTGGTGGGGGCCGTCATGGAGTCCGGTTCCATGGAAGGGGTCCGATAGAAGCCGCGGTAGGCGTAGAGCGCCGCATCGAAACCCAGGATGGGGCGGTAGAGCCTTGCGGCGAACTCCGCGTTTCCCAGATCATGCCGAGGTCTGGATTCCGTCCGGTCGGTCACCCCTGAGAATGGATCGAAGACGAAGAAGCGCCGGCTGGTGGGGATCTGGTCCGGTTCGAACAGCGGGAGGGCGACAATATCCAATGACATCCGGTCTGAGTAGAGACTCGTCTTGAGGCTGCCGGCTCCGGTCTTCAGGTATTCCAGGGGTCTGCCTGAGAAGAGCGCGACGTAGTTCTTGGGGAACAGATCGTTGATGAAAAGCAGGTCCCCCACTCCCCAGGTGTGGATCTGCCGGCCCACCCGGATATCCCAGGGGCCTTCGGCGTAGCTGAGGTAGGCTTCGCGCACATCCACATCTCCCTGGTTGTCCACCTCGTCGTGAAAGATATCCGCCTTGGCGAAATAGCCGGCCCCGCCTTTGGGCGCGGCTCCGGAGGACTGCAATTGCAGCCGCTCCTCTCCCAAGAGGAAGTCTCCGGACGGCGGCTTGTCCTGCCTGGTCGTGCCCAGCCGGGAAGCGTAGTTCACCTGCACGCCGCCATGCCACTCCATGCCGCCGGCGAGAACCGAGCGGCCTGGGGCCAGGAAAAGGATCGCGAGAATCGCGGCGCCTCCCATCGCCTATTTCAGCCAGCTCCCGGGCGGGTTCCGCAACGCCCGTTCGCTGAGCTCCTCGGCCCTGAGGCCAAGGCGGTACCGGACATCGCTGAACTCGACCACCGTCTTGTGCCCCGACTTGACGCTCTTCATGGAGCGCTTCGTTACGGTCGGCGCGCCGTCGACGTCCTTGACCTCCTCCGCCAGGAACTCCTTGAAGAGCTGATCCTGCACGTCGTAGTATTCCTCCTTCAGAGGAAGGAAGTTCGCTTTGTCGACCCACGAGGTCTTTCTCTTATAGGAGGCGGAGCCCCGGGGTACGCTCTCGATCACGTGGCAGGGCTTCCCGCCGAGCTCCTCCTCCCGCAGCAGCTTGTGCTCGTCAGCCTCCAAGTCCCTGCCCGACACGTCCTCGTAGCTGAAGTCGGAGCCTGCGAAACTCGACTGTGAGTCCTTGGCCGCGATGCGCTGGACGAGGTTCAGGGCCGGGATGAAGAGCCAGCGGTCGTCTTCCCTGGCGGCATATTTGTAGACGAGGAACGCCATGCGGCGGACATCCCCGGGAGAGTGGAAGTACATGAAGTATCGCTGGTCCCCGTTCTTGGGCATGCTAAGGCCCGAACGCACCGCCTCATCGGGCCTAGCACTGGGCCCTCCGGGCCCGGTATTGAGGCGCAGCATGGTCAACTCCCGCAGGCGTTCCTTCCCCGAGGCGCCGGTGAGCGTCATCTTGACCCGTGCCTTGAAGCTCTCTCCCTGGTAGAAGAAGGCTTGGTGCATCTTGCGGACGATCGCGGCGGCATCCGCCGGTTGCGCTTGCGCAGGCGTCGCGGCAGTCATCGCCAGCGCCATGGCTGCGGCCGTCTTGAGCATGAATCCGGTCATTTGCGAACCTCCTCCGCGGCAAACAGCCAATTTCTCGACAGCACTATCAGAGCGGGTATGTATACGAGGCAAAGGAGCGCGCTCAGGAGCATCATGCTCACGATGAACGCGCCCACCGTGACGTAAGGCGTCAGCGGAGCGAACAGCATCACGGAGAAGGCCGCCGCGAAGAGGACGGCGTTGCGCAGGATGCCTTTCCCGGGGCGCGCCGCGGTCCAGATGAGGGCATCTTCGATGGACTCCGGGTCGTGAGAGGCGCGTCTTGACGAGATCCGTTCCCGGAATCTGTTGATGAAATGGATGGAGAAGTCCACCGCCATACCCAACGATAGACAAGAGAGCACGGAGATGGGCATGTCGAAATCCTTGCCCGCGATCCCCACGGCTCCATAGATCAGCACGACGGTGAAAAGGAGAGGCACGTAGCCCACCATGGCCCAGCGGGCCGAGCGGAAGTTGACGGCCAGTATGGCGAAAATGACCGCCAGGGCCAGCAGGAAGCCCTTGATCATGTCCCATAACACCGTGTCGTTCCAGACCAGGTTGAAGTAGGCGATGCCGGCGGGTTTGATCTCCATGGCCAGGGGGGTATCCCGCTGATACGCCTTGGCGGCCTCGATCACATCCCGCATGGCCTTGGCATCCCAGGTCTTGAGCTGCACCCACACGTTGGCCTTCTGGAAGGAGGGATCCACCACGTTGTCGAGGTCCGAGGGCTTGGCGGACATGGAGAAGAGGAACAGGTATTGCCCGACCAGCTCTTTGGTTTCCGGGACCGTGTCGTGGGCCGGGTCGTCCTTATGCAGGACCCGGTTGATCCGCTTGACGTAATCCACGACCGAAGTCGTCTTGCCGACGTAAGGAAGGCGTTCCAGGCGGCGCTGGAGCCCCTCGATATGGCGCAGGGCTTGGGGCGTCTTGATGAACTCATCCTCGGTCGCTTTGGAATCGATGACCAGATATCCGAGCGAGGTCCCGCCCAGCGCCTGGTTCATGACGCGGTCGGCCGTCCGCACCTCGCTGGATGCCTTGAACCACTCCACCATGTTGTTGTTGACTCGGATGCGGGTCGTGCCCGCGACCGCCACGGCGAAGAAGGCCAGGCCCGTCAGCACCACGGCCCATGGTCTGCGGGCCCCCAAGCCCGCCAGGCGTCCGAGAAGCCGCGAGGCGCGGCTGGACTCGATATCTTCCCCTTGCGAAGCCTTCTTGATGCTTTCCTCCCGGACGAAAGTGAACATCGCGGGAACGAAACTGAAGCTCAATATCCTCAGGAGAACGGTGCCGAAGGCCACGAGGCCGCCGAAGACCCTGACCGGGATGATATCCATGAAGAGCAGGACCGCAAAACCGGCAGCCGTGGCCAGGGCCGTGTAGCGCACGGGCCGCCCCACCGCCTCCATGGTCTTAAGGATGGCGGCTTTCTTGTCCTGTTCCTCTTTGCGACGGAAGTAGAACTCGTTGAAGATGTGGATGCTGTCCGTGGCGATGGCCATGAGGAACACCGGGGCCATCGAGCTCATGATGTGGATGGGAAAGCCCAGCATGATGAGGAGCCCCATGCTCCACACGATGGCGATCATGGCGTCCATCATGAGAGCGATGGAAAGGAAGAGGTCTCCGAACATCAGATACCGGACCGCGAACATGACCAGGCCGGCCAGCGGCGCGAAGATCGCCATCAGCTTGAACATCTCCGTGCCGAAGGTGTCGCGGGCCACGGGGTCGCCGGCGATGTGGTAGCTCTCCGGCCCGCCTTCCCGCCTGACGATCTCCCGGATCTGGTCGGCGACGGCCTTGCCGTTGGCCCCCTTCTCCAGGGGGACATAGATCGCTCCCGTGCTCCCATCCCGCGACACGATGCGGCCCACGAACATGGGATTCTCAAAGAGCTGTCTGCGCAGTTCCTCCAACCCTCCGGCGTCCTTGGGCACCTCGCCCATCAGGGGGCTCACCCGGAGCGTCCCATTCTCTGCCGTGACATTGTCTATAGTCGTGAAGCCGGCCACGTCCCTGGCGGCCACGCCCGGGATCTCCAGGATCTCGTCGGTGATCCTCTTGATCTTTCCCAGCGTCCCCGGGTTGAGGAGGCCGGATTCGTTGGCGATGCCGACTGCGATCATGTCTTCGTAAAGACCGAAGGTCCTTTCCACGGCGTCGTTGGAGACCCGCACCTCCGAGTCGGGAGGAAGCATGTTCTTGGGATTAGTGTCCGTGCGCGCCTTGGGAAACTGGGTCAAGAAGCCCAGGGTGATAGTGACCGTCAGGGCTACGACCCAACGGGGGTGGTCGACGGAGAAGGCCGCCAGCGAGAAGTCCCTCAGCCTTTTCACGGCAGCTTCCCCCCTCCGATCCGAGCCGCCACGTCCCCCTGCTCCTGCAGGCGCTCTATGAGCACCTGCCTCAGCAGATCATAAGCCTTGAGCATCTTCGGGAAGGCCAGGCGGTAGTGGATGCGCCGGCCCTCGCGTCGAGAAGTCAGGATCCCTTTGTCCCGCAAGATCGCCAGCTGTTGGGAGACGTTGGTCTTCGGGAGCCCCATTTCATCGGTCAAGTCGCCGGCGGTCTTCTCGCCCCCTCGAAGCAGGTCGATGATCTCGAGGCGCTTGGCGTTGGAGAGCACGGAGCACACCTGCGCATGCATTTCATAGATCAGCCGCTGGTTTTCCTTTCTGGCCACGGGAGTCTCCTTGATGTTTACAGTTGCGCAATTGCGCAACTATAGTATAGCTGGTCCATGGCCCTTCGGTCAAGAAGTCAGCAGGGGACGGCGTTCAGGGCGTCACGGAGGGGGCCGGGGCAGATGGTCACATTTTCGGCTTTCAGGAAGGCGGCCAAGGAGCGCACGGCGCGGGCCGTCCCCGCGATGGCCGCGGCATCGGGCTTGGATTCGAAGTGTATGGCGCGCACTTCCAGGCGCTTCTCGGCGCGATGGTTCTTGGGGTCCAGGCGGCCGATGAGGCGGCCCTGATGCAGGATGGGCATGGTGTAGTAGCCGTAGCGGCGCCGGGCGGCAGGGGTGTAGACCTCGATCTTGTAGTCGAAGCCGAAAAGCGCCTTGGCTCGCGCGCGATGCCACAATAGCGAGTCGAACGGGCCAAGCAGGGTCGTCCCGGTCAGGGGTTTCGGGGACTCGAGTTCCGGCAGGTCCGAAGCCAAGGCGAACCAGCGGCCGGGCAGTCCCGCGACCTCCAGTTCCGCGGCCTCGCCGCTCTTGAGCATGGCGGCCAAGGCTCGCCGCCGGGCCCCGGGCTCGAACCTAGGGAAGGTGAGGTAGCGGGGCAGGTCGGCCTCCGCCGCCGCTCCCAAGGCGTACAGGGTCTTTCTGAGGTGCCAGCGGGGGAAGCCGGCCCGCGGCAGGGGCTCCCCCGGCGGGAGCACGCGCTCGGACAGGTCGTAGCTCTTTTGGAAGTGCTTCCGGGAGTGGACGGCCAGGCGTCCGCGCAGCCAAAGGTAATGCAGGGCGTGATGCGCCGGCTTCCAGTCCCACCAGCCGCCGGACTTGCCCAGGGACGCCGGGCGGAGGAAGGCTCCCGAGGAGAGCGGCCCGCGTTCGGCGATCTCCCCCTCCACGCGGCGCAGGACCCGGGAATTGGCTTTGAGCCAGCCGGACCAGCCGGTATGGCGCCGATGGAAGTCAGCCATGGCGCGCCGCCACCCGGGCAGGTCGGCGGCGGCCACGAGGCAGGCGGCGTGCGCCCAGTATTCGAAGAAGGCGCGCTCCCCGTAGACGAGCCGGTCCAGGGCCGCCTTCTCGTAAGGCCCGAAGCGGCTCCAGACCGTCAGGTAGTGGGCGCGCTCGACCACGTTGATCGAGTCCAGCTGCAGTCCCCCCGCATCCGACACGAAGCGGGACAAAGTCTCTTTGGTGAAGGTGAGCTTCAGGGGCCGGTCGAGATGCTGTCGCCGCAGGAACAGCCCGGCCACAGCTTCCACGGAGACCGGACGGCGGGTCATCGCCCTCTGCGGTGTCTGGACCTGCCGGAGTATCCGCCGCGGCCGGAGCGGAAGCAGGACTCGCAGATGCTGTGCTTGTGCAGTACCGGCAGATTGCCGCCGCATTTGCGGCAGCGCTGCTGGAGGTTGCTCTTGGCGGTCAGCGTCCGGTCGATCTTCTCGATGAGGCCCCACTTGTGCTCCAGCACCCGCTCCACCGCGGTCCCGAAGCGGCCGAGCTCCCGGCGGTTGGCGAGCCAGAGGTAGATGTCGCACTGCTCGACGAGTATTTCGGTGTTGAGCAGGGCGTCGTCGTTGCGGCCGTCGGGCAGCGCGATGCCCGAGGGCAGGGGGAAGGGCTTGTCGCCGATCAGGCTCTGGACGCAGGACCACCAGTAGGCGACCGTGTCCCGGCTGGCCGGGGCCTTGATGACGGCGAACACGGTCTCCAAACCCAGCCGCTGCACGTCCTCTTCCTTGAGGAACCCGGCCAGCGTCCTCTGCTGTTCCAGGTCCATGGGCCGGATGACGTCGCGCAGCTCGGGCGGGACGGCCTTGTGTTTCTCCCAGAGCTCCAGGCGCAGGGCCAGGGGCCCCGTCATGTTCGCGATGTCCGCGATCTCGGGACCCACGCGCGCGAAGGCCAGGTCCGGCGGTTTGACGGAAAGGAGCTCGTGGAGCTGTTTGAGCTGATATTCTTCCAGGGCCCCGACTTCGCCGGCTTCCTTGATCCCGTAGCGCCCGGCGCGCCCCGCGATCTGCCGCGCCTCGGCCGGGGTGAGCAGGCGCTCGGAGATCCCGTCGTATTTCACGAGGGTGGTGAAGCAGACCTTGGAGGCGGGCAGGTTCATCCCCATGCCGATCGAGTCCGTGGCCACGCACAGCTCGGTCTCGCCGCTCAGGAAGCGCTCCGCCTGCTTTTTCTTGACCTCGGGGGGCAGGTTCCCGTAGATGGCGGACACGGTATGGCCGTGACGCTCGAAATAGGACTTGAGGTTGAGGACCCCGGCCCGGCTGAAGACCACGAAGATGGTGTGGAGCTCCGGGTGGTCGATGCGCCAGGGCTTGTGCGCGATGGTCAGGGGGGCCAGCCTTTCGTGCCGGACCACGGTGAACCGGTATCCCAGCTTGTTCAGGATCTTCGCGATCAGCAGCTCGGCGTCCGGGGAGGCGATGATCTCCAACTGCCGGGCGCGGGCCAGGGCCAGCACGCGCATCCAGGCCCAGCCGCGCTGGGTGTCGGCGAGCATCTGGGCCTCGTCGAGAACGATGCAGTCGCCGCCCGCCTGCGGGTTGAACATCTCCACGGTGGAGGAGGTGTACGGGGCGCCGGGGATGAGGACCTTCTCCTCCCCGGTGAGCAGGGAGCAGGGATGCTTCTGCGTGTTCAGCTTGTCGGAGATCTCCCAGGCCAAAAGCCGCAGGGGCGCCAGGTAGCAGCCGGTCGCGGCCTTCTTCAAGGTCTCGATGGCGTCGTAGGTCTTCCCGGAGTTGGCCGAGCCCAGGTGCAGGGTGACCTGGACGCCCGCGTCGCGCTTGCTCCCGACGGCCTCGGCCAGAAGGCTGGTGAAATCCTGGCGCTCGAGGCTCCGGGAGACGGCCGCCTGCTCGGCGTGGCGCTTCTTCGCGAAGCGCTCCGAGCGCCGCCGCGACCGTATGAGGAACTTCCTCGGCTTCATCAGCCGGGGAGGAACTTGAGCCAGACCTTCCGGGTGCGGGGGCCGTCGAACTCGGTGAAGTAGACGCTCTGCCAGGTGCCCAGGCACATCTTCCCATCCTCGACGATGACGGTCAAGGACGGGGAGAAGAAAGAGGACTTGATGTGCGCGTCCGAGTTCCCCTCGTCGTGCTGGAAGGCCACGTCCCGGTCCCCGCCCTTGGGGATCAAAGAGGCGGTGAACTCGATGATGTCGCGGTGCACCGCGGGGTCCGCGTTCTCGTTGATGGTGACGCCCGCGGTGGTATGCGGGACGAACGCCGTCAGCAAGCCCGACTGGGCCTTGATCTCTCCCAGATAGGCGTCGAGCTCCCCCGTCAGGTCGACGAACTCGGAGCGCCGGGAGGTCTTTACGACCAGTTCCTTGGGCATCCCCGTCGCTCAGTAGCGGTAGTTCTCCGGCTTGTAGGGCCCCGTCACCGGGATCCCGAGGTACTTGGACTGGGCCGGGGTGAGGGTGGTGAGCCTGACGCCGATCTTCTTGAGGTGCAGGCGGGCCACCATCTCGTCGAGCTCCTTGGGCAGGATGTACACCTGGTTCTGGTATTTCCCGGTGCCCTTGTTCTTCCAGAGTTCCAGCTGGGCCAGGGTCTGGTTCGTGAAGCTGTTGGACATCACGAAGGACGGGTGGCCCGTGGCGCAGCCCAGGTTCACCAGGCGGCCCTCGGCGAGGATGGTGAGCCGGCGGCCGTCGGTGAGGACGAACTGGTCCACCTGGGGCTTGATGTTGACCTTCTTGACCTTCTTGTCGTTCTTGAGGCTGGCGACGTCGATCTCGAGGTCGAAGTGGCCGATGTTGCAGATGATGGCCTGGTCCTTCATCCTGTCCAGGTGCTCGCGGCGGATGATGTCGCGGCAGCCCGTGGCGGTGATGAAGATGTCGGCCTGCGGGGCCGCGTCTTCCATGGTCACCACCTGGTAGCCTTCCATCGCCGCCTGCAAAGCGCAGATGGGGTCGATCTCGGTGATGAGCACGCGCGCGCCCTGGCCGCGCAGGGACTGGGCGCAGCCCTTGCCCACGTCGCCGTAGCCGGCGACCACGGCGACCTTGCCCGCGATCATGACGTCGGTCGCGCGCTTGATGCCGTCGAGCAGGGACTCGCGGCAGCCGTAGAGGTTGTCGAACTTCGACTTGGTGCAGGAGTCGTTGACGTTGATGGCGGGCAGGGGCAGCTTGCCGGTCTTCTCGCGCTCGTAGAGGCGGTGCACGCCGGTCGTGGTCTCCTCGGAGAGGCCGACGATGTCCTTGAGCAGCTCGGGGTGCTTGTCGATGACGATGTTGGTCAGGTCCCCGCCGTCGTCGAGCAGGATGGTCGGGCCGGAGCCGTCGGGCCAGCGCAGGGTCTGTTCGATGCACCAGTCGTACTCGGGCTCGGTTTCCCCTTTCCAGGCGAAGACCGCGGAACGGCCGGCCTTGGCGATGGCGGCGGCGGCGTGGTCCTGGGTCGAGAAGATGTTGCAGGAGGACCAGCGCACGCTGGCCCCGAGGGCCTCGAGGGTCTCGATGAGCACCGCGGTCTGGATGGTCATGTGGAGGCAGCCGGCGATACGGGCGCCCTTGAGGGGCTTCTGGGAGCCGTATTCCTCGCGCAGGGCCATGAGGCCCGGCATCTCGGTCTCGGCGATCTCGATCTCCTTGCGGCCCCACTCGGCGAGAGTGATGTCCTTCACTTTATAGTCGAGCGTCGCGGTCGTCATCGGGTTCCTCCGGGATTTCATCGTTGAAGGGAGATTATACCTAAAAATATCGGGCCCGGTCAGCGGGCGCCCCAGGGCGGCGGCGGGGCCGGGACCGGCCGGGTCAGGTCGAAATCGACCCGGAAATCGCGGCCCGGGCGCTGCAGGCCGTAGCTGAAGGTAGTCCCAGGGACCAGTCCCGCCACCCAGACGTTGGCGACCGATTGGGGGATCTCGGCGCGCACGAAGAGTTCGCGGGAATAGGCGTCGGCCGGGAAGGACTGCCGCTCCGGGGCGCCGGGCTCCGCGGTGTCGCCCCCGTACATGTTGACCGAGTCCTCCTTGCCGTCCTCGTGGCGGTGGTCGTGCTTTAGGCGCAGGCCCGCCGCGGTGCGCGTGAAGACCCAGGTGCGGGAGCGGTCCGCTCCGACGTGGAAGGGCACGCGGATCTCGTCGCGGGAGCATTCGCGTACGTGCATCACGAGCCGCTCCGTCTCGAAGGGGTCCGGTCCCGGGCCGCCCCCCACCTTGGCGGCCACATGGCCCTCGAAGGACTTGCCGCAGAGGGCGTTCAGGTTGTCCCAGAAATCCTGCTGGGCGGAGGGCTTCGGCGCCTCCGGGGCGGCGGTACTGGGTGCGTCTTGGGGCGTCAGGAGCCGCGGCGTGCAGCCGGCCCCGAAGACGAGCGTTGCGCAGACGAGCGTCCAGGCTTTCCAATCCATCGGGGTCCCCTCGTCCGCGCAGCGCGGACTCCTCGGCATTATAGCTTTCGCCGCGTCCGCAACAAGCTGGGCCCTTGGGCCCGGGTCCCACCGGGCCCCGGGGTTCTGCTTGTTCCGGGCGGTCTGGCGTATACTGTTTCCCAGGCCGGAACGCATGCGGTCGGAGGTGGGCATGTCCCGAAGTGCAGTCTGCATTGTCCTTGCCTTGCTTCTCCCCCTTCAGGTAGCCTATGCCGGGCCGGCGTTCCAGCAGCTGCAGGCCTTGTCCGGAGCCGCTGCTCCGGGGGCGCATTTCGACGGCTCCAAGGACTATGTTTCGGACATGACCCAGCGGCCCATCCGGGGGCTCTCCTCCGGACAACTCGACCTGACCACCCTGCGCGAGGCCAAGAGCCTCCTGGGCGACGGCACGAACCTTCCCGACGGCTCGCCCATCCTGCCCTTCGTCTTCCGGCTCACCGACGGCGGGGTGGTCACGGCCCCGGCCGCCGGCCTGGAAGGCTTCCTCTTCGGGGAGACCGGCATCTCCGCTTCCCGCGGCAGCGGCGCCATCAGCCATCACTACCAGGACTACCTCAACTACATCGACGCCCTGCTGGCCCCGGTGGCCTGGGCCGTGGGCGCCCGGCACGAGATCCGCCGCATCGACGCCTCCACCACCAACCCGGCCGAGAAGTACCAGCGCCTCATGACCTTCGTCGCGCAGTACACGGCGGCCCTGCGCCGGCAGGTGGCCGCCTCCGACGGCGCGGCCTGGGTGCGCACGGCCCGCATCTACGAGATATTCCCCCGGGCCTTCAACCTCGCGGGCAAGCGTGCGGCCGAGGGCCGCTCCTCCGGGAGCTCGTCCCGCTTCTTCGCGGATTTTGGGACGCGGGACTTGGACGCCATCCGCAACCAGGGTTTCGACGCGATATGGGTGATGGGCATATTCCCCATCGGCGAGCGCAACCGCTCGGGCACGGGCGGGGGATCCCCCTACTCCATCATGGACCATGACGCGGTCCATCCCGACCTGGGAACCCGCGACGAGTTCCGCGCTTTCACGGCCCGGGCGCACGCCGCGGGCCTGCGCGTCATCATCGATTTCGTCCCCAACCACACCTCGATGGACTCCAAGCTCCTCAACACCGACCCGCGCTTCTTCGTGGGCAAGCCCGCGGAGCCGGGCCGGCCCGACCCGCCGGAGGGCTATTTCGCCCATCGCGACCTCAAGGGCGGCCGCGACTGGTGGATACGCAACGGGGCCTTCCTCTACGGAGGCTCCCGGGCCTACTGGAACGACACCGCGCAGGTGGATTATTCCAACCCGATCTTCCGCCGCGAGATGATCCGCATCGTGAAGCGCTGGGTGGCCGACTGCGGGGTGGACGGCTTCCGCGTGGACATGGCCTATCTCGATCTCAACGACTTCTTCCGCCAGACCTGGGGCTTCGAGCTGGGCGGCCCCATGCCCGAGCGCGAGTTCATGGAGGAGTTGACCACCGAGGTGAAGTCGCAGTTCCCGGGCACGGCCTTCATCGCCGAAGGCTACGACCGTTGGGACGACCTCTCCAAGGCGGGCTTCGACCTTATCTATTCGAAGAACTCCATGGAACGCCCCGGAGGACATCAGGGCTGGTACGACTCCCTGGCCAGCCGGGACCCGGGACAGATCCGCGAGGCCATCCGGCGCGCCTCGTACCTGCACTGGCAGGAAGGCGCCTCCGGGGGCCTGTCCTTCATCGGCAACCACGACGAGGCCTCCCCCCAGCGGGCCTTCGGTCCCTGGACCGGAGGCGCCTCCTTCCTGACCTTGATGATGCCCGGCGGCCTGCTCTTCTACGGTTCGCAGGAGGTCGGCTTCGACCAGCCCGACCCGCGGGAGCCCAAGTCCATCCCGTTCGGGGTGCCTGTCGAGATCGATTGGAAGGCGGACCCCTCGGTCAAGCGCTTTTACGACGAGACCTTCCGCCTGTCGGGCTGGCTGCGCGCGGAGCTGGGCGAGGCCGACGTCGAGGCCCTGCCCTGGGAAGGCGATCCCCAGTGGGTCGGCTACCTGCTCAAGCCCCGCCGGCCCAAGCCCGGCGGACCCAAGGCCGTGGCCGTGCTGGCCAACCCCACGGGCGGGAACGTGGACGTGCGGTTCCGTCAGCCGCAGTTGGGGATCGACTACTCGGGGACGCTCGCGCCCTTCGGCTACGACCTGGCGCGCTTCTGATCGGCCGGCTTCTTGGGTGAGCGCAGGCTGTCCCCGGTCAGCGCCGTCACGGCCTCCAGCAGCTTCGCCACCGTCGTAGGCTTGTGCAGGAGCCGGACCATGGGATCGTTCTTGGGGACCATCTTCTGCACCGCCTCGGGCCGGAGCGCGGTCAGGAAGATGATGGGCAGGTTCTTGGGCAGGTACGGGCTCTTGCGGAGTTCGCGGTAGGCGTCGAGTCCGGTCCCGAAGTGGGGCATCATGATGTCGAGGATGAGCAGGCCCACCTTCATCCCCTCGGCCTGGACCTTGGCCTGCGCCGCGTCGGTGCAGTAGGTCACCCCGAAGCCCTGGTCCTCCAAAGCGTCGCACACCAAGGTCGCGATGTTGGGGTCGTCGTCCACGACCAGGATCCTCGGCTTCATGGGGGCCCCCATCGTATCAATCCCGGACCCCCCGTTCAAGCCGGTCCCTAGTGTAGTGAGTCATAAGTCCAATTACATTCGTCACCCCGGCGAAAGCCGGGGTCCACTAGCGCTGAAGCGAGGCCAGCCCGGCCAGGGCGGGCAGGAAGAACCAGCCGGCGTAGGCGAGCGCCGCGGCCGTGAGGCCCGCGGTGCGGGCCAGGTCCGCGGTCCAGACCGGACGTTCGTCCTCGGGCTGGAGCAGGCGCAGATCGGTCTTGAGTCCGGCGGTCACTCCCAGGAGGAGCCCGCCGGCGTGGGCCAGGTTGTCGGTCCAGGGGTCGACCGCGCCCATGACCACCGAGTAGATCGCCCAGGCGATGAGGACGAACGCGGTCCGCTTGTCCCGCACCTCCAGCCGGTCGCGGTGGCGGTGGAGCGCGGTCCCCAAGGCTCCGAGCAGGCCGAACACGGCGCCCGAGGCGCCGACCGATATCTCCGGCCTCAAGCAGCTCACGACCCCGGCGCCGATCCCGGTCCAGACGTAGATCGCCAGGGTCCGGGCGCGGCCGAAGGCGTGCTCGCAGCCCATCCCGAGCACGTAGAGCGCCGCCATGTTCCCGATGAGGTGTCCGGGCGAGCCGTGCAGGAAGCTGTAGGAGGCGAGCCTCCACCATTCTCCGCCCCAGATGAGGGCGGTTTTCTTCGCCCCCGCGGCCGCCAGGAACTCGGTCGCCGCCGCGGCCTTGAGCCCCAGCCCGCACCAGGCTTCCCAGGAGAAGGCGGCGACGTTGAGGAGGATGAGCAGGATCGAGACCAGGGGAAAGAGCGGCATCCCGTGCTCGAAGTCCGCCCGGCCGGAGAGCATCTCCTCCGAGATCTCGCGCGGCTCCGCGTTCAACGCTTCTCCCCCGTGTCGAGCATGACGCCCAGGGCGAGGGCCACCCGGCGGTCCAGTTCCAGGCCGGAATCGCGGCTCATGTCCAGGACGTAGCGGTCGAGGATCGTGAATTTGCGGTTGAACTCCCCCAGCAGGTCCTCGCTGTCGGCGCGCAGGATGACGAAGTTGGTGCGCAGGATGCCGAAGAAGTTCCCCAGCAGGCGCCGCAACAGCGAGAGGATGATGGAATCCTCCTTGGCTGTGGCCCAGAGCGAGCCGTCCGGTCGGAGGACTAGCCAGCGCTTGCGGAACACGTTGTAGAGGTAGTTCTTGCTGAGCCGGGCCAGCACGCTCCCGTCCATGAGCCGCACGGTGAAGGTCGCGCTGATGACGGCGAACTTCTGGTCCTGGAGCACCTCGAGGAGGGGTTCGGTCTTCTGCTCGTCCCGGTAGAAGGTAACGTGCCGTTTGGGGGAGATCAGGACGAAGACCCAGACGGCCCCCACGATCACGACCGGGATCGATAGGAGCGACCAGGTACCCAAGTAGTCGAAGAGCTTGGCGGTCCCGTAGAAGCCCAGGCCGACGCAGAGGAGGGCGGCGAGGATGGACAGGCAGCCCTGCCCCAGCATCGCGGGCCGCTCGATGTGGAGGAGTTCGGCCCCGCTCTCGTCCCAGATGACGTATTTCTCCGCGATGGCGAAGTGTTTCTGCCGGAGCAGGAACTTGTCCTGCTGGAACACCGGGTCCATCCCGTCGGGATGCGGCGCCGGCGCGGGCGGGGTGCCCGGGACGGTGATATGGGCCTGACATTTCGGGCATTTGACGAGCATCCCCGCGTACTCGTCCTTGAGCTCGTACGCCGTGCCGCAGGAGCAGGTGAGATGGATGGTCATGGTTCCCCCAGTATCAACGATCGTCCCGGCCCGGACCGTCGCCCCGGTCCTGGCGGACCGCGTCGATCTGCCCCGGCAGCTCGGCCAGCCAGCGGGAGACGCCGCGCGACCAGTCCTCCCGCGCCCGTTTTCCGGGGAGGTAGAGCTCGTTCAGCTCCGCCGCGGTGACGAAGCCCCCGGGACCGGGGTTCGGCGGCTGGCGAGCCTCCTGGGCGGCTCGGACCAGCGTCTGATAGGGGGACTGGAGCTCGTTCGGGATCTCCTCCGGCTTGGGGAAATCGGCCAGGGCCTGGTCCACGCGTTCCCGCCAGGCCGGCACCCAGGCGCGCCAGGCCTTGAGCCGCTCCGCGTCTTCTCCGGCGCGCGCCTGCGCCGCCTTCTCGGCCGCCTTCTCCTCGGCGTCCCATTGCCCGGGCACGTCCTCGGCCGGGCGCTGGCGGATCTCCCGCAGACCGCCGGGGGAGCCCACCTCGCCATCTCCGAACTGTTCGCATTCGCCTGCGGCTCCATCCAGGAGGCCCTTGAGCTGATGGGCCGTGGTCAGCATGCGCTGCGCGGCCTTCTCGAAATCGGGCTGGGCGCCGGGTTTGACCGCCTCCGGGGGATGGAACCAGTCCGCCGGAGCGAAGCGTGCGGCGCGCAGGGTCTCCCAGGCGCGCACGAACTCCAGCCGCGCCGTGGGGGAGGCGCCCAACGACTCCTGCGCCCCGACCATGCGCGCGGCGAAGTCCATGACGTCGGTCGCGGCGTCGCGCGCCGAGGGGTTGCGAATGTTCTTGCTCATCACCGCCTCGGCGATGCGGGCGGCGGGCGCCTCGACCGCGGCCGCGGTCTCGTGCACCGAGCCCGCTCCGTCGTAGACCGCCTTCTCGATGGCCTGGATGTCCGCCTTGTAGGTCTCGGGGTCGATGCGCGCGCCCTTGGGCTCGGGGGGCGGGGGCGACACGCGGCGCTCGTAGATGCGGTAGCCGCCGTAGACGAAGACCCCGAGGGCCGCGAGCAGGCACAGCGTGCCGCCGAGGCCCGAGCCCGCCGAAGCCGGCGCGGGAGCCGGGACCGGAGCGGACTTCTCCGCCTTGGCCTTCCATTTGGCGAAGATGACGCCGCACGCCGGGCACTCGGCCGAGCCGTCGGGGCCTGCCGCGGAGCAGTTGGGGCAGATCATGCCCGCACTCTAGCAATGGCTCCGCGCCCGGTCAAGCCGACGAGGCGGCCGAACCGGCGCCGATTCGCCGATTCGAGTACTGTGCCCGGGCACAGTACCCCGGCTGGTACAGACCATTGCAAGGGTTACCCCGCCTTCC